>Ga0129314_1000331_pt1 | contig 53647 bp, 37 predicted proteins | sample O1111metagenome_FD_94431 | JGI IMG/M metagenome (GOLD analysis project Ga0129314, IMG submission 94431) | Orangutan individual fecal microbial communities from fecal samples from Wisconsin, USA - O1111 metagenome | ecosystem: Host-associated > Mammals > Digestive system > Large intestine > Fecal... | reverse complement strand
CATCAAGGCCGGCGAGCACAAGCTGCTGTACGCTCCCATGGACGAGAACGGCTGGGCCATGGAGAAGCGTATCGCTCGTCATGTGGCTACCACCGTCAAGCTCATTGAGACCTATAGCATGATCCATCCCGACCAGGCAATCCAGATCGAAGGCATTCCTACCTACGAGGAGATCCTGGATCACGCAGGTGCTTTCTACCACAACCCCAACACTGCTGATCCCAGCAGAGTCTTCTACAACTAAACCTCTTGCATTTTGCCCTCCCGCCGCAAGGTGGGAGGGCTTCTTTCCTGTAAAGGATGAAAAAATTCCCCGGCAGGATGTTCCTGCCGGGGCGGATAGATGATGGGGATTATTCCTGGGGCTTCCAGTCCTTGTAGTTTTCGTAGGCGTGCATGGGGTGGGTCTCCTGGGCCCAGAGCTTATCAGCGCAGGGCTTCCAGTTTCTGGCGTACTCGGCGCACTTGCCGCACAGGTGCTCCGCCGTTTCAGGGGACTGGAGATCCGTGGACTTGGCACCGGATTCCTTCACCAGCTGCTGCAGGATCTCCGGATTCTCCAGCATGGGGCAGGGACGCAGATGGTTTTCGTTGAAGGGCTGATGATCCCGGTAGGCCATGAACAGGGGGCTCTTCAGGATCTCCAGAAGGGTGTGGGTGCGGATGTTGGTGTTGGAGTAGTGGATGAACACGCAGGGCTCGGCATCGCCGTTGGCGTTGATGTGGAAGTAGTTCCGGCCGCCTGCAATGCAGCCGCCTACAAACTCACCGTCATTCTGGAAGTCCATGGTGAACAGACCCTCGCCGTCCTTCAGGCGGCGGATCTGGCGGATCCGATCCTTGATGTACATTCTCTGCTCGGGAGTGGGCAGGAGCTCCAGGGAAGCACTGTTGCCCACAGGCATATAGTGGAAGTACATGGCGTAGCGGCAGCCCTTATCCACCATCAGCTTAACAAACTCAGGGCTGGTGACGGACATACAGTTCTTGGCGGTGTAGCAGATGGAGGTGCCGAAGATCAGACCGTTCTGCTTCAGCAGATCCATGGCGTGCATGACCTTGCCGTAAACACCCTGGCCCCGGCGCAGGTCGTTGACCTCAGGATCGCCCTCCAGGGAGATGGCCAGCATCAGGTTGCCCACCCGCTTCATTTCATCGCAGAAGGCTTCGTCTACCAGGGTGCCGTTGGTGAAGGCCAGGAACTGGCAGTCATCAAATTCGTCACACAGCCGGATCACGTCCTTCTTCCGAACCAGAGGTTCGCCGCCGGTGAACATATAGAAGTACACGCCCAGGCTGCGGCCCTGGCGGATCACGCTGGCCATTTCTTCATAGGTCAGGTTCAGCTTGTTGCCGTATTCCGCAGCCCAGCAGCCGGTGCAGTGCAGGTTGCAGGCAGAGGTGGGATCCATTAGGATCAGCCAGGGGATGTTGCACTGGTGGACTTCCCGCATTTTGCGGATGGTCATGGTGCCGGTGAGCATAGCTTCAAAGCCGAAGTTCAGAATGGAGGTTTTCAGCACCTTGGGGTCGATCTCGTCCAGTGCCCGGTTCAGGTACTGATTCAGGGCGCTGTCCTTGTCGGAAATCATGGTGCGGATGTTGTTCATATCCACCCCCAGATCCGTGCCGGAGGTGTACTTCTCCATCAGATCCACCAGCTCGACCATTTCCTTTTCCCGGTCGGACTTGTTGACCTTCTTCAGCATCCGGTCAATGCCGAAGCCTGCCGCAGTGCGGGCTGCCATGTGTGTCAGGTTTCCCATTTTCATTTCCTCCTGTGTTTTTTCAAATTAGGGGATACGGAATCCTACATAAATGGTCATAAACCATTCATAAATGCACCGTATTATCTTATAGTTCAAATTTTATCGAATGTTTCGACGAAATTCTACAGGCAAAACGGGCGATGTGTCTGAATTCAGACGAATCGCCGATTTTGTCTGTATTCCTCCGGGAAAACCCAGGATATGATATCCTCAGAAGGAGTCCTGCCCTAGAATACCCACTCCAGGTATATGCAGCCGGGAGGGGGGATTTGCCGGATCTTTCAGGGCGGCGTTTACTACAATGATAGAAAGCTGGGATTTGATTGACAAATATGGAAACCAAGGAAAAAGACAAAAATGTGCTGTCCCGAATGAAGGCGGCTGCCATCGTTTTGTGGGGCGCGCTGATCGTCATCGCTTTTTTCAACCGGGATAAGCTGACGGTGGAGAGCCTTTCCGGCCTGGGCCGCAGCGGAATGCTTCCGGCGGCGGGGATCATGCTGGTGCTGTTTGCCCTGAAAAGCATCTCCGTATTCTTCTTTTGCGGTATCCTGTATGCCGCCTGCGGCGTTCTCTTTCCCCTGCCGATGGCCCTGACGGTGAGCATGGCGGGAAGCTTCGTGATCTCCGTGGTTCCCTATGCCCTGGGGCGGCTTCTGAATGAAAACGGGGTGCAGCAGCTGCTGGAAAAATACCCCAAGCTTGCAAAGGTCTTGGATGTCCGGGAGAATAACGACTTCCTGCTGTCCCTGGCTGTCCGGGCCTGCGGCTTTATCCCCAGCGACCCTTTCAGTATCCTCATGGGCGCATTGAGGGCTGACCCTGGACAGTACCTGCTGGGCTCAATGATTGGTTTCATCCCGGATACCCTGGCCTACACCATCATCGGTCAGAGCATCCACGATCCATCCTCCCCCTGCTTTTTGGCCCTGATGGCCACCAAGGCCGCCGCCATTGTCCTGTGGGTGGGCTACAGCCGGAAAAAGAAGAAGGAAAAGGCTAAAAGCTAATATTTGACAAAGCAAAAGTCCCGGCCGCAGCCGGGACTTTCCTATATTTGCAGGGTGCTAAAGCATTATGCCTCCGTGAAGGTCAGTGATTCCAGGACGCTGTCCAGCAGCTTGATGCCGTCGGAACCCTTGGAAGTGTGGGTGTAGGCTTCAAAGAGCCGGCCGCCGGTGATGTGGTTGTAGACCACAAAGCCCTCGTCCTTGGACAGGTCAAAGCCGATGTAGCGGTTTTCGCCGATGGTCTTGAGAATGGGGGAAGCGCCGCCGTACCAGTTGGCGGACATATACTCGGCAGTCTTCTGGATCTGCTCATCGGTGAGGGTGTTCATTTCCCCGGTGAGGGCGGCCAGAGAATCGGCCTCCTCAGAGATGTACACAGAGCGCTCGGAATAGTAGTCATACACATCCATGTGGATGCCGTTGGTGATGTAATGCTTCACGGCGGAGGCCACGTCGGTGTACAGGTTCAGATACACATCCAGCTGCTGCTCCAGATCCTGGGTGATGCAGCAGTAGCCGAAGGGGATGCTCAGCTGCATGGAGATGCCGGAGGCAGTATCCACAGTGACGGTGCCTTCCTCTTCATCAAATGATACATCATCGGTGGTCAGGGTGTCATCCACCGGACTGCGGCTGTCCTTGAGGGAGTTCTTTGTCAGATCCGAGGCCACCACTACGGCGGGCAGGATCGTCTCCTTCTTTCCCTTCTTTTCCGCAGCGGAGGCGGGCAGAACGGCGGTACACAGCATCAGGGCACTCAGTCCCAAAGCGATCCATTTTTTCATGGTAAAATCTCCTTTTTTGCAGGTTTCCCTTTTTACAGGTTATATTTCTATTATATCCTTCTTGGGTATAATGTCAACTGTCAATCCGCAAACCGGAAAAATAGCCGTCCAAGATTATCCCAAGGAGGGCAAAATGCGGCAATGACCTTGACGAAACGGGAAAAAACCTGTATATTAGACAAGAATTATCTGATGTATTGACAGTGCCGCAAAAGCGGATAAGGGAGCGTAAAGATTGAAAAAGAAGAAGATTCGACTGCCCCTGGTGGTCTATGATGCCGTCATCCTGATCGCCATGGAAGTGCTGCTGCTGCTGATTTATGAAAGCAACAATGCCCTGAGCTGGAAAGGCAGCCTGTTCCACGGCAGTATTATGTTTGTTTGTGTGATCTGCGCCAGATATCTGGGCGGCGTGTACCGCCAGATCTGGCGCTACGGCGGGATCCAGTGCTATATCCGGCTGCTGTTCGTGGATGCGGCGGCGTTTTTTGTCAACCTGGCCATTGAGCGGATCCTGCCCCTGTTCTATGTGGTGGAAAACATCACCTTCGCCCGGCTGCTGGCTCTGGCCTGCATGAATTGCCTGGCGGCGTTGTCCATTCGCATGATCTACCGCTATGCCTTCAAGTGCGGCACAGAGGATTCCCGGCTGGGTGTGTTTCTGCGGTGGCTGCTGCGGCTGTTTGCCGGTGACGAGCTGGGCTATCGGAACCCGGAGCGGGATCAGAAGATCAAGATCGCCATTGTGGGCGCAGGCCGTGTCGGTGTGAACCTGGCAGAGGAGCTGCTGGGCAACTCCCGGGCCAACTACACCCCCCGGTGCTTTGTGGATACCGATGCCTCCAAGGCCGGCCGTTCCATCCATGATATCCCCGTCCTTCTGGAAAATGAGGAAACTTTGGAGCGGATGCGGGGCTACGGTGTGCAGGAGGTGGTCTTTGCCATTCCCGGCTTGACCGATGAAAAGAAGCAGAGTCTCTACGCGGTGTATTCTCAGGCTGGCTACAAGATCAAGGTCTATGACTATCCCGCCATTCAGACCGCCGGAAAGAAGCGGATGCTCCGGGAATTCGGCATTGAGGAGCTGCTGTTCCGCAAGCCTGTGGTCATGGCCAGCGAAAAAACCAATGCCTACTACCGGGATAAGGTCATCCTCATCACCGGCGGCGGCGGCTCCATCGGTTCCGAACTGTGCCGCCAGCTGGCAAAAATGAACCCCAAAAAGATCATTATTCTGGATATCTACGAAAACGGTGCCTACGATGTGCAGCAGGATCTGAAGATCGCCTACGGAAAGGCATTGGATCTGGAGATCGAGATCTGCTCCATTACCAACATGGTTGCCCTGCGCCGGGTGTTCGATAAGTACCACCCCCAGATCGTCATCAACGCCGCAGCCCACAAGCACGTCCCTCTGATGGAGAAAAACTGCATCGAAGCGGTGTACAACAACGTATTCGGCACCCGGAACCTGGTGACGGTGTGCGAGGAATTCCAGGTCCAGCGGTTTATGATGGTGTCCACGGACAAGGCGGTGAATCCCACCAATGTCATGGGTGCCACCAAGCGGATGTGCGAAATGATCGTAGGAAGCGCCGGTACCCGGGGTAATACGGTGTACAGCGCCACCCGGTTCGGCAATGTCCTGGGCTCTGCCGGTTCCGTGATCCCGCTGTTCAAGCGGCAGATTGCCCACGGCGGCCCCATCACCCTGACGGATAAGCGGATCATCCGCTATTTTATGACCATTCCCGAAGCATCCCAGCTGGTGCTCCAATCCGGCTCCATGGCCCGCAACGGTGAGCTGTTCGTGCTGGATATGGGTCAGCCGGTGAAGATCCTGGAGCTGGCGGAGAACATGATCCGCCTGTCCGGGGTGGAAGGGATCGAGATCGTGGAGACCGGTCTGCGGCCGGGAGAGAAGCTCTATGAGGAGCTTCTGGTCAAGACCGAGGCTCTGGACAGAACGGAAAACAGTCTGATCTTCATCGAGCGGGACACCCCGCTGCCCTGGGAGGAGATCCGGCACCGACTGAAAGTGCTGGAGGATGCCTGCGCCACCGGTGACGATGACGCAGTCCGCCAGGCGCTGAAGCAGGTGGTTCCAACCTTCCATTCCCCGGAGGAGGTCAATGCCAAGGCCGAGCAGGCGGCGGAAATGAAAATGCAGCGCCCCATGGCCGCCGTCCCGGCAGCCGCCCAGATCCCCAGCCTGTAAGGTTCAACCAACATCGCCCCCACTTGCCCGGCAAGTGGGGGACTTTGCGTAAACGGGGACAGATTGGCAGCTTTTCGCCCATCTGACAGAAAAAAGACGGAAAAAGCCCGATTTTCGCAGGTATCTACTTGCATAGATCGCAAATGCGTGGTATTCTAAAGGACGGTGGATCCTCTGAAAAAAGGGGAAGCCGTTTTTTACGAAACCGCCTGCCGGATATGGGGAACCCTGGCGGCAGCACCGGAAAAGAAAATATATTTGGGAGGATACTTATGTCCCTTTTTAAAGACAAGACCCTGATGATCACCGGCGGAACCGGCTCCTTCGGCAACGCCGTTCTCAACCGCTTCCTGGAAACCGACATTGGGGAGATCCGCATCTTCTCCCGGGACGAGAAGAAGCAGGACGATATGCGCCACGAATATCAGGCGAAGATGCCCCAGGCGGCAAACAAGATCAAATTCTACATCGGAGATGTCCGGGATCTGCAATCCGTCCGGGGGGCTATGACCGGGGTGGACTATATTTTCCACGCTGCCGCCCTGAAGCAGGTGCCCTCCTGTGAGTTCTTCCCCATGGAGGCTGTCCGCACCAATGTCATCGGCACCGACAATGTGCTTACCGCCGCCATTGAGGCCGGTGTGGAAAGCGTAATCTGCCTGTCCACCGACAAGGCCGCCTACCCCATCAACTCCATGGGCATGACCAAGGCCATTGAGGAAAAGGTGGCCATTGCCAAGTCCCGGATGTCCGGCAAGACCAAGATCTGCTGCACCCGGTACGGCAACGTCATGTGCAGCCGTGGTTCCGTCATCCCTCTGTGGATCGACCAGATCCGCGCAGGCAACCCCATCACCGTCACCGAGCCCTCCATGACCCGGTTTATCATGTCCTTGGAGGAAGCGGTGGATCTGGTGCTCTTTGCCTTTGAGCACGGGGAAAACGGCGACCTGCTGATCAAGAAGGCACCGGCCTGCACCATCCAGACCCAGGCAGAGGCGGTCTGCGAGCTGTTCGGCGGCAAGAAGGAGGATATCAAGGTCATCGGCATTCGCCACGGCGAGAAGATGTTTGAGACCCTGCTGACCAACGAGGAATGCGCCAAGGCTGTGGATATGGGGGACTTCTACCGGGTCCCTGCCGACAACCGGGGGCTGAACTATGATAAATACTTCAAGGAAGGCGACGAGGAGCGGAACACCCTGACGGAGTTCAACTCCAACAACACCCGCCGCCTGAACCTGGAAGAAACCAAGCAGACCATTGCCGCTCTGACCTATATCCAGGGACGTCTGGCAGAGGAGAAGTAATATGTACGATTTTCACTGGAAAGAAAACGGAAAAATCAAGCTGTGCATCATCGTCGGCACCCGGCCGGAGATCATCCGACTGGCAGCCACCATCCGCCGCTGCCGGGAATACTTTGACTGCTGCGTGGCCCACACCGGTCAAAACTACGATAAAAATCTGAACGACATTTTCTGGTCTGACTTCGATCTGGGCGGCCCGGATGTGTACCTGAATGTGGTGGGAGACAATCTGGGGCAGACCTGCGGCAATGTCATTGCCCGCTCCTATGAGCTGCTGGCTCAGCTTCAGCCCGATGCCCTGCTGATTCTGGGAGACACCAACAGCTGTCTGTCTGCCATTGCCGCCAAGCGGCTGCACATCCCCATTTTCCACATGGAGGCCGGAAACCGCTGCAAGGACGAGTGCCTGCCGGAGGAGACCAACCGCCGGATCGTGGATGTGATCTCCGATGTGAACCTGCCCTACTCCGAGCCTGCCCGGAAGTACCTGCATGAGATGGGTATGCCCAAGGAGCGCACCTATGTCACCGGCTCTCCCATGGCGGAGGTTCTGCATGGCAATCTGGAAAAGATCCAGGCCTCCCAGGTGCTGGAGCGGCTGGGTCTGGAACCGGACAAATACATCCTGCTCTCTGCCCACCGGGAGGAGAATATCGACACCGACAAGAACTTTGAAAGCCTGTTCACCGCCATCAATGCCCTGGCGGAAAAATACGATGTGCCCATTCTCTACTCCTGCCACCCCCGCTCCAGAAAGAAGTTGGAAACCAGCGGCTTCCGGTTGGATCCCAGAGTCCGGATCAATGAGCCTCTGGGCTTTAACGATTACAACAAGCTGCAAATGAATGCTCTGGCCATCGTCTCCGACTCCGGAACCCTGCCGGAGGAGAGCAGCTTCTACCTGTCCATCGGCCACCCCATTGCCGCCGTGTGCATCCGCACCTCCACCGAGCGACCGGAGGCGCTGGAAGCCGGAGACTTCATCCTGGCAGGCATCTCCACCAAGGAGCTGCTTCAGGCAACCGATATGGCCATCACCATGAAGCGCCAGAACGTCCTGGGCCATCCCTGCATCGACTACACCGATGAGACCGTCTCCATGAAGGTGGTTCGCATCATTCAGAGTTATGTAAACGTAGTCAACAAGATGGTGTGGAGGAAGTACTAAATGAACATCCTGATCACCGGCGCAAAGGGGATGGTGGGTACCGCCCTGGCTGCCAACCTGAAAAATATCCGCGATGGCAAGAACCGTACCCGGCCTGATCTCTGCATTGATGAAATCTACGAGTACGATCTGGACTCCACCGCCGAAGAGTTGGATGAATACTGCCGCAAGGCCGATTTTGTCTTCAATCTGGCGGGGGTGAACCGCCCGGAGGATCCGGAGGAATTTATGAGGGGCAACTTCGGCTTTGCCTCCGATCTGCTGAACTGCCTGAAAAAGCATAACAACAAGGCAGCCATTATGCTGTCCTCCTCTGTCCAGGCCACCCTGGCAGGGCGGTTCGGCAACTCCGAGTACGGCCGCAGCAAGAAGGCAGGGGAGGCGCTGTTCTTCGACTACGCCAAAGAAACCGGGGCCAAGGTGGCGGTGTACCGCTTTGTGAACCTGATGGGTCACAGCCGCCCCAAGTACAACAGCGCCATTTCCACCTTCTGCTGGGCGGTGGCCAATGATGAACCTTTCACCGTCAATGACCGGGCCACGGAGCTGGAGGTTCTGTACATTGACGATCTGGTGGAGGGAATGTATGACCTGCTGGAGGGCAGGGAACAGCACTGCGAGTTTCAGGGAACCGAGGCCGTCCCCTGCCAGGATGGCCGCTTCTGCTATGTTCCCGGGGCCCACAAGGTCACCCTGGGGCAGATCGTGGATCTTCTGGCCCAGTTCAAGGATCAGCCGGCGAGCCTGCTGATGCCCAAGATGCCCGACGGCAGCTTTGCCAAGAAGCTGTTCAGCCTGTATCTGACCTACCTGCCCAAGGAGAAGTTCAAGTATGCCATGAAAATGAACTGCGATGCCCGGGGCAGCTTTACCGAGCTTGTCCACACCGCCGACTGCGGTCAGGTGAGCATCAATATTTCGGGGCCCGGCATCACCAAAGGTCAGCACTGGCACAATTCCAAGTGGGAGCAGTTCATTGTGGTTCACGGCCACGGCCTGATTCAGCAGCGGAACATCCACACCAACGAAATGGTGGAATTCGAGGTCAGCGGTGAAAAGATCGAGGCTGTTTACATGATCCCCGGCTGGACCCACAATATCATCAACCTCAGCGACACCGAGGATCTGGTGACGGTAATGACCTGCAACGAGGTCTTTGATCCCAGCCACCCGGATACCTTCGCAGAGCCTGTATAAATATCGAAACCCCTGGGCGCAGCAATGCTGTTCCCAGGGGTTTGCTATACGGCGGTCATTTGCTCTGTGCCACCGCCCATTTGTGGTATATGGTTTTGCCGCCGTTTTGCTGCATCCGGGTGAGAATACCCCGCAGAGCCTTTTGATCCTCACGGTTTTGGGCATCCAATGCCAGGATCTGCTGAATTTCCAAGGCCCGGAGCTTGTAGGGGGCGGCATTCAGGCGCTGCTGCCAGGTGCCTGTTTCAATGGCCGTTCCCTGGCGGACGGCACAGGCGGCTTTCAGCAGGGAGGCGGTGTCCTGCAAATTCTGCCGCAGGGCAGGCTTTTCGCCACAGCCGGAGATCACAGCCTCCAGCTCCCGGATGGATTGCCGGGCTTGGGGCAGAAGTCCCAGCCCAATCTGCGCCCGGGCCAGATCGCCCCAATAGACCCCGGCCACCGGGGCATCGGATCGGAAATGCGCCGGAAGATCCCCCAGCACCTTCTGGGCCTGGTCATAGGCACCGGCGGCTGCGTAACCGTCGGAGAGATAGAATCGGCAGACCATCCCATCCCGGCCCTCCGGGGCTACGGCCTTGGCCACCGGCTGAAAGCCTTCCAGAAAAGCATCGGGATCCAGATCCATGTGGAGCTTCCCCAGAAGGGAAGTGCAGGCGGCGGAGGAGACGATGTTTCCCAAAAGCCGGGCGGCAATGCCGCCGATGGCCAGCAGCAGGGCAGATGCCACAATGGGAATGTAGAGTTCCCGCCCTGCATTTCTGCGCCATACCAGAACCATCAGCACCAGCGTTAGCGCAAAGGTGACAGCCATGGCAGCTCGGCTTTGTCGAAAACCACGATACATAAAGAAGACCTCCCTAAAATATTTATGGAATATGTACAACAGTATACCAGCAGATGATAAAATTTTCAATGGGATGAAGGGAATTTTCGTTCGGATCACAAGGAAAGCTCCAAAAAATTATTGGAATTTGTGACACAGCCTATAGAATCCCTCTTTCTTTTTGCGAAGATGTGGTATATAATGATGAAAACAAAGAAAAAAACAAGAAATCAGTTGTGCAACATTCCATTTTGAAAGAGCGGAAAGAGGGGTCACTATGGTACGGATCACAGCACTGATGGACAATCTGCCTTCGGAACACAAAGCCCTTGTCAATGAGCATGGGCTTTCCTATCTGCTGGAGATGCCGGGGCTGCGGCTGCTGTTTGACTGCGGGGCCACCGGCCATCCCCTGGACAATGCCCGCCGCCTGGGGCTGAGTGTGGCGGATCTGGATGCAGTGGCCCTGAGCCACAGCCACTATGACCACGCTGCCGGGTATCGGGATCTTATTGAGAGAGGGCTGGGCAGCTCCATTCTCTATACCGGGCCTCATTTTTTTGAAAAGAAATTTGCCTATGACGGATTGATCCACACGGATCTTTCCGCCGGATTTGATGAAGCCTTTCTAAAGGCCCATGGCATCACCCGGAAGGTGGTGCAGGGACTGGAGCAGATTGCACCGGGGGTCTATCTGGTATCCGGCTTCCCCCGGGTCACGCCCTTTGAGCAGATCCCGGAGCGGTTTGTCCGGCTGACGGAAACGGGCTTCATCCCCGATGACTTTGCCGATGAACAGTGCCTGGTGCTGGATCGGGGCGGGAAGCTCTATGTGTTTGTGGGCTGTTCCCATCCCGGCATCCTCAATATGACCGTACATATTCATAACCTGCTGGGTAAGCCCATTGCGGCAGTCTACGGCGGCACCCATCTGGTGGAGGCCGATGGGAAGCGGATCGAAAAAACCGTGGCGGTGCTGAAGGACATGGGCCTGCAAACCCTGGGCTTCAGCCACTGTTCCGGAGCTCTTGCAGAGGAACAGGCCCGTCAGGAGCCGGGGCTGGGGGTGTGCCACCTGGCCTGCGGCAGGAGCGTGATTTTGGAGTAACACAATGCTTTTGGAAGAATTGGCAGAGGATCTGGTCAGCGGTACCTCTGACTTGCTGGACGGCAGAACCGTCAATGTGATGAATACCGAGGGCTACATTGTGGCCTCCACAGATCCTCTGCGGGTGGGTACCTTCCACCAGGGGGCCCGGGAGGCGGTGCTTCGGGGCAAGCCTGTGGACATCCCTGCCGATCAGGTCAGCCGATATCCGGGAGCCAAGGAAGGCTGCAATATGCCCTTGCGGGTGGGCGGCCAGATCGTAGGCGTGGTAGGCATCAACGGAAATCCCCCGGAAATTCGCTACCTTGCCCATCTGGCGGCGGTGTATGCCGAAAAATGCTATCAGCTGGAGGCCCTGGTTCGCCCCCAGTATGCCCAGGGGGAGCTGCGGAGCATCCTGCTGGGAAAGATCCTGGCCCGGACGGAAAAAAGCCTGTCCGATGCCCAGGCACTGCTGCGGGCCCAGCACATTGGGCTGGATCTGCCTGTGACGGTTGCGCTGCTGTCCGGGGATGGCCAGGTGCCCATGGACAACGAAACAGCCCAGCGGGAGGTAGACCGGCTGCTGGCAGCCGGAAGCCTGCGGCAGGATCGGGATGTATGGGGCATGGCAGACGGCAGCCTGGTGCTGCTGCTGTCCCAGCCGGTACCGTGCCGGGATGCCCTGGAGCATACCGCCCTGCGGCTGAGCATCAGTCTTCCGGCCCAGACCCTGTGGGATATTCAGGGAGCCTACCGCAAGACGGTGCTGCTCAATTCCATTTCCGAGGATCGGATCAACTGCCTGTCTGAGCCCAGGACCCGGCTGAAATACACTCTGTTCATCTCCGCCATGGAGAACCGGGATGTGCTGGAGGACCTGTGCCTCCGGCTGGAAGGGGAGATGTCAGAGCAGGATCTGCACACCATTTTGAAAACCGCCCAGTGCTACTACCAGAATGACCGCAGTGTGGCCCAGGCGGCGGAAAAGCTGTACATTCACAAAAATACCCTGCTCTATCGGGTGCATAAGCTGCTGGATGCTCTGGATTTGGCAGATGCCGGAGCCTTCCGGCAGGAATACACCGTCCGGCTCCTGCTGGAGCATTACAAACGGAAGCACGGCCTTCGGGCTTTGTAATTCACGCGGCGCTTTCTCATCCCGCCCTTTCTCTGCCGATCACGGGCCGCAGTCCCGGGAAGGACAGGGAGGAGAAGGCAAGGCGATTTTTTCATTCATAAGGAGGATCTATTCATGCAAACATTTCTTCTGTTCACGTTGATCATTTTGTCCGTTGTCATGATGGTCATCGCCATTTCCAAGTGGAAGGTGCATCCCTTTATTGTCATGACGGTGATCGCCCTGCTGGTGGGCCTGATCTGGGGCGTGATTTATCCCGAATCTGAACTGACCCCTGCCAAGGTGGTGGACAGTGTCAAGAGTGGTTTCGGCGGCATCATGACGAGTATCGGCATCGTGATCCTGTGCGGCACCATCATCGGCACCATCCTGGAAAAGACCGGCGCAGCCCTGACCATGGCAAACTCCATTTTGAACCTGGTGGGCAGGAAAAACAGCGTTGTGGCCATTGGCGCCATGGGCTATGTCACCGGTATCCCTGTGTTCTGTGATTCCGGTTTCGTTGTCCTGTCTCCCATCAGCCGCGCACTGGCTGCCCAGTCCAATGTGTCTCTGGCTGTCATGGGCACCGCCCTGTCCGGCGGCCTGTATGCCACCCACTGCCTGGTTCCTCCTACCCCCGGCCCTATCGCCATGGCCGGTACTCTGGAAGCTGACCTGGGCCTGACCATTCTGGTGGGTCTGCTGGTCTCCATCCCCGCTGTGGCGGTTGCTGTGATCTATGCAAAGACCGTTGCCAGCAAGATCGACATTCCCGCAAACTCCGAGTACACCCTGGATGAGCTGAAGGAAAAGTACGGCAAGCTCCCCGGCGCACTGCACAGCTTCTCTCCCATCCTGCTGCCCATCATCCTGATTGCTCTGTCCTCCATCGCTTCCTTCCCCGGCAACCCCATGGGCACCGGCTTTGTGTACACCCTCATCACCTTCATCGGTAACCCTGTTGTGGCTCTGCTGCTGGGCGTGTTCCTGGCTATGACCCTGATTCCCGCCAGCGAAAAGCACAACACCCTGGATTGGGTCAGCAAGGGTGTTCTGGACAGCGCCAGCATCCTGGCCATCACCGGCGCAGGCGGCTCTTTCGGTGCCATTCTGAAGCTGCTGCCCATCGCTGACTCCGTAGGCGGCCTGGTCAGCACCGGCATCGGCATCCTGATCCCCTTCATCATTGCCATGATCCTGAAGCTGGCAATGGGCGCATCCACGGTGGCTATGATCACCACCGCCGGTATGATGGCTCCCCTGATGGAGTCCATGGGCTATACCTCTCCCTTTGCCAGAGTCCTGGTGGTTCTGGCCATCGGCGCAGGCTCCATGGTGGCCTCCCATGCCAATGACTCCTACTTCTGGGTGGTTTCTCAGTTCTCCGACATGAAGACCGAGGAAGCCTACAAGTGCCAGACCGGCATGACCGCCGTGATGGGCTGCTCCATCATCATCATCCTGTTCATCCTTTCTCTGTTCGTATAATTCATGTAGTATCTTATCTGCTGGGACTGCCAAAACCTGTCATTGGGAACCGACTTAGGCCGGTTCCCAATGACGCGGCTTTTGCAGTCCATGTTTGCATACAAGGAGAATGCTTATGACCCACGAAAAAAAGGACATCCGGCGAGATGCCCAAAGCATGATCGAAGCAGCCCTTCGAGCCGCCCAGCCGGATACCGCGGTGAAAAAGGCGTTGGCAGAAATGCCCCTGCCGGAGGGCAGACTGATCCTGGTGGCGGTGGGCAAGGCCGCATGGCAGATGGCAAAGGCCGCCTATGAGGAGCTGACCCGGAAGCCGGAGGATGGCATTGTCATCACCAAGCACGGCCACGCCATGGGCCCCATTGGACAGCTGCGGATCCGGGAGGCCGGACACCCGGTGCCGGACGGGGATTCCTACGCTGCCACCCAGGAGGCCCTGGGACTGGTCTCCAACCTGACTGGGAAGGACACGGTGCTGTTTCTCCTGTCCGGCGGCGGCTCTGCCCTGTTTGAAAAGCCCCTGGTATCCCCGGAGGAAATGGATGACATCACCCGCCAGATGCTGGCCTGCGGTGCGGACATTGTGGAAATGAACACCCTGCGCAAGCGGCTTTCCGCCGTCAAGGGGGGGAAGTTTGCCCTGGCGGCTGCCCCGGCCCAGGTCTATTCCGTGGTGCTGTCGGACATTCTAGGGGATCCTCTGGACATGATTGCCTCGGGCCCAGCCTACCCGGATTCCTCCACTGCCCCCCAGGCCAAAGCCGTGGTGGAAAAATACGGCCTGAAGCTGTCACAGCAGGCTCTGGCCCTATTGGAGGTGGAGACCCCCAAGACCCTGACCAACGTGACCACCCGGATCACCGGCTCCGTCCGTCAGCTCTGCGCCGCCGCCGAGCAGACCAGCCAAGCCCTGGGCTACACCCCGGTGGTGCTGACTGACAGCCTGGCCTGTGAAGCCCGGGAGGCAGGAGCCTTCCTGGGGGCCATTGCCCGGTATCACAGCCGGGAGGGCAAGAGCCTTGCCTTCATCGCCGGAGGGGAGACGGTGGTTCACCTGACCGGAAAGGGAAAAGGCGGCCGGAACCAGGAGATTGCCCTGTCCGCTGCCAGATACTTAGACGGGATCCCGGACTGTCTGGTGTTCTCCCTGGGCTCTGACGGCACAGACGGCCCCACCGATGCCGCCGGCGGCATCACCGACGGAACCACCGCCCAGACCCTGCGGGAAAAGGGCCTGGACATCGACAAGGTGCTGAAAGAAAATGATTCCTACCCTGCCCTGAAGGCCGCCGATGCCCTGATCCTCACCGGCCCCACCGGCACCAACGTCAACGACCTGTCCGTTCTACTGATCCGAAGATAAGATTATCTGACAGGGTTGATTGCTGCCTGCCAAGGAGATTGGTAAGAATGTAATGCAGCCGGAACCAGTCTTTGGATGAAACGACAAAATGTGAAACAGTTGACAAACAAGAATTGCATTTTAGCCCGAATGCCGATATACTGTTGTTAAACTCGGTATTCGGGCTGATTTGCTGAAAGGAGACGAAGGGGTATGACTGTTTCTGAAATGCTCCAGCTCCCTGCCTTGGGAGGCCTGCAAGTGTTGGCTGGTTTTGAGGGATTATCCCGATCCGTATCCACAGTGACGGTTATGGATGCGCCGGATATCTACAATTGGATGAAGGGCGGCGAGTTCCTGATAACCTCTGCTTATGCCATGAAGGATGATGCAGACAACCTTATGGGATTGATTGAGAAGCTGGATAGATCCGGTGTGGCGGCCTTTGGTATTAAAATCAGCCGTTTTATCCGGCAACTTCCCCAGGGGGTTTTGGATACAGCTGACCGGCTGGGAATTCCGCTGATCTCCATTGGCGAAGAGTATGCCTTTGCGGATATCATCAACCCAGTGCTCTACACCATTGTAAATCAGCAGGCTGCCACGTTGATCCAGGCTGAAAAAATACACCAGACTTTTTTGCGGCTGGCTCTTCGCTCCGCGGATGCCAGACAGATTCTGGACACTCTCGCCGAGATCATAGACTGCGAGGCGGGATATACGGATTTGGTATTCTTCAAGGATGTTTTCTCCAAGCCTGGCGGTATGCTTCATGAAACCTTCCTGTCTGTGCCTCAGGGGAAAAATCGGGAGGAATCCCTGCGTAGTGTTATGGACTGCTATCCGCTGGCACATGGCAGATCGCTCTACGGATATATTTTGCTTCCAAAAGGAAGGTTGGACGAGCAAATTCGCTCTGCTGTGGAGTATGCTGGGATTGTATTGACACTTCAGGTTCAAACAAAAATCTCAAACCGACGGATCGAGGAGAAATACCGGGATGAATTTATCAGTGACTTGATCTATGATAATGTAAAATCTGAGGATGAGATCATCAATCGGGGACGGATCTACGGATGGGATCTGTGTTGCGGTGGTGTTGTTGCTATTTTGGACGTGAACAACATAAAGAAAATGTACCTGGAACAGCTGGACAAGTCGGCGAACCTGTTCCTTGAGAACACACTGCAACAGATTTTTGACATGGCCCATCAGATTATGACACAGGCCATTCCCAGAGCTATCTACTGCCGCCTTAGTGACCACGTTGTTTATATCATTCCGGAGAACTGCGCCGGACGAAACCGCTTGTTTCTACTTCTGGAGGAGGTATTCCGGCAAATTCGCACCTGCGTCAACAGCAAAGTGAGCTATACGGTATCCATGGGTGTGGGCTCTTGGCAGGAATCTATGCTGGATATCCATAAAAGCTTCCAACAGGCTCGGACTACCGTGAATTTAAGCTATCAACTGGGAAAGTATGACGATATTCTTTTCTATGATAACATGGGGGTCTATCGGCTTTTGGCCGGAGGACAACGGGATGTCTGCATGGAATATTTGGAACGTTACATACTGCCGGTGCAGCACTATGACCAGCAGTATCACACAACACTTTTTCCGACTCTGCAAACCATGATCCGCTGTGCATGGAATTTGCGGCAGGTTGCCCAGGAACTATATATCCACTACAATTCCGCCAAATATCGGTATCAAAAGATCTGCGAGCTGCTGAATATGGATCTGCGGGATTCGGAGCAGCGGCTGAATATGGAAATTGCACTGCGTGTATACCATATGTACAATAAATGATAATATGATTTTCACTTCTTTCATCTCTTTATCCCCTGCATACAATAAAAAGTGATTTTTATTGTATGCAGGGGATAAAGCTTTTTAGGGGAAGATGTGATACTATGATTATGCGGGTAATCCCGAACATTAAAAACAGGAGGGGAAATCAATGTATCCATGTAATGTGCATACCATGCCTGAGATCCTGGCCACCATTCAAAAAGGTCAGTTGAAAAACACCATTGACGACATTCCCAAGAGCGGACGCCTGATTCTCAAGGGCGGTAAGGTCGTCGATCCCAAGAACGATTTGGAGCAAATCAAGGACATTGTAATTGCCGGTGACACCATTGTTGCTGTAGAGGAAGATGCCCATGTGGAGCGTGGCGATATCGTAATTGATTGTGAAGGCCTTCTGGTGGTACCGGGCCTGATCGATATGCACCTGCACTTGGGTGACCTCTTCGAAGTTACCACCAATCCGATTATGTGTGCTGTTCAGGACGGTGTGACGATGGGCTTGTCTCCCGGAGCCGGCAATACCTTTATGGCACCGTCTCTGTTGGGTGCTGAAGTGGATAGAGGTGTCCCCATGAATCTGGGCGTATATCTGGGCGCTGTCAATGTGCTGGGTACCTGCCTCAGTGTAGAGGAACTGATCCAGATGTTCCGTGGTGAACTGCCGGATGAAATCGCCTGCCGGAAGATGAGCCGCAACGGCATTACTTTGTCTACCGCACCCTTGACCATTGGCATTAAGGACCACATGGGCCACTTTATCATGCCCGATGAGAATATTGAAAAAATATTCCAGATCACCTCTGAGGTGGGTCTGGTATATATGAGCCATACCCAGGATCCTGCCCATGCCCAGCGGCTGGTGTCTTTGTCCAAGGGTCGTCCTCTGCATCTGGCACACATGACTGCTGCCGGCTGTGGCACCCATATGGGTGCTGCGGAGGGTATGCAGGCTGTTATCGACCTGATTGGCGGCGAGGTCACTGGTGAACTTGTCACCACCATGCTTCGTGAGGGACGCGGCAGCCGGGAAGGCCTGCAAATGCCAAAAGAGGCGCAGAAAATCGCCTATGATGCGCTGGCAGACGGAAAGGTCAAGATCCTGATCTCTGACGGACAGAATGATGCCACAATGAAGGGCTTTGGAGACACGCGGGACAATATCCCTGCCATTGTGGAATTGGTGCAGATGGGTGTGCTAAGCTTGAAGGATGCAGTGGCAACCATGACTGCAAATCCTGCGGCGCTTCTGGCAAAACGCACATTTAACCCCTTCTTCACCGAGAAAATCGGCCATCTGGGTGTAGGTGCTCTGGCCAATATCACCGTTATCGACGAAAAGGACAAACTGGCCACTTATACCATTGTCAATGGTAAGGTTGCCTCCTTTGAGAACCGGGTCGTCCGTAGAAATCAGGGTGCCGGTGGCTGGATCAGCAAATATGGTATGATCAAGCGCACAGGTGTCGGTGACTGCGCAATGATGTCCTACGGTAAATAATTGCTCCGAAAGGATGGGTTTGCCCATGAGCCTGCTTCAAGAAGATAAAATCCGCAATTGTGGTCTGGTGACACAGATGCTTGTATCTACCAACACCAGTCAACCCGCTGGAAATGAAGCGGATCTTGTCAGAAAAATCAGCGCACTTTTCCCAGAACATCTGTACCGCCGTATAATAGACCATGGGAACAATCGGGCCTCGTTGATCCTGCGGATCGACGGAAAAAATCGAGGTGGCCTGGCCTTTGTGGGACATATTGATACGGTAGCTTTTGGCGAAGAAAAAGCTTGGAAATATCCGCCGCTGGAAGCCAGGATCCAGGATGGTGTTCTCTATGGCCGCGGTGCAGCGGATATGAAAAGTGGAGTGGCTGCGATGATTACCGCTGCCCAATGTGTCGTGGCCTCTGGCTGTACACCACTGGAAGATCTCTATTTTTGCTTCACAGCGGACGAGGAAGCCGGCGGAACTGGGGTTCTGGCAGTGATGCAGTCACGAGAACTGGCGTGTGTCAGAGAATTCATCATAGCTGAGCCTTCGCAGCTGAAGATGGGTCTGTGCGAAAAGGGGGCTCTATGGCTTCGGGTCCATGTGGAGGGTCAGCTGGCTCACGGTTCCCGGCCACAGGTCGGCGTAAATGCAGTAGAATGTCTGATCGAATATCGCTGCCGTCTCCAAAGCGCAGTGGATACCAATACCCGCCATCCTTTGCTGGACACTACCACTATCTCCACTACCGGCTTTCACGGGGGTATTATGACAAACATTATCCCGGCGCAAGCTTGGATGGAATTGGATATCCGAACCCTGCCCAGTTTGTCCAATGCCCGGGTTATTGAAATTGCCCGGAAAATCGGGGAGGAAATGGAGCGTACCCACAACCATTTGCATATCCATATTGAAGTGCTCAATGATCGAATTCCTGTGGAAACAGCGCAGGATGCACCCATCGTCCAAAGAATGCGGAAAACCTTGGAATCTCTGAGCTTGCCCTGTGAAACAAAGGGTATGTATTTCTACACTGATATGTCTCAAATTGCACTGTATACCCATGCACCGTTTTTGATTTTGGGCCCTGGCGATGACAAGCAGGCCCATGTGACAGACGAACATGTGACTGTGCGGGATATCGAGGCCGCAGCCCGTATCTATACTGCCTACATTGAACAATACTACATGGGGGAGTGACTTATGGAAAAAACACAGGAAAAGCGCCTGGTCGGTTCGATTCCCGGCTTTGCGATCACTGTTGCAATCGGCTTTGTTTTGTATTTCTTTCTGAATCTGATTGGCGGAAAGGGTGCGTTGACCTATAACGCCATCATCGAAAACATCACCCGTTCGCCAGGTAAACAGGTGGCGTGGCTGTTTATGAACTTTACCGAGCCACAGTTTTATGCCGGCATTTTCTCTGGTATTGCTGTGATTTTGGGCGGTATCGTGGCCTGGCGCCTGGCTTTGAGGAACTCCAAGTTTGCGGGCTTTGACATCTGCTATGGCAGCAGCAGCCTGTTTCCTTGGGTGCTGGCTTCCCAGCTGCTGTCTGCTGGTTTGTCTATCTTTGTATTCCGCTATATTAATCTTTTCAACCTGCCGGATACCACATGGGTCGCTACTTTTGTCAGTATTGTAGGTGCACCACCTTCAGTGATCTTACTTTATGGTGGCAGTATGGCAACGTTACTGACGGCGTCGATTCTGGGCGGTCTGCTCTGCGCACCTGTGGCAACCTTTATTTCCACGGCAATCGTTGGCCCCTTGGGGGCACCGGGGGTGGTATCCAATGTGTTGGCAATGGCTGTTACCGGTACCATTATTTGCTTCGTATGCAAGGCACTGCCTTGGATTAAGGCTGTCCCTGTAAAGGCTCACCGCCAAAATGCTGCAGCGGAGGAGAATGTTGTACAGCGCTTCCTGGTTTGTCAGACGCTGTCTGGCTGAATTCTCAGAAGCACAGTTCTATGGCAATGAGGTGGTTGGTGTCTTTGTCATTGTCGGTGCAGTCATTGATTGGGTCGTCAGTGCAGAAATGCCAGTTTATGGAAGCGGACTACTGCCTGGTATTTTACTGAGCCAGTTCATCAGCGCGGCGGTGGGTGTCCTTCTTTATACCAACAAGTTTGAAAACGGCGGCTGGTATGCCACCTATGTACCTGTGGTTGCGGTTGGCCCAGCCTGTGTGATGATGTTTGGCGGCTCCATCCCGGTAGCTGTGTTTGCAGGTGCTATGGGAGGTATCCTGGGCGGGCCTGTGGCGGAATTCTTTTCTGCAAAGCTGCCTGAAGGAGTCCATGGAACCAATGCTAACGTTATGTCTATGGCACTGTGTACCATTGTAGTGGCAATGGTTATGAGATACATCGGCTTTTAGCGTGTTGCTGTAATAGATGCATGGGCTGCGTGGGCTTCTGCCAAAAAGCCTTGATGTTGAAGTGAGCGGTGTATCTTGTCCACTTCGGTGTCTGTGATGCCGAGCTGCAAAAAATTGGGAACCTCCAGTTTTGCGTAATGCAGAACCGGGGGTTCCTGATTTTTGGATTCACCGGCTTTTTGCGCGGTGCTGCCTGGAGACGGATGATTTTCGCTACAACGCACTGATGATCGAGCGATACATGGCAATGGTTGGTCCGGTAAAATTTGTAAAAACAGCAGACTGATGTACTACTCATGCATCAGTCTGCTGACTTTGCATCTTGACTTCCTGTCTGCTGCACAGAATGCGTTTTTATGCCCAGTCTGGGTCTGGCTGTGTCCATTCCGGCAGCCCGGAAGGAAAGGTATCCATGGGATTGCGCTTGAACTGGTTTCTGCGGTGCGGAAGGTCGATCGTTGCCTGGGTGGCATTCGGGCATTTGTCATTTTCTCGGCTTAAAACAATCCAGTATTCTCCTGTTATCCGGGAAAGAAGCTGGGAAGGTCTACAGGCATACCAGAGACTGAATCTGGTTCTCTGCGGTAAAGCCAAGCTGCACCGGCAGGCGGGCGGCGTAGCGGTCGAAGTTGGTGTGGTCGATCAGGCGGAATGCGGCGGCCAGGGCATCTATCAGGTCATCTGTGTCGGTGCGCTGAGCCATCCAGCCCAGGGCCAGAAAGCGGAGTATGGCATACAGAGCGCATATCGCATGGTATTCCTCCTGAAGACTGACGGGGCGGTCCTGGAAGGGAAACTGAGAAAAGAATATGTGATTGACCAGAAGATTCTCAAAGAAGATCTCCCAATGGGGGAACAGGGCTTCAAAATGGGCTTTGGCAGCGGCATACCGGGCCGGTAGATCCGCCTCTGGGCCGTAGGATTGCATGGCGGGCTTGCCGTAGGCGGCAATGCTGCTGCTTCTTTCGTTTAGGCATTCCAGCATCTGCGCGGCGATGTGCAGACCCTCCGGCAGCGGGGCGCAGTTCTGCTCAGGCAGAGACCGGCAGGGGACAGGCTCCCGGAGAAGCTCCTCCAGAGCCTTTTTGTTTTTGGATCCCAGCAGGCTGTCGATTTTTGCAAGCTGCTTTCCCAGCATCCCCAGCCGTTCCGAAAGGGTCATCCGGCGTGTCTGAAGAATGGAAATGAGATAAAGCCGGATCTGCCGGGTAAGCCCCAGGGTTTCAAAGAAGGTGGTTCGCTCTGCCGCAGGAGGCAGGGAGATCGTCAGCGTTCGCTCCACAAAGGTGATGGGCTCTTTTCTGGCAAACAGCAGCTCCAAAACCGCTTCACAGCTGTTTGCGCAGGAGCATTCGTATTCCCCATTTTCGGCACGGATCCCCCGGGGATATAGGCGGCAGATATCGGGAAGCACCGCCGGCCCCATTTCGGCATGGAGGGAGCAGCGCCCGTCCGCCATCCGCATAGGGCAGTCCCCCTGGAAATCCGGGACGAAATATGCGTAACGGGCCGGATCGGGGCGGTCATAGACCTGCATACCCACATCCAGCTTTTTGCGCAGGTGTTTGGGGCAGTTCATCCCCAGCAGGCGGAAGTAGTTCTGCATGGAAATGGAGATCGGCCATCCAACACAGCAGGCATGACGGCATTTTCCCATTTTACAGGCAAATTGCGGATAATAATCCGGCATCAGAAAGGTATGGGCTTCTATGTTTGGACAGGACATGGCTTCCTCCTTTGGGCATCGGTGACGGTGAACCCTGCTATCAGAGTTTCCTTAGGGCAACACCGCACAATTGTGCCTGCGAGCCTCAGCCGTCTTTTTTTCCCACTTCTTCAGTTTGAAAAATGGGAAATACATACAGTATTCCTCCATTTTTCAAACTTTGAATTGAGGTAAAAATCCTGGCTGAGTCTTCTTGTCAAATTATGCGGTGTTGCCTTAGGAACGTTTCCCCTCCAGACTGGCCCGGACAAAGCCCAGAAACAGCGGGTGGGGCTTGTTGGGACGGCTCTTGAATTCCGGGTGGAACTGAACGCCCACATGGAAGGGGCGGCCTGAAAGCTCCACGGTTTCCACCAGACGCCCATCGGGAGACAAGCCGCTCAAGGTCAGCCCGGCATCGGTCAGAAGGGTGCGGTATTGGTTGTTGAATTCATAACGGTGGCGGTGCCGCTCGCGGATCTGGGACGCACTGTAGCAGCGCTGCATGGTGGTATCGGGGGCGATGACACAGGGATAGGCCCCCAGGCGCAACGTGCCGCCCTTGTTGACGGCTTCACTTTGGCCGGGCATGAAGTCAATGACCTTGTGGGGCGTATCGCTGTCAAATTCGCCGGAGTTGGCATCGGTCAGGCCGGCAAACCGGGCAAATTCAATGACCATGATCTGCATACCCAGGCAGATCCCAAAGTAGGGAATGTTTTCCTCCCGGGCATACCTTGCCGCCAGGATCATTCCTTCGATACCCCGGCTGCCAAAGCCGCCGGGAACCAGAATGCCGTCCAGGTTGGACAGGGCATCCCGGTAGGTGTCCGGGGTGAGGGTTTCCGAGTCGATCCACTGAATATCCACCTGGGCATCCAGCGAAAAGCCTGCATGGCGCAGAGCCTCGGCAACGGACAGGTAGGCATCGTGGAGCTGGACATATTTGCCCACCAGACCGATGGTGACGGTTTTGCTTCGGTGGTAGATCCTGCTGACCAGCGCCTTCCATTCATTCAGATCCGGTTCCGGGGTCTTCAGCCCCAGTTCCCGGCAGACAATGCCGGAAAAATGCTGCTTTTCCAGCATCAGCGGCGCTTCATACAGCACCGGAAGCGTGATATTTTCAATAACACAATCCGGTTTGATGTTGCAGAACATGCTGATCTTCTGGAAAATGCTTTCCTCCAATGGTTCATCACAGCGCAGAACGATGATATCCGGCTTGACACCCATGCCCTGTAACTCCCGGACGGAGTGCTGGGTGGGTTTGCTTTTGTGTTCCTCAGAGCCGCGCAGATAGGGAACCAGGGTCACATGGATAAACAGGCAGTTTTCCTTCCCCACCTCCAGGGAGATCTGGCGCACCGCCTCCAGAAAGGGCTGGGATTCGATGTCACCGATGGTGCCGCCGATTTCCGTGATGACAACATCCGCATCCGTCTGCTGCCCCACACGATAGACAAAGGCCTTGATCTCGTTGGTCACATGGGGGATGACCTGCACTGTGGAGCCGAGATATTCTCCCTGCCGCTCCTTGTTCAGAACGTTCCAATAGACCTTTCCTGTGGTCAGGTTGGAGTATTTGTTCAAGTCCTCGTCGATGAATCGTTCGTAATGCCCCAGATCCAGGTCGGTTTCCGCACCGTCCTCGGTCACATACACCTCGCCGTGCTGATAGGGGCTCATGGTGCCCGGGTCAACATTGATATAGGGATCCAGCTTTTGCGCGGCGACCTTCAGACCTCTGGATTTCAGCAGCCGCCCCAGGGAAGCGGCGGTGATCCCCTTGCCAAGGCCGGAGACCACACCGCCGGTCACAAATATATATTTCGTCATATTCTTGCCTCCACAGTCAGGTTTTTGCAGAATCGTTGGATTTTTTACAGGGAAAAGTCTACCCTTACTCCCATTCCACTGTTGCCGGGGGCTTGGAGGTAATGTCATAGACCACCCGGTTGATGCCGGGAACCTCTCCGGTGATCCGGCGGCTGACCTGCTCCAACAGGTCAAAGGGGATCCGGGTCCAGTCCACCGTCATAAAATCGTCCGTGGTAACGCAGCGCAGGGCAATGGTATGGCCGTAGGTTCGCATATCCCCCATGACCCCAACGCTTCGGGTATCCGTCAGCACCGCAAAATACTGGCTGGCAACGGCCTTTACAGGATCCTTTTCCAGCTCCTGACGGAATATCCAGTCTGCCTCCCGGAGCACATCCAGCTTCTGCCGGGTGACCGGGCCGATGATCCGGACGGCAAGTCCGGGGCCGGGGAAGGGCTGGCGGAAGACCAGATCCCGGGGGATCCCCAATTCCAGACCCACCTTCCGTACCTCGTCCTTGAACAGATCCCGCAGAGGCTCCACAATTTGGGAAAATTCCATCCGTTCCGGCAGGCCGCCTACATTGTGGTGGCTTTTGATGGTGCTGGCATTGCCGGAACCGCTTTCAATCACATCCGGATAGATGGTGCCCTGAACCAGAACATCGACATTTCCCAGCTTCCGGGCTTCTTCTTCAAACACCCGGATGAATTCTTCACCGATGATCTTGCGTTTTTGCTCCGGCTCACAGACCCCTGCCAGCTTTTGCAGGAAGCGATCCTGGGCATTTACCCGGATCAGATCCATGTGCAGCTGCCTGCGGAAAATATCCTCCACCCAGTCGCCTTCCTGTTTGCGCAGCAGACCGTGATCCACAAAGACACAGGTCAGATTGGCTCCGATGGCCCTGTGAAGCAGAACGGCGGCAACGGCACTGTCCACCCCGCCGCTGAGAGCACACAGCACCTTCTTGCCCGCCAGTTCCTGGGAATAGCGCGAAATGCTTCTTTGCACAAAATCCTCCATCCGCCAGCTGCCCTGGCAATGGCAGATATCGAACAGGAAGTTGCGAAGGATCTGCTGGCCATAGGCGGTGTGGGAGACCTCCGGGTGGAATTGCAGACCGTAGAGCTTCCGGCCTTCGTCACACATGGCGGCGCAGGGGCATTTGTCCGTGTGGGCGATGGCGTGAAAACCGGCAGGCAGCCGGGAAATGTGATCAGTGTGGCTCATCCAGCAGAAGGAGGTGTGGGGCACATTCCGGAACAGCTTGCAATCGGTGCTGTACAGGACGGTTTTTCCGTATTCGCTGCTGCTGTCGGCGTGGGACACCTCGCCCCCTGCCAGATAGGCAATCAGCTGGTCGCCGTAGCAGATGCCGAGAATGGGGATGCCCAGATCCAATATGGCAGGGTCAAAATGGGGCGATGCCGGATCGGAAACGCTGTTGGGGCCGCCGGTAAAGATAATGCCCTTGTACCCGGCCTGCCGGATCTGGGATACCGTGATCCCGTCGAAGGGCTTGATTTCTGCGTACACCTGCTGCTCCCGAACCCGCCGGGCAATGAGCTGGTTATACTGTCCGCCAAAATCCAGAACCAGAATTTTTTCTTCCATAGAATAACCTCACTTACAGATCAATTTCCGGGTCAGCCGGCCCCACATCGGCAATCAGGGGCTGAATAGCCTCCAAAAACCGATCCACCTGCTCCGGGCATCTGCCAATGTAATCCCCGGGGGCCAGCACGGCTTCCATTTCAGCCCTGGTCATGCCGAATTCCGGGTGGGTGGAAAGATCGGCAAGGAGATCCCAGGGTTCGCCGTTTTTCATTTTGGCCGTGGCCGCCATGGAGCAGCTGCGGACGATTTCGTGCAGGGTCTGCCGGTTGCCGCCCCGCTTCACGCCCTCCATCATCAGATTTTCCGTGGCAATAAAGGGAAGGTAGTCCCGGACGGCCTTCTCCACGATTTTTTCGTTGACGTGCAGGCCGCAAGCCACATTCTGGCTCAGGCGAAGAATGGCATCGGCACACAGAAAGCCCTCCGGCATGGAGATGCGGCGGTTGGCCGAATCGTCCAGGGTGCGTTCCAGCCACTGGGCGGCGGCGGTCATGGGGGCGTTCATGGCATCGGCCATAAGATAGCGGGACAGGGAGCAGATCCGCTCACAGCGCATGGGGTTGCGCTTGTAGGCCATGGCAGAGGAGCCGATTTGATCCGTTTCAAAGGGTTCTTCCACCTGCCGGTCATGCTGCAGCAGCCGGATGTCGGTTGCCATGCGGCTGCAGCTCTGGGCGATGGCAGAAAGAACATTCAAGATCCGGCTGTCCAGCTTTCGGGGGTAGGTCTGTCCGCAGACACGGTAGCACTGGGTAAAGGCAAAGTCTGCGGCGATCATTTGATTCATTTCGTCAATCTTTTGGGTATCTCCGCCGAAAAGCTCCAGAAAGCTGGCCTCTGTTCCGGTCGTCCCCCGGCAGCCCAGAAACCTCATGCTGCCGATGACGAAATCCAGTTCCTCCAGGTCACTGAGAAAATCCTGGATCCAAAGGGTGGCCCGCTTGCCGATGGTGACCAGCTGGGCCGGCTGGTAGTGGGTATAGCCAAGGGTCGGAACCGCCCGGTACCGCCGGGCAAAGGCTGCCAGATCGGCAATGACCTGTAATACCTCCCGGCGCAGATAGGTCAGACCCTCCCGGTACAGGATGAGGTCGGCGTTGTCCGTGACATAGCAGCTGGTGGCACCCAGATGGAGGATACCGGCGGCGGAGGGGGCAGCTTTTCCGTAGGCGTACACATGGGCCATCACATCATGGCGAACCTCTTTTTCCCGTGCGGCGGCGCAGGCGTAGTCAATATCGGCAACGTGGGCTTCCAGCTCCTCCACCTGCTCCTGGGTGATGGGCAGCCCCAGCTTCCGCTGAGCCTTTGCCAGAGATACCCACAGCTTCCGCCAGGTCTGGATGCGCATATCCGCAGAAAACAGGTGCAGCATATATTCCGATGCGTATCGGGTGCTCAAGGGGGACTCGTATTGGGTTGTCATGGATGTCCTCCTTATCGCAGAATGATGCTCTCACGCTCCGGGCCGACGGAGACATAGGCAATCGGACAGCCGATCTGCTGCTCCAGGTAGGTCACATAGCGCCGGGCAGCTTCCGGCAGGTCGTCCCAGCGGCGGATCCGGCTGATGTCGCAGTTCCAGCCCTCCAGGTATTCGATGACAGGCTTGGCCCCCGCCAGCTGGGTGGGGAAGGGAAACTCATCGGTCGGCTGACCGTCCACCAGATATTTGGTGCACACAGGGATCCGCTCCATATAGCTCAGCACGTCCAGCTTGGTCAGGGCAATGGCGGTGGCAGCCTGAACCTGGACACCATAGCGGGTGGCAACCAAATCCAGGGCGCCGACACGGCGGGGACGGCCGGTTTTTGCACCGTATTCAAACCCGGCGCTGCGCAGAGCCTCTGCCTCCGGGCCAAACATTTCGCTTACAAAGGGGCCCTCTCCAACGCAGGTGGAGTAGGCCTTCACCACGCCGACAACCGCATCCAGCTTTGCCGCGGGCAGGCCGGAACCGATGGGGGCATAGGCGCTGATGGTATTGGAGGATGTGGTATAGGGATAGATGCCGTAATCCAGATCCCGAAGGGCGCCCAGCTGGGCTTCAAACAGAATGCCCTTTCCCTCTGCCTGGGCTTTTCGCAGGAACACGCCGGTGTCGCAGATGAAGGGCTGGATCTGACGGCACCAGGTATCAAACCACTGCTGCAAATCCCGGGCCGAAACCGGCTCCTTGTCATAGACTCTGGTGATCGTCAGGTTCTTCCATTCCAGCAGATCGGCCAGATGCTCCTTCAGATGCTCCGGATGGAGAAGCTCACCGGCCAGAATGGTCTTTTTCTGATGCTTGTCGGAATAGAAGGGGGCGATGCCCTGCTGGGTGGAGCCGTACTTCTTGTCCTTTAGGCGGGCCTCCTCCAGCCCATCCAGTTCCCGGTGCCAGGGAAGCAGCAGGGAAGCCCGGTCGCTGATTTTCAGGTTCTCCGGGGTAACACGGATCCCCTTGCTTTGCACATCCTCGATCTCTTTCCACAGGTTCTCCGGATCCAGAGCAACCCCGTTTCCGAGAATGTTGACCACACCCTTGTGGAAGATACCTGAGGGAAGCAGATGCAGGGCGAATTTTCCGTATTCGTTGATGACTGTATGCCCTGCGTTGCCGCCGCCCTGGTAGCGCACCACCACGTCATATTGCTCCGTCAGCAGATCCACCATCCGGCCCTTTCCTTCATCGCCCCAGTTGATGCCGACGATTGCTGTATTGCCCATAGTTTGTCCTCCTTTTCTTAGGAAACTCTGAATAAATCGTCTGCGGCTGAGCGGCGAATCTTTTGTTCCCAGTCTGCGGTTTGAAAAATGGGAAATATAGCGCAACCGTTGCCGGCGCTAGCTGGCTTACGGATGCGGCATACTCCTTGCGGGTACATACAGTATTCCCTCATTTTCCAAACCTTGCCTGGAAGCAAAATCTTTCGCCGTCAGCTCTTGTCGATTTAATCAGAGCTTCCCTTACAAAACAAATCTCCGGGCGGCCTGCGCCCTGGAATAAAATACGTTCTTTTTCATAGGGATCCCGCCTGCCTGACTGCCGCAGGCTTTCCCATCGGGAAGAACAAGCTGGCGGATCGTCTCATACAGGGCCTTCCGTAAAGCTCTCTGGTTTATGTTTGGGTGATCGGAAAGAATGTGCAGGGAGGAAAACGGAAAACCTTCGGAAAACAAAAAAGGGCAAAGGCGTCTGGGAGCGGAATGCTCAAAGACGCCTTTGCCTTTCTGAATACATCATACATCGGGCCAGAGAATTTGTCAACAGGCTGCACAAAAAAAGTTTCGCAGTCTTGTATAGAATGACAGAATTTCTCAGGCCGGAATTTGTCCTGCCGGAGAAGAAAAACGTAGAAATCCGGCGGCAAATGTGATATAAATAAGATATTGGATGCTGCCGGGAAAACCAGGCAAAATAGCAGGCGTTTGTCCCAAATCAAGGATAGAAAGCGGGAGTTATTATGAAGTATACCCCTGAGGAAGTTATGCAATACATACAGGAGGAGGATGTGAAATTCATCCGGCTGGCCTTCTGCGATGTGCGCGGGTGTCAGAAGAATATTTCGATCATGCCCCATGAGCTGGAGCGGGCATTCCAATATGGAATTGCCATTGACGGTGCGGCGATTGCCGGGTTTGGAGATGAGGTGCATTCGGATCTGTTTTTGCATCCGGATCCTGCCACCATTACCGTTCTGCCCTGGAGGCCGGAGCACGGCCGGGTGGTGCGGATGTTCTGCTCCGTTACCCATTTGGACGGAACACCCTTTGTCCATGATACCCGCAGGATCCTGAAGCAGGCCATTGCCGATGCCGCCCGGGCAGGCTATACCTTCTTCTTCGGCTCGGAGCTGGAATTCTATCTGTTCCGGCTGGACGAACAGGGGGAGCCTACCAACCTTCCCTATGACCGGGCAGGCTATATGGATGTGGCACCGGAGGATAAGTGCGAAAATGTCCGCCGGGAGATCTGCCTGACTTTGGAGCAGATGGGGATTCTGCCGGAGTCCTCCCATCACGAGGAAGGCCCCGGGCAGAACGAGGTGGATTTCCGCTACTCCGATGCCCTGAATGCGGCGGACAATGCAGTTACCTTCCGCACGGTGGTTAAAACCATTGCCGCCCGCAATGGCCTGTATGCAGATTTTTCCCCCAAGCCCTTGCAGGAGGCCCCGGGCAGCGGATTTCATATCAATATTTCCGTCAAAAGCGGAGAGGAATTTGTGATGCAGCGGGCAATGGGAGGCATATTGAAGCACATTGGGGATATGACCCTGTTTTTGAATCCCACCGACCGCTCCTATCAGAGATTGGGATCCAATCGGGCGCCGAAATACATATCCTGGTCCAGCGACAACCGTTCCCAGCTGATTCGTGTCCCGGCTGCGGAGGGGGAATACCGCCGGTTTGAGCTGCGCAGCCCGGATTGCACCGCCAATCCCTACCTGGCCTTTGCGCTGCTGATCTGGGCCGGACTGGATGGAATTCTGAACAATATCCCCCTGCCGGAAAAATCCAACGTCAACCTGTTTACCGCATCGCCCAAGGAGCTGTGGGGCCTGGAAATGCTGCCCCTGACCCGGAGCAATGCGGCAAAGGTCACCCTGTCCAGCGATTTTATTCGGGCACATTTGCCCCAGACCCTGATCCAGTTTTTCTGTGAAGGATAAGCTCAGTTTGTTTCCCGGAAAGGAGGGCGTGCAGCATGGTATTTGATGAGAGGGCATACAGCGTGCTGGTGGTGTCTTCCGGCAGCAGGTTCAATGATGCCATCACCCCCTTGCTGCCATACAGCGAATATTACCCTGTGTGCTTTGCCGGAAACATAGCCGCAGCCAGACGGGAGATGCTGGCCCGGGCCTATGACTTCGTGATCATCAATGCGCCGGTCTGTGATGACCCGGGGGCACGGTTTGCCATGGATATCAGCGCCAAAACAGATGCCATTGTCCTTCTGCTGCTCAAAACGGATTTCTATGAGCAGATCCATGGGCAGGTGCAGCCCTACGGCGTTTTTACGCTGCCGGTCCCCACCCCGGTGCAGACCTTAAAGCAGGGACTGAAATGGATGGCAGCAGCCAGAGAACGTCTGCGCAGAACCCAGGAGAAGGCATCGACGGTGGAAGACAAAATGGAGGAGATCCGTCTGGTGAATCAGGCCAAATGGGCTCTGATCGAACAGCAGAGAATGACAGAATCGGAAGCTCACCGTTACATTGAAAAGCAAGCCATGGATCGGTGTGTGAGCAAAAAGGAAATCGCCTTGCAGATTGTTCAAATGCAAAAAGCATCCGGTGCACAGGCAGACCAGAAAGATTGAATACAGAGCGGCAGAGAGATAGAAGGCGGAAGTAGAATACATGGTGGAGTTGCCAGTATAGCAGCATCCCGGCGGATCCTTTGGCTATCCGCCGGGGTGTTCTCTTTCTTACAGGAAGCTCCGTTATATAACAAAATCCAATAGGAGATCATTCTGCTTGCAAAACGATCCTGCTTGCACTAGAATAGAAATAGAATCCAATTTTCATTCCGGATGTTCGCTTTTCGGATCAATGCGCCAAAAATGAGAAGGAGGGACCCATATATGGATCATCGCCCTGCCCAATATTTATATGGAAGCACAGAAAAGCTCAGCGATGCAGTGTGGGCATTGAATGCCAAAACATGCGCTGACAATGAAACCCTTTGGCTGCCGCTGGTTGTCCATCTGCAAGATACCGCAGCGGTCATGGAGGAATTGATTCGGCATTGGCTTCCTGACCGTTATTGCAGCACAATGGAGCTGCAGCAGGAGGAATTTCGTCAAATCGCCATTGCTGCTGCACTGCTGCATGATATTGGCAAAGCAACGCCAATGTTTCAACATAGGATTTCCGCTCAGCGGGATACTTTGCGGTATCGGCTGGAAAGAAACGGGCTGTTTACGGAACCAGAGAATGGCACCTTTAACGAAAAGCTGTTTCATGCAGCGGCCGGGGCGGAGATCCTGCGGGCGGAAGCTGTCAATGACTGCGTGGCTGCCATTGTTGGCGCACACCACGGGAAACCGGAGCGTTACCGCACGGTTTCCTTCCGAGAAGAATCTCCTATGTCTTTTGGGTGGGAAAATGCAGAAAAACGGGATACGGTATGGGCAGATACCCAGCGGGAGCTGATCCATTGGGCGTTGGAGGGGATCGGATTGGCGGATCCTTCCGGCCTGCCCGAATGTAAAATGGCTGCCCAGATGGCATTGACCGGCCTTGTGATCATGGCAGACTGGATCGCCAGCAACACGGCCTTTTTCCCCCTGATCCGGGAGGACGAGCAGTTCCGAAACTATGACCCGAAACGAGCAGAAACCGCTTTGCGAAAGTTGAATCTTCCCAGCCCCTGGGAGGTATCGGATGACTGGCGTATGCCCTACTTTTTCATGAGCCGCTTTGGCTTTTCGGCGAATCCAATGCAAAAGGCAGTGCGGCAGGTTGCATCGGAGATGGAAACGCCGGGGATCATGATCGTGGAAGCGCCTATGGGCCAGGGGAAAACGGAAGCGGCCCTGGCTGCTGCGGAGATCCTGATGAATCGCTTCCATTTGGGCGGTGCGGCATTTTTCCTGCCCTCCCAGGCAACTTCCAACGCCATGTTCACCAGAATGACCCAATGGGTGCAGCAGCAGCCGGAGTCCAGTGGGATCGCCGTGTCACTGGTGCATGGACAGGCAGAGTTTAATGAGGCATTCCGGCAGCTGGAAGAGGGGAGTGCCCAGATCCAGGATTGGGAGCCGGAATCTCTGATCGTGCATTCGTTCTTTCAGGGACGGAAAACGAAACTGCTGGCAAACCTGGTCGTAGGCACGGTGGATCAGCTCCTCATGGCGGCACTGCGGCAAAAGCACGTCATGCTCCGCCACCTGGGATTGACCGGCAAGGTCGTTATTATTGACGAGTGTCATGCTTATGATGCCTACATGAATACATATCTGGATCGTGCGTTAAAGTGGCTGAGTGCCTATCATGTCCCGGTCATACTGCTGTCGGCAACGCTGCCGGGAAAGCGGCGGGCGGCACTGCTTCGGGCTTACTCCGATAGGAAAACACCTGCGGAATTCCAGAATACCCAGGAGTATCCTCTGATCACCTGGACAAACGGCAGCCATCCCTGCAAGATAGCAATTCCCCCGGAGGGAATCGGCCGAAAGGTCCTTGTGGAAAGATGCACAGAAGAACAGGCGATTGCAGAACTGGGAAATGTTATAGCCCATGGTTGTGCAGGAATTATCGTAAACACGGTGAAACGAGCACAGGAATTGTGGAAACGATTGCAAAAAATCTATCCTGACGCTATAATATTTATGGATCATTCCAGATATCTGACGCCGGATCGCTTGCAGCATGAGCAGCAGATCCTGGATCGTGTTGGCAAGCATTCTTCGCCGGAGCAGCGCAAGGGGGTGCTTGTGATTGGAACCCAGGTGCTGGAACAGTCTCTGGATCTGGATTTTGACCTTTTGGTTACGGATCTTTGTCCCATGGATCTGCTGTTGCAGCGGATCGGCCGGCTGCATCGTCACAATAGACCAAGGCCCACCGGGGCAGTCACACCCCGCTGCCTGGTACTGGGTGCCAAGGGAGAGCCGGATGCCGGCAGTCTTGCGGTTTACGGCAGCTATCTGCTTCTGCGCACCCGGGAGCTGCTGCCGGATCAGATCCAGCTGCCGGAGGATATTTCGCCCCTGGTGCAGAAAACGTATGATGAAGCACTATGGACACCGGAGGATATGCCGGAGTATGAAGCGGCAAAAAACGAATATGAATTATTCCAAAAAAAGCAGCAGAGGCGGGCACAAAGCTATTGCCTGACCCCTCCTTCCCAGGACGGGTTCTTTGATACCATCGTCGGTGCTATGGATGATACGCAGATGTTTACGGACTTGCAGGCCCAGGCGGCTGTGCGCGATGGCACAGCTGCGATTGAGGTGCTGGTGGTGCAGCGGTGCGATAATGGCAATGTGACGGTGCTGACCGGGCAAGAGCACAGTCAATATCGCACAGATACACAGCCCAGTGCGGCGGAATGCCGGATCCTTGCATCCCAGCGCCTTCGGCTGCCGTCCTACTTTAGTAAATCCTATCAAGTGGATGCGGTCATACAAGCACTGGAGCAGCAGACACAGCAAATACTGCCGATTTGGCAGCAAGCCCCGATGCTGCAAGGAGAGCTGTTCCTGATCCTGAATTCGGACGGAACGGCGGAGCTTGCCGGAAAGAAATTGTACTATGATCCACAGTTTGGATTAGCAGAAAAGGAGGAATAAAATGCCTGAGATCGAGTTTAACCTCTTGGATGAGCCTTGGATCCGTGTTATGACAGAGGACTGCAAGGTTCAGGAATGCACACTGCCCCAGGTATTGCTGGAAAGCCATCACTATCTGCGCCTGGCAGGAGAGCTGCCGACACAGGATGTGGCGATCCTGCGTCTTCTGCTGGCAGTGCTGCACACGGTTTTCTATCGCATGGACACGGACGGTGAGGAGGATCCCATTGAGGATCCAACCCAGGCGATCCGGCGTTGGCAGGAACTGTGGAAGGCAGGCCAGTTTCCCCAAGCGCCCATTCAAACCTATTTGCAGCAGTGGAAGGACCGCTTCTGGCTGTTCCATCCAGATCATCCCTTCTACCAGGTTCCCTCAGCATCCGCAGGAACGACATATACTGCCGCAAAGCTAAATGGGGAGCTGTCCGAGAGCAGCAATAAGGTGCGGCTTTTCCCGGTCTGTGCAGGAAAGGAAAAGACAGAGCTGAACTATGCCGCTGCGGCCAGATGGATCATCCACCTCAATGGCTTTGACGATACCTCAGCGAAGCCGAAGGAAAAAGGACTTCCTTCACCGGGAGCCGGCTGGATGGGAAAGCTGGGCCTTGTCTATGCAGAGGGGAAAACCTTGTTTGAAACCCTGATGCTGAATCTGATCCTTTTGAAAGACGGAAGTCAGCTTTGGGAGGAACCTGCCCCGGTATGGGAATTGAAAACGCCAAAGGGAGCGGAACGAACAGAAATTGCAATGCCGAATAACCAGGCTGAACTGCTGACATTGCAATCACGCCGTCTGCTTCTGATCCGGGAGAAAGAACAGGTGGTAGGATATACACTCCTAGGCGGTGATTTCTTTTCCAAAATCAACGCTGATGAAGAACAGATGACCCTATGGGAGCATCGGGATGGGAAGAAAAACGAACCGGGTTACAACCAACCCAAACGGCTGAATCCGGATCGGCAAATGTGGCGTGATTTTTCTGCAATCACCGGAACCCAGGACAATGGCAAAGCACCTGGAGTCATGAACTGGATCGTCATGCTGAAGAGAAAAAGAGTTCTGGATAACAATGCTGTCACCCATTTCCGTACAGTCGGGGCAAAATACGGCGATAAGGATTTCTTTATTGAAGATGTATTGGAAGACCACCTGGATTTCCGCATTTCCCTGTTGGAAGAGGCGGGAAAAGTGTGGGATAAACTGATTTTGGATAAGATTGCGCAGACGGAAAAAGCAGCATGGTATCTGAGTCTGTTGGCAGAAGCACTTTACAAAGCATCCGGTGGGCAACCGGACAGCAGCACACAGGCCGCTAGGGTCGATCAGGCCAGCCAAATGTATTACGCCGCAGTGGATCTTCCCTTCCGCAGCTGGCTGGCTTCCATTGATCCGGAGCAGGGAGATGGGGAAGCCCTCCGGGCAGAAAAGGATGCACAGTGGTGCATCCAGGCCTATCGGATCGCAATGGAACAGGGCAGAAAAATGGTTCAAAATGCCGGGGAAGCCGCATTTGCAGGCCGCTGGGAAAAAGATGATTTTTATTCGTCCCCAAAGGCCTTTAACCACTTTTCCTGGCAGATCAGAAAGCATTTCCATATAAAAAGCATGACGAAGGAGGAACGGGATGAATAACCATAAAGAGCAGGTAATGAACTTTGTGCGCAAAAGACTCCTGTATTGGCAGACGGAGACCAATGTGCATCTGGTTCGGGCCGATCTGGCGAACCTGCGCCGGGGAATCGGCAAGAAACCGGGAGAACTGCCGCAGCTCTGGGGACTTTTGTTTCGGGATTTTCCAGAGGAGCTGATGAGCCAAAGCGGAGTCCCCACCTGGGAGGAATGGGCTGTTTCCGGTGCGCTGACATTGTATGCGCTGCATCAGCAGGGCAGCGATCAGAAAATGCACGTCAAGGGGCAAAGCCTGGGAACGGCCGTCGGCAGCCTGACAGGGGGCGATGAAGAACGCCTGAAAGCAGTCCAGCGCCGATTCAATGCGTTTGCCACTGCCCAGAGTATGCCGGAGTGTCTGCACCATTTGCGGGGGCTGATCCAGCTTTTGCGCAGCGAGGGGATCCCGCTGGATTATGGGGAATTGGCAGGAGACTTGTATACATTCCAGGTGCCGGAGGGAGCTGCAAAGGTTCGCCTGCGCTGGGGACAGGATTTTTACCGGGCTGCATCCCGGTTCCAAGAAAGAAAGGATGACGATCATGTGTAACAATGAAAGAATCTATGTTGACCTGCATGTACTGCAAACCGTTCCGCCCAGCTGTGTGAACCGGGACGATACCGGAAGCCCCAAGACTGCCGTTTACGGCGGCGTGACCCGGGCCAGAGTTTCCAGCCAGGCATGGAAACACGCTATGCGGCTGCTGTTTCGGGATATGCTGTCTCAGGAAGATGTGGGGCAGCGAACCAAAACCGTGGTGGATCTGATCGCAGAGCAGGTTGCCGTGCTCTGCCCGGACTGCACAGAAAAACAGGCTCAGGATGCTGCCAAAAAAGTGCTGGAAGCGGCGGGAGTTAAGGTGAAGGAAGACAAGGACAAGCTGAAGACCGGCGCTCTGTTTTTCATCAGCCCCAGCCAGGTTCACGCTTTGGCGGAGATTGCCGCAAGACAGGAAAAAGCACCCAATAAGGCCGATTGCCAGAATGCGTTGAAAGCCAATCCCAGCCTTGATCTTGCACTGTTTGGCCGCATGGTGGCGGATAATCCTTACCTGAATTTCGATGCCGCTGCACAGGTGGCCCACGCCATTTCCACCCATGCAGTAGAAAATGAATTTGACTATTTCACCGCAGTGGATGACTGCGCCCCGGAGGACAATGCCGGTGCCGGTCATCTGGGAACCGTGGAATTCAATTCTTCCACACTGTACCGCTATGCCACAGTCAATGCGGGGGATTTGAAAAAAATGCTTGGTACGGCAGCACCGGAGGCGGTGCGGGCTTTTGCGGAGGCATTTATCCGCAGTATGCCCACCGGAAAACAGAATACCTTTGCCAACCGGACACGCCCGGATGCGGTGTATGTGACCGTCCGCCGGGATCAGCCCATCAACATGGCCGGTGCCTTTGAAAAGCCTGTGCGTGCCGGAACCGAGGGCTATGTTGCCAATTCTGCAAAGGCACTGTCGGCCTATGCAGATGAGACCTATCATGATTTTGCAGCAGCACCGGTCCTGTCACTGACCGCAGGCAAGGGGCTGGAGACTTTGGCAGATCCCTGCCCTGTGGATGCCTTGCTGGATACATTGGAAGCTTGGCTGAAAGAGGAACTAAAATGAGCACGCTGCTTCTGCGTCTTGCAGGACCCATGCAGTCCTGGGGGACGGACTCAAAATTTGATGTTCGCAGAACGCAGCGGGAGCCAAGTAAAAGCGGCGTGATTGGGTTGATCGCCGCTGCGCTGGGGATCTCCCGGAAGGACATGGATGCCCTGCTTCCCCTGGCATCCATGCGGTTTGGTGTCCGTGTAGACCGGGAAGGTACGATGATGCGGGATTTCCACACCGCCCATCCGGAAAAGGGCAGCTCCTATGTGACCCATCGTTATTATCTGGCAGATGCCGTCTTTACGGTCGGACTGGAAAGCGAAGATGAGAAGCTGCTGCGTAAGATTGGGGAAGCTGTGCAGGCTCCGGCGTTTCCGCTGTATCTGGGGCGGCGCGCCTGCCCGCCAACAGGCCGGATATTCCTGGGGATCTCTCCAAAGAACCTGGAAGATGCCTTACTGGAAAATGCACCGGACACGGCCAGCCGCCTGGTGCGGGATGCCAAAGAAGGGGAACAGGGGGGTCTGGTGCGGGATGTGCCTGTGTCCTTTGATCCGGATCGCCGTGGGTATGGCTTTCGCCGGGTGGTTGACTATCCCCTGCAAGCCGGTGCAGAACATGATCCTATGGCAGAATTGGAGGGGTGAATATGTATTTAACCCAAATGCGGCTTGATATGAATAACCGGCGTACCTTATCCGCCCTTTCTGCTCCCAGTAAGATCCACGGCGCAGTAGAATCCGCCTTTCCCGGGGAACGGCAGAGAAATCTGTGGCGGATCGACAGCCGCGGCGGACAGAACTATCTTCTGATCCTCAGCAGCGAAAAACCGGATCTGAGCAAAGCGGCAGAACAGTTTGCCCCACAGGGAGAAACCTGGCAGACAAAGGATTACACACCGCTGCTGGATCGGATCCAGCCTGGCAGCCGCTGGCAATTTCGTCTCTGCGCAAATCCCACTTACAGCGTGCCCGCCGGACCTGGACAGAGGGGCCGGGTATGTGCCCACAGCACCCAGCAGCATCAGATGGAATGGCTGAAACGGCAAAGCCGGAGATATGGGTTTACCCTGCCGGAAGATGCTTTCGGCGTGACAAAATCAGTGTGGTATCGTTTCAAAAAGGGGACTACCGGGAAAAATGTCACCTTTTTGGCCGTGACCTATGAGGGCATTTTGGAAGTAAACGACCCGGAAGCCTTTCGTCAGATGCTGTGCAGCGGAATGGGGCATGGGAAGGCCTATGGCGCAGGTCTGATGACCATTGTACAAGCGGGGAAATGAGCCATGGCTGAGATACCTGGAATGATCCGCCCGGAACTTCAGGCACTTCCCCAGATTTCGGACAGAATGACCTTTGTATACCTGGAGCATTCTGTTTTGAACAGGCAGGATGGCGCCATCACGGTAACGGACGATCGGGGGACGGTTTTCCTCCCGGCCGCAGCCATCAGCGTGCTGCTGTTGGGGCCCGGCACCAAGGTGACACATCGTGCAATGGAGCTGATCGGTGACGCCGGTGTCAGTGTCCTGTGGGTAGGAGAGCATGGTGTGCGCTACTATGCCGGAGGCCGTGCGCTGACACATCGGGCGAGCCTGTTGATCCGGCAGGCGGAGCTGGTCAGCAATGTCCGGCTCCGCCTGGGCGTAGTGCGTCAAATGTACAGTATGCGCTTCCCCAATGAAGATGTGTCCAGGCTGACGCTGCAGCAGCTGCGGGGCAGGGAAGGGGCCCGGATCCGCGCCGTATACCGCCAGTGCTCCAAAAAATGGAATGTTCCATGGAATGGGCGGGACTACGATCCGGAAAACTTTTCAGATGGAGATCCTGTCAATCAGGCGCTCTCTGCCGGACATGCCTGCCTGTATGGGGCGGCACATGCAGTGATCCAAGCGCTTGGCTGTTCCCCGGGGCTGGGATTTGTCCACACCGGTCATGAATGCTCCTTTGTATATGACATGGCTGACCTGTATAAAGCGGAACTTACCATTCCCCTGGCATTTGAATTGGCTGCAACTGTGGAAAAGGAGGAAATCGCCTCCGTTATGCGCCGCCGCACCCGGGATGCCATGACAAAATATCATCTGATGGAAAAAATGGTGCAGGATATCCAGACACTGTTTTCCCTGGAGGAACCACTGCCGGAAACCCAAAACGCCGTGTATCTATGGGATGATAAACAGGGGCAGGTGGAAAATGGCCGATCTTATGGTGCGAAGGAGCAGACATGATTGTTGTGACACTTACGGATTGTCCCCCGCGGCTGCGGGGGGATCTGTCCAAATGGCTTCTGGAGATCAACACCGGTGTCTATGTGGGACAGCTGAATAAGCGGGTGCGGGAAGAATTGTGGAAACGCATTTGCGACAACCTTCCCAGAGGGCGTGCGACCATGGTGTATTCTGCCAACAACGAACAGCGTATGGAATTTCGTGTTCACAACACCCTTTGGACACCGGTGGATTTTGAAGGACTGACACTGATGATGCGGCCTGGCGAAACAGAATCCGCTGCGGCATCGGCGGCTGCAATGAGCAAAGCAGCCGTTGGCCGAATGATTCAGAACAAAAGTGCCGGACAGGACAAGCGGGCGAAAAAAGCCGGCTATGTTGTCATAGACATTGAAACCACAGGATTGGATCCGGAACGCCACGAGATCCTGGAAATTGGCGCCCTGCGCATCGTGGATCACAAAATATCGGAAAGCTTTTCTGCCTTGATCCATCCCAAACAGCCTCTTTCCAAGGAAATCACCGCATTGACCGGAATTACGCAGCAGATGGCGCAGGAAGGAATGGAGCTTACAAAAGCCTTAAAGGCTTTTTGGAGCTTTTTGGGGCAAAGTGTGGTTATTGGACACAACCTGAGCTTTGATCTGGCATTTTTGAAAAAGGCAAGTGGAGAGGCAGAAATTACGGTCCCTGTGAATTCCTGCATGGACACACTGACATTCGCCCGCAGAAGGATCAAGGACATACCGGATCATCGCTTGGAAACGCTGGCGGGCTATTTTGAAATCAAACCGGAACGATTCCACCGGGCGCTGGATGACTGCTGTACCACATTTCAAATCTATGAGAAACTAAATGAAATCGGCTAGCCACGGGATCAAAAGTCCTTGATTTTACAGGACTTTTTTAGTCTATTCCCCGCACACGCGGGGGTGATCCCATCCACATCGAGGCCAGCTTCCGCAGCAGTCGCTATTCCCCGCACACGCGGGGGTGATCCTGACCACCAAGCTGGAGACAGCGAGGTGGTTTTCTATTCCCCGCACACGCGGGGGTGATCCCTGCTCGTCCGTACCGGTGAAAAGTGTCTGGACCTATTCCCCGCACACGCGGGGGTGATCCTCCGCGGGGCCTTGTGCCCCGCTCAATAAGAAGCTATTCCCCGCACACGCGGGGGTGATCCTATGGTCACAAACGCAGGCACGGCGATGAGCAACTATTCCCCGCACACGCGGGGGTGATCCTACCGCCGTTCTCCAATCCGAAGAACTTCTTGACTATTCCCCGCACACGCGGGGGTGATCCTAGCCAGTCAAGCCGCAAGCGTCCCGGCGTACTCTATTCCCCGCACACGCGGGGGTGATCCTAGAGCGAAGTGTTCCAAACGGAAGCACCAGCGTCTATTCCCCGCACACGCGGGGGTGATCCTGTTCTCACCGAACTTTACTGCGAACCAACCTGCTATTCCCCGCACACGCGGGGGTGATCCTGTGATACCCTTACCGATATTGACCTTTCCCTCCTATTCCCCGCACACGCGGGGGTGATCCTAAGGTAATGGCGAGGTGATAAGTAATGCAAGACTATTCCCCGCACACGCGGGGGTGATCCTCAGCCAGCTCTTTCATAGCTCGATTGATTTCACTATTCCCCGCACACGCGGGGGTGATCCCAAATCGGCGGCAACCGAAATCTCTGCGAGAATCTATTCCCCGCACACGCGGGGGTGATCCTGATATGCAAGCTCTCGGTTCTTCCATTACCTACTATTCCCCGCACACGCGGGGGTGATCCCCCAGTAGGGTTCGCCTGTACGGTCTCCGCAGTCTATTCCCCGCACACGCGGGGGTGATCCCACAAAAGGACATAGAGTGTAAAGAGTACAAAGCTATTCCCCGCACACGCGGGGGTGATCCTCCAACGTGCGCAGCGTGGACACGGACGGGAGCCTATTCCCCGCACACGCGGGGGTGATCCTGGGAGAACCAATACAGCGGCCCGGAGGAGACACTATTCCCCGCACACGCGGGGGTGATCCCGAGGCCGGAAAGCCCTATTTGAAACCCTTACTCTATTCCCCGCACACGCGGGGGTGATCCTACCGGTACACTCTCCCCAGCTTCCCGGTGCCGCTATTCCCCGCACACGCGGGGGTGATCCCGGCCTGGCCGCTGGCGCGTCCGCAGTATGGGACTATTCCCCGCACACGCGGGGGTGATCCTCAAAGGTGATTCACACCAACAAGTATGAAGGTCTATTCCCCGCACACGCGGGGGTGATCCCACGCGAGTGCGGTCCTTTTTCTCTGATATTGTCTATTCCCCGCACACGCGGGGGTGATCCTACTACAGCCAGACCTTCGGGGGCCTGCTCCCGCTATTCCCCGCACACGCGGGGGTGATCCCGGCGACGCCGGTCAGAAGAAGACCACCAGACACTATTCCCCGCACACGCGGGGGTGATCCCATGACTGCAGCCCAGACCCGTCTCCCTGTTCTCTATTCCCCGCACACGCGGGGGTGATCCTGTTTTCGGGTCGTCTCTAAACACTTTACTTAACTATTCCCCGCACACGCGGGGGTGATCCTTACTGAAGGCACATCATCAATCGTATAAGGCTCTATTCCCCGCACACGCGGGGGTGATCCTGGCCGAGTAAAATCACAGCATGATATGGCAATCTATTCCCCGCACACGCGGGGGTGATCCCATCGTGAGGAATATCAGATGTACGACTTTCGCCTATTCCCCGCACACGCGGGGGTGATCCTAAGCTACCTACGACGTTTGTCTTTACGAGGTCCTATTCCCCGCACACGCGGGGGTGATCCCAAACGCTGGAATAAAGACGATGCCAATGATGCCTATTCCCCGCACACGCGGGGGTGATCCCCGTTTGATATGCCAGTTTACATAACTTTCAGTCTATTCCCCGCACACGCGGGGGTGATCCTCCGCAACATACTTGCAAGGCCGCTCAATGACTCTATTCCCCGCACACGCGGGGGTGATCCCATTTCCGTCAGCCGCTTGATCCGGTACATGGGCTATTCCCCGCACACGCGGGGGTGATCCTATCCGAGCCGCCAATGTACTTGTCCCGATCCTCTATTCCCCGCACACGCGGGGGTGATCCTTCGCCCTTGTGAGGACGACTCTGAGCCGTGAGCTATTCCCCGCACACGCGGGGGTGATCCCGCCCTGGCAGAGCACCTCATGCGCCATCAGGTCTATTCCCCGCACACGCGGGGGTGATCCCCCCTATTCCACACACCGCCATGGATAAAGGTACTATTCCCCGCACACGCGGGGGTGATCCCTTGTCCGTCATAGAATTGCTTCCTACTCCCAGCTATTCCCCGCACACGCGGGGGTGATCCCAGGCACTTTCATAAAGCGTCTGTTCTTGAATTCTATTCCCCGCACACGCGGGGACATTCCGGAGAATGCCTGTTTTGCGGGCAGCATGATGATATCCCGGCGGATCCTTTGGCTATCCGCCGGGATATTCTCTTCCCAGCAAGATGTTTCAGTATCGTAAAATAATATCATTTCCCTTGCAGAAGGATCCTGCTTGCATTAAAATAGAAGCGATATTCCATTGCCGTAAGATTCCTGTGAGCAATCATGACAGGCAAAACAGCGTGGGAAGAAGCAGGCGGGAAGGCGGCGGGACGTTGTCGGTGGAGGCGGTATGATGAAAGAAAACAAACCAGCAAAAATCCAAGTCAGAGGGGCCAGAGTCCACAATCTGAAAAATGTAGATGTGGATATTCCTTTAAATGAAATCGTGGGCATCGCAGGGGTGTCCGGCTCTGGGAAAAGCTCTCTTGCCCTGGGGGTGCTGTATGCCGAGGGATCCCGGCGGTATCTGGAATCCCTGTCCACCTACACCAGGCGGCGGATGACGCAGGCGGCCCGGGCCGATGTGGATGAAGTGCTGTATGTCCCTGCCGCCTTGGCGCTGCATCAAAGACCTGCCGTTCCCGGCATCCGTTCCACCTTTGGAACAGGGACGGAGCTGCTGAACAGCCTGCGGCTGATGTTCTCCCGGCTGTCCAGTCACCGCTGCCCCAACGGCCACTATGTCAAGCCCAGCATTCGGGTGGCGGCGATGAACGGAGAACTGGTTTGCCCGGAGTGCGGTGAACATTTCTATGCACCGGGAGCAGAGGATCTGGCGTTTAATTCCACCGGAGCCTGCAAATGCTGCGGCGGTACGGGAATGGTCAGGAACGTTGACCGGGCTTCGCTCATTCCGGACGAGAACAAGACCATTGACGAAGGCGCAGTTGCCCCCTGGAACTCCCTGATGTGGTCGCTGATGACCGATGTCTGCCGGGAGATGGGTGTCCGCACGGACATTCCCTTCAAGGATTTGACGGACGAGGAAAAGCAGATTGTTTATGACGGCCCCATGGAGAAAAGACACATCTTCTATGTCCCAAAGAATAAAAACAGTGCAGCGGTGGGCGAACTGGACATGACCTACTACAGCGCCACAGAAACCGTCCGCAATGCCCTCAGTAAGGTGAAGGACGAAAAGGGCATGAAGCGGGTGGAGAAGTTTCTGAAAGAGGATATCTGCCCCCAGTGCCATGGCACACGGCTTTCCGAGGAAGCCAGAGCCCCCAGACTTATGGGTATTTCTCTGGCGGAAGCCTGCCAAATGACCCTGAAGGACTCCATTATATGGGTGAAGAATGTGCCGGAATCCATGCCGGAGGAAATGCGGAGTATGGCAGAAACGATCTGCCAGTCCTATCTGGAGGCGGCAGCAAGGCTGATGGATCTGGGACTGGGCTATCTGACACTGGACAGAGCATCCGCCACCCTCTCCACCGGAGAACGGCAGCGGATGCAGCTGGCCCGGGCGGTGCGCAACCGGACGACAGGGGTTTTGTATGTTCTGGATGAGCCTTCCATCGGCCTGCACCCGGCAAATATTGTGGGCCTGACCGGCGTGATGCACGATCTTATTCGGGACGGCAATTCCGTCCTGCTGGTAGACCATGACACGCAAATTCTGAAAGAAGCGGACTGGCTTGTGGAAATGGGGCGCGGGGCAGGCGCAGAGGGGGGAACGGTGGTCGCCCAGGGTACGATCCGCCAAATCGCAGAAAACGAGGAATCTGTGATTGGCCCCTACCTGTCCGGCACAGGGGTGAGCAGAAACCAGCAGGAGCGGAAGCCTGACTTTTCCGATGGGATCATCCACATGGAGACGGATCCCATCCATACGGTGAAGCCGCTGACGGTGGACATTCCCAAGCATCGGCTCATCGTCATCACCGGCGTGTCCGGCTCGGGAAAGACGACCATGGTGCTGGAAAGCCTTGTGCCTGCCTTGGAGGCGCTGTGCTATGGCAAGGGGATGCCGGATCATGTTCGGAAAATCGAAGCGGAGGGCATCCATCAGATCAAGCTGATCGACGCAACCCCCATCGGCGTGAATGTGCGCTCCACCGTTGCCACCTATGCCGGCGTCCATGACGAACTGCGAAAGATCTACGGCAGAACGGCGGAAGCCAAGCGCCTGGGCTGCAAAGCCGGAGACTTTTCCTACAACACAGGCAGTCTGCGATGCCCGGTCTGTGACGGAACGGGAACGATTTCCCTGGACGTGCAGTTCCTTCCCGATGTGGACATTCCCTGCCCAGAGTGCCATGGGTCCCGGTATGGAAAACAGGCAAAGCTGATCCGTTATACCAACAAGGACGGCCGGGAATGTTCCCTGCCGGAGCTTATGAACATGGATGTGAACACCGCACTGCATTACTGCCGCCACATGAATTCCGTCAGACCGAAGATGGAGATCCTGCGGGATCTGGGTCTGGGCTATCTGACCCTGGGGGAGGAAACCCCATCCCTCTCCGGCGGCGAGGCACAGCGGCTGAAGCTGGCAAGCGAAATGAGCAGGAAGCAGACGGATGCTGTGTTTGTGTTTGACGAACCTACCATCGGCCTGCATCCGAAGGATGTGGAAACCCTGCTGAAGGTATTTGATACCCTGATCGGCAACGGCGCAACGGTGATTGTCATCGAGCATGATCTTGACGTCATCCGCAGTGCCGACTATCTCATCGACATGGGGCCGGAGGGCGGCGAGGAGGGCGGCAGAATCGTAGCCTGCGGCTCCCAGGAGGATATTCGGAACTGTCCGCAGAGCGTTACGGGAAGATTTATCTAAGATTTGTTTGCATTTCCGTTTCAATAAAATGGCACAAAAATCCGGAGCCGTTTCCTTGCTGAAATCAGTTGGGAAGCGGCTCCGAGCGTTTTCTCTTAAATTATTTTATTCTCTTTCAAAATGGTGTCAAATTTCCCAAGGAAGCACGCTGTGGTAACGGCAGCGGCCAGGGCATCGCTGACCGGTTCTGCCAGAAATACGGCGAATACCTGATCGGCAAAGAAATGGGGCAGCAGAAAGATCAGGGGGATCAGCAGAACGATTTTTCGCAGGCAGGCAAGAAGCAGGCTGATCTTGGCCTGCCCCAGGGCCATGAAGCTCTGCTGGCAGCAAATTTGTGCGCCCAGCGCAAAAATGGCAGCCATGTAAATGCGAAGTGCCCAGACCGTGTATTCTGTCAAAGCGGCATCATCGGTAAACATTTCGGCAAAAGCCTTTGGCGCAAGCATCACAAGTCCCCAGAACAGGACGGTGTAGCCTACGCAGGCCATCAGCTGGCAATAAAATGCCTGCTTGACACGCTGGGTTTTGCGTGCGCCAAAGTTATAGCTGATCAGGGGCTGACCGCCTTGACAGATGCCTTGCAGGGGCAGCGTTGCCAGCTGGCTGACACTGGTGAGAATGGTCATCGCACCAACCGCCAGGTCACCGCCGTAGCGGGACAGGCTGGAGGTGAAGCAGATGGACAGCAGACTTTCGGTGGACAGCATCACAAAGCTGGATACACCCAACCCCACACAGGGCAGGATGATCCGGGATTCGATTTTCAGATTTTCTTTTCTCAGCCGAAGGATCGTCTGATCACCGGCGAGGAAGCGCAGGATCCAGATCGCACCAACCGCCTGGCTCAGCACGGTTGCCAGCGCAGCGCCCCGAACCCCCAGATGCAGGACAAAGATGAAAATCGGGTCAAGAAGGATGTTAATCACTGCGCCGATCACCGTGGTCATCATGCTGATTTTGGCGAATCCCTGGGTGGAGATAAAGGTGTTCATGCCCAGCACGATCATTACAAATACGGTTCCCAGAATGTAGATCTGGGCATAATCCACCGCATAGGGAAGGGTCACATCGCTGGCACCGAACAGGCGCAGAAGTGTCGGTGCAAGGCGATAAAACAAAAGGGTCAGCACCGCCGCCAGAATGAGCAGGAGGGAAAAGCAGCTGCCCAGAATCTTTTCTGCGGTGCGGTTGTCCTTTTGCCCCATAGAGATCGCCGCTCTGGGCGCACCACCGGAACCGGCCAGCATGGCAAAGGCGTTGATCAGTATGAGGATGGGGGTGAACAGGCCAACGCCTGTCAGCGCAACTGCACCCACCTCTGCCATGTGGCCAATATAAATGCGGTCAACGATGTTGTACAGCAGATTGACCACCTGTGCCACCACCGCCGGGATCGCCAGCTGTGCCAATAATTTGGGGATACTTCCGGATCCCATATCTTGTGCTGTTTGTTTTTTCATAAAATACGCATTTCCATTTCATACCGGGCCTCCCAGACAGCTGACGGCCAGAAACACAAAGTTGATGCCAATCAGCGTGAGGGATGGGCAAAGTCCATTCTGCTTATTATAGCGAATCGGATCCCATTTGGCAAGTCTGATGTTGCGAATGAAAAAGATAGGGAATCTGTAGCGGAAACAGGCAGGTCCGGGACCTGCCTGTTTTGAGAGTGGGAGATTACTGAATAGTTATGGTGTACATATTGCTTTGGATCCGAGGGAATACAGGTACCCATAATTACAGCACGCAAACGCAACAAGAAAGTAAGTTATCAGGCTACTTCCTTGTACCGCATATAAAAATACGCATAAAGCTCTTTGCGATAGCAGATAATGCTGTTTTCATCGTAGCTTTCAGGGAGTTCCGACCAGAGTGTGTCACGGATCAGATTATCCACAATCGCTTTTGTCTCCGGCTTATCCGCCCAGTGATCCAGTTCCGCGATTTTTGCCTTTACTTTTGTCAACAAATCAACCGAAACCTGCTTAATTCTGCCGATTTCCTGCTTTGTAAGGTCGGACTTGAACAGCAGGTCAAAGATGGACAGCTCCTCGTCAGAGGAAAAGCCTTCCCGCACATACCGCTTTTCTTCCTGCGTCAGATCCTGTGAAAGCTTCATCAGGTTTTCAAAGGCATCGGCAATGACTGCCCGGTCTTTTTCCTCGTTGTATTCCTTAATGATGGTCTGATACCGGTCGTAGTAGTCCATTCTGGCCGGGTTGCAAGCGAGCATCTGTTTGATGCGTTCTTCCACAAGGTCTGCCAAGTCCTTCATAATCAGCTTCTTGTGGGCGGCTTTGGCAAATTCCTTCCGCAGCAGATCAAAATCAATCCTGGATATATCAAATTGCTTGGATTCCACAAGACCGGGAGAAACAGGCTCCAATGTGAGGTTTTCACTGATAATTCTGTTGATTTCCACCATAAGGTCGGTATTATCGGCATACTTCCGTTTCTTTTGAAGCTCTTTGTAAATGGCAACAATGGCATCCCGGTATTGCAGCTGTTCTTCATTCAGGTCATCTCGCTGGAGATACTTCATGATACGCAAAAGCTCAGCGGCATAGGTCTGAAATTCCTTTTTTTCCTCCATACTGCCGCACACTGCATTTGCGCCGGACTGTACCAATGCGTGTTTCGTAAAGGCCTTGGCCGCCACCAAATCGTCCAAGGAGAAATCCAGGTCAGCAAGGAAAGATTTGGTTTTATCAATCAATCCTGTGATTCTTGCAATCAGTTCCCCTTTGTCAATGGTGGGATCTCCGCCCTGTCCGGCTGCATTGGCGGTATAGTCTGCAAGGGCCTTGCGCAGGGCTTTTACAATACCGATGTAGTCCACGATCAGACCATTGCTTTTCCCTTCGGAAACCCGGTTTGCCCGGGCGATGGTCTGCATCAGCGTGTGGGCTTTCAGAGGCTTGTCCAGATACAGACAGCTCAGGCTTTTTACATCAAAGCCGGTGAGCCACATGGCACAGACAAATACCACCCGGAATGGATTGGAAGCATCCTTAAATTCCTTGTCCAGCTCTCGCTTTTCCATTTTGGTGCGGTGGGGCAGAATATCCAGTCCCCATTTCTGGAAGGTCTGAATCTCATTTTGCTCCGGACTGATAACAACGGCCATTTCCGTTTCTTTGAGCCATTGCAGCTTCCGCTCCAGCTCCTGGTAGTCCTGCTGAGAGACGGATTTTTTCAGCTCCGCTTCTGTCATGCGGATTTTGTCCGCCCAGTATCTTTGAACCAGATCATACATTCTGACACAGGTGACCTTATTCAGGCACACGAACATGGCCTTGCCGGACGTCCATACATTGGTATAGTGTTCCACAAAATCCCTGGCGATTGCCTCCAAACGAGCCTGTGCTGTCAGCACATGGATCTCTTTGGCAAACTCCCGCTCCAGCTTTTCCTGTTGGCTCACATCCAGGTCTGCCGCTTCAATGGCATCCATGATCTCTTGGGTAATATCCGGGTTTCGGATGGTTCCCAGCTTCTCGCCCCGATTTTCATAGTACAGCGGAACGGTTGCCCCATCATCCACAGCCCGCTTGAAATCATACACGGAAATGTAGCCGCCAAAGGTGCGTTCCGTAATGGAGTCGTTGGAAAACAGGGGCGTGCCGGTAAATCCGATACGGGAAGCCGTAGGCAGCATGGCCACCATATTTTCCGCAAATACACCGTTCTGACTTCGGTGAGCCTCGTCAGACATGATGATGATATCATAGCTGGGGATAATCGGCTCGGCCCTTGGTGCGTTGAACTTCTGAATCAGGGTAAAAATGAAGCTGGGATTGCTTTTCAGCTTTCCAATCAGATCCTCACCGCTCTGGGCTATGTACTTCGATGCTTTTACACCGCCCAGCAAGCCGCAGTTTTCAAAGGTATCGGAGATCTGCGTGTTCAGTTCCTCCCGGTCGGTCAGTACCACAAAGGTGGGGGAGCCTGCAAACTTCCGGCGGATCTTCTGGGCCAGGAACAGCATGGAGTAGCTCTTGCCGCTGCCCTGGGTGTGCCAGAACACGCCCAGCTTACCGTTGCGCAGTTTTCGCTGCCTGTAGACCTCCACCGCCTCATTGACCCCCAGATATTGGTGGTTTCTGGCCAGAATTTTGGCAGTACGACCGCCGGAGTGGTCATAGAGAATAAAGTTTTCAAACAGATCCAGGAAGTTGTGCTTATTGCAGATACCCCGCAGCATGGTTTCCAGAGCCACAGAGCCTTCCTCGTCCTCTTTCAGACGCTTCCATTCGTGGAAGAATTCATACTTGCTGCCCAATGTGCCAACCTTGGCCTCTGAGCCGTTGGACAGCATGAGAAAGGCGTTGTAGTAGAACAGGTGGGGGACGGTGTCCAGATAGTCCGTATAGTTGCGGGTATAGGCATCCTGCACGTCTACATTGTGATTTTTCAGTTCCACGAACAGTAGAGGGATACCGTTTACAAAACCCACAATATCCGCCCGCCGACGGTAGAGCTCACCGTGGATTTTCAGCTCCTTGACGGCAAGAAAATGGTTGTTGTCCGGATTCCCAAAATCAAAGACCAGTACCCGCTCCTGTTCTAACTTGCCGCTTGGTTTTTTTACCATCACCGGGATCCCGTCCCGGAGGAGGGCGTATTTTTCCTCATTGATCTGCATGAGAGAGGCGGAGGCCAGATGGGATTCCAGCTTTTTAACGGCATCCTGATAGACTGTCTCTGTCAGCCAGGGATTCAAACGAAACACCGCTTCCCGAAAATACCGCCAAAGTACGATCTCCCGGTAGCTTTTCCGCCCGAAGGTGCCATTTTCTCCCAGCTTCTCCGTATTATAAGCATAAGCCACCTCCCAGCCAAGTTCGTTTTCCAGAAGGTTTCCGGCACTATTTTGAACGAGGATATTTTCGGAGTAGTCGTAGCTCATATAATTACCTCCATAGTTATGCAACCAACGTTCTATGCTTGGAATATCGTTTTGGCTTTTCTACAATCGTTTTTGTGTTCCGTTCATTTGCAGGGAAGCACATAATTCACCGTGTCCATCCAAAAATATCCTGTAGATGTAAAGCTGTTCGTACTTGTTTCCAAAAATGTCATAGTACGAAACACACATCTCATAGTCGCCTACATTGTCCTGGTCATCGTTTTCACTGTAAATCACAACTTGAATTTTCTCCCCTACTCTCAAAGACCTAGCAAGCGAGAATGATTTTGGATGCTTTTCCGGAGAATAAGGAGGAATATACAGTCCAATGCTGAAAGTTGTTGCCGCACCATTTCCTATGTTTTCGACTTCAAGAGGGATGTATAGCAGTTTAACATTCTGTGGTATGGTAATACCGTTTTGAAGATGAGACTTATATTTGCCTCTGCAAGATACCATTTTTTCTTGATGCTCTGATAACCGAGAAACGATAGAAATACTCTTATTCTGAATTATATAATAGTAGGTTTCTATAGGATACACAATAGCATTGTTCTCTTTGCTGGACACCGTCTGATTCAACGCTTCTGGCACATAGCACATTGAAGTAATATTAATAAACGGTAGACTCCGATTGATCAAGTCTGCTTTGTAATTTTCCTGCGAATATTGAATCGAGAAAAACACTCCAACAACGCCAGTAAATGAGCCGAGCAATACACCATAAAAACTAAGTACATCTCCTGCATCCCAGTCAGGATGAAAAAAATCACATATTGCTGGAATTTTGAAAATGACAAAAATTAAAAATGGGATAATCAGAATACCAACTACCAGGAAAATACCTATTTGTTTCTTGTATCTTTTAATTATCTCTGCCATGGTAATTTCTCCTTGGATGAACCTAGCACTCATTATGCCGTAAACTCAAGTAGTTTTTACATCTCAATTTCTCCGCTCATCAATTTGGGGAGCAGGCGGTCACGGGCATCTTTTGCTTTTCCAATAGAAATGGATTTCTGTACAGTCAACTGGTACATATTATCCGCGAGTGCATTGTACTTTTCGAGCGTCAACTCATCCGGAACAAGAACTGTTTCAGTCGCAAGAAAATCTTTCCATCTATAATTCACGATGCTACTGGCACTACGTTTATCATATTCCGCAGTTTTTCCAGACGCCCTCATATACCGAAAGGCATCAAACAACAACTGCGCATACTTCGGCTCTTTCACGCGAATCAGCTTGCAAAAGCTGGCACACATCACGGGTTCGCACCATTGTTCCAACATTGCGGAACGAATCAGCGTAGTTCGTGCAACACCTTCTGTTTTGCTACCACCGGATACTTCAAATACAATGTCACCATCAACCAGCCATCGTGCATCCAGATTCTTTTTCTCGTGATATCTGTATGGAATGCCTATAGAATCTCCATGCGTAATTCCATAAAGATCAGTTCCACGGATAACATAAGCGGGAATGTCGCATCTTTCTGTTGGCTTTTCTTCGCCCCAACCGCCACCGATTTCATATCCGATAATATCAGACAAGAAGCACTTTTTCCACCCCTCCGGGACACCATCTACAATTTCGGTATTCTGATACCCCGGAAACCGCAAATCCACAAACCATTCCTTATACAGCCGTTGCGCCGCTTCTTCCAAGAGTTTGATTTGTTTTTGGTTGTTTTCAATCAGATAGTCATAGGTCGAAAGAACGGAGGATATCTTGTTCTGAATGTCAATATCAGGAACATATACAACGTGATTTGATAATCGGCCTTGACTTAAATTTTGAATATTGGCACCGACTGCATTTCCAGACATTGCTTTTCTGAACGCCTTGCTTTTGAAGTAATAAGTAAAAAATACTGGATTATACTTGCAGTTATCTCTTATTCTGGCACGAATACAAAACCCAGAATAAGTTACTGGATACTGTGGATTGCCAATCAGCATACAGCGTCCAACAAATTCTTTGTTGCCATTTGAGCGTACAAATACGATATCCCCATTTTTGAGATAGTCCCCAGTCCGGACAACGTTTTCGCTAACTTCTTGTAGTCCTTCATAATCTGGCGAAAAGCGGTTTCCAAAGTCTGACACGCTAATAAGTTTTACACCTGCGGAATATGCCGTTTTATCAAAATTCACTCCGTTGCTAAAAACGGCAATCTCACTCAGCGGGATTCTTTTCCAACTCATAGCCCCATCTCCTTCAAATTCTCAGAAATGGTTTGCATGAGTTTATTAGACTCTGCCTGCAATTTCAGCAATTCCCGGTGGATTTCCCCCATCCGTTGTGTAAAATCCACGCCGTCATCCTCTGCGGCGGCAACACCCACATAAGCACCGGGGGTCAGAGAATAATTTTTCTTCTGGATTTCTTCCCGGCTGGCAATCTTGCATAGTCCGGGAATGTCCTGATATGTTCCATCACCGAACTTCTCATAGAGCCATCGTGCATCCTGAATAATCTTCACACATTCCCGGATGCTCTGCTCATGAGAATTCATGATTCCGTTTAGCTCCTTCACATATCGGTTGACACGTTCGGGGCCTTTCCCGGTTCGGCTTGAAATAAGTTGTTTTACATTT
>Ga0129314_1000329_pt1 | contig 53860 bp, 44 predicted proteins | sample O1111metagenome_FD_94431 | JGI IMG/M metagenome (GOLD analysis project Ga0129314, IMG submission 94431) | Orangutan individual fecal microbial communities from fecal samples from Wisconsin, USA - O1111 metagenome | ecosystem: Host-associated > Mammals > Digestive system > Large intestine > Fecal... | reverse complement strand
GTTTACAGGATGCGACAGGAAGCTTCTGGAAGTGGGGGACATGTTTGGATACTCCAGAGGGCGTAAGTTCCTGCGGATCATCCTGCCCTATGCATCAGCGGATATTCTGGTGGGTATGCGCATTGGCCTGGGATACAGCTGGAGGGCGATCATTGGGGCTGAGATGGTGGCGGCATCCACCGGACTGGGCCACATGATCCTGTTTGCCCAGCAGATGTCCAGAACAGACAAGGTGATCGTGGGAATCCTGGTCATCGGTATGGTGGGATATGTGACGGATCGTATCTTTGCCCTGGCAATCAGTAAATTATTGAAAGGATCCTGTGATAATGGCTGGGATTGAGCTTATAAATGTACACAAACAGTACTTAGTGGAAGACAGGGCGGTCCAGGTCCTGAACGGCATCAGCCTGCAGGTCCCGTCCAACCGGATCACCGTGATCCTGGGACGCAGCGGATGCGGCAAAACAACCCTTCTGCGCCTGACAGGCGGTCTGGAGAAAGTGGACCAAGGGGAAATACGATACGGGGAATCCCACAGGACCGCCTTTGTATTCCAGGAGCCAAGGCTGATGCCATGGCTTACGGTGTGGAACAACATAAGGTTTGGGCTTGGCAAAAAGGAGCAGGACAGTAAAAAAATAGCTGACATTGTTGCTACCGTTGGACTGGATGGATTTGAGAAAGCTTATCCCTCCCAGCTTTCCGGGGGGATGCAGCAGAGGACAGCCATTGCAAGAGCACTGGCATATGAGCCGTCCTTTATTATGATGGACGAGCCCTTCGCGGCACTGGACTATTTTACCAGGGAGCAGATGCAAAAGGAGCTTATGCGGGTCCAGAAAAAACAGGGGAGCAGTATCCTGTTTGTGACCCACAGCATTGATGAGGCCCTGATCCTTGGGCATAAGATCGTAGTGATCGAAAAAGGGCTGGTAAAGGCCCAGTATCAGGTTCCTGAGACCACAGGGGAACGGAATCTGCTGGATGACATGTTTATTTCCCTGAAAAGGGATATTATAAAAAATTTGTAACAGTTCAGCACGGCGGGAAAATGGGTGCAAAAGCGGGCGTTAAGCTCGCTTATAAGTCCGTTTTTGCACCCATTTTCACATCGGATGGACATCCGATGCTTCTTGACCGAATTTTCCGGTCAAGAAGATGGGCCGTACTGAAAAGTTATAAAAATTCAAAGTAAGAATCAGGAGGATATGGATTATGAGACGATTAATGGCATTAGGAATGGCAATCTGCATGGGGGTGACAGCACTTACCGGGTGTGGCGGATCTTCCACGGGAGCAGCGACCGGGGCCCAGACAGAACAGCAGTCACAGACAGAGAAGGAATCACCAGAGGAGAGCAATTCCTCTGAGAGCGGCAAGGATGCAGGAAATACAGAGGAGAATACGGATACACAGAAAGCAGCGTCAGGTATTGACAAGCTGGTATTTACCTATGTGGTTTCACCTCTTAACGTACCTTCCATCATTGAAAAGAACCAGGAAATCTTTGCAAAGAGCTTTGAGGATATGGGGATTTCCGTGGAGTATGCGGAGATCAATTCAGGGGCGGACCAGACCCAGGCCCTGGCATCAGGGGATGTGCAGATCCTCTATGCAGTAGGCGCAACCTCCGTGATCCTGTCAGCTGCCAATGGAGCTGATATCAAGGTGCTTAACATGTACAGCCGGTCCCCCAAGGCATTCTGCATGTATTCCACGGATGACAGCCTGACCACACCGGAGAGCCTGAAGGGAAAGACTATCGCCGGACCGGCGGGCACAAATCTTCATGAGCTGCTGGTCGCCTATCTTGCAGAGGGCGGTATGACTATTGAGGATGTTAACTATGTGAATATGGGAATCCCGGATGCAAAAGCGGGCCTGGATGGCGGCAGCGTGGATGTGGCGCTGATCGCAGGAGCCACGGCTTATCAGGCAAAACAGCAGGGATACCACATGGTGGCTGACGGGGAAGGTCTGATCAAAGCCATCATTGCAGTGGCGGTAAGACAGGATTTTTATGATGCAAACCAGGATGTGATTGAGCGTTTCATGAAAGCCCAGGAAGAAATTTCCGGATTTATGCAGGATAACCAGGAGGAGGCATTAAAAATTGTGGCTCAGGAACTGGATTTGGAGGAAGAGGCAGTAAAGGAAATGTATGGATATTATGATTTCTCCATGGAAATCAGCGATGAGGACAGAGACGGCTTCCAGAAAACAGCTGATTTTATGCTGGAGTCAGATATGATCGAAGAAGCACTGGATGTAAATACACTGTTTTTTCAGTAAAAACCAATAAGCTCCGGTAAATGGTACGGCCTGAGATCATGTCTGTGGAATCTTTCCACGGACCTGGATCCGGGCCGTGTCCTTTTGTCTTTTTTCCGGCAGTCTGCATGGATGTAAACAGACGGCGGAATATTTAAAGAGCCTTTGGATCAGCCCGCGGATGGAAGGGGCCGGGGCCTGTACGGCGCGTTTTACTTTACAAATCTGATTCTTATGGTATAATCTAAGAAAGATGTAAATAAATTATGAACAAATTTTTACGTAATTATTTAGGACTATTATCCATAGAAATGAGATTTGTTTAAATAAATATCAGAGGTGTGGAATGGAACAATATATAATCAAAGGCGGTAACCCGTTAGTGGGTGATGTGACCGTAAGCGGAGCGAAAAACGCTGCACTGGGTATCCTGGCCGCTTCGATCATGACAGATGAAGATGTTTTAATTGATAATCTGCCGGATGTGAGAGATATCAATGTACTGTTAGAGGCAATTCAGGAGATCGGCGCAAGGGTTGAACGGATTGACAGACACACTGTTAAGATTAACGCAGGCAATATAAAAGAAGTATCCGTTGACGATGAATATATCCGTAAGATCCGCGCCTCCTATTATTTTATAGGCGCTCTTTTGGGTAAGTATAAGAGTGCCCAGGTTCCCCTTCCCGGAGGCTGCAATATCGGCAGCAGGCCCATTGACCAGCATATCAAGGGCTTCAGGGCATTGGGAGCAGAGGTAGTCATTGAGCGCGGGGCAGTGATCGCCCATGCCATTGACCTGGTAGCAAGCCATATTTATCTGGATGTTGTTTCCGTGGGAGCGACCATTAACATTATGATGGCAGCCGCCCTGGCAGAGGGGCAGACCATTCTGGAGAATGCGGCAAAGGAACCCCATATTGTTGATGTGGCAAACTTCTTAAACAGCATGGGAGCCAATATTAAGGGAGCCGGAACCGACACCATCCGTATCAGAGGCGTAGACAGGCTCCATGGAACTGAATATTCCATTATCCCTGACCAGATCGAGGCAGGTACGTTTATGTGCGCTGCCGCGGCTACCAGAGGGGATATTATGATCAAAAATGTAATACCTAAGCATTTGGAAGCCATTTCCGCTAAGCTCATAGAGATCGGATGTGAGGTGATTGAATTTGATGACGCGGTCCGCGTGGTGGGTAAACCGTCACAGCGCCACACAGATATAAAGACCCTGCCGTATCCTGGATTTCCAACGGACATGCAGCCTCAGATGTCGGTTGCCCTTGTGCTGGCCAGTGGTACAAGTATGGTGACGGAAAGCATTTTTGAGAACCGTTTTAAGTACGTGGATGAGCTGGCCCGAATGGGCAGCAACATAAAGGTAGAGGGAAATGTGGCTGTGATTGATGGAGTGAAGCGCCTTACGGGAGCGCAGGTAAACGCGCCGGACTTACGGGCAGGGGCGGCCCTTGTGATCGCAGGTCTTGCAGCAGAGGGATATACGGTGGTGGATGAGATCGGTTATATCCAGAGAGGGTATGAGTGCTTTGAGGATAAGCTCCAGGGACTTGGGGCAATGATCGAGAAAGTGGATTCTGACAGGGATCTTCAGAAGTTTAAGCTGAGGGTTGGATAATAGAGGTTGAAGAGCAGTCAGGCTGTACATGGTGATGGTATCCTATGTACGGCCTGATTTTTTTGGCTGTTAATGACTGGAAAAATGTTCCGCCATTGCCCTTTATGTGCTATAGTTAAATTAACCCTAAAAGTTCAAGTATGAGAGGAGGAAGTTCATGAAAGAAAGAATGAAACAAAGGCTGCTGTCACTGCTTTTGGCCGTGGGAATGATCTGTTCCCTTACAGCCGGTATGCCTGTCACTGCATTTGGCGCGGATCAGGATATTGTGGTGCTTTACACAAACGATGTCCACTGCGGAGTGGATGACAACATCGGCTACGCAGGGCTTTCGCTGTACAAAAAGCAGATGCAGCAGCAGACACCCTATGTTACCCTTGTGGACGCAGGGGATGCCATTCAGGGAGCGCCGATCGGCACGCTGTCCGAGGGCGGATATCTCATTGATATCATGAACCAGGTGGGATATGATGTGGCTGTTCCGGGCAACCATGAATTTGACTATGGCATGGCAAGGTTTTTGGACCTGGCGGGAAAATTAAACTGCGGTTATTATTCCTGTAATTTTATCAGCACGGCAACAGGCGCAGCCGTGTTTGCACCTTATAAGATGATCACATACGGGGATACCAGGGTAGCATATGTGGGCGTGTCCACACCGGAGAGCTTTACCAAGTCCACTCCCGCTTATTTCCAGGACGGGGCCGGTAATTACATCTATTCCTTTTGTGAGGATGAAAGCGGACAGAGTCTGTACAGCCAAGTCCAGGCAAGTGTGGACGCTGCCAGGAATGAAGGCGCCGATTATGTGATCATGGTGGGGCATCTGGGAGAGACAGGGGTTACGGACCGGTGGAGTGCTGTTAATATAATCAGGAACACTACGGGAATCAATGTGTGTATTGACGGCCATTCCCATGAGACTACCCCAAGCATGACAGCAAAAAACAGGGACGGACAGGACGTAATCATTACCCAGACAGGTACAAAGCTGAACAACATTGGGAAGCTGACCATTGGCACGGACGGTACCATACGCACAGAGCTGGTGTCAGAGGTTTTGGCAATGGATCTGGCCAGGGACTATGTGGTCCGGAAGAACGACACCCTTAGCAGGATCGCAAAAAGGGAGCTGGGTTCCTATGACAGATGGATCGATATCTACAACCACAATCTGGACAAGCTTAAGAATGCGGACCTGCTGCCGGTGGGACTCCATCTGCTGATCCCCGGGGGAAGCATTGTCAATGAAAACGGAAAAGCAGTGGATTACACCACGGACCGCTTTATTAAGGGGATACAGAGCCAGTACAATGAGACATTAAAAACAGTGCTTGGGACCACTCCCTACCTGCTTACAGTAAACGATCCCGCAGACGGAAACCGCCGGGTAAGAAGCGGTGAGACAAATCTGGGAGATCTGACAGCGGATGCTTACCGCACACAACTGGGCGCTGATATCGGCCTTAGCAACGGCGGAGGCATCAGGGCTGATATTAAGCCGGGAAATATCACCTACAATGATACATTGGCAGTATTCCCTTATGGAAATATGGGGTGCGTGGTTGAGGCAACAGGACAGGTCATCAAGGATGCCCTGGAGATGGCGTCCAGGGATTATCCCCAGGAGTGCGGCGGATTCCTGCAGGTGTCCGGTTTGACCTACACCATTGATTCATCCGTGAACTCCAGTGTGAAACTGGATGAGAAGGGGAATTTCATCAGTGTAAACGGCCCTTACAGGGTGAAGGACATTATGGTAAACGGGGAACCCATTGATTTAAGCCGTACTTACACAGTGGCCTCCCACAATTATATGTTAAAGTCCGGAGGCGATGGTATGACCATGTTTAACGGATGCAATGTGATCAAGGATGAGGTGATGGTGGACGTGGATGTGCTGTCCTCCTATATCAGAAGCCTGGGCGGGGCTGTGACCGCAGAGTATGCGGATCCCCTGGGTCAGGGAAGGATAAGGATTCAGTAGTATTGGAAAAGAAGAGCAGGTTCATTATGTCACATAAGGACCCGCGGAGAGCTGCCGCTCTCCGGGGGTCTTTTTCTTTTGGAATAGAATAACCCGGTTTACCGCTTCCCCGCGCAATATTCCCGTATGATCTCCATGTAATCCCTTGCATGCTGAGGCAGATACCGTCCCTTTGGATAAGCCGCGATGGTGGTTGTGACAATGGGGCTTTTTCCAATGGACAGGCAGAGGGACGGATGGCTGCCATGGGAAGCGGCCATGTGATAGTAGCTTTCCGGCGCAAATGCAATCCCAAGTCCTTCCATGGCCAGTTTGATGGACATCTCGCTGTTGCGTGTGTGCAAAAGTACGGGAGGATCCATATTGTAATCCTCAAACAGTTTAAGGGCAATGCCGCCCGTGTTCTGGTCCGGGTAAAGGAGGATAAAATTTTCCCCGGAAAACAGGTTTAAATCGATCCAGGGATGCTTAAAGCCAGGTTTATCCACTGCTCTGGACACAAGTGGATGTCCCGCTGATAAAATTAATACAATTTCTTCCCTTTGCATGACCTCATAGTCCAATAATTTGGGGAATACATGGACATTATAAAAGGTGAGGTCAATGGAATGGTCTTTTAAGCTTGTCTCGGCTATGAAGTTAACCGCTTCCATCACATTGATGGTCACATGGGGGTAGAGGTTGTGGAATTCCATTAGGGTGGGCTGGATGAGGGTGCTTCCCATCATGATTGGGATGGCAATATTGAGGCGGCCGTATTTCCTGTGGCTGATATCCTCGTATTCCCGGTTCCACTGCTCCCCGTAAGCAGCAATCTGCTCCGCGTAGTGGAGATAGCGTTCGCCCATATAGGTTGGGGTATAGCAGTTGTCCATGCGGTAAAAGAGCGGCCCGCCCAGCTGGTTTTCCAGGTTTTTAAGATACTTGCTTAAGGAGGGCTGGGAAATGAACAGGGATTCGGCGGCCTTGCCGATGCTCCTCTGTCTGGCAATGGCCAGGATGTAGCGTGCTTCTTTTAAATCCATAAAATTCCTCCTGACAGGGCATTACTTTTATGATACGGAAATGATTTGTAAAAAAACAGGTGAATATAGCTTTACTGCATAAAAAATATAGAATTTATATATTTGACGTATATTATATTACTTTTTATAATAAACGTAAAGCCTAAAATAAGCAACCTTAATAAATCTTTTGATTCAGCATGGAGTGTGAAAATCATGAAAAAGAGCAGTGCATTAATCATGCTGGTACCTGGCCTTGTGATCCTGCTGGTGTGCCTTGCCATCCCCTTACTGCGGGTTTTGGCGCCAAGTATTTTTTCGGGAGATTATCCCTTCAGCTTTTACGTGGACTTTTTTAAGGACGGGTATTATCTGAAAATATTCCTGCGCACGGTTAAGATCGCCGTGATCACAACCGCTGTCTGTATGCTGGGAGGGATTCCCACCGCTTACTTTATCAGCCGGTGTCAGAAAAAGTACAGGGGACTTCTTTTGGCAGCTTCCATTTTTCCAATGATGACCAACTCCGTTATCAGGAGTTTTGCGTGGATCAATATCCTTGGAAGCAATGGAATTGTGAATAAGTTTCTTTTAGCCGCGGGTTTTGTGGATAAACCTGCCAAGCTGCTGTACACGGACTTTGCCATTATCATTGGATCCATTTACCTGTTTCTGCCCTTGATGATCGTCACGGTCACAGGCGTGATGGAGAATATTGATGACGATATGATGGAGGCGGCCCAGAGCCTGGGCGCCGCCAGGATGGAAGCGTTTATGAAGGTGATCTTCCCCATGAGCCTTCCGGGGATCATTGTGGGCGGAATCCTGGTGTTTACAGGTACTTTGACCGCTTATACCACGCCTCAGCTTCTTGGAGGCAACAGCAACATGGTGATGGCCACACTGATCTACCAGAGGGCCATGTCCGTGGGTGACTGGACCGGGGCATCGGTGATTGCATTTATCATGATCGTGATCACGCTGGCTGTGATCAAGGGATTTAATGCCCTGGCCGCCAGACTGGACAGGAGGGGAGAGAATTATGCATAAGAATAAGCTGCTAACCGCATATGCGGTCCTGGTGTTTGCCTTTTTGGGACTGCCGCTGCTCATTATCACGGTCACGGCATTTGGAGGCGGCAGCGCCATTACATTTCCCATTGAATCATTTTCCTTAAAATGGTTTACCAATGTGTTTGCACTGAAATCCTTTCGCAGATCCTTTCTCACCAGCCTGGAGGTGGCCCTGCTGGCAACCCTGATCGCTCTGCTGGTAGGGATACCGGCGGCCTATGCTCTGGCGCGCTCCCAGGTGAAGGGAAAGCAGATGCTGAAATCCATCTTCCTGTCCCCCACCATTGTACCCGGCATTGTCATTGGCTTTATTTTGTACCAGTTTTTGATTCTTACACTGAGGATCCCGGTGTTTGTAAGCCTTTTGGCCGGCCATTTTATGGTAACCCTTCCCTATGTGATCCGTGTGGTGGGATCCTCCATGGAACAATTTGATTTTTCCATTGAGGAGGCGGCCTGGAGTCTGGGATGCCCCAAACGTTCCGCATTTTTTAAGGTGGTGCTTCCCAATGTGACATCCGGGATATCCTCCGCCTTTATGCTGGCATTTATCAATTCCTTTAACAATATTCCTGTATCCATGTTCCTGTCAGGGCCGGGAGTCAGCACCTTTCCCTCCACCCTTATGAACTACATTGAGTACAATTATGATCCCACTGTTTCAGCTGTTTCCGTGCTTCTCATGGCAGCGACCGTGATCATAATGGTGATCGTTGACAGAACCCTGGGCATTGCTGCCCTGGCTAAATAGGAGGAGGATAACAATGGCATTTATGACCCTGAACCAGATTGATGTTAGTTATGATAAAAAGAGACAGATTTTAAAGGGACTTGATCTAAAGGTGGAAAAGGGAGAACTGGTTTCTCTGTTGGGGCCCAGCGGCTGCGGTAAGTCCACCACGCTGAGAGTGGTGGCGGGATTCATCGATCCCCAGGGCGGTACATTCAGCCTGGATGGGGAGGATATGACAAAGGTTCCCGTGCACAGGAGGAATTTTGGCCTGGTATTCCAAAGCTATGCCCTGTTTCCCCACCTGAGCGTGTATGACAATGTGGCATTCGGGCTGCGCACCAGGAAAATGGACAAGGCAGTGATCGATACAAAGGTTAAGGATATACTGGAGGTCTGCGGGCTTACTGAATTTGCCCAGAGGTTTCCAAAGCAGATGTCAGGCGGACAGCGCCAGAGGGTAGCTCTGGCAAGGGCGCTTGTAATCGAGCCGAAGCTGCTGCTTTTAGATGAGCCTTTAAGCAATCTGGACGCCAAGCTAAGGATCAGCATGAGGGTGGAGATCAAGCGCCTTCAGAAAAAGCTGGGCATCACCACCCTGTTTGTGACTCATGACCAGGAGGAGTGTTTTTCCATCTCTGACAAGGTGGCTGTGATGAACAACGGTATGATTGAGCAGTACGATTCTCCCGAGAATATCTATACAAGGCCTGCAACGGAATTTGTGGCAAGGTTTATCGGCTTTGAGAATTTCCTTGAACTGGAGCGCAGCGGGGATCATGAGTACCGGGCAAGGGACAACAGCAGGTTCCAGGTGGACATGGAGGGGGATGGACCGGACTTTGCCGGAACCATCAGGCCGGATGATATACGTCTGGCAGAACCTGGACAGCAGGAGAATGTGCTGACCGGCACAGTGGGTGTCAGGACCTTTTTGGGCAAGAGTTATCAGTATGAGGTAAATACGGCCTCAGGAGTACTAAAGGTGAATATGGATACCTCCCATGTGTTCAGGGAGGGGGAGGAGCTGAGGCTGTATCTTCCAAAGGACAAGCTGGTATTGGTTGGCCGGTAAATGACCGGCGGTTTTAAAGCAAATCTATGAATAAACCTCCCACAGGGGGAAGAAAGAGGAGATTATGATGAAAAAGACAATTGCAATGGTACTTTGCGCAGCAATGACACTGACAGCCTGCGGCGGTTCAGCTTCAGGGGATGGCAAGACAGATGAGGGCGGTCGGCAGAAACTGGTGCTTTCCACCTACGGGCTGAGCGAGGACATTTCCGCAGAGGAGGTATACGCGCCCTTTGAGCAGGAGTTTAACTGTGAGATCGTCACTGAGACAGGGGGCACCAATGACCGCTATACCAAACTGGCTGCCGACAGTCAGTCCAGTATTGATGTGATCGAGCTCTCCCAGGCCATGACGGCAAAGGGGATTGAGGAGGGATTGTTTGAGGACATTGACTTAAGTAAGATTGAGAACGCAAAGGATATGATCACAGCCGCCAAGACCATGGCAGAGGCAGGGCAGGGCGTTGCCTACACCATTAACAGTATTGGTATCATGTATGATCCCAATGCAGTAGACTTTGAGATCAAGAGCTTTGACGATCTGTGGGATGAAAGGCTCCAGGGCATGGTATCCATTCCGGAGATCACCACTACCTTTGGACCGGCCATGGTTTATATGGCAAGCGATCATGCGGGGGCAGACATTAAGAGTGACCAGGCAGAGGCGGCGTTTCAGGCCCTGGAACAGCTGAAGCCAAACCTGGTAAAGACTTACACCAAGTCTTCCGACCTGATCAATATGTTTACCTCAGGTGAGGTGGCGGTGGCTGTTGTGGGGGATTTCGGCGTGCCCACCATCCAGGCCGCAAATCCTGATCTGGTTTATATGACGCCTGATACCACATACGCCAACTTTAACACCATCAGCATTACAAAGAACTGTAAGAATAAAGAACTGGCCTATGAGTACCTGAACTACCGCTTAAGCCCGCAGCTTCAGGCCAAGACAGGCAAAGCCCTGAATGAGGCGCCTACCAACAGCAAAGTGGAATTCACTGAGGAGGAATCAAAGAACATGACCTACGGTGAAAATGCGGCCAATGCCAAGGTTCTGGACTACTCCTTTGTAAATCCGCAGTTAAATGCCTGGATCGACCAGTGGAACAGGATCATCAACAATTAGATCCCTGGAGAGAATTTATGAAAATTGATTTCGTGGTAAAAGATGCCTTGGTCTTTATGACTTACAGGCAGTGTTTTGAAAAAAGGGATGTAGCAGTTGCAGGGGAAAGGTTTTTTGAGGTTTCCCCTGCGCTTTGCTATCCGGGAGCAAAGGTCATAGACGGCAGGGGCAGATATATGATCCCAGGCCTTATTGACATCCATATGCATATTGAAAGCTCCATGACCTATCCGGCTGAGTTTTCCCGCATCACCCTGCCTTATGGCGTGACCACTGTGGTGGCGGATGCCCATGAGATCGCCAATGTGTTCGGCATGGCGGGGATCGAATGGTTTATGGGGCAGAAAACAGATCAGGACATATTTTATGCCATTCCATCAAGCGTGCCCGCCACCAACGAAAGGCTGGAAACCTCAGGGGCAAGGATTGGGGAAAAAGAGACAAAGGTCCTGGCTGAAAATAACAGAGTGCTATGCCTTGGTGAGGTTATGAATTTTAAGGATCTGACGTCCCAGGATGATACACTGATCAAACGGCTGGTAAGGATATGCAGGGATGGTTCCCAAACCGGGAAAACATCTGGAAAAGGGAGCGGCCCCAGGTCCGGAATGCGGATTGAAGGCCATTGTCCAAGGATTACCGGCACTGATCTTTGCCGGTTTATCTATGAGGGGGTGGATGCGGACCACACCCAGCAGACACCGGAGTCGGTTCTGGAAAAAACAGATATGGGCATGTTCATGGAACTCCAGTACAAGTCCCTGACACGGGAGGTTGTAGAGACCGTGAACAGATTCGGGTTATATGAAAATGTTGCCCTGATCACGGACGACACCATGCCGGACCAGCTTTTAAAAGGGCAGCTGAACAGGATCCTAAGCCATGCTGTCAAAATGGGTATGCCGGTGGAAAAGGCAATCTACTGCGCCACTCTGACCCCGGCCAGAAGAATGCATCTGGATGACAGGGGAATGATCGCGCCGGGGAAGCTGGCTGATTTTGTGCTGCTGGATGATCTGGAAGATTTTCAGCCAAGGGCTGTATATAAAAACGGAACATGCGTGTACGGAAAAGAACAGGTCCCTGAGGCAGATGATGGCCGGGCGGGGAATACCATTGTACCTGAAGCATTTTATCATTCAGTGAAATGTTCCATGGCCAGGGAGGAGGATTTCTTTCTGAAAGCAGCCCGGCCCTGTCATAGGGTCAGGGTAAATGTAATGAAGATCCAGGCCTTTGGGACCGCTACATCCAGGGTCATAAGGGAGCTGGAGGTAAAAGACGGCATCCTGTGCTGGAAGGAAGCAGGTCTGTCCCTGGCCGTGATCTTTGAACGGTATGGGAAGAACGGGAATATATCCTACGGACTGGTGGAAGGGGCCTTAAAAAGGCCTGGAGCCATTGCCACAACATGGTCCCATGACAGCCACAACCTTTTGGTGCTGGGAACCTGTGAAAAGGACATGGCCGTGGCACAGAACAGGGTGGTAACACTCCAGGGCGGTTATGTGGCGGCTGAGGGCGGTAAGGTGACGGCCCAGGCCCTGCTTCCTGTCGGGGGGATCATATATGACGGGCCGGTGGAGGAACTGGCCCGTGATCTGGCAGGGGTGAGAAGGGCAATGAGACGGCTGGGGTATGAGAACAACAATGAGATCATGTCCATGTCCACCTTGGCTCTGCCTGTGTCGCCGCAGCTGAAGCTGACGGATTACGGACTTTTGGATGTGAGAAGCCAGGAGCAGCTTCCTCTTATTGAGGACTATATGGATTAGGGGAGTTTTGTTATGAAAACAATGATCAAAAATGGCATCATAGTGACAATGAACAGCAGAATGGATGTGTACCCGGATGGATATTTGATCATGGAGGATGACCGGATATCAGAGGTGGGTCCCATGACAGGGTATGATGCATATAGAGACAGGCAGGGGATGATGGTCATAGATGCAGGCCATGCCATTGTAATGCCCGGCATGGTCAATACACACTGTCATATGGGAATGATCCCCTTTAGAGGGCTGGGAGATGACTGCAGAGACAGGCTCAGGGTCTTTCTCCTGCCCATGGAGTTTAAGGCCATGGACAGGGAGCTGGTCCGGCTTTCAAGCAGGTTTGCGGTGTGCGAACTTCTTTTAAGCGGTGTGACCACGGTCATGGACATGTATTATTTTGAGGATGCAGTGGCAGATGTTATGGATGAGATGGGCATCAGGGGAATTGCAGGGGAAACGGTGATGGAGGATGCCACCTGTGATGCGGGAACGCCCCGGGAGTCCATTGCGCGGGGGGAAGAACTGATCAGGAGATATAGGAACCATCCACGGATTATGGGTTGCATCTCACCCCATGGCACAACAACCTGCAGCAGCAGTACTCTTCAGAAGATACATGAGCTGGATCAGGAATATGGGGTTCCATTTACCCTCCATGTGGCTGAGATGGATTATGAGATGTCCTATCTCAGGGAACAGTTTGGATGTACCCCGGTAGAATATCTGGACCGGCTGGGAGTGCTGGATCCCCTCACCGTATGTGCCCACAGCATCCGGGTATCACAGCAGGATATCAGTCTTATGGGCAGCGCAGGCAGCGGTGCAGCCCACTGCATCGGCTCCAACACCAAGGCGGCCAAAGGCGTTGCACCGGTAAGTTCCATGCTGGATCAGGGGATAGCCGTAGGGCTGGGCACCGATGGTCCTGCCAGCGGCAATACGCTGGATCTGTTTACACAGATGAGGTTTTGTGCTAATTTCCATAAGAATGAATTAAAAGACAGAAGCGCCTTTCCCGCAAAGGATATAGTCTCTATGGCGACCATATGGGGGGCCAATGCTTTGGGGCTGGGGGAGGTGACCGGATCCCTGGAGCCGGGAAAGGCAGCGGATATCACGGTGGTGGAAACAGATTCCCCCAACATGTTTCCCGTATATGACCCTTATGCGGCCCTTGTGTACAGCGCACGGGCAGATAATGTAAGGGATGTGTATGTGGCGGGCAGCTGCCTGGTAAGAGATAAAAGACCGGTGCTTTGTAATATGGGGGAGATACGGGAAGAACTGCGGCAGAAAATGAACCGTACGCCTTTTGGGGAAATTATCCACCATAGAAAGCAAGCCCCCCGCCCCCAATATTAAAGGCGCTGATAAAATATATCACAATAAGGTGTTGACATGCATGTGCAAATGCATTACTATATGGAAGGTAACATCTTTTACAATTAAAAAGTTCGTAAATAAATATATATATCCCTTATTCAGAGTGATGGAGGTACAAAGGACCTGTGAAGTCACGGCAACCCCGGTTGAGTATGTCAGAGTTTGTCTGATGGCATGCAAAAGGGCCGGAAGGTGCCAGCCTGAGCGAGGAGCGTGCGCATTGCGCAAGCTTAATCGAGCAATAAGAGGATTTGAAGATTTAATGATATTTTCAAGTCCGCAATTGCTGCGGACTTTATTTTTTGTAATTTTCCGATCATCGGGAGAAATGTTGCAAAACCTATTAATATTTGTTTGAATGAAAAGGAGAAACGATTATTATGGAAAGACGACTTTTTACATCTGAATCCGTGACCGAAGGACATCCGGATAAAATGTGCGATGCCATCTCAGACGCGATCCTGGACGCGCTGATGGCCCAGGATCCCATGAGCCGTGTGGCATGTGAGACAGCTACCACAACCGGCCTGGTGCTGGTCATGGGAGAGATCACAACCAATGCATATGTGGATATCCAGAAGATTGTCCGTGAGACAGTCAGGGAGATTGGATATGACCGTGCAAAATACGGATTTGACTGCGACACCTGCGGCGTGATCACTGCCATTGATGAGCAGTCACAGGATATTGCACTTGGGGTGAATAAGGCCTTGGAAGCAAAGGAGAACAGGATGTCTGATGAGGAGCTGGATGCCATTGGTGCAGGCGACCAGGGCATGATGTTTGGTTTTGCCACCAATGAGACGGAAGAGTACATGCCATATGCCATTTCCCTGGCACACAAGCTGACCAAACGCCTGACCGAGGTGAGAAAGAACGGCACTCTCAGCTATCTCCGCCCGGACGGAAAGTCCCAGGTTACGGTGGAGTATGATGAGAATGATAAGCCGGTGCGCCTGGATGCAGTGGTGCTTTCCACCCAGCATGACGAGAGTATTACCCAGGAGCAGATCCACGCAGATGTAAAGAAATACATTTTTGACCAGATCCTTCCCCAGGATATGGTGGATGAGAATACCAAGTTTTTCATCAATCCCACCGGACGTTTTGTGATCGGCGGCCCGCAGGGAGACAGCGGCCTTACCGGACGTAAGATCATTGTAGATACTTACGGCGGATACGCACGCCACGGCGGCGGCGCGTTTTCCGGCAAGGATTGTACTAAGGTGGACCGTTCCGCAGCCTATGCGGCCCGGTATGTGGCCAAGAATATCGTGGCAGCCGGACTGGCCGACAAGTGTGAGATCCAGCTGTCCTATGCCATTGGTGTGGCACATCCAACCTCTGTTATGGTGGATACTTACGGAACAGGAAAACTGGGAAATGAGAAGCTGGTGGAGATCATCCGCTCCAACTTTGACCTGCGTCCGGCCGGCATTATTAAGATGCTGGATCTGCGCCGTCCGATCTACAAGCAGACCGCTGCTTACGGACATTTTGGACGTAATGACCTGGATCTGCCGTGGGAGAAGCTGGATAAGGTTGAGCTGCTGAGATCTTATCTGTAAACAGTGGGATTGAATAATACTGGATAGGTATAAACGAGATAAGGAGGCATTGCACCAATAGAGTGTAATGCCTCCTTCGGTTATGTATTTATTCCTGTTATTGTCTTTATAAAATGATTCTGTGGGTGAGAAAGTCAGAGGGTGAGGGAACGGGCAATCCGCTTTTTGTATTCGCCCGGCGGAATGCCCTCCTTTTCTTTGAAAACGCGGCTGAAGTAGTGGACGGACTTAAAGCCGGTGTACTCGGCAATCTGGGTGATGGAGAGCTGAGAAAAGCACAGCAGCTCCCGGGCCCGGGCCAGACGGCGGTTCCCTATGTACTCAATAGTGGACTGATGGAACGTCTTCTTAAAAAGGCTGTTGAGCTGGCGTGCATTTATGCGGCAGGCTTCACACAGTATGTCCGAGGATAAGTCCTCACTTAGATGACGATCAATGTATAAACAGGCTTCGGACAAGGGTCCTTCGGGCTGTCTGGATATCCTTGGGAAGTGGGAATCAGTTTGACATTCCCGATATGCGGCTGCAGCCAGGGGAATCAGAAGCTGCTCCAGATACAGGGAACACAGGTCTTCATATATGGGCCGCTTAAGGATGCATTCATGCAGAATTTCCATTAACAGGCTGCGATTCTCGGCGGAAAAAGGAAGGAGCCTGGGCAGCAGCGTAAACTCCCTGTCCATGTCAGGGGAGGCACAAGTAAAGGTTATATGAAGAATTGTCAGGGAGGAGCGGCTTGCTGGGGTTGGTATAGCCACCTCCAAGGAGGGAAAAAGGAATAGGCTGTCCCTGGAGCAGGTATAGCTGCTGCTGTCCACAATCAGAACACCGCTGCCATCAAATACATAAAACAGGTGGAATTGACGTTGCATAGCCATGGGCAGAAGCGGCTTGTCCAGAAAATCATAGCCTACCAGGCGGATGTCCTGTATCATGGCTGCTCCTTTCCGTAGTTATCCTGCATGATATTCTTGGCATAATTGACTCCGCCTTCAATGTGGGCGTTCATCAGGCCTGCGGCACTGATACTGTCGTGTTTGGCAATGGCCTCATAAATCTTGCGGTGAAAGATCACAGAGTGTTCCAGTGCGTTTAATGGTGTGATCCCCATGCTGATGGAACCCTCCACCAGGTCGCTCAACAGCTCCTGGATGGTGATCAAAATCTGGTTATGGGTGCATTTGGCAACTGCATAGTGAAACTGCACATCCAACTCGTTATACTGCCGGAGTTTTCCCGTGCGTGCAGTCTCCGCCATCTTGGACAAGGGCAGCTTTACCTGGGCCAGGTCCTCGGGGGTGGCATTTAATGCAGCCAATTCCGCGGATTTGCACTCAATGATCTGGCGTATCTCAAAAATGTCCTTTAGGCTGTTGTTGTCCATGGACAGCATGGGAAGCAGTGTTTTTATGTAGGCATTGGGGGTGATCTCACGCACAAAGGTTCCGGCGCCCTGGCGCACATCCACAATACCCATGATATCCAGCTTGTGCATCGCCTCCCGGACAGTGATGCGGCTGACTCCAAACTGGGCTGCCAGCTCAGCCTCCACTGGAAGTTTTTCGCCCGGACGGTACTGTTTCCCGGTAATCATGGAGCGAAGCTGATCCGCCACCTGATCGGAAAGTTTTGTGCGCTGAACAACCATACAAACACCTCCTGCAGACATTATCTATGCGCTTTTATTCATATGATGATTATATCATATTAAGTTATATTTTTCAAATATTACATAAAATATGGGAAAATATGATTAAAAAATATACAACTTATAGAAAATATATTCTAAACATGTAAAAAACTGACCTAAAAAATGTAAATACAATGAAAGGGAAACCCTGTATAATAAAGTCATTAAAAATGATGGGAGGAAGTAACCTATGAGAAAACTAAAGAAATGTGTTTCTGTGATACTTTCCGTAGCCATGCTGTCCGCTCTGGGCGGTTGTTCTTCCGGAAATCCGGCTCCGGCCGATACGGCAGCGCCTGCCAATGGAGCGCAGTCAAACAGCGGGAATGATGCGGGTACTGAAGCACCAAAGGCAGGGGATGGCACGACCATTACCTATGTCACCCTGGGGGATACGGGTATGGAACTTCTGAAGGAGGCCGCCGAAGCGTTTAAAAGCGAGACCGGCATTGAGGTAAAGCTGGAGAGTTGGGCTTACAGTGATGCGTACCAGAAAATACTGACCTTGGCAGAGGGAGGCAATATGCCGGATGCCATGTATGGCTTTTCTTCCTGGACTCAGCAGTTTCGGGAGGCTGGATACACGGTAGCTATTAACGACTTGATCAGCAAGGAACTCTATGATGACTTTTCACCGGCAGCCTTGGAGGTGTGTTCTGTGGGTGATGAACTTTGGGCCATGCCGTCATACATGTCCATCCGCGGAATGCTGTTTAACAAAAACAGAATGGAAGAATCCGGCATTGAAAAGATTCCGACTACCTGGGAGGAATTTCTGGCGGACGGGGAAAAGCTGACCGATCCCTCCTCAGGCAAATACGCATACACCATGGTGGCAGGGCATCCTAAAAATACGCTGGACTGCTTCCTTCCCATTCTCTGGGCTTATGATGCAGATGTGATGAATGCAGATGGAACCGCAAATGGATTTAACAATGAAAATGGGATAGCGGCGCTGCAAATGTATGTGGACCTTGCAAAATACGCTGTTCCGGACTATGGACAGGCGGATATCAACAGTACCCAAAACAACTTTACAACACAGATAGCAGCGGCTTATTTCCACAATGCCCAGGGGTTGGCAGCTCTTAAGGAGGCTGGTGAGGATTACAGCTGGGCTGAGATTACAGAGCCGTTGGCAGGACCTTCCGGTTCCAGGTATTCTCTGGGTGTCATGGACATAGACCTGGTGTTTAATACCGGTAACCAGGAGGAGGCGGCAAAATGGCTGGAATTCTGGCATACTGCTAAGTACCAGGGACAGGTGATCAATCAGTCCGGTTTTGTTCCCAACCAGCAGAGTTACTTTAAGGAGATTCCGGAGTTTACGGATCCTGCCAATGTGATGGTAGCCCCATTTGCAGCAATGGAGTCCATGGCAAAATTTAAGCCGTCTATCACATGCTGGGAAGAGGTACAAAAGGCCATGGCGGATGCGGTTACCAAAGCTGTTATGGGAGAGATCAGCCCGGCACAGGCTATGGAACTGGCCGGCGATCAGGTGGATGAATTACTGGCAAAACAATGACAATAGAATCAGCGGGCGGTTTCCTTCCCCGTCCGCTTTTTTAGATGAGGGAGATGGACAATGAATGGTTTCTCGAAAAAGGAAAAGCACGACAGGGCGGTTAATCTATTATACGTTCTTCCCATGCTCGCGATTTTTCTCCTGTTTATTCTGTACCCAATCACACAGGTATTTTACATGTCTTTTTTTGAGCGGAAGGTAAATGGAAGCATGATCTTTGTAGGTCTGCAGAACTTTGCGGACCTGTTTGCCAACCCGGATACACCGCGCATGTTTAAGAATACATTTTTGTGGGTATTTGTAGGGGTGGCATTCAAACTGCTTCTGGGACTTTTCATGGCCCTGATTCTGTACAAAAAATTCTTGGGTAAAAAAATGATGACAGCGATCATGCTGATCCCCTACGCAATGCCGGCAGCGGTTTCCTGCATGATTTGGCGTCTGATGTATAATCCCATGTTCGGACATATTACTCAGTTCTTAATGGACACGCACATTCTGGGATTGCCCATGGACTTTCTGGGAAACTCAAAGACATCGCTGATTGCAGTAATGATCGTCAACATCTGGGCAGTAGCGCCCTTCTGCGCCCTTAATATCCTGTCCACTATGTATTCGATCCCCTCCTATATCTACGAGGCGGCCAGAATAGACGGGGCAAACGGCAGACAGCAGTTTTTTTCAATTACACTGCCGCTGATCACTTCTTCGGTGCGGACATTGGGACTGCTCATTGGGATCTGGGCGTTTAACACCTTTGATGTCATTTATATGATGACCCAGGGCGGCCCGGCCAATTCATCTTCCATAATGGTGAATTTTATATATCAGAATGCGTTCCAATTTAATAACCGGGGCTATTCAGCAGCAATCAGCGTGGTCAGCTTTTTGATCCTGTCTGTATTTGCAGTGCTCTATGTAAATTCCAAAGGGGAGGATACGCGGTATGAATAAATACAGAACTAAAAAAAATATCAAAAAGCTTCTGTTTGTCCTGCTGGTGCTCTTAATTATCGTGGTTCTGATGTTCCCGGTGGCAGCCATGATCTCCGTGTCTTTAAAAAAGGCCAATGATGTGTTTACCATGCCTGTAACCTGGATCCCCAAGACCTTTGCCTTTGAGAATTATGTGCAGGTATTTGAGAAAATGCATATTTTAAACGGCTTCAAGGCAAGCCTGATCATTACCGGCCTGACGATCTCCCTGATCATGGTAATCGCCATACCGGCATCCTATGCATTTTCATGCTTGGATTTTTACTTCAAAAAGCAGATATATTATCTGGTCCTGGTAAGCCAGATGTTTGCACCGGTCATTGTCATCATTCCTCTGTACACCATGATGAACAGGCTGGGATTGATCGACAGCTGGTTCAGCCTGGTACTTATGAACACTACCTTTAATCTGGCATTTATCGTTCTTATGTTGAAAGCCACCTTTGACGGAGTGCCCAAAGAGGTGGTGGAGGCAGCTAAGATCGATGGATGCAGTCCTTTTATGGTAATGACCAGAATATTTTTACCGGTGTCCAGTACCGGAATCGCGGTAGCGGTTATATTTGCCTTTACCAGGACATGGAATGAATTTTTATTTGCATTCACATTTATCTCAACAACGGAGAAAAAGCCGATCATAGTCAGCCTTTATGAAATTTTAAAGAATAATCCGGCGGTGGGGATCCCCTGGCATTATGTGATGGCCGGAGCTATGTATACCACCGTGCCGCTGGTGATCCTGTTTATCTGTATCCGCAATTATATTACCGGGGACCACACAGCAGGAGCAATTAAATAAAAGAGAGGGTATTTGTAATGGAAGATATAAAAGGATGCTACTATTGTGATCAGGACAAAGGGTTTCGCAGCCTGCTGTTTAAAATCTGCGACTTAAAGGCCTCCAGTGTGTTTCTGTGTAAGGATCAGACACTGGCCGGCCGCTGTACCATCATGTTCCGGGATCACTACAGCGAGTTGTTTGAGATTCCTAAAGCAGAGCGGGATGAGTACATGGATGATGTCTGTGCCTTGGCTTGGACCATCAAAGATCTGTTTGGGGCCGACAAGATCAATTATGCAATTTACGGCGATGAGGTGACCCATGTACACTACACGCTCTGCCCCAAGTATAAGGGCAGGCTGGGCTGGGGAGGTCCCTTTGTGCTGTTCCCCGAAGAAAAGGATAAGATCATACTGACGGATGAGCAGTATCGGGAACGGATGGAACTGATCCGTAAAGCAGTAATGAAAAAGAGAGGTATTGGGCTATGATGATCAGTCTTCCTTATGGAAATGAGATGGTGGAAATGGAAGTACCGGACCAATGCTTTATCGGTATGATCGATCCGCCAAAGGCACAGCCGGCCGAATATCCGGAACAGGAAATCCGGTATGCCATTGAGCATCCGACCGGCGGCAGAGGGCTGGAGGACATCATTTCACCGGATCAGAAGATTGCCGTGATCGTGGACGATGGTTCCCGCCCTACACCCATCAGCACCATTCTGCCTGTGCTCATGGAAAAGCTTACAGATTGCGGGGCCAGGCCGGAACACATTAAAATTGTGATCGCTCTGGGCAGTCATCGTTATATGACCGAGGAAGAGATGCGTGAACGGGTGGGAGATACGATCTATGATACCTACCCTGTCATGAATTCAGAATTCAGGGACCCGGAACATCTGGTTTATATTGGTGACACGGAGGAGGGGGCGCCCCTTATGGCTACCAGCGCTATCATGGATGCGCAGGTGCGTATCGGGGTGGGAAACCTTGTCCCCCATCCGGTGATGGGCTGGGGAGGGGGAGGGAAAATCATCTTTCCCGGTGTGGCAGGAGAAGATACAGTCTCATATTTTCACTTAAAGGCCAGTCTGTATGATGAAAATATGTTTGGCCGGAATACCACGCCTATCCGGGATATGATGGAGGGCTGGGTAAGGCGTATCGGTCTTGATTTTATCATCAATACCATACTGACCCCGGAGCTGAAACTTTGCAGGGTGGTTGCCGGCGATTACATAAAGGCTCACCGGGAGGGGGTCAGGATCGGCAGGACGATCCTGGGAAGTAAGGTTACTGAAAAAGCAGATGTAGTGATCGTCAGTTCTCATCCCGCGGACCAGGATTTCTGGCAGTCTCCCAAAGCCATGTATGGGGCAGAGCCGGCTTTAAAGGGGGATAGAGGCGGAACCATAATCATGATCAGCCCCAACCATGAGGGGATTGGCCCCCATCCGGAATATCCGGAATACATGTCCCGGGACGATGGAGATGATATTGTGCGGGCCTGTATTGCCGGGGAAGAGATTCCCGGTGACCGGTTAGCGATTGCAGTTGGAAACAGCATGTCCAAGATGCGCCGCCGCCGGAAGCTGGTGGTAGTGGGAGGAGGGGTCACTGCAGAGCAGATGGCACAATGCGGATGTAAATATTATCCCCTGTCCGCTCTCCAGCAGGCAGTGGATGACGCGGTGGCAGAGTACGAGGATTGCCGGGTAGCGGCTATGAGCGGCGGGGCAGATGCATTTTTATATGAATGATGAAGGAGAAACGAGATGACAATGTTAAAAGACTATTATACGGGCCGGCTTCACATTATGGTATTTGATACACGTGAGGCCATGGGCCGTAAGGCAGGGGAACAGGCTGCCAGACGTATCCGGAACCTGCTTGGAGATAAAGAAGTGGTCAATGTGATCTTTGCAGCCGCGCCCTCTCAAAATGAGACATTAAAAACACTGGTAAATGCAGATGGAATTGACTGGACGCGTGTCAACGCTTACCATATGGACGAATATGTAGGCCTGGACCCGGGGCATCCGGCGGGATTTTGCAATTACTTAAAACGCATGGTATTTGACCTCCTTCCGTTTCGCTCCATCAATCTGATTAATGGGAATACTGATAATCCTGATGCGGAGGCGCTCCGCTACAGCAGGCTTCTGGAAAAAAATCCAGCAGACATCTGCCTGCTGGGGGTGGGAGAGAACGGGCATCTGGCCTTTAATGATCCTCCGGTAGCAGACTTCCGTGACCCGGTAATGGCTAAAGTGGTGAAGCTGGAGGAAAAATGCCGAGAACAACAAGTCCATGACGGATGCTTTAAGGAACTTTGCCAGGTGCCCACCCACGCTGTAACAGTGACGATCCCGGGGCTTATGGCGGCGGGATCAATGGTCTGCAGCGTGCCCGCAGCGACTAAGGCTGAGGCTGTGCGGGATATGCTGGACGGGCAGGTATCTGAGCGCTGCCCGGCCAGCATTCTGACTACCCACAGGGATGCGGTCCTGTATCTGGATCGCGAGTCTGCAAACTATGTGTTGTAGTATCTGAGCGATGGGAGGTTATCCATGAGTGTACATTTTGTTAATGCTGCATTAATCTATCCGGATCGTATTGAGCAGGGATTTGTCACAGTGGAGGGGCATAAGATCCAGGCAGCGGGAACAGGATTTCCACAGGTCAACCGTGGGGATCAGGTATTTGACCTGAGGGGGAAATATTTATCCCCTGGGTTTGTGGAAATACATAGTCATGGTGCCGGAGGCTGCGACTTTATGGACGGCACCGCAGAGGCGGTAATAACAGCGGCAAGAACCCATTTGCAGCACGGTACCACCACGCTGTTTCCCACCACCCTGGCCGCCAGACGGGAGGAGATTTTTAACAGTATTGATGGGCTTCGATCCGCCCGGCGTATTATGACGGACGGCCCGGAACTGCCGGGTCTTCATATGGAGGGACCTTATCTGAATCCTAAGCAGAAGGGAGCGATTGACGAGAGATACATCCGTAATCCCCGGCGGGAGGAGTACGAAGAGTTTATCTTCTACGGAGAAGGCGCGATCTCCCGATGGACCCTGGCACCGGAACTGCCGGGAGCCATGGAGTTTGCCCGCTGTCTGATCGATCATGGAATTGTGCCTTCCATGGGCCATACGGATGCGGAGTACAGCCAGGTCCTGGAGGCATACCACAATGGAATCAGCCATGTGACGCACCTCTATTCCGCCATGTCCGGTATGGTGAGAAAGGGTGGCTTCCGCTATCCTGGCCTGATCGAAAGTGCGTTCTGCATTGATGATCTGACCGTGGAGGTAATTGCTGACGGATGTCATTTGCCGGCAGAAATCCTGGAGATGGTGTATCGGATCAAGGGGCCGGGCAAAATGGCGCTGACCTGTGACTCCATGCGCTGTGCCGGGCAGAATGTGAAGGAGTCTGTGCTGGGCAGCCTAAAAAACGGGCAGAGGGTGATTATTGAGGATGATGTTGCAAAAATGCCGGACCGCATGGCGTTTGCAGGAAGTATTGCTACGGACGACCGGCTGGTACGGGTGATGTACCGTCAGGCCAGGGTGCCGTTGTGGGACTGTGTACGTATGATGAGTCTGACACCGGCTGCAATCATGGGGATAGGGAATCAGGTGGGAAGCATCATGCCGGGAAAAACCGCCAATCTGATCTGCTTTGATGAGGACATACGTATCAGCGCTGCCATGGTGCGGGGGAATGTTGTATACGGCTCCTTTGAGTCCGGGAAATGAGGTAAATGATGAATCGGAATGAGCTGCTGCGCCTAAAAGGCTTTTACGAAAATGAATTGACCAACCATATTTTAGCCTTTTGGCTGCCCAGGTGTCTGGATAAAGAGCACGGCGGATATGTGAACTGCTTTGACAATACAGGGGAGCGTCTGCTGAGTTATGACAAATATACCTGGAGCCAGGGACGTTTTGTGTGGCTGTTTTCACGTCTGGCCAATACAAAAACGAGAATTTTTTCCCAATCCCAGAGAAATGAATTTATACGGCTGGCAAAGGTGGGAAGAGATTTCTTGATCAAACACAGCCTGATGGGGCCAAAGGATGTGCGCTGTGTTTATCTGATGGAGCGGGACGGTACTCCCAAGCATGTTGAGGGGTGGGAGCCTCTGGATATGAGTATTTACGCGGATTGTTTTGTAGTGCTGGCCATGGCCGGTTACGCTGCAGCTGCCGGTGACCCGGAGGCGTACGGATTTGGAAAACAGCTCTATGAATCCATTCTGGATCGGATCGGAACCGGAACATTCAATACCCTGCCGTACCCGCTGTCAAGCTGCTATCGGGCCCATGGTATTCCCATGATCCTCTCCAACGTGACCAGAGAACTGTATACGGCTGCCGAACATTTGGACCCGGGGTACCGTGACACGCTGAGGGAACACCTGCGCGTATTTGTAGATGACATTTTATACCATTTTACAGATGAGAAGGATGTAATACACGAGGTGATCGCCGCAGACAACAGCCAGGTGAAGGGGGTGCTGGGTCAGCATGCCAATCCGGGACATACCATTGAGGACATGTGGTTTATGATGGATGCTGCAGATTTGCTTGGGCGGGAGGAAATGGTGGAACGGATCGCTCATATCACCGAGCAGGCGCTGAATATTGGATGGGACAAGGAATTTGGCGGAATTCTTCACTATAGCTCGGTGGAGGGCGGCCCTCCTGGGGATATGCATACAGGTATGCCCAGGGAGACATATACGGACATGCCTGGGAAAATGAAGCCCCAAACCTTTGCGCGGTCGGATACCGTTATCACGGAACCTGTGGAGCGTCAGGTTTTGGAAGGGTGGGGAGATAAGCTGTGGTGGGTCCATGCGGAAGCACTGTACACCACATTGCTGTGCTATCACCGTACTGGAAAAACGCAGTTTCTGGAGTGGCATGAAAAAGTATTTTCTTACACCTTCCGGACATTTCCCAATCAAGACCCTGAGGTGAGGGAGTGGAAACAGATCTGCAAGCGGGACGGAAGCCCTCAGGACAAGGTGGTAGCACTTCCGGTCAAAGATCCGTTCCACATTGCAAGGGATCTGATCTTAATTTTGGAGTTGTTGGATACCATGGTAATGGATCCGGGCATATAGCCGAAGATGGATGTTCACAAAAACAGAAAAAGATCAGGTGACTTAGATGTGTTAATTCATTCACATATAAGTGTTTTTTATCAATTTTCTAATTTTATTTAAGGGGTACAAGGTAAATACCACCCTGTATGCTTGAAAAAAAGCTGTAGAATTTTGAAATATTGTTAAAATATATTCAAAGTTTTACGGCTTTTAAAAAATATTATTTTTATATTCTAAAAAAATTTGTCTTCAATATGTTAAAACTATAACATATCTGGCACTGTGAGACTCTCAATACATTGGGTGGCATCACAGGCACATGGAGCGATCTTACGGGAAGTTCGCCGTCACATTTTTCCAACTAATAATGTAGCAATTTTTTAAACACAGGATAATCACAGACAACATGTTAAAAAATCTTAACAAGCAAAATTATATAAAAAATGTTAATTATAAATCGAGATAAATCTAATAATTATCAAATAAATGTTAAATATATATTTTAATTGACAGAATAAATTCCCTGGCTATAATCAGCATTAGAGCACCCGTCCTGCTGATGGCAGATGAGATGGGATGCAATTATAACCATAAGGGGGTAGCAGTGTGTCTACATATTATTTTTTACCAACACGGAATGTTTTTGGTGAGGGAGCGGTTCAGGAGGCAGGAGAGTTAGTTAAGAGTTTAGGGGCAAAAAAATGTCTGATTGTCACGGACAAATATCTGGGAAAGATCGGAATGGCCGACCGGGTACAGGAGATCCTTAAAAAGGCAGGGGTGGAAGCCAGCATTTTTGCAGGAGCCGAGCCCAATCCAACGGATAAAAACGTGGAGGCAGGAGCTGTATTTTACCAGGAAAACCAATGCGATTCCATCATTTCCCTGGGAGGCGGTTCCTCCCACGACTGTGCAAAGGGAATCGGCCTGGTGGCTGCCAACGGTGGAAAGATTGCTGATTTTGAAGGCGTTGATAAATCCTCCAACCCCATGGTTCCTCTTATGGCGGTCAACACCACTGCGGGAACCGCATCAGAGATTACCAGGTTCTGTATTATCACGGATACCTCACGCAAGGTGAAGATGGCCATTGTGGACTGGAGGGTTACACCACAAATCGCCATCAATGACCCGGAGCTTATGAAAGGTATGCCGCCGGCTCTGACTGCCTCCACGGGAATGGATGCATTGACCCACGCCATTGAGGCATATGTGTCCACGGACGCCAACCCTCTGACAGATGCTGCAGCCATTATGTCCATCAAGATGATCGCCCATTACCTTCCCAAGGCGGTGGCCAATGGAAATTACATGAAGGCCAGGGATAAGATGGCGTATGCCCAGTACCTGGCGGGCATTGCATTTAACAATGCGTCATTGGGTTATGTCCATGCCATGGCTCATCAGCTGGGCGGCTTTTATAATCTGCCCCACGGTGTCTGCAACGCCATTCTTCTGCCCTATGTTGAGAGCTATAACCTGATCGGCAACATGAACCGCTTCAGGGATGTGGCCCAGGCAATGGGTGTTCAGGTGGAGGGGATTTCCGTTACATGTGCGGCGGAAAAGGCCATTGAAGCCATTAAGAAGCTGAGCAGGCAGCTGGAGATCCCATCGGATCTAAAGCAGCTGGGAGTAAGGGAAGAGGACTTTGGCATCATGGCGGATAACGCTAAAAAGGACGTATGCCAGCTGACCAATCCAAGGACTGCAACCAGGGAACAGGTCATTGAAATTTACCGCCAGGCCTACGTTGGGGAATAGGCTCTGTCAGGGCGTGCCGGAGGAAGACCATCAGGCGCGCCCTGGTGTTAAGGCAATGTTAACAATAAAAGTTTGTTAAATAAAAGATTTTTGTTGACTATTACCTGTCCCATGATATATCATAGTGGTCAGAGGGGTAACACAACCGTATTAATCTTCCGGCAAGGAAGGTTTTTCTGGAAACATGGTGTTTTAGGGCGGTTTTAGGCTGGCTTTAAGATACATGTTTTTTTTGTGCCCAAAAAGCCCGCCTGAATACTGTACCAAGTGTTGAGAGGAGAATTTATTATGCATAATGTAGGGCTGCAGGAGAGATACCAGTTGTTGATCGGGGGCCAGTGGAAGGATGCTTCCGACAAAAAAACATTTAAGACCATCTGCCCGGCGGACGGAAGTGTCCTGGCAGAGTGCGCGGAAGCTACCAGGGAGGATGTGGATGAGGCAGTGAAGGCGGCCTGGAAGGCGTTTGAATCCTGGAAGCATGTAACGGTCAATGAGAGGGCTGTGATCCTAAACAAGATTGCGGATATCATTGACGCGAACCAGGAACACCTGGCAATGGTTGAATCGCTGGATAACGGAAAGCCCATCAGGGAGACCATGGCTGTGGATATCCCTATGTCCGCCCAGCATTTCCGGTATTTTGCCGGCTGCATCATGGCAGATGAGGGCAGCGCCAACATGCTTGGGGAGAGCACCTTAAGCCTGATCCTCAGGGAACCCATCGGTGTGGTGGGACAGATCGTGCCGTGGAACTTCCCGTTTCTTATGGCGGCCTGGAAACTGGCTCCCGTGCTTGCAAGCGGGTGCTGTACCGTGTTTAAGTCATCCAGCGCCACGCCCTTAAGCGTCCTGGAGTTTGCAAAACTGATCCAGGATGTGCTGCCCGCAGGCGTGTTTAATGTGATCACCGGTTCAGGGTCCAAGTCCGGCCAGTATATGCTGGAGCACAAGGGCTTTAGAAAGCTGGCATTTACAGGCTCCACGGAAGTGGGCAGGAACGTTGCCCTGGCAGCTGCCCAGAGGCTGATCCCCTCCACACTGGAATTAGGGGGAAAGTCGGCTAATATTTTCTTTGAGGACTGCAATTGGGAAATGGCAATGGACGGCCTGCAGATGGGAATCCTCTTTAACCAGGGGCAGGTCTGCTGCGCGGGTTCCAGGGTCTTTGTCCAGGAAAGCATATATGACCGGTTTGTGGAAGAGGCTGTAAAGCGCTTTGACCAGGTTAAGGTAGGTCTTCCATGGGAAGCGGATACCCAGATGGGAAGCCAGATCAGCAAGGCCCAGATGGAAAAGATCCTTAAGTACATAGAAGTGGGAGAATCAGAAGGTGCCAGCGTGCTCTGCGGAGGACAGCAGCTAAAGACTGAGGGATTGGAAAACGGCTGCTTCCTCAAACCAACCCTTCTTGGAAATGTCACAAACCATATGAGGGTGGCTCAGGAAGAAATCTTCGGACCTGTTGCCTGCATTCTGAAATTCCGGACAGAGGATGAAGTGGTCCAAATGGCCAATGACAGTGAATACGGCCTTGGAGGGGCTGTATGGACCAGGGATATCAACAGGGCCCTGCGGGTATCCAGGGCAATCGAGACAGGGCGTATGTGGGTAAATACCTATAATGCCATCCCGGAGGGGGCGCCCTTTGGAGGATATAAGGCATCAGGCATTGGACGCGAAACCCACAAGGTGATGCTGGAGCACTATACCCAGATGAAAAATATTATGATCAACCTCAGTGAGGCGCCCACAGGATTTTATCCTGTAAAATAAAATGCAATAGAAGTATTTTTTATGCAGATTCTTTATATAGAAGGGGAACAGTTTTGGATTGGGAAGATCCGGGGCTGTTTCTCTTTTTTCTTGCCGTTTTTTTGATTTAATTTTAACGATACATAGAATGATATATAGGATGATCCGGTGTGAAATGATTAAAAGTCAAAAATATTTAAAATATATATTGACATAATTTTAACGAAGGTTTATAATGCAAACAGTGAGATTGTTAATTAATTATCAATAGTGAAAATTACCTAGACCTAACAGGCAGGTACAGCCTAAGTGTACCACAAACACAAGGAAAAATGGAGGAAAAGGAAATGGCAAAAAAAATCGATCAGGTTGTTCCGGAAATCATCGACAGCGTGGACGGACTGAACGCAAAAATGAACGCTATGCGTGAAGCGCAGAAAGTTTTTTCTACCTATACACAGGAGCAGGTAGATAAGATCTTCTTTGCAGCAGCAAGCGCGGCAGACAAGATGCGTCTTCCTCTGGCCAAGATGGCAGTTGCAGAGACTGGCATGGGCATTGTGGAAGACAAGGTTATTAAGAACAACTACGCGGCAGAGTACATTTACAACGCTTATAAGGATACCAAGACAGTTGGTGTGATCGAGGAAGATAAGGAGTACGGGATCAAGAAGATCGCTGAGCCGATCGGTCTGATTGCAGCAGTTATCCCCACGACCAACCCCACATCCACCGCTATTTTTAAAACCCTGATTGCTCTTAAGACACGTAACGCGATCATTATTTCCCCACATCCCCGCGCAAAGGGATGCACCATTGCGGCAGCTAAGGTGGTTCTGGACGCAGCAGTCAAGGCCGGTGCGCCGGAGGGTATTATTGGATGGATCGATGTGCCTTCACTGGAACTGACCAACGAGGTTATGAGGGATGCTGACCTGATCCTGGCAACAGGAGGACCTGGAATGGTTAAGGCCGCTTACTCCTCAGGAAAACCTGCATTGGGCGTTGGCGCAGGCAATACACCAGTTATCATTGATGACACGGCTGATATCAGGATGGCGGTTAACTCCATTATCCACTCCAAGACATTTGACAATGGTATGATCTGTGCTTCCGAGCAGTCTGTAACTGTTCTGGAGTCCATCTATAATGATGTAAGAAACGAATTTGAATACAGAGGCTGCTATTTCTTAAAGCCGGGTGAGATCGAGAAGGTCCGCAAGACCATTCTTGTAAACGGCGCCCTCAATGCCAAGATCGTTGGACAGAAGGCAGCAACCATTGCCAAGCTGGCAGGAGTGGAGGTACCGGAAGATACCAAGATCCTCATCGGTGAGGTTGAGTCCGTGGATATCAGCGAGGAGTTTGCTCATGAGAAGCTGTCTCCTGTACTGGCTATGTACAAGGCAAAGACATTTGACGAGGCGCTGGATAAGGCAGAGCGTCTGGTAGCAGACGGCGGATACGGTCATACCGCTTCCCTGTACGTGAATGTGAACGAGGAAGAGAAGATCATGAAGCATGCTTCAAGGATGAAGACCTGCCGTATTGTCATCAACACTCCATCTTCCCACGGCGGCATCGGCGACCTGTACAACTTTAAGCTGGCTCCTTCCTTAACACTGGGCTGCGGCTCCTGGGGCGGAAACTCCGTATCTGAGAACGTTGGGGTAAAGCATTTACTGAATATAAAGACCGTTGCTGAAAGGAGAGAGAACATGCTGTGGTTCCGTGCGCCTGAGAAGGTATACTTTAAGAAGGGCTGTCTGCCTGTGGCATTAAATGAGCTTAAGGATGTAATGGGCAAGAAGAGGGCATTTATCGTAACAGACTCCTTCCTGTATAAGAATGGATATACGCATGTGATTACAGACCGTCTCAATGAGATGGGACTTACCTATACTGTATTCTCCGATGTACAGCCGGATCCGACCCTGGCCAATGCACAGGCCGGCGCAAAGCTTATGAGAGACTTTGAGCCTGATGTGATCATCGCAATGGGCGGCGGTTCCGCAATGGATGCTGCCAAGATCATGTGGGTTCTGTATGAGCATCCGGAAGTGGACTTCATGGACATGGCAATGCGTTTCATCGATATCAGGAAACGTGTATATACATTCCCGAAAATGGGCGAGAAGGCATATTTTATCGCTGTTCCGACTTCCTCCGGTACTGGTTCCGAGGTTACACCATTTGCCGTTATCACAGATCAGGAGACAGGTATCAAGTATCCGCTGGCAGACTATGCACTTCTGCCAAACATGGCAATTGTGGATACGGATAATATGATGAGCCAGCCAAGAGGACTGACAAGCGCATCCGGCGTGGACGTTCTGGTGCACTCACTGGAGGCATACGCTTCCGTTATGGCTACTGATTACACGGACGGCCTTGCCCTGAAAGCAATGAAGAACGTGTTTGATTACCTGCCCACTGCTTACAATGAACCAACTAATGTAGAGGCCCGTCAGAAGATGGCCGATGCCTCCTGTATGGCTGGTATGGCATTTGCCAACGCGTTCCTGGGCGTATGCCACTCCATGGCACATAAGCTGGGCGCATTCCACCACCTGCCACACGGCGTTGCAAACGCACTGCTCCTTTCCCTGGTAGTGGATTTTAACGCTGCTGAGAATCCACGCAAGATGGGTACTTTCTCACAGTACCAGTATCCACATACCCAGGCAAGATATGCAGAGTGTGCAAGATTCTGCGGAATCCAGGCCAAGGATGATGCGGAAGCAGTTAAGAAGCTGATCCTTAAGATTGAGGAACTTAAGAAGACGGTCGGGATCAAGGCCTGCATCAAAGATTACGGCATTGACGAGAAGGACTTCTTAGACAGGCTGGATGACATGGTAGAACAGGCATTTGATGACCAGTGTACCGGCGCCAACCCAAGATATCCTCTGATGAGCGAGATCAAAGAAATGTATCTGAAAGCATACTACGGTAAATAATTCGTACCCATTGTGGGTAATACCTTTATCCTTTGTGTTTGGAGCAGGCCGCCTGTCATTTGACAGGCGGCCTGTTCGCACGCATCTTGGCTCTATTTCTCTTTGGTGTTCAGGGTGATCCCCTCAAAGAATGAATCATAATTTACTTTAAATATTTCCTTCATTGCGGCAAGCTCGGATACACGGATATTATAAGTCCCACCTTCGATCTGTGAGTATATGCTGCGTGAAATGTTGATGCCCATGAGCTGCATTTTTGCGGTTACCTGCTCCTGGGTCATGTGAGATTGCAGGCGGTATTTACGGATGTTGGGTCCCAATCTTAGATCCTGCTTTAGTTTTTGTTCCATGTCACCCTCCATAGTGCAATAAATAGGTTGCATTTCCTTGATTTTACGATAAATGTCGTATATAATTGCAATGTATAGGTTGCACCGGGGAATTTGAAAATATAGATGCTGAAAAGCAGAATAGGAGTTTTTATGGAGTCAAATAAAAACCAGGGGGGGCTGTTGCCCAGACTGCAATATTTATCTGGCTGCCAGTATTTATCAGACCTGCATAATAGCTTTTACACAGAAGATATTTTATATGCACTTCGCAAAATAAATATAGCTTCCTATTCCATGGAAGAATGGGTGGAAGCATATCGATATATTACTGGAGATAAACCTGAAAGTACTTCAAAGGAAATGTTGGCGGATGAAATGGTCCGCTGGCTGAAGGCCGGGAATGAATAGGGAACGTATCATTGATCTGGACATAAAAAGCGGCAGCTGCCTGATCCGTAAGCAGCTGCCTGTTTTATCAATATTTCAGAAGCCGCATTTGTATATGGAAGCTTCTGCATGACTCTCGTCACCCAATGTATCATAAAATAGTTCATGTTGTCTTTTTACACGTCTTTGTATCTGCTGTACAAATGATCCGGGTCCCAGAACACGGACCACGGGTCCAAAGGACAGAATCTCTATGAGCAGCTCGGTTTCATCCGCCATGTCGTAATAGATGGAGCAGAGCCAGCATTTTTGTTCCTCATCATATTCCGTGTGTTTTTCATAGTTGGCAAAGTGGAGCATACACCGGTCCAGAGAGTTGCGCTCACCGCTGATCTCCAGCAGGACGGGCTCGGCAGCCTTTTGTACGGGCTTAAACCGCAGGTCCCTGGAATGATCCGGTATGGAAGATGGGGACAAGCGGCAGTCTTTTATACGACCCAGGTTTAAGAGAGTTCCTTTACAGAAATGTCCCCGGTAATGCATAAGGCAGCACAGACGGAACTTGTCGTCCTTTGAGGAGTACTGGAGCTGATAAGGGGCCACTTCATAGGTGTGGGTGCGCATTTTTTTGCCCTCATAGGCAACCAGCAGGACCCTGTTTTCCCTGATGGCCGTGAGTATGGTATGGAAATGTTCCCTGTACTCAGGCGTGTGGTAAGGGTCCCCGTCTTTATATTGGTCGAAATAATAGAAGTCACTGTTGTCATATAAGGGAGGGACATGCTCCAGGCAGCGCTCCAGTTCCCGCTGCTGTTTGTCATCCAGAAAAAGGGAGAGACGGGGATCTGAGATCAGCGATTTCAGCCAGGATTTCTGCAGTGTTGTCAGGGGCAGGGAAGGAGGCGCTCCGTGCAGCCGGGAGGTGAAGATACCGGGGGTTTCCTCCTGGAACAGAGGCCAGGTATGATCCTCGATCCTTGGCAGAATGGCCAGGGAACTCTCCTGAAAACCGTAGGTTTTGCAGATATCCTCCATCTCCCTGCGGGTAATGGGGCGGGATGCCGCTTCCGTGAGCATATGCCTTAAAATGTTGTAGTAGCAGCCGTATACTTTATCAAACAGTTCCATGTTCTTCACCTGCCTTTGTCTCTTCTGTGCAGTACATCTCATACATCTTTTCCCAGTCATGGGTAATCTTTGCAATGGCAAACTGGCTGGTTCCCTGTATGTCCAGAATCCTTCCCGTAAATGTCTTGACCCAGGACAGCATTTCATTGGTATCAAAAAAGACGCCGGTGTAAAGGTACTGGTTTTCACGGATCCGCATGACTTCTCCCCCGCGTCCCTCCCTGTAAAGGCGGTTCAGGATGTAAGGTTCCTTTTCCTCATCAATATAAAGCTTGATGCAGATCTCTTCAAGGCGGCTTCTGCCGCTTCCAAAGGACACTCCCCAGCATTTCCCCATGTTCTGGTTCAGATCAGCCAGAACCTTATCATAAGCTTCATATGGCTCCAGGACATTTACCTTCTGGATGGAATCCAGGCGGGCACAGCTGAACCTGCGGTTTTCCGGTAAATACATGCACAGATACCTGCGGCCGGTCTGGGTGCTGACAAAGATTTTAAGGGGTATTCCGCTGTGGGTGCTGATCCCGTTGCTGCGGCTGCTTTTATTTTCATATGTAATGGAGCACTGCCTATGGATGGCATCCAGGAGCTGGGCCAGTATGCCGTCCTCCAGTGTATGGACAATAAACTGATGTTTAAATTGGAACATGCTGTTGCCCATGTCCTCCCGGTCCAGCACCGTACTGCCGATAAAGCCAAAGGGGGCAGCGCCCTGGAAAAATTCCACGGCGGTTATGAGATCGGGCCACAGCCCAGATGTAAAGCCGGGGGGCAGATCATGTGGCAGGCCATGCGGCGGATCAGCTGCCAGATTATGTGGCAGCGGCACCAGCCGGTAGACCAGGTTCCGGCCGGATTTCTCAGAGCAGAGGATGCCGAGGCTTTCGTATTCCTTCAGCTTAAGTCTCAGGGTCTGGATGTCAAAGACAACGCCGTAGTCCCGGGATATCTCATCACAGAGGGCGGAGGCAGTCATGCCCTGAGGAGCGTCAACAAGCTGGTCCAGGATAAAAAAGTGGAGCATCAGGTCATTATCCGTAAAGCTTTTGGACTTCCAGGCGGCATACAGGGGATTCTGGGAAATGGACTTGCTGTCCACATTGATATATACATGCTTTCCCTTGGATGTGTAATCGGACCGGGTATAGTCGGAGAGCCAGCTCTCAATTCGTCTGCGTTCATTGTCATAGGTCCTGGGGCTTTTGTCCTGGAAATCATTTCTCACCTTAAAGCCATAGATGTAAAATTGGCGCATATAGTCCCGGATTCTGTCAAAATTCTTTATTAGTTCCTGAAATTCAGCCATGGCACCCACCTCATAAGCAATATTAATATGATTATATATGGAAGAAATGGAAGTTCGCAACTTTTTTTAAATGATTTGCCATATAAAATACGTTATGATATGGCTGTGATCAGGAACAAACATAAAAAGTAATGGCGCTGGTCCGCCAAAGCAAAACAAATACATGGAAGGATGTGAGATATATGTTTGTGATGTATGAAAAAGAAGAGATGAGATTCCCGGTCAGGGTATGGCTGGAGGAACGCAAGGACTTGGAAAAAAGCTGTCAGGAGCAGGCATATCATCTGTCACAGCTGCCGTTTCTTCATAAATGGGTCTGCCTCATGCCGGATACACATGCGGGAATGGGAATGCCCATCGGAGGGGTCATAGCCACAGACGGCGTGATCATACCTAATGCAGTGGGAGTGGATATTGGCTGCGGCATGGCTTACACTGAGACCAATATCAAGGTGGATGATATCAGGGAGATCATGACAGGGAACGGATCCCTTATCCAGGCCATGGTAGGGGATATTATGAGGAATGTACCGGTGGGATTTGCCCATCACAAAACGGAGATGCCCTGTTATACCATGGAAAATGCCTTTAATGAACTGGAAAAATACGAGGAGGACGCAGAGCTGTTAGGGCAGCTGGAAGCAGGATTTTACCAGATCGGAACCCTGGGCGGAGGCAATCATTTTATTGAGCTTCAGGCAGATGACGAGGGATATCTGTGCGTGATGATCCACTCCGGAAGCCGCCATATCGGAAAGTCGGTGTGCGATTACTTCCATTTTAAGGCAAGGGAGTTAAACAGGAGATGGTACAGCGATGTGCCGGATGAATACCGGCTGGCATTCCTGCCCGTGGATACCGGGGAGGGAAGACAGTACCTAAACTGGATGCAGCTGTCCATGGATTTTGCAAAGGAAAACAGGGAAAAGATGATGCTTGCCACAAAATCCGTGTTGGAAAAATATATAGGAAAATATACGGATCTTGAGCTTAAGTTTTCCCATGATATCAACTGCCACCACAATTATGCGGCTTTGGAGCACCACTATGACAAGGACGTATGGGTGCACAGAAAAGGCGCTGTGAGGGCCGGAAACGGGGAACTTGCAGTGATTCCCGGGGCAATGGGCTCATACAGCTACGTGGTCATGGGAAAGGGAAATCCGGAGAGCTTTTGCTCCTCCTCCCACGGAGCAGGACGCCGCTATTCCAGAAAAGGCGCCATGGCGGCATTTTCCTGTGAGGAAGTGATGGTGGATCTTCAGAAACAGGGTGTAATCCTGGGAAAGAAGGGAAAGGCGGATGTTGCGGAGGAGAGCCGGTTTGCCTATAAGGATATCCAGGAAGTAATGAATAACCAGCTGGACCTTGTTGTGCCCGTCAAACGGCTCAGGACCATCGGGGTTGTAAAAGGATAGGAATGGATGTAAGTTAACAGGCAGTCTGACTGATGGCGGAGTTTTCCTCCTGGGACTCCCCGGTGCCCCGGCCTATGGCAGGGGGTATACCGTTGTCTGCCGTGATCGATAGATAGGATGATGTGTCGTGGGTTCAAATCCCACCTGGCCAGTGCCTGCAGGCATTTGCCATGTAGCTAAGTGGTATAGCAATCATTAGAAAAACACAACCAAAGTGTTTCTTCACCAGGATGGAAAAGTAATGTCCGTGCTTTGGCCTGATCAGGACGCCATGTGCATTTTACATGGAAAGGCCTGAAAAAGGCAGTCCGTATCCGGTCAGCGCCGTACCGGATACCGCAGGGAATCTCGGGAAAACCGGGCTTATATATATATATGAAAGATTTACAAGGAAGATTTACTAGAAAGATATATATAGCTGCCAGACGTTTTGCCTGACTGCACCTGCTAAAGGGATGGCCCCCAGGATACGGATAAAGCCGGACATGGTACTTTTCCTGGCAAATGAAAGTGCATTAAGAGTATAACTCAATGTGGAATTGAGATCGTAAGAATGGAGGATTCAGGAAATGAAAAACAACTGCCTTGTTGAACAATATATTATCAAAGACCAGGAATGTGGTTACCTGTCAAAGGGCGGAAGGTTCATAAGGCTTTTGACAGCAGGGAAATACACATTTCTCAAAATGCAGGGATACCAGGTGGATGTAGTACCCATGACAGGGGAGGTAAAGACCTGCGGGATTCCGGAGGAGATCCTGATGAGGGATCAGGAATTTGCATCCAGGGTAATAAAAAACGTGCTGCCGGACGAGTGTATTGCCATCCGGTTTGTCAATAAAGCATACAGGGAGGTCATAACCAGGCCGGAGGTGCTGTTCTGGAACGTGTTTGAGAAAAATGAATTCCAGGCCATTGATATCACAAAGCCCTGGATGGAGGACAGCCTGCCAAGGCACTATATGGACCTGATGCCCGCGAAGTATTATAAGAAGATCACAATTAAAGACGGGGAGACCGGACTTTTGTATTTTGACAACCGGTATGAGAAGCGGCTGGACACAGGAACCTATTATTTCTGGAACTATGGCAGGGAGGTATCCTGCAAGATATTTAATATGAAGATCCAGCAGCTGGATATTTCGGGCCAGGAAATATTGACCGCGGACAAGGTGGCCGTGCGGCTGAACGTGATCTGTAATTACAGGATCGTGAACCCCGAACGTCTGGTGCAGCAGGTGGAGGGGGTGGCTTCCCAGCTCTATACCTATGCCCAGCTGAAGCTCAGGGAGTACGTGGGGAAATACCGGCTGGATGAATTGCTGGCCCAAAAGGAGGAGATCAGCTCCTATGTGCTGGAGAAACTGAAGGAACGCCAGGAGGAGTACTGCGTGGAGATGACCGGTGCCGGCATCAAGGACATTATCCTGCCGGGAGAGATCAGGGAGATCATGAACACGGTGCTCATTGCTGAAAAAAAGGCCCAGGCCAATGTGATCATGCGAAGGGAGGAAGTGGCGTCCACCAGGAGCCTGTTAAACACAGCCAGACTGATGGATGAGAACCAGACCCTGTTTAAACTGAAGGAAATGGAATATCTGGAGCGGATCTGCGACAAGGTAGGATCCATATCATTAAACGGAGGCAGGGGAGTTTTGGCCCAGCTGGCAGAGCTGGCGGGCATTAACGAATAAAATATGGGAATTCCTGTAAAAAAATTGAAATACAACGTTCTTGACTTTAACAAATTAACTTGTTATACTTTTTCTAAAGTGTGTGTCTTGGAGGGTGTTTGAGTAATTTTCAGACACCCTGCGGAAATGACGGCATCCCTACACTTCATACATAAACCTAGGAGGGCGAAAGAAATGTCATATGTTGATGAGATTTACGAGAGAGTGGTATCGCAGAATCCGGGAGAACCAGAATTCCATCAGGCAGTAAAGGAAGTTCTGGATTCCCTGAGACTGGTAATTGATGCCAACGAGGAAAAGTATCGCAAGGCAGGAATCCTGGAACGTTTTACAGAACCGGAACGCATTGTTTCATTCAGAGTACCGTGGGTGGATGACAGCGGCAAGGTTCAGGTAAACAAGGGATACAGAGTGCAGTTTAACAGCGCGATCGGCTCCTACAAAGGCGGCCTTCGTTTCCACCCATCTGTAAACCAGAGCATTCTTAAATTCCTTGGATTTGAGCAGACCTTAAAGAATTCCTTAACCGGCCTCCCCATGGGCGGTGGAAAAGGCGGCTCCAATTTTGATCCCAAGGGCAAGTCCGACAGGGAAGTTATGGCGTTCTGCCAGAGCTTTATGACAGAGTTGTACCGTCATATTGGAAAGGATACGGATATCCCCGCAGGCGACATCGGTGTGGGCGGCAGAGAGGTAGGATACCTGTTCGGCCAGTACAAGAGAATCACCGGTTTATACGAGGGCGTTCTCACCGGCAAGGGCCTGACCTTTGGCGGCTCTCTGGCAAGGACACAGGCAACCGGCTACGGCCTGGTGTATATACTGGATGAGATGTTAAAGCACAACGGCAAGGAACTGGCGGGAAAGACCGTACTTGTGTCCGGTTCAGGAAATGTTGCCATCTACGCAACCGAGAAGGCACAGCAGCTGGGTGCCAAGGTAGTTGCCTTAAGCGACTCCAATGGCTATATCTATGACGAGGACGGCATTAAGCTGGATATTGTTAAGGAGATCAAGGAAGTCCGCAGGGCACGCATCAAGGAGTATGTGGATGCTGTTCCAACCGCTGTTTACACAGAGGGCAAGGGAATCTGGACCATTCCATGCGATATCGCTCTTCCATGCGCTACCCAGAACGAGCTGAACCTGGAGGATGCCAGGACACTTCTGGCAAACGGCTGCTTTGCAGTGGCAGAGGGCGCTAACATGCCGTCCACCCTGGAGGCAACAGAGCTGTTTGTTGAAAAGAAGATCCTTTTCATGCCTGGAAAGGCAGCAAACGCAGGCGGCGTGGCAACCTCCGGTCTGGAGCAGAGCCAGAACGCGCTGAGAATGTCCTGGTCCTTTGAGGAAGTGGATGAGAAGCTTCATACGATCATGGTCAATATCTTTGCAAAGGCTGCTGATGCGGCTGAGAGATACGGCGTGGCCGGCAACTATGTGGCAGGCGCTAATATCGCGGGATTTGAGAAGGTAGTAGAAGCCATGCTGGGCCAGGGGATCGTGTAATATAAGGCGGTCCGGCGGATAAGAATGTAAGTATTATGGATCAGAAGGGGCAAGACCGAAATTTGGTGTTCGGTCTTGCCCCTTTTTTCTGGTTATTTCGGGGAGTATTTGGATGTTGAAAGCGCCTCCCGGATTTTTGGATTCCACAAACCTCAATTACATATTATGTCAAATATTAATGCCAAATGAGTAGAATTTTCCTGTAAATATCCCCCTCTCCTTGCTTATAGTCAAAACTACTTCTAAGTTGTCATTGAATCCCAAACTTTATCATGCTAAAATAGCGGTAGAAAATATGGTTTTCTAAGCGATTTTTCCAAATCATTTCCACAAGACAGAAAAATCCGTGTTTTTTGATTTAGAAAATAAAGTAAACATGGGTAATATACAGGAAATTTCAGCCATAAGACTTAATAAAAAAAGTTTTAAAAACCCTTTTTCGGTGAAATTATGTGGAATAAATGTGGAATTTGGGGGAAAACAAAACGTGGGAGGGCGTGGGTCATGCAGAATAAGAGACAGGGTGAGATCGTACGGTATTTGTCTGAGGTAAAGTTTTCTAAGATTGAGCAGCTGGCAGAGGTGTTCCAGGTTTCCATAGAAACCATCCGCCGGGATCTGTTGGAGCTGGAAAAGGAATCTTCCATCAAGCGGGTCAGGGGAGGCGCTGTGTACAATAACCTGAGGGCCCAGGAGATGGAGTTTGAGCGGAAGATGGAAAAGCACCAGATGGAAAAACAGGCCATAGCCAGGCTGGCTTCCGAATACATCAATGACGGGGATGCCATTGCCATGAGCAATGGGACCACCTCCCTGGCGCTGGCCAGATGTTTGGCAGAACGCAAGAACCAGCTCACTGTTATCACCAATTCACCTGATGTGGCCATTGTCTTAAATGAAAATAAGAGCAGCAGCGTATATCTGACATCAGGATACCTGCGCAAGCACAACCGGAGCCTGGTAGGCAGTATGAGCAGTGACACGCTGGGCAACTTTAGGGTGGATAAGGCCATTGTGAGCATTGACGGGATCTCCATTCAGGACGGGGTTACGGAATATAACACAGAGGAGGCGGCCGTGTTAAAGAAGATGCTGGAAATCGGACATACCCGTATGGTCCTGTGCGAGTTCAGCAAATTCAGCGAGGTGGCCTTCAATAAAGTTTGTTCCGCGGAACAGATCGATTATGTGTTTACAGACTGGAATATTTCTTCAAAGGAGGTAAAGGCCTGGGCTGACATTAATGTAAAGGTGGTGGCCGCATCCCAGGGAAGTGTGGAGAAGTCTTGGAATTGTCAGTAAAACAACAAATTTATGTTGCAAAATATGAATAATATCCACAGAAAGCTGTCGATTGGTTGAATTGACAGCTTTTGTTCATTTTGTTAAGATAATATTATCGAAAATTCAAAAAAATGTGGAGATTGCACAATGAAACATGAAAAAAAGTTGATAGTAAATGGGAACGTGGTACTCCCCGGCCATGTATCCCAGGTCTCACTGTTAGTGGAAAACGGGAAGATCAAGGCGCTGCTGGACGAGGGAATGGATGTTCCGGCAGACTGTGAGGTGATTGATGCACTGGGAAAGACCGTGATGCCGGGTATGATTGACAGCCACAATCACATGGCGGATCCGGGGCCCTATAATTTCAGGGAGGACTGGTACTGCGGATCCTGCAGCGCTGCCTCGGGCGGTATCACTACCATATGTGACATGCCCCTTCCCTCAGAACCGGCCACCATTGACCGGCCGGGGTTTGAACTGAAAAAGGGCATTGCAGAGCAGCGCTCCGTTGTGGATTTTGCCCTGTGGGGAGGATTGATCCCCTCCAGCATCAAGGATATGAAGGAAATGCATGATCTTGGCTGTATTGGATTTAAGGGGTTTATGTGCTTTGCAACAGACGCCTATCCACGTATTACGGATGGTTATCTGGTGGACGGGATGCGGACGGCTGCTTCCTTTGATGGTCTGATCGCACTTCATGCTGAGAATGCGGAGGCAGCGGATTTTGGATGCCAGCATTATTCCCGGATCCGGTGTGAGGACGAAGCCTGCTTTGATGATGCCCGCCCGTGGTGGACAGAGTATGATGCGATCCAGAGGGCGGTTCTGTTTGCAAAAATGACAGGTGCCAGATTGGAGATCTGCCATACCACCATCAGCCAGGGAGCGGAATTCCTTCGCAATGCCAAAAAGGAAGGGACGCGCGTATATGTGGAGACATGTCCCCATTATCTCATTTTTGACAGGGATGTGCTGAGAGAAAAAAAATCATTTGCTAAATGTACGCCTCCGTTCCGCAGCAGGGAGAATGTTGAGAAGATGTGGGAGTATGTGATGGACGGGACCATTGATGTAATCGGTTCGGACCATGGGCCATACACGGATGAAGAAAAGGTGAGAGCCAATGATTTCTGGAAGGAGTTCTGTGGATTCGGATGCAATGACGTGATGCTGGCAGCCATGATATCCGAGGGTGTGAACCGCAGAGGCCTGTCATGGGAAAAGCTTGCGGACCTTACATCTGCAAATGCAGCCAGGATGCTGGGACTGTATCCCAGGAAGGGAAACCTGCTGCCAGGAGCTGATGCGGACTTTATTTTTATTGATCCCAATGAGAACTGGGTTTATGACGGAAGCAAATCCTTCTCAAAGACAAAGAGTGTTAAGGGACCGTATCAGGGAATGGAGCTTAAGGGCCGGGTAACGGACACCTATGTGCGCGGCGAGCGTGTTTACGGGGATGGAAAGATCCTATGTCAGGCAGGATATGGAGCCTTTGTTAAATGCGAGGCATAAACATAAAGAATTCAAAGCGGAGGGAGGAAAAGATGAAGCTGATCGAAGGGTTTGAGGAGAGGGACCGCTGTGGGCGTTCGGTTTTCAGTCATAACGGCCTGTCATATGAGCTGATTCCGGAATACGGGAATTTCCCGGATGAATTTGAGTTTTCCATGTATTCCGGCGGCTGCTGTGACAAAGAGGACAACCTGTTTATGATGTGCCGCGACACGGAACATCCGGTGGTAATGCTGGACGCCAGGGGAAACTATGTGAAGAGCTTTGGAAAGGGGCTGTTCCAGGAGGTGCACAGCCTGTGTGTAACAGAGGAGGACACGCTTTTGTGCGTGGATACAGGACTCCATGTGGTGCGGGAACTGACAAAGGACGGTGAGTGGATCAGGGACCTGGGCAATCTGGGAGTTCCCAGTGACAGTGGTTTTGAAAAAGATGTGTGGCGCAGGATGCAGCGAAGGGGGAAGATCGTACCCACGGACGTGGCCTTTGACAAGGGATGGTCCTTTTGGGCCGGGGTGCAGACCATCAGAAGGGCGGCGCCTCCATTTAACAGGCCCACAGGCGTATGTATGGGGCCAAAGGGAGATATCTTTGTCAGTGACGGTTACGGCAATGCTGCGGTCCACCGTTTTTCCAAGGACGGTACCCTGCTAAGGACATGGGGCGGCCCGGGGGATGAGCCCGGCAGGTTCTACATACCCCACAGCCTGTGGGTAGACAGGTTCAACCGGGTCTGGGTAGGGGACCGGGAAGCCAACAGCGTACATGTATTTGATGAAAACGGCGAAGTACTGGCATATATGAGTGAAAACCTGTACCAGCCAACTGGAATCTGGGCAGATGATACCTATGTCTATATTGCTGAGCGGGGAGGCGGCCTTACCATTGCTGATATGGATATGGAGATTGTGGCCCAGCTGGGCTTTTATAATTCCCCGATCCGCGCCCATGGCATGTGCGGCAACTCAAAGGGAGAGCTGTTCCTGATGCCCCTGTCCACCTATGACCGTCACTTTTTGATGAAACTTGTGCCAGTAAAGTAAGAGTTGGTACTTAAAATATTAAAATTCATGTTTAGAAAGGAAGAGTAGAATGAAAAAAGTCGTATCCTTAGTTTTAGTATGTGCATTAACACTTGGTTTAACTGCATGTTCCGGAGGCAAGTCCCCTGCACCGTCATCCAGTGGGGACACTGCCGCCCAGACACAGGCAAGTGCAGATAAGTCCCAGGATGGAGCGGCAGCAGCACCTGCTAATACCGATGAACCGATCGTAATTGGTTTTCTGGGGTGGTCATCAGGCCCCGATTCCCTGTATGGCCTTGTCCCGCAGTACCTGTTAACTGACTATTTTAAGGAGGTTAATCTAAATGGAGGCTGGCTGGGCCGGGAGATTGATTTCCGGACCTATGATGTTTCCGGCTTAGGCGGTGATTTCTCTGAGGCTGTTAATGCCACCAATAAGCTGATACAGGCCGGCGTGGACGTCATTATTGGGCCTTCCAACTCTACGCAGAGTACAGCTGTTGCTGAAATATGCAACCGTGAAGGCGTTCTGCACATTCCGTCAGGTTCCTCAGCGATCGTAACAGTGGATGAGAAGGGAGAGACCCGTCCATGGACCTTCCGCGCAGGTCCCGAGAACAGCGATTTTCTGATCAACATTGCCAATTATACATACCATGAGCTGAATAATCCAAAGGTTGCCGTACTCTATGAGACCACTCAGATTGACTGTGTTAATATGCGTGACACATATGTAGATACCCTGGAAGGACTTGGAGGCACCTTTGTGGGAGAGGCAACTTATCAGATTGACGACCAGGAGTTCCGCGCGCAGCTGAGAAATCTGGCTGAGAAGGATCCTGACTATATCTTTATGCCTGCCATGGGTTACAAGGAAATCGGGTATGTGGCCAACCAGCTTAAGGAACTGGGATATGCGGATGAGATCAAGCTTATGACCATTTCAACAGCAGACAATGCCGATCTATTGACACTGGCCGGTCCTGCCCTGGAGGGATGTATATTTAATACCACAGCAGACATGAGCAGCGACCGCTTTACAGAGATCACCAAGCAGTATTATGAAAACCATGGCGCCAGCGGAATGTCCCTGCATGTGGACGGACTGGTTTCCTTTAATGAGGCCAAGCTGGTGGAATACGCCATTAATACGGCAGGCTCTACGGATCCTGAAGCCATGCGTAAGGCCCTTGAGGAGGCGGATTACATTGATCTGATCACATGCCCGGTACAGGGATATGATGAACACCATAATCTGGTAGGGTTTGAGTATAATGTTGTTACGGTCCAGAACGGGGAGTTCGTCAGTCTGGGCGCTTATGCCACTCCTGTAAAGTAACAAAAGATTCTTATATCTGGTGCAAACGTAGGCCGTCTGTTGTCATGGAATGGATCATGTGGCACAGGCGGCTGTGCTTATTACAAAGTGAGCGAGGTAGATGACTTATGAATATGTTTTTACAGCAGCTGGTCACTGGCATCTCGATCGGCAGTGTTTATGCGTTGTTGGCTGTAGGTTATGCGCTGGTATTCAGCGTATTTAACTTTTCCAACTTTGGTTTCGGACCTGTTATGATGTTGGGGGCCTTTGCAGCCTTTTATGCCATTCCGGCACTGAATCTTCCATTATTTCCATCCATCCTGCTGGCCATGGTGGTGGCAGGCATTGCGTCTTTTATCATGGAACTTACGGTATACCGCCCCATGCGCCAGAAAAAGACGCTGAAGCTGTATCTGATGATTGCCGGACTTGGGATCAATACGTTTGTGCCTAATGCTGCGATCCAGATTTTTGGCGGCGGGGTACACGCCTTTCCATCGGATTGGGCGCGTGTTACCATTCAGATGGGCGGTGTTGCGGTTCCAAGATCCGATATCCTTGCGGCAGTACTGTCCATACTGATGCTGGCAGGACTCTGGATGTTCCTTTACAATACCCGCATGGGGCTGGGAATCAGGGCCAGTTCCTTTGACACCAATACAGCCAGTCTGATGGGCATTAATGTTAACTTTGTGGCAATGATCGTATTCCTTTTGTCCGGTGCTGCCGCTGGCCTTGCCGGCTGTTTCTACGGCATGAAGTACTCCGTATTTCCCAGCATGGGAGCCATTGCAAATAAGGGATTTGTGGCAGCCACCATCGGTGGCCTGGGAAGTCTTACAGGCGCTGTGATCTCCGGCCTGCTGCTGGGATTTTTGGAAACCATGATAGCCGGCTATGTGTCATCCACGTACCGCGATCTGATTGCTTATGCAATGCTGGTCATTGTTTTGATCTTTATGCCCAATGGAATTCTCGGCAAGGGCATGCATGATAAAATTTAGGGGGTGAAGATGTGGGATATATAGAAGGCATTACCATTAGTACATGTATCAACATTGTGTGTGTCTGCGGTCTGGTCATCCTGACCGGCTATACCGGTCTGTTTTCCATGGGACACGCCTGTTTTATGTGCCTGGGAGCATATGCTTCTGCAATTTTGACCAAATATTACAGTGTACCATTTTTAATCGCCCTGCTTGCAGGAGGGGGTGTGGCTGCCCTGTTGAGCCTGGTAATCGGCATACCGACCCTGCGGGGAAAGATGAGTGCGGATTGCTTTGCTATAGCCACCCTGGGATTTGGGGAAGCGGTGAGAATTATTATGAGCAACATATCTCACCCCTATTTTGGCGGAGCCAGGGGAATGTCCGGCATCATGCCTTATACAACCCTGCCATGGGCGGTGGGACTTGCATTGGTGTCCATTGTGCTGACCATTAATTATGCCCGGTCCCAGCATGGCAGGATCGCGCTGGCCATCAGGGATCATCAGGACGCATCAGAGCTGATCGGCGTTAATATTTTCCATGAAAAGATCAAATCTTTGATGTACAGTGCCTTTTTCTGCGGTGTGGGAGGCGGTATGATGGCCCACTATTATACATACATGGTGCCCAATGTATTTAATGCAACCGTGTCCAATAACCTGCTTACATCCGTTGTCCTGGGAGGAGTCAGCTCAGTTACCGGTCCGTCCCTGGGAACCGCGATCCTGACCTTCACCCCAGAGGTGCTGCGGTTTTTATCCAACTGGCGTCTGGCAATTTATGGCCTGGTGCTGGTTATTATTATGCGCGTGCGCCCTGAGGGCTTGTTGGGGTATAAGGAAATATATCAGCCGCTGGTCCGTCTCATTAAGAAGGCCGTTGGTAAAATGAAGGGAAGCCGGGCTTCCGGTTCAAAGGAGGGGTAAGTTATGGCGCAGTTGGAATTATTAAACCTGTCTGTCCACTTTGGCGGAGTCAAGGCGGTCCAGAATGTATCTATCCGGGTGGAACAGGGAGAGTTCAGGGGCCTGATCGGTCCCAATGGTGCCGGTAAGACAACGGTATTTAACGCTATCACCGGAGTGGTTCAGCCCACGGCAGGGGATGTGTATTTTGAGGGACAGAGGCTGAACGGGATCCGTGCGGATAAGATCGCCCATATGGGGATTGCACGTACATTTCAGAATATACGGATCTATCCAAAGATGACAGCGGCTGAAAATGTAGCCATAGGGCTGGACAGCTATCCATCTTACAATGCGCTTTCAGCCATGCTCCGTCTTCCCCATGTGGTAAAAAGGGACCGTGAGATTAAACGGCTCAGTCTGGAATATCTGGATAAAGTGGGAATCCTGGAATACAAAGACTATGAGGCGGGAGCTCTGCCCTACGGATTGCAGCGAAAACTGGAAATTGCCCGCGCACTGGCCACAAAGCCAAAGCTTCTGTTTTTAGACGAGCCGGCCGCTGGGATGAACACCAATGAGAGCATAGAACTGGTCTCTTTTCTAAAGGACCTGCATCAGAACAATGATGGATTGACCATTGTGCTGATTGAGCATCATCTGGAGGTGGTAATGGAGGTATGCCAGAACATCAATGTGCTTAACTTGGGCACCATGCTTGCATCCGGCACTCCTGATGAGATCCAGAAGAACCCGGATGTGATCAAGGCTTATCTGGGAGAAAGGAGGAAGAGAAATGGAAAATAAGCAGAGTATGGTAAAGGTAGAAAATCTGGAAGTTTTCTATGGAGGCATACAGGCGATCCATGGTATTTCACTGGAGATATTCCAGGGGGAGATGGTTGCCATTATTGGAGCAAATGGAGCGGGAAAGTCCACCCTGCTTAAGACCCTGGCCGGTGATAAGGATTACCGTTCAGGAACCATTGCCTTCCAAGGACAGCCGCTTCCATCCAAGTCCCATCAGTTTGTGGAAAAGGGGATCAGCCTGGTTCCGGAGGGAAGAAAGATATTTGTGAATCTGACAGTGCGTGACAATCTAATGGTAGGAGCATATGCAGTCAGGCAGCGTTCCGTGATTCCTGAGCGTCTGGAGGAGGTCTACAGTCTTTTTCCAAGACTTAAGGAAAGGGAAAAACAGATGGGAGGAACCCTATCAGGGGGAGAGCAGCAAATGCTGGCAGTGGGGCGGGCTATGATGGCGTCCCCTAAACTGATGATGCTGGACGAGCCGTCCCTTGGGCTGGCACCCATTATCATTGATGAGATGTTTGAAAAATTTATACAGATCAACAAGAAATATGGAACCACCATGATCATAGTGGAACAGAACGCCCAGTTAGCCTTGGAGACAGCCCATCGGGGTTATGTCCTGAATGTGGGAAAGATTCAAATGGAAGGGGAAGGGCAGGCGCTGTTGGATGATCCGAGAATCCAGGAAGCATATTTAGGTTTTAAGTAAACTAAGGGTACTATAATAATATAATAGGGAAAGAGGTGTGAAAATGACACTGGACTATCTGATCCACAGCGCGTATGTGGTGACCATGGAAGGTCCTGGAACAGGTGTGATTAATCACGGTGCAGTGGGGATCAAAGACAATAAGATTGCCGCAGTGGGAGAAAGCAGCGTGATACGCAGGCAGTACAGCGCCCACAGGGAGATTGATGCTTCCGGTAAAGCCGTTCTCCCGGGATTTGTAGATGTACATATGCATACGGGAGATACTATTTTCCGCGGCTGTGCACAGGACCTGCCGGGGAAAGACTGGATGTTTAAGGGAATACTGCCGCTTCTTGGTCAGGCAGGAACCGAAGATATCCGCAGAGGTTCCATGGTTAATATCGTAGAGGCTCTTAAAACAGGAACCACTACCTTTGGAGACTTTTATTACCCCATGACAGAGTTGGTGAAGAACCATATTAAACTTGGAACAAGGGCAGTGGTCAGCAGTATGATCAACCAATTGCCCCCGGATACTTCCCAGATCGATGTGACGGTTCCTTATCCTCTGGATCCGTCCATTGGGGAAAAGAAGCTGAGGGATAATATTCAGCTTATAGAGCAATATCATGAGAGCCAGAATGGACGGATCCAATGCCGGTTCGGCCCTCATGCTCCGGATATGTGCACCACGGAGATGCTGGAGGAGATCAAGGCGCTGGGCGATAAGTACGGGGTGAATTTTTTTACCCACCTTTCCCAGAGCCCCAAGGAAAACAACCAGGTTCTGATGCGATCGGGAATGAGGCCCACTGATCTGCTGGAAAAACTGGGATATTTAGATGACCGTCTCCTGGTTGCCCATATGACCTATGCCACGGACGAGGAAGTGGAGCGCGTGGCAAAGTCAGGCGCTGCCTTTGCGTTCTGCTGCAACAGCCTGTGTATTATTGACGGAGAACTGCCTAAGGGACAGAGATTTTCAGCATGTGGAGGACGCGTGGGATTTGGAACGGACCAGGCACCGGGCAATAACTGTAATATTATGTTAAATGAGATGAAGGTGGCATCTCTATTACATAAATTTAAAAACGAAGACCCAACCGTAATGCCGGCCTGGAAGGTGCTGCGCATGGCTACCATTGAAGCTGCCCAGGCGCTTTGCCTTGGAGATCAGGTAGGATCATTAAAGGAAGGAAAGCTGGCAGATCTTATAGTCATTGATTTGAGCGCACCTCAGTTAAATCCAATTATGGAAGCCCCGGTCCGAAATCTCATACCCAACCTGGTTTATGCAGCGCGGGGAAGTGAAGTGGAATCAGTTATGGTTGACGGCAGGTTAGTAGTGGAGGATCATGAACTAAAAACAGCGGATGAAAGGGAGATCATCCGTCAGGCGGCAGAATCAGCTGTGCGGATCCAAACAGAATTGGGAAAAAACACATGGGCCAATGACCTTCCACTTGCCAGATGGACGCAGGAAGGCTACTATTAAGCAAAAAAACAGAACCAGGAAAGAGAGGAACAAACATGGCATTTGTAATACCGGAATACCATCATCCGGACTTCAGCCTTCCAAAGTTTATGCAGGCGCCGGATGCGGCATACCAAGCGGTGGATCAGGATGGAGTTGCGCCGGATTATTTCCACAGCACATCTATGTACCCGGAGTATTTTAAGATAAATGGAACGTGGGTGTTGGCAGAGGAGAGCCGTATGGATTCCAGCGTGGTGATCTGTGATGACGGACATCTGGAAGTGGTGGAGAACAGAAACCTGAAAAGGGGTGACAAGGTTATCCTGGGGCGCAGTGAAAATTGTGAGGAAGGAATCTACATGCACTGCAACGGCTTTGCGGCGGAAGGGGAAAAGACAAATGACCAGTTTGTATTCCGCCAGGGGAGAAGCAGGGAGACATCCTATGCAAGGGATTACGACAATTTATTTGAGCTGCTTAAGTATGAGAGGGAACACGGCAATATCCTTTGGGTTATGGGGCCGGCATTTTCCTTTGACCATGATGCACGGGCTGCCATGCAGGCATTGGTGGAACATGGTTATGCCCATGGCCTGATGGCAGGCAATGCCCTGGCTACCCATGATCTGGAAGGGGCACTGCTCCACACGGCACTTGGGCAGGATATTTATACCCAGGTATCACAGCCCAACGGACATTATAACCATCTGGATGTGATCAACAAGGTAAGGCGCAGCGGTTCCATACCGAAATTTATTGAAGACTACCACATTGACAACGGAATTATATTCAGTTGTGTAAAAAATAATGTACCTATTGTACTCACTGGATCCATCAGGGATGACGGTCCCCTTCCGGAGGTCATAGGGGACGCATATGAGGGGCAGGGAGCCATGCGGGGCCTGGTGCGCAGATCCACCTGTGTGGTATGTCTGGCTACCATGCTCCATACCATTGCCACAGGCAATATGACCCCGTCCTTCAGGGTCATGCCGGATGGGACAATACGTCCTGTTTACCTGTATACGGTGGACGCGGATGAATTCGTGGTAAATAAGCTGCTGGACAGGGGAAGTCTGTCTGCAACCACAATCGTCACCAATGTTCAGGATTTTATTTCGATTGTAGCCAAGGGTCTGGGAGTGGTATAATAGGGATAGCATCCTGAAATCATTTCATACAGGAAAAACGCATGCAGGAGGTATAAGATATGGGCAGCAGTAATGGTGACAGACTGGAGATCAGCGAGCTGTTAAAGCTGAAACGATGGAATACGCCAACGATCTACAATGGATGGGAGCAGATTACAAACCATGATATTACCAGACATTTTAACAAAGAAGCGGTGACGGACTTCATGCCTTATATGGGGCCTATGGTAGGATATGCGGTCACTCTGCAGTTTGAGCCTTCCAACAAGGACCATAAGAAGAATGAGACTGCATGGAAAGAATACAGGGAATATGTGGCCGGCATACCGGGTCCCAAGATCGTGGTGCTTCAGGACCTGGATAAGCCTGAGACTTACGGCTCCTTTTGGGGAGAAGTCAGCAGCAATGCCCACCGTGCCCTTGGATGCGTGGGAACCATTACGGACGGTGCGGTCCGGGATGTGGATGAGATGATGAACGCGGGGTTTAAGGCCATTGCCCGGCGCATGTGTGTGGGCCATGCCCACAGTATACCGGTGAGATGGAACTGTGAAGTGGAAGTATTTGGCTGCCCTGTGCTTCCGGGACAACTGATCCATGCAGATAAGCATGGATTCCTGGCCATCCCCAGGGAGGATGAAAGGCGCCTTCTGGAAGCCGCCCGTTTTATGGATGACAATGAATGCAACTATGTCATACCTGCGGGCAGGGACACCGCAGGCAGGACAAAGGAAGAGATCCTGGAAAACATGCTGGAGGCCGGCGGCAGATCCCAGCAGGAGATTGAGGGCAGGTATGGGCGGAAGGGCGAGATGCATTAACATCCTCCAGGGGTTAATATACTCCAGGGGTCAGGCGGCAGCTAATTTGCTCCGTCCGGCCCTTTAACCATTTCCAGGGCGGCCTGAAAGCATGACCGGCTGTCGTAATGGTATTTTTCCCGCAGCTGGGGGCCGCTTCCGAAACCGGCATAGACCTGGGGGATTCCCATCCGTCTGAATTGTCTGGGAAAGACCTGACGGTCGCAGATCAGGTCGGCGATGGAACTTGCCAGTCCTCCGTACATAAGATGGTCCTCCAGGACCAGGATATTTTGGGTTTCTTTGATGCACCGTAGGACCAGTTCGTCATCCAGGGGTTTGATGGATACCATATCCACCACACGGGCCTGGATTCCCTGTTCTTCCAGCATCCGGGCAGCGGACAATGCATCCACGATCAGTTCGCCGTGGACAAAGATGGTCAGATCCCGGCCGTCCCTTGCCACGATTCCCTTTCCTATGGACAGGGATACGCTGCCCTTTTCATAGATGACAGTGTCAGATTTACCCTGTGCCAGGCGGATATACATGGGACCCGGGTATTCCATTCCAATATACAGCGCGTCACGTATCAGGTTGGGGTCGCCGATGGAGAGCACGGTCATATTCACAAAGGTTTTCATGATGGAGATGTCCTCCATGGCGTTATGGGTGGAGCCGCCGCCGGAGGTAAGGCCTCCCCCTGTCCCAATGATGCGCACAGGCAGATTCTGGTAGCACACATCGGTCCTCACCTGTTCGCAGGCTCTCATGGACAGGAATGGGATCATTCCCATGACCACGGGAATATTGCCTTCCAGGGCCAGTCCGGCAGCCAGGCCAATGACATTCTGTTCCGTGATGCCGGTGTCAATATACCGCTCCGGGAAATCGTCACGGAAAGACTTTAATGCACCGCCAATATCCGGAGTGCACACAAAAAGCCGGCTGTCCGCTGCTCCGATTTCGTGGAGCGTGTCCCCAATCACGCTTCTACCGGATAGACGAAGGCTGAAGTTGGTGGTTTTACTTATGATGTCACACTCCTTTCCCTGCATCGCGCAGCATCTACCTGGGCAATGGCCTGTTCCATATCCTCCAGGGAAAGGGAACCTGCATGCCAGCCAATGTTGCGCTCCATAAAAGATACGCCCTTTCCTTTGACTGTGTGGCATACAATAGCAGTGGGCACATGCGAATCACAGGAGGGCAGGCTGTCAAGGGCATTTATAATCTGCGCCATATCATGTCCGTCAATCTCTTTCACATTCCAGCCAAAGGCTTTCCATTTATCCCCATATGGCTCCAGGATCATGGGTTTCTCGGAAAACGTGGTCATAAACTGTTTATTTCTGTCAATCAGGGCAATCAGGTTTCCCAGCTTGTAGGAAGGGGCGGTAAGGGCGGCTTCCCATACGGATCCCTCGGTGGTCTCACCATCTCCCAGCATGCAGAAAACGCGGTGTCCCTGTTTTTTATACCTGGCGGAAAGGGCCATTCCCACGGCCATGGACAGTCCGTGCCCCAGAGAACCTGTGGAGCATTCCACGCCCGGCAGCTGGACCTTGCAGGGATGCATTCCGAATGCGCTGTCCAGTTTTCCGTAGGTGGATAGTATCTCATCATAATCAAAAAATCCTCTCATGGCCATGGCAATATACATACATACGGCTCCGTGGCCTTTGGATAGGATAAACCGGTCCCTGTCCTCCATGGAAATGTTTTCCGGGTCCACATGGAGTCCGTGGTGAAAAAGACCGATCAGAAGGTCTGCCATGGAAAGGTCGCCTCCAATATGAACGCTGCCTTCATAGTGACCGCACAGGTACAGCAGCTTTTTCCTCATTTCACAGGCCAGATCTTTAAGCCTGTCCACTTC
>Ga0129314_1000324_pt1 | contig 54801 bp, 49 predicted proteins | sample O1111metagenome_FD_94431 | JGI IMG/M metagenome (GOLD analysis project Ga0129314, IMG submission 94431) | Orangutan individual fecal microbial communities from fecal samples from Wisconsin, USA - O1111 metagenome | ecosystem: Host-associated > Mammals > Digestive system > Large intestine > Fecal... | reverse complement strand
TTCAAGGCCCATATTAGTATATAACGCAGCGTGACAAGCAATATATCACGCTACGTTATTTTTTATTTTTTACGCAAATAATTAATTTCTCATATCAACCAGACAGTGAGAGAAATTCAAATTTTCATGTGTTCGACAGTCGAGTAGACTAAGACCTCTCAATCTTAGCCCCTCACAGATCCGTACGTGCGGCTTTCCCGCATACGGCTCCTCATAGTAACATTCGCTTCAATATAAACAATAGTACGTTTTAGGTTTTGCTAACGGGTAATACTTGAGCATTTCCACAAATCCATTCCATGTGTATGCCCGTCTACAACCTCTCCGATTCATGGCTTTGAATAGAAACTGTTGTACTCTATGCAGGAATGTTGTTATCTTCCGAAAGTTCCATGTAACACCATAATACCGATAGTGTCCAATTAGTTTTACGTTCAACTCTTTAATTATTTCTCGCATTGGTCGATTTCGATTATCGTAAATCCAGTTCTTGTATGCTCTAACCTTTTGCTTAAACTTCTTCCTTGAAGTCTGTACCTTTGGCACGAAACCTCCCTTTCGAGTTTTGCTACAGTAGAAGGTAAATCCCAGAAAATCAAATGTTTCAGGCTTACATTCTCCTCTTGCTCTACGATTCTGCTCTGCAAATCTCCCAAATTCAATCAGTCTGCTTTTACTACTTTCCAGCTCCAGTCCAAACTTTTCCATTCGTTCCTTTAACTCTTTATTATATCTTTCAGCTTCTGACTTATATTGAAATCCTGCAACAAAATCATCCGCAAAGTTGACGAGAAAACACTCTCCCTGCATTTCCCTTTGCACCACCAACTTAAACCACAGTGTCAGCACATGATGCATGTATATATTTGCAAGCATCGGACTCATTACTGAGCCTTGTGCCGAACCTTCCTCTGTTGGCTCGAATTTTCCCTGCTCCATTATTCCTGCTTTAAGGTATTTACGTATTAGCCACAATAAGTTCTTATCCTGTATATTCCATTCAAGAAACTTCATCATCCAATCATGGTCGATATGGTCAAAGAAACCTTTGATATCGGCATCTACGATATAGCTGATTTTTCCATAGCTTATCCGTTGGTATACTTCTTTTATTGCTTCGTGACACCCCCTATTCGGTCTGAATCCATACATACAGTTTAGAAATCTCGGTTCATAAATAGCTCCCAGTATTTTCTTCACTGCCATTTGTACAATCTTATCCTCATAGGAAGCAATCCCTAATGGTCGTTTCTTTCCATTTCCTTTAGGTATATATACCCTCAGTGACGGAAGTGGCTTAAAGGATTTGTTTTTCAACCTCTGTACCAGTTCCTTGATATTTCTATCAAGGTTCTTCCCATACTCATCCTTAGTTACCTTGTCAATTCCGACTGCTTTGTTCCCATCTAATTCCTTATGGCATTGCTTTAGCATATCTTCATTTATCAAGTGGTACATTGATGTAAATATAGGATGTTTTGATGTTGCCGATATCTCAGCTATTCTTACTAATTTTGTTTGCATTATTTCCTCCGTCCCTGAGTACGGATAATGTGTCCTCAGTAAGACCTTTACTATGCAATCCCCTTCCCTCCATCGGCATTGTCCGATTTCTACAGTACTATGGGATTGTCCGACCACCTACCATTCATTTGAAATCCTCCGTTTTCAGTTGCAACTTCATACTCTTCTTCGAGAAATGGCAGGTTCTCCCCAGTTGATGTGTATTCACAATGTAAAACATGATTGGTTCTCTGACTCCGCAGTGCCACATAACACTCGCCATAGCGCATTACATGATATTGTCTTCCGCACCAGTTAAGACGTCGACCGACTGAAGTTAACGTTTCGAAGCTCAATCACTATTCAACCCTGCTTTCTTGCTGTCTACGCTTGTCAGATGCCGTTACCGCCATCATCCCAAGACTCGCTATTATCTGGTTGGCTAAACCTTGGATAAACCGGAATTCCACCGGTTTGACTACACACCCTTAGCTGGGCGCACAACTGGAAGTTGTCGGGTTCTTTACATAGATAAAATATCCATTTTCAAAAAATGATTCATAAATACTCCTCAAAATTATATATATGTAAAATCATTTTTCTTTCATTTTAGTTTATCCTTCACTGATTTAACTGTAGTAATCCTGTTTCCAGAACTTCTATCATTTTTTCGATTTTTGTATTTATCAAACCCTCTATCATGACTAACAAACGTTACCTCCTGATTCCCCCTTTTTAGCAATTGACCAGCCTCAGCTTTAATTTGATTGTCAACCGCTTGGTCTCCTGGAGAAACTAGTTTTGATGATACATTAGGTCTATTTTGATATTTCCTGTCAAATTTGCGTTTTGCTCCCACTTGCGAAAAAATAGCTCTGACCGTTGTATTTTTTGTTGTATGTTCGATGCCTTTTTGCGCTTCTTTAATATGATTATCACCATCAATAAATATTGTTTGTTTTCTTTGCGGTTGAAATTTCTTTCTATTTTTTTTCGTCTTATTGACTTTGTTTGAACCTTTTCTTTTTTCTTCTTTGAGTATGTTTGGTAATTTTACAGATACACTAGAAGAATTGTATGTATGTCCATATAGACGTCCATAATCTATATTTGACGATGAATTCAGCTGAAAAGTTATTTCCTGTGTACTTCTATTAACAGAAGGTGAATAAGGATTTATAGATGATTTAGTCACTGTTTTTTTTACCGTAATATCATGTACATACGCTGAATCCTTTAACATATCATCATATTTCCCATTTATTATTTCTTCTAAGTCCTTTACTACATCTTCTTCAACAATTCCCCAGCTTTTTCCTAAATTATATTCTTCAATAAATTCTTCAATCTGCTTCCGCGAAGGCATTTCATCGAGACTACCAAATGATTCTTTTAATTTTACTAGATATTGTTTATATGAAGAGATAGATTTACTTTTACCTGTTATATTTTTAAGCATCAAAGAACTAATATCTTTCTTAACATCAAGAATAATTATCTGCCAGTCAATAAACAAATTATATTTATCAATAAAAGACTGAACTTCTTCGCTAGAAGGCATTTCCTTAATACCACTAAAAAATTCTTTCAGCCTTTTTTGGTATTCTCTATAATTATTTATTTTTTTCCCCAATATACTCTCCTGCCTTTCCCTCAAAATCGGAATTTCATACTATAACTTATAATGCATAAAGTTGCCATTATGCTTAAACCCAAAATCAGTATATAATTTAACACCCATATCTGATGCTGTAATCTGAACAGTACCACAGCCATATTCCTTAGCTTCACTTACTACTCTTGAAAGTAACTCCTTCGCTATACCTTTTCTCCTGTAATTTGGATTAGTGAACATACTGGAAAGCAAACCTATTCTTCCAGAAGGGCATCCAAAATATGGTGGTTTCTCAACAAATGACATTCCACTTGTTCCTATAATCTTATCCCCATCCTTTGCAATCCATGAGACAAATGTTCCATCTGCCATATGCCTATTATAGTAATCCTCCAAATTAGGAACCAAGTCAATTTCTTCTGTAGCACCTTCTTCATGAAGCTGATTAATTCTCATTTGGATAAATGTATCTAATTCATTTTCTGTAAGTCGCTTATATATAATATCCACGCTTTCAAAACCTCCTTAGCTCTAAAAATAGGAATTTACCAATCCGACAAATTCAAATTCATGCGTGCTTTCAATCTCTCAGTAAGACTGAAAGTTGTACACCTATTCAGTCTTAACGGGAGGTTTCCATGGTGGAGGACATAACAATGTCGTTCTCCCAATATCAGGTAGCACATCATAAATTGAACAGCCCATTATCTCTTCAAAATATTCTTTGTTTTTAAAGGTAATATCCCAACCTTTTATATATGTCTCCATGATGCCGTATCTACGCGTTACGTCTACAAATCTCTTTTCCAAGATAACAAATCCATAATCTGTTGCTAAGGCATCACATATTTGAATCAACTTGTCATAATCATCTTCTTCGCATTGCAGTATGTATTCTTTTATGCTTCTTTCTTCCTCGGCTATTGGTTCGTAATTAAACTCTTCCTTCATAAGCGGATAAGAGTGAGTCATACAAATTTTTGCCACTTCATCCCAACCTTTATCAGTTGAATACTTATATCCTTCATAAACGTGCTTTGGAATATTTACAATTCCTACTCTACGACCAATATCATGTAACAAACCAATAATATACGCTTTATTCTCATCAAGATTCGGTAACTTACGTGCAATATTTCTCGCTGCAATTCCGACATTAATGGAATGTTTTATCCATGGACCAGGATTTAATTCTTCTGCCAGTTTTAATTCTTTTTCTGCCTCTTCAATTGTAGGTAACATCTCTATCCCTCCACCAAATTCCGATTTGTTAATTTGTTTTATTATAGCACATATAAACCCCTTCACAATAAAAAAGATCAACCGAATTATCTCGATCACTCTCTTTTCATTACTTCTCATCCACAACTTGGAAGATGAAGAACTTCAAATAATAACTCTCATCCGCCGCCCACAAAATCGGATGATCCGGAGCCTGTGTACGAAATTCAACCTGTCTCAACCGCTTGTGTGTTGCCTTGGCTGCCTCCTTGATCGTCTTTTGCAGCAATTCCTGTGTCATAAAATGAGAGCAGGAACAGCTTGCCAGATATCCTCCGTCTTTGACAAGACGCAGGCCCTGCATATTGATCTCGCGGTATCCCTTGATCGCATTTTTGGTAGCCTCTTTTGCCTTGGTAAATGCAGGAGGATCCAGGATCACAACATCATACTGCTTTCTTTTTGAAACAAGTTTTGGAAGCTCGTCCAAAACATCCGCTGTCCTGAATTTGACTGTTTCATCCAGTCCGTTCAGTCTCGCATTTTCTCTGGCCTGTTCAATCGCAAAATCAGAAATATCCAGTCCTTCTACTGATTTTGCCCCGGCGATCCCGGCATTTAAGGCAAAGGTTCCCATATGGGTAAAGCAGTCCAATACGTCCTTATCTTTGCAGATGTGGTGCATGGCCTTTCTGTTAAATTTCTGGTCTAAGAAAAAGCCTGTCTTCTGGCCGTTTTCTACATCCACCATATAGTGAACACCATTTTCAACGATCTCAACATGCGGTTCAAACGCTTCTCCGATAAAGCCCTTATGTAAAGGAAGTCCTTCTTTTTTGCGCTCCTTGGCATCGCTTCGTTCAAACACTCCACGTACCCGGAAACCATCTGTAAGCATCAGTTCTTTCAGGATATCAACAATCTCTTCCTTAAACTGCATCATACCAAGTGCCAGACACTGTACAACCAGAACATCTTCATATTTATCTACGATCAGTCCCGGCAGCCAGTCTGCCTCACCAAAGATCACACGGCAGCAGCCAAGATCATCGGGCATCACGGTCTTGCGGTATTCCCACGCATTTTTCACCCGCATAACCAGGAAATCATGATTGATTTCCTGATCCTTTTTACGGGTCATCATGCGGATACGGATTTTGGAATTTTGATTGATAAAGCCTTTTCCCATCGGATAGCCGTCAAAATCATGGACTTCAACGACATCCCCATTGTGAAAGGCTCCCATGATCGAATCGATCTCATTGTCAAAGATCCAGCTTCCACCACTTTTTAATAAACGGCCTTCTCCCTTTTTTAACGTTATAATTGACATACTTTTATCCTTTTTGTATCTGTTTTTATCTGCACTCTGTCAAAATATAAATAGACGAAATTTGTATCCTCTGATAGCAGCTCTTATTTAGCAAGTAAAAATGCCTCATAGCCTCTCTTAGCTTCATACAAATCAGCCTTTGAGGTTGCCTCAAACGGTGCGTGCATATTTAATACAGCAACACCGCAGTCAATAACATTCATGCCATACAAAGACAGAATGTAGGCAATTGTTCCGCCGCCGCCAAGGTCTACCTTGCCAAGCTCGGCTGTCTGGAAGGAAACCTCTGCATCATCCATGACCTTGCGGATAAATGCCAGATACTCTGCATTGGCATCATTGGAACCGGATTTTCCTCTGGAACCGGTAAATTTGTTGAACACCATACCATGACCCAGATAAGCCACATTTTTCTTATCAAAGCTGGATGCATAGGTCGGATCAAAGGCAGAGCTTACATCGGATGAAAGCATACGCGAATTAGCGAGACATCTGCGAAGAGACAGCTCCTTAAATTCACCCAAAAGCTCCATCACCTCTGCTGTCATATTTTCAAAAAATCTGGACTGCATACCGGTTGCTCCCACGCTTCCGATCTCTTCTTTATCTACCAGGAGACAGCATGCCGTTCTTTCCGGTGTCTCAATGCCCAGCATGGCATCCAGAGAGGTAAACGCACATACTCTGTCATCCTGTCCGTATGCCAGTGTCATACTGCGGTCAAATCCGGCTTCTCTTGCTCTTCCGGCTGGTACAACCTCAATCTCGGCTGAGATAAAATCTTTTTCCTCTACATCATACTGCTCTTTTAAAATCTTCAGGATACCTGCACAAAATGCATCCTTTTCGGTTCCTTTTAACGGCTTATTGCCCACAATGACATCCAGAGCTTCTCCTTCGATTACCTTGGTTGCCTTTTTGTCCATCTGTTCAGCGGCAAGATGGATCAGCAGATCAGAAATAAAGAATACCGGATCATCCTCTTCCTCACCGATATTGACAATGGCTGTTGTGCCGTCCTTTTTGACAATAACACCGTGCAGAGCTAAAGGAAGTGCTACCCACTGATACTTTTTGATGCCACCATAGTAATGGGTATCCAGATATGCAAAATCACCATCTTCATACAGAGGATTCTGCTTCACGTCCATACGGGGCGAATCAATGTGTGCGCCAAGGATATTCATGCCTTCTTCCATCGGAGCTTTGCCAATGTGATACATCACAACGGATTTATCCATATTGACAGCATATACCTTATCTCCTGACTTGATCTTTTTACCGTCCTTTAAAATCTTTTCAAGCTCAACATAGCCTTCATCCTCAATCCGGTTTACGATCTGGCTGACACATTCACGCTCTGTCTTGCCCTGATCCAGAAATTGACGATAATCGGCACTTAAGCTTTCGAGTTCTTCTAACTGTTTCCCGGAATATTTATTCCATATGCTTTCTGTTTTCATACACTTATACCTGCCTTTACTTTTTATATTTCAGCTTTCCCATTTATCCTGCTGTTAAACCTGATTAATAATATTTTCATCAAAATTATAGCATTATATCATCCTGTGGTCAAAAGCAATTCTGTAAACAAAAAAGCCCTGCCAGTTTTTCATTTTATATCTGAAAAACCGACAGAGCTTTTACTCTTATGATCAAACCTTGATAATTGCTTTTTTCGGACACTTGCTTTCACAAATACCGCATCCGACGCAAAGATCCTGATCAATATGTGCATTGAAATTTTCGACCTTTACCGCTTCCTTCGGACAGTTCTTTGCACAAAGCATACAACCGATACAAGCTGTTTCGCAAGCCTTCATGGCGACAGCACCCTTTTCGGTATTGCTGCAGGCTACCGCATATTTGGCATCGTAGGGGATCAGCTCGATCAATCCCTTCGGACATGCAGCAATGCATTTACCACAGGCCTTGCACGCCTCTTTATCAACCTTTGCCACACCGTTTTCTACATGAATTGCATCAAACGGACAGGCCTTGACACAGTTGCCATAGCCAAGACAGCCCTGGTTGCATGATTTTGGTCCGCCATTTGGTACAAAAGAAAGCATGGCACAGTCCTTGACACCGGTATATTCATAATCGGTCTTTGTCTTGTCACAGTCGCCCTGACACTTGACAAAAGCGACTTTTCTCACACCGGCAGTGGCCTCGACACCCATGATCTCGGCGATCTTTTGCGCAACCGGCTCACCGCCGACCGGACAGGTCCCAACCTCTGCTTCACCCTTGGCAATGGCCTTTGCCAGTCCTGAACAGCCTGCAAAACCACAGCCGCCACAGTTGTTTCCGGGAAGTGCAGCAAGTACCGCTTCTTCTTTTTCATCAACCTCTACCTGAAACTTCATACCGGCAATGCCCAGAAACAGGCCGATAAACAATCCAACACCACCGACTAAAACAGCGGCAATAACAATTCCACTTATACTCATATGCCTACCCTCCTATAACAGTCCAGAAAAGCCGCAAAATGCAATTGCCATCAGGCCTGCTGTCACAAGGACGATCGGCATTCCCTGAAAGGGCTGTGGCACATCATTGTATTCGATTTTTTCACGAATACCGGCAAGAATAATAATTGCAATTGTAAAACCAAGTGCTGTGGCAAAACCATTGACAACACTTTCAATAATGTTGTAGGATGCCTGAACGTTGTTTAAAGCAACACCAAGTACGGCACAGTTGGTTGTGATTAACGGAAGGTATACACCAAGCGCTTCATATAAAGACGGCATAGCCTTTTTAAGGAACATTTCCACAAACTGAACCAGTGCGGCAATGACCAGAATAAAGACGATCGTCTTTAGGTAGTCCAGTCCCAGAGGATCCAGTACAAATTTGTAAAGAACAGCTGCTACCAGGGATGCCAGTGTAATGACAAATATAATGGCAGCTCCCATTCCTGCTGCGGTTTCCGTCTTTTTGGAAACGCCGAGGAACGGACACAGGCCAAGGAACTGACTTAATACAACGTTGCTGACAAGGGCAGAGCCTAATGCAATCATAATCAGATTACTCATTTGCATTTACCTCCTCTTCTGCTTTCTGATCTTCTGTAGCCACAGCTTCTTTCTCTGCTGCTTTTACAGAAGCGGTATCATCATAAAATTTTCGAGCCGAACATCCGGCCTCTCCGCACGCCATACAGTCATGGGAGCATCCGGAGCCGACCTTGCTCATATCCTTACCCTTCTTTTCACCCTCGATCTTGATCTTGTTCTGAATGGCAACCAGACAGGCAAGCACGAAGAAAGCACCGGGAGCCATAACAAAGATACGAACCGGTTCATATCCTGAAGGCATTACATGAAATCCAAAGATCTCACCGGCACCGATCAGTTCTCTCAAAAGACCGATCATGGTAAGCGACATAGTAAATCCAAGTCCCATGCCAAGTCCGTCAAAGAAGGACGGAATCACAGGATTTTTGTAAGCATAGCTTTCAGCTCTTCCTAAAATAATACAGTTTACAACGATCAGTGGAATATACAGACCAAGTGCACTGTATAATGCCGGAATAAAGCCCTCCAGCAAAAGCTCCACGATTGTAACAAAGGATGCAATAATAACGATAAATGCCGGAATACGCACTCTGTCGGGAATGATCCTGCGAAGCAGTGAAATGATCATATTGGATAAAGCAAGTACCACTGTTGTCGTAAGTCCCATGCCAAGTCCATTGATTGCTGATGTCGTAACAGCCAGTGTCGGACACATACCAAGCATCAAAACAAGGGTCGGATTCTCTTTGACAATACCGTTGTATAATCTTTCGAGTGACTTATTCATTTGCGTTTCCTCCTTCCATCAACTGTGTGCGGAAATAGGTAATACCGGCATTGACACCGTTTACAACCGCATTGGTGGTAATGGTGGCTCCGGAGATTGCATCAATCTGATTGTCTCCCGGTGCTCCGGTCTTGGTATATTCAAACTGTTCTACATTTTTATCTGCAAACTGAGGCTTCAAAACGGAATCAGCATTCATACCAAGTCCTGCTGTCTCGGAAATACTCAGAATGGAAATTCCGTTGACGGTTCCGTCATTGCGAATTCCGATGGAAAACTGGATATCTCCGCCATATCCCTCATGATCCGTAACGGTGATCACATATCCAAGCTTGCTGCCGGAAGCATCCTGTGCCTCCAAAACTTCATCGATAGATACGTTGTAGCCCTCATCCTGTACCAGGCTGCTTGCATCCTCTGATGAGATATCTTCCTGTAATACAAAGCCTTCTGCATCGGCAAATACCTCTTTGCAGGCCTCATCCTTGGCCTTTTGCCGGGCCTCAGCTATCGGCTCCTTGGTCACCTGGTATACCAGCCCCAACAGACATCCGGCAATCAGAGTGATCGCAAATAAAATTCCTGCTTCTTTCAACATTGTTTTCATCTGCTAAGACCTCCTTTTCTTCCAAATGCATGAGGCATTGTATATTTTTCAATCAAAGGTGTCAGAAGGTTTCCGATGATGATTGCATAAGATACACCCTCGGCACTGGCTCCGTAAATTCGGAAAATTCCGGTCAGAATACCAAGTAAAATACCAAATACATATTGACCCTTGACCGTGATCGGCCTTGTGACATAGTCCGTGGCCATAAAGAAGGCACCGAGCATCAGTCCACCGCCGGCAAGCTGAGCTGCAATATAATTGAAATCAAATCCATGACCGCCAAACAGGACGATAAACACAACAAAGGTCAGAATATAAGTTCCCGGAATGCGGAGATCGATGATTCCCATCATGATCAGGAAAATCGCTCCTGCCACAATGGCGATCATGGAAGTCTCCCCGATCGTACCGGAGGTAAATCCGGTCACCATCTTAAAGACGTTGACGCTTTCACCGGCCTTTAATGCGGCAAGCGGTGTCGCACCGGTATAGGTATCGGTTGCAAAGTCTGTCATAATGGACGTAAATGCCAGCAGTAAAAAGCATCTGGCACCAAGTGCCGGATTCATAAAGTTTTGTCCCAGACCGCCAAATACCATTTTGACAACAACGATCGCAAAAAATCCACCGACAACACCAATCCACCAGGGTGCCTTGGGCGGCAGGTTTAATGCCAATAACAGTCCGGTAACAACTGCCGAAAAATCTGTGATTGTATTTTTTTTATGTACCAACAGGTCAAACAGATATTCAAAAAGAACACAGCTGGCAATGGTAACTAAAATCAAAACAAGTGCATGCAATCCGAAATTGTATATACCAAAGATTGTCGTCGGCATTAATGCAGCCACAACACAGAGCATAATGATGCTCGTTGACATCCTGGAACGAATATGCGGATTGGATGATACTTTCATTAAATTGCTCATGTTTTCCCTTCCTCCTGCTATTTCTTTCTCCGGTCAGCCAGGACCATCTTGCGCATGGACTTGATCTGCTGGGTCAGCGGACGTTTGGCCGGACAGATAAAGCTGCAGCAGCCACATTCACAGCATTCCATACCGTTGCATTTCTGGAATGCCTCTTTGTCTCCTCTTGCGGCATAGCTTGCAAGCTTGGAAGGCACAATCCTTCCGGGGCATACCTCAACACACCGGCCGCAGTTGATACAGGGTCCTTCCTCGGCCTCGGATACATCATCCCTGGTCAGGCATAAAAGTGCGGACGCTGTCTTGGTCGTGGGCACATCCAGATGGAACAACGCAAAGCCCATCATGGGACCACCGTTTATGATCTTGGCAGGCTCTTCCTTGAAACCGCCCGCTTCATCGATCAGCTCATGATAGTTGGTACCGATACGCACGCGGAAATTGCGTGGATCAGCAATCGCATCACCGGTCACGGTAACGATACGCTGCATCAGAGGCTTATTTTCCCTGACTGCACTGTTGATGGCAACTAAAGTATCCACGTTGTCTACAATACAGCCTGCATCTGCCGGAAGCATATCGGAATTGATCATACGTCCGGTTGTGGCATAGATCAACTGACGCTCGGCACCCTGCGGATATTTGGTCTTTAATCCCTTGACCGTGATGCGAGGCTCGTCCTTGGTCAGATCCTTTAACAGCTTGATACAATCCGGTTTATTGTCTTCTACTGCCAGAATACCCTTTGCATTGTCAAACAGTGCCAGAATACACTTTAATCCGTCGATAACCTTCTGCGGCTCCTCCAGCATACGGCGGTAATCGGAGGTCAGATACGGTTCACACTCTGCACAGTTGCCGATAACATACTCAATCTTGTCCGGTTCCTTGGGCGATAATTTGACATGTGTCGGGAAACCGGCACCCCCCATTCCGACAACCCCGGCCTCCTGGACCTTTTTTACAATTTCTTCTTTGGTCAGTTCTTCCAACGGCTTGCACTCACCATAGTCTACCTCTTCGTACAGGCCATCATTTTCAATAATAATAGAATCGATGCTGTCGCCAAGTGTAATACGTCTTTTTTCAATTCCTTTGACTGTACCGGAAACCGTCGCATAAATCGGGGCTGATACAAATCCCCCTGCCTCAGCGATCTTCTGACCGGTCAGCACATGGTCTCCTTTTTTGACAATCGGCACAGCCGGTGCACCGATATGCTGGGATAACGGATAAACGAGATCCCCTTTTGGCAGTACATCCTTGATTGGCTTGTCTTTACTCAGATCCTTGCCGTCATAAGGATGTATTCCACCGGTGAAAGTTCCTCTTGCTCCCATCTTATTACCTCTTTTCTTTCAATGCGCCATTGCATCGTTTTCATTTTATTTCTTCTCTCTTACTATACTATTTTTTTCATCTAATTTCTATAAAATCAGGCAAAAAACATTGGGTTTCTAAAGACGTGATACGGAAAATATGCTAAAATAAAAACGTAAAAATTACAGCAAGGACCAAACGTATGAAAACAGTTATCGAAACTTTAACCATTGATCCGGAAAAATATGATTTGACACGGATTGCTCCTCTTGATCAGCTTCTTTTTGTCGATATTGAAACAACCGGGTTTTCTGCCGGATCATCTTCTTTGTATGAAATCGGCTGTATTCGTTTTGAAAATAACATACCAAAGCTGATTCAGTTTTTTGCTGAGGATACCACAGAGGAAAAAGAGGTTTTATCTTCCTTTTTTGACCTGTGTCATCCGTCCGGCACCCTGATCCACTTCAACGGAAACACCTTTGATATTCCTTATATGAAGGCCAAAGCACGCCAATACGGTCTTTCCTCTCCTTTTGAAACTATGGATGGTGTTGATATCTACAAGCGCATTATGCCCTACAAGGATATCCTGGGACTTCCAAACTGCAAACAAAAAACGATCGAGGAATTTCTGGGAATTTCCAGAGAGGACAGATACAACGGCGGACAGCTCATTGATATTTACAAAGAATACTGCAGACAGCCGTCAGAAGAATCCGAAAAGCTTCTGATTCTACACAACAATGAAGATATGAAGGGTATGCTAAAGCTGCTTCCGATCCTGACCTACTCAGATATTTTTATGCAGCCATTCCGCGTCGTCAAGGTACAGGCCAACCACTTTACCAATGTGGATCAATCCGCAGGTGATGAGGTATTGATGAAGCTGCGCTTTTCTTCTGCCTTCCCCATTCCTTTTTCCATGCACAAGGCAGGGTGTCATTTTAGTGCCAATGACAAGGAAGGCTTTTTAAAGGTTCCGCTCTTTAAGGGCGAACTCAAATATTTTTACTCCAATTACAGGGATTATTATTATCTTCCGCTTGAGGATATCGCACTCCACAAGGCAGTTGCCGGCTTTGTTGACAAGGATCACCGCAAACAGGCAAAAGCTTCTAACTGTTATACCCGAAAGGAATCCGATTATCTTCCCCAGTGGGATATCATTTTTGAACCGATTTTCAAAAAATCCTATGAAGATAAGCTCTGCTATTTTGAATTGACCGAAGATATGAAAAAACAGCCGGAATCCTTCCGGCAATATGCTCTGCATATTTTAGATATGATGGCACACGCCCGCAATATGGATGATTTCATAGCATAAACATAATCAGTACAAAAAAAGCCTGAATAAAAATTCAGGCTTTTTATTATTGATATTATAATTTTTCGTAATAAAATGATGCTCTTCTGGCATATCCGATCTGTTTATAGGTAATAATCTGCTCGGTACTGCCGATAAACAAAAGTCCTTTATGAACCAGTGACTCATGAAATTTTTTAAAAATCTCATCCTTGGCCTCTTCTGTAAAATAAATCAGCACATTGCGGCATACAATGAAATGACAATTCTTCGGATAAGGATCCAGCAGTAAATTGTGTTGACAAAACTTCACTCGCGATTTGATCTCATCTGATATCTTATAAGACGGACCAATCTTTGTGAAATACTTTTCTTTTAAGTCCTGCGGAACACCTGCTACACTTTTTTCGTTGTACAGCCCGGCCTGCGCTTTTTCCAGCACCTGATTGTCAATATCGGTAGCCAAAACTGTAATCTGACTTAAGGGAAGATGCCTTGACAGAGCCATTACCAATGAATAAGGCTCGTCTCCTGTCGAGCATGCAGCACTCCATATCTTGAGATTGTGTCCAAACTCATGAATAAGCTGCGGAATAACTGTCTTATCCATATATTCCCATTGATCCGGATTGCGATAAAACTCCGAAACATTGATGGTCAGATAATTAACAAACTCATCAAATCTTTCCTGGCTTGATTTTAACAATTTAACATACGGCTCATACCCATCAATGTGATGCTTGGCAATCAGCGTATCAATCCGGCGTTTCATCTGCTTTTCTTTGTAGCAGCTCAGATCAATACTGGTCAGATCATATATGGCTTTTTTAAATTGTTCGTAATCATATTCAGCCATTATGATTATTCTTCGCCTTCCTCAGAAATAACCTGATCAACATCTACAGAAACAACATCTGCATCATCATCTGAACCATTGTCCTGAAGAGCTTTCATGCTCAGGCTGATCTTATGGTCATTTTCATTGAAATCAACAATCTTAGCTTCTACTTCCTGACCAACTGATAACACATCAGAAGGTTTTTCGATATGATCTTTGGAAATCTGTGAAACATGCAATAATGCATCAACACCAACTTCCAGTTCAACAAATGCGCCGAAATCTGTCATTCTGGCAACCTTGCCCTTTACAACATTGCCAATTGCATATTTGCTGGCAGCATCCTTCCAGGGATTTGTATCATCAAACTTCATGCTGAGTGCAATCTTTGTGCCATCAATATCTTTGATCTGAACCTTAACCTGATCTCCGACTTTAAATACCTTTTTGGGATTTTCAACACGTCCCCATGACATTTCTGAAATATGAAGCAGTCCGTCAGCTCCGCCTAAATCAATGAAAGCACCGAAATCAGTAACATTTTTAACAACACCATCTACAACATCACCGATATGGATCTTTTCAAATAAAGCTTTCTGCTCTTCTGCTTTCTTAGCTACTAAAAGCTGCTTGCGGTCACCGATAAATCTTCTTCTCTTCGGATTGTACTCGGTAATAACAAATTCGATTTCCTGATCTGCATATTTTGTCAGGTCTTTTTCGTATACATTGGACACAAGACTTGCGGGGATGAAGATTCTTGCTTCATCAACAACAACACTTAAACCACCGTCTAAAACCTGTGCAACCTTTGCTTTTAATACTTCTTTATTTTCGAATGCATCCTGAATTCTCTTGTAACCCTTTTCAAGTGCAAGTCTCTTATATGATAAAAGAACCTGTCCTTCACCGTCATTGACTTTGATAACCTTTACTTCAATCTTGTCATCAACCTTTAATGCGGTTGTCAGATCAAAGTTGGCTTCATTTGTGTACTCGTTTCTGGTAAGGATTCCATCTGACTTGTATCCGATGTTCAAAACAGCAACATCAGGCTTAACAGCGATGACAGTACCTTCTATAACCTCTCCATTTCTGATTGTTTTTAATGATTGTTCCAGCATTTGTTCAAAAGTTAATTCTGACATAATTTTGAACCTCCTCAATTATATTGTTTGGGGTGGACGCCCCTGCGGTAATCCCTACCGGACCAGCCGGTACGGTAAAGTCCGATTTCAAGTCCTCTAGAGTCTGTATAAAAAAAGTGTTCTCACATTCCGTTTTGCATATCTCGTACAGTTTACGGGAATTGGAACTGTGAGTACCGCCTATCACTATCATGGTATTGACCTTCCGTGCAATCTCAGCTGCCTCGGATTGTCTCTCTTCCGTAGCGTTGCATATCGTTTTTACAACATTTATATCATAACCTTTTTTGCGGACAATTTCAACTAATTCTTGAAATTTATTGTAATTAAATGTCGTTTGAGATACAATACATATATTTTGATTTCCGGATACAGTCAGCTGTTCTGCCTGCTCTTTCGATTCGATAACAATTGCCGGTGTTAAGCACCAGCCCTTGATTCCTTCTACTTCAGGGTGCGAATTATTGCCGACAATAACAATAAGGCTTCCATTTGCGCTTTCCTTTTCAACGATCCTGTGTATCTTTTTTACAAACGGACAGGTCGCATCCACACACTCTAACCCCTGCTTGATAATCAGGTCATAAATATCCTTGGATACGCCATGTGACCGGATGATTACACTTCCCTTTGTAATCCCTTTTAGTTCATCCACCGAATCGATTACGGTTACTCCCTTTTTTTCCAGATCTTCCACAACACTTTCATTGTGAATGATCGGTCCGTAGGTGTAAATTTTCTTGCCGGTATTGATCTGTTCATACACCTGCTCCACGGCTCTTTTGACACCGAAACAAAATCCGGCTGTGTCAGCCAGTAGTACTTCCATCTGATTGATTTCCTTTTCTCATATTTCTTCATTTATTTATTATCCGTTACATGCTGGATTTTCAATCTCTTTTTCTATTTCTTTTCAATCCGGCATGCAATAATATATAATTTTTATCCCCGATCTGTCAGGGAAATGATCTTATCAACCACTTCATCAATCGTCATGTCGGATGAGTCGACTAAAATCGCGTCCTCAGCCTGTCTGAGCGGAGAAATTTCCCGGTGCATATCCCGGTTGTCTCTCTCAATAATATCCTGCTCAATGGTATAAAGGCTGCAGCTTTCTCCCTTTTGTACAAGCTCATCATAACGGCGTTTTGCCCGCACCCTGCTGCTGGCTGTCAGGTAGACCTTTACATCCGCATCCGGGAGTACGACCGTACCAATATCCCTTCCGTCCATGATCACATCTGTTTTCTTTGCAAGCTTCTGCTGGAGACTTACAAGCTTTTTACGGACATCTGCATTGACAGAGCTTGCGGATGCCATATTGCCAACCTCTTCTGTCCGGATCAGGCCATTGACATTTTCACCGTTTAACAGGACAACCTGCTCTCCGTTTCTGTGCTCAATCGTAACATCGGCACTTTCGCAGGCTGCGCTGATTGATGCAGCGTCTTCTGCAGATATGCCGTTTCGCAGCATATGAAGTGCCATTGCACGATACATGGCACCTGTATCAACATAGATAAAACCCAGTTGCTTTGCCACCTTTTTGGCGATTGTACTTTTTCCTGCTCCCGCAGGACCATCGATTGCTACCGAATAACCCATTTTTGTTCCTCTTTTCATTTATCCGTCTATATACTGCTGCCGGCCAGATGTCCGGTCGACCAGGCGATCTGCAGATTGTATCCTCCGGTCAGAGCATCCACATCGATCATTTCTCCTGCAAAATACAGACCTTTGACAAGCTTTGACTCCATGGTGGACGGATTGATGTCCTTGACACTCACGCCGCCCTTTGTGATGATTGCTTCATTGAAATCACCGGTTTTCACGATTGTAAGCGGAAGTGCCTTGATCACACCTGCAAAGCTGTTTCTTTCTGTCTTTGTGATTTCACACACCTTTTTATCCGGATGTATCCCGGACTGTTTAATCATGACCGGTATCAGCCTTGTCGGGAACAATCCGTTTAAAGCATTTTTAAACTGCTTCTGGTGGTTTTGTTCAAACTCACGCATCAGTCGTTTTTCAAGCTGTTCCATGCCAAGTGCCGGCTTTAAATCGATATACATCTGAAGCGGCTGTTTTTTCAACAGACTATTTACCCTGGAGCTTGCAGAAAGTATCAGTGGCCCGCTGACTCCAAAATGTGTAAACAACATTTCTCCAAAATCTTCATAGATCGTTTTCTTACCGTTTTTGATCGTAACCGTCACATTTTTTAGAGCAAGACCCATCAGATCCTTGCACCAGTCTTCTCTCGTCACAAGCGGAACCAGCGCCGGCTCTAAATCCACCACGCGGTGTCCACAGCCTTGGGATATGCGGATACCTTCACCGGTTGCTCCGGTTGTTTCATAGGATACCCCGCCGGTCGCCATAATAACCGCATCTGCCATATAGCGTTTTCCATTTGAATCCACAACGCCCTTTATCATGGACCGGAAACCGATCCTGCCCTTGCGCTGCAAAGCATCCTGCGATTCATCTGCCGCTACAGGCTCCAGAATCAGCTCTTTAATGCGGGTATGAAGTCTTATCTCCACCTGATTTTCCTTCAGGCATTTTTCCAAAGTCTTAATCACATCCGATGCGTGATCAGAAACCGGAAACACACGGTTTCCACGCTCTGTTTTGATTTTCAGACCATGTTTTTCAAAAAACTCCATGCATGCCTGATTATCAAATCCATACAGGGCACTATATAAAAACTTGGGATTGGACACAATATTGAAAAAAATCTGTTCCATATCGGACGCATTGGTCAGATTGCACCGGCCTTTTCCGGTAATATAGATCTTTTTCCCAAGCTTTTCATTTTGTTCGATCAGAGTTACCTGATGTCCACACTCCGATGCTGCTATTGCAGCCATCATTCCGCCGGCTCCGCCGCCGACTACAATGACCTTACTCATATTCTTTCCTCGTCAACGGATTTTTAAGCACCGGTTCATCATCCAGATAATTCAATTCATCATTTAAATAAACCTGATAATTAGCCCATGCATCTTCCAGTTTTTTCAAATTATCACTCACCTGATCCGGACACCGTAAGCATAATGCAACCACTAAGGCATTGATCAGACTAAGTGGTGCAACTAAAGAATCTACAATCGAAACCATATCACTTCTGGCGCATAAATTCACTGACGAATACATACACATCGGTGAATTTTCCGAATCGGTCAGGGCAATGATCCTGGCGTTTCTGTCATTGGCAAATTCCATTGCCTTTAATGTCCGCATTGAGTATCTCGGAAAACTGATGCCTACCACAGCATCTTTTTCATCTATCCGTATCATCTGTTCAAACAATTCTGTCATGGAGGAAGACTTCACACAGCTTACACCCGGTCTGATCATATTCAGATAAAAGGTCAGAAAGTCTGCCAGCGGTTCGCAGCTGCGCAGACCGATAATATAAATATGCTCTGCCCTTAAAATAATATCAACAGCCGCCTCAAAGGCTTCTACATTGATGTTTTGCAGTGTATCGGCAATCTTGTCGATATCGGAATTGAGCACGCTCGTCAAAATCTCCGACTGTGTACTTTTACCGTATTTCATTCCGACCTTTGCCACGCCGTTCCATTCATTTTTGACCCATTCTTCCAGCGCACGCTGAAACTCCGGATAGCCGTCAAAGCCAAGTCCGGATGCAAAACGGACAACGGTTGATTCGCTGATATCCACCCTGGCTCCTAACTGTGCGGCTGTCATAAAAACAGCCTGATCATAGTTGTCCAGAATATAAGTTGCTATTTTTTTATGGCTCTTGCTCAATCTGTCATAGCGCTCATTGATCAACGCTATAATATCTGTATATTCTGCCTTTTTATCTTCCTTCATGTATCTTAACAATCATCCTTTACTTGCCCTGTTTTCTTTAGTCGTGCAATTCCACTATTTCATATAAGAGCGGTATGCATTTTCCAGTAAAGAGCAGGTTTCTTCCATCGTCAGATCATAATCACCGGTAATGACCATAGCTGCGGCTCCATGAATAAAGATCCACATTTTCATGAAAATATCACTCGGATTTTGCACTCCCATGGCTCCGGCTCTGGCAATTTCTTTATGAAGCGCATTATTTTTGCCGTTCAGGATTCCAAATAAAGACGCATTGCATCTTTTTTCTTCAAGAAACAACAGTCTGAACAACTGCGGTTTCTGCATCGCATATTCAATATATGCCATTCCGAGATTGACAAACGGCGCATTGCTCTTTGTGGGGTAACCATCATAAAAATCAGAAAAATCAGATATTGACAATGCAAATATATCATCACACAGCGTATCCATTCCTTCATACACACGGAAAATCGGTTGCGTTGAACAGCCTGCCCTCGCTGCAAGCTTTCTGGCAGTCAGTTCCCTTAACCCCTCTTCTTTTGTAATCTCAAAAGCAGCATTTAACAGCATTTCCTTTGTAACACTGATTTTTCTTGCCATCACTGATACCCCTTTTCTTCGGAATGTGAAATGCCAGACTGGCTGACATTCTTTATCACAAAAACAATAACACAAGTTATGCTATAATTCAACTGTTTCCTTTCGGATACATCTATTTCCAGACCAGAGTCATATCTGCCGTTACAGGTGTTGAAAAATCATATGCAGTCAGGGTATTGTCGGCACCGGTAACATACCAGTTTCCGCTTGCGGATGGCTGCAGTCTCGGTCTGCCTGCCACAGCACCGCTATTAACTGTCTGGGTAGCAAAGGTACTGCCATTGTAGCTAAAGACTACCGTATATGAAACCGGTGTATTGGGAGAAGCTGCCGGCGTTGACGCTGCCGGTGTCTTACCAGCATCCGGTTTTAAAGCAGAACTCTTTTTCTTCGGTTTCTCTTTTTTATCTGCTGCAGGCTCCTCAGTTTCCTCTTCTAATGCTTCTTCATTTTCTTCCACAACAGTATCATTCTCATCATCTTTGATCTCTTCTTTATCTTCTATACCCGCTTCATTTTCCCGCTCTGTTATGATTTCTTCAATTTCATCAAAAGAAACAGGCACTCTGTCCGGCAACAGGTTGATACCCACATAGATAGTCCTTCCGGAATTCATGATACTCTGCAATACCTTTAAAGTCTGTGTCGGCAGACTCTTATAATCAATCGGTGCAAGCGAAAGCTCTTCATCTCCTACTTTTTGTAAAATGATCTCGGAAAAGTCCTGTCCGCCCCTCGTCATGACCTGATAGCCTTCCGGTATCTCAACCGGATCTCCAATATTCTTTCCGTCTATGGTATGGAGCTGTAAAACTGTTTTACCTTCATATACGAGAAAATCGGAATGAACCTCTCCATCCTCTCCGATATATACCCTTACCCAGGTGATCGTGCCCCGGATAGCCATAGTTGCATTGGGTGTTTCAATTTTATAAGAGGATGCATCACTCAGTTTATTATCAAGCTTGTGTAAGGTTGCACCTTCCGACAGATAAATCTGTGTTTTGGAATTGGCTGAATCACCCTCTGCCTTCAACGACATCTGTGTATTTTCTTCCACATAGACATATTTGTCATCATCCAGCTTCAGATCCAGCTCACTGGCTTCCCCGACAGAAACATCATCTCCGGATTCCAGATTCATGTCAACATAGGCCTCCAGTGTATCCTCTATACTTTCTCTATATACATTTACACTGCCAATCTTATCGATAACGCTGATATTACGGAACGCCTTCTCCCCTCCAAGATTGAGAATCACGGCAACTGCGACTGCCCCCACTACTGCAGTACCGCCACAGATCGCCGCAACTGCAGCTTTTGTAATTCCTCTATTACCTAATTTCATGTGTTTTGTCCTTTCTTTTTCTATACACCTTATACACACTGCTTTAATGCAGATACAATCTTTTCATCCAGCTTTCCGGCTGAAGCCATATCATCCAGAATATCAAAGGCTTTCTCCTTTGGCATCGGTTTCTTATAGGGCCGGTCCTCACTTGTAAGTGCATCATAAATATCTGCCACTGCCAAAATCCTTGATTCACACGCCAACTCATCTGCGGTCAGGTGATTCGGATATCCGGTTCCGTCCAACGTTTCATGATGCTGTGCAGCCCAGATGGGACAATCCTTAAAATACCGGTTGAAATGTACCTTTTCCAAGATTTTTCTGGTCATGTTGACATGATTCTCCATGACCTCCCGTTCTTCATCCGTCAAAGTTCCCTTGCGGATTTTCAGGCATTCTGCTTCTTCTTCGGTAAAAATCGGCATTTCCGTATCGTCAGGCAGCATCCACTTTTTAGCCGTAAGGGCTTCTATGCGGGCAAAATCCTCATCCGGTAAAAATCCCTTTTTATCGGTATCATTTACAAAAGCAAGTGTGTCCCGTAAAAACTCCAACTGTTCCACATACTCTTCTTCTGTCTGCTTTCCTTCCAGAAAACGCATCTTTGCATAACATTCAAACAATTTAAAACGATTTTCTATATCGGACAGCTTTTCTCCAAGCCTAGTTGCTTTATTCATGACATCAAGAGGTACGATCATCTTGCCGATATCATGAAGCAGAGCTCCCATTACGAGCTGTTCCTTTCTCTGCTCATCAAAACATTCCGGAAACTGCCCGTCAGCATATTCTTTGTTCAGTTCATCCACGATCCGTCCCGAGTAATCCGCAACCTTTCTGGTATGCGTGGCATTGTATGGGGTCCTTTCATCAATGGCAGTTGCCAGTGCTTCTGTAAAGGACCACATCTGTTCTTTCAGTTCTTCTGTGTAATGCATGTTGGAAATAGCGATTGCAGCCTGCGATGCAAGGGATAAAATAATAAACTCGTATTCCTCATCAAATACAATGATCTGTCCCTCAGCATCCAGGGCGTTGATCAGCTGCATGACACCGATCACTTCCCCTTCATGATTGGCTAACGGAATCACAAGCATAGATTCCGTGTGATATCCTGTCATGGAATCATATTTTTTAGGACCGGAAAAATCAAAGGTATCATTACACCATACATCCTTGATATTGATGACCTTGCGATGAATTGCACTGTATGCACAGACATTTTCCTCTTTTAACGGAACAGGAGGCAGATTGATTTCCTCGCCATCCTCTCCCTGGCTGACACCCATTGAAAGCGTCTTCATCACTTTAAACTTCAGTGCATCATTTTCCAGAACATATAGTGTACCGGCATCACAATTGGTCACATCCATGCTTTCTTCCAGAATTTTTTCCAAAAGTCTGTTACGGTCCTTTTCCGTTGTCAGTTCAATACCGATCGAGATAATATTACGAAATTCCTGTTGTGTTAAATTCATGTTCGTCCCCTTATTCAAATAAATTGTTAAATACAGTAATTGATTCCTCAAATGCTTCTAAACTTTTTAATTCCAGAAGAATGCTCGGAAGCTCCTTCAGATTTCCGTTTTCGTAAAGTCTTTTGAGTTCTTTATAAAATTCCTGCCAGTTGATTTTGCCCTTTCCAAGCGGCAGATGCAGATCATTTACAAGATCGTTGTCATTGATGTGCATATGCTTGATATATGGTGCACATCGTTCAAGCCACACCGCCGGTGCAACATCTGAAATAGCCGCATGCGCATAATCCAGACAGATTCCAAAATTCGGAACATCCTTCATAAGATCCGCCAACCGACATAAAAGTTCTTCATCCCGGTCAAACATATTTTCCATATATACATTTATTTCCCGGTATTTGTCGCAGATCATACTAAAAAAATCCATATTGACCGACAGCCAGTTGGAAACATATCTCTGTTCTCTAAATCCTGCAATCAATCCCGTATGAAACACAACGCCTCCTACACCAAGCCTTCTTCCAATCTCCATGGACCGTTGGATGCACTTTTGGGAATATGCGGCAATATTGGGATCTGAACTATGTACCGTCATATCTAAAAACACACCATGCATCGTGTCCATGGCGGTATCACGTCCACATGACAGATATGCCCTGACCCGTCTGTCAACCTCCTCTTCATCGGTATAAACCGATGGCAGATAAAAGTCATTGTACTCAAAACGTGCGTTATATTTTTGCGCCATTGCAACTGATTCCCGAAGTCTTTCATACTCCGGAATAAATGAAACCTCAACCTTCAAGCTTCCCCTCCTGTTAGTACAGTTTTTACAGTTCCTTTTCTTTTCCCTTTACCTTTTTTACAGAATATACCATGACATCCCTGGTCTTTCCTTTTAGCGGAATATTGCCGACCGGCTCAACCTCGATCCGGTCTTTGACCGCTTCATATACCGCTTCGCTGATCAATATCTGTCCGCGCTTGGCATTGGCCTCTAAACGTGCAGCTGTATTAACCGTATCGCCGATTGCCGTATAATCCATACGGACATCACAGCCGATATTTCCAACAACGGCCGGACCACAGTTGACACCGACGCCAAAGCCCACGGTTTTGCCGAAGCGTTCCTGCATTTCCGCCTCTATGGCATCTGCTCCGGCTGCAATATCATATGCGGCACATACCGCCTTGAAAATATAATCATCCAGATCAAACGGTGCATTGAATACCGCCATTGTCGCATCCCCGACAAATTTATCCAGTGTACCCGCATTATCAAAAATCGCCTTTGTAGTAAGGCTGAGATAGCGGTTCAGAATTTCCACGACCTGTTCCGGCTCTAAACTTTCAGACATTGTGGTAAAGCCGCGGATATCCACAAACAAAACGGCAATCTCCCGGCTTTCCCCACCAAGCTTGATCTCCAGATTGTTCTTTTTGGATAATTCCTCTACAATCTGCGGTGCTACATATTTTTTAAATGCATTTAATGTCCTGGTACGGTTTATTTTTTCAATCAGATACTGACTAAAGACCTTGTATCCGACAATCAGTATCATCGAAACCGGAAGATAAATCAACGGTATCGTATATCCCTGTCCACGAAGCAGGATGCCTGCTAAAATTTCACCCGCAAGCAAAATAAAAAAGCTCAGTATACTGATCACTATATTTTTTCTGCGGATCCAAAGATAAAATAAGACAGCAGTCATCGCAAAAATAAGACCACACAAGGCTGCATTCGCCGGTTGTGAAAATTTACCTTCCAGCAAAGCTTCCACAATATTGGCATGTACCTCGACCCCATACATCTGGCTGCCTTTTTCAACTGCCACATTAAAGGAATCCATTAATCCCGGTGCATAAGCGCCTACAAGCACAATACAATCCTTAAAAACTCTCGGATCAATGGTTCCGTCTAAAACATCGCACATTGACACATTTTCGTAGTCTGCAATATTTCCCGAAAAGGTAAATTCCGTCTGATTGTAAGCATCCAGTCGGGGAATTTGAATCTCCTGTCCGTTTTTTTGCTGATATGCCTTGTAAACAGCAAATGCCAGACTGTCTAACTGCCCATCATCCGTCTCAACAAAAAGCTGGGCCTGTCTGATATATCCATCCCTGTCCTGAACAGTATTGGCAAATGCGCAGGTCCCCGCATCTAAAAGTGCTTCATATGGTTTTTCTATCTGTTCAATTCCCCGGTTGTTGACAAAGGTCACACCATCCGTAAAGCGATCAACACTGGTTTTGTATACAATGTTGGAAGCAAGAATGACATTGCCCGCATTCTTGCACGCACTTGCAAAGTATGTATCACCATTGGCATCCTTATCTCCGATATACATAATATCAAATGCCACTACTGCCGGCTTAGATGCATCCGATTGACAGAGTGTTTCCACCAGCTTTCCCGGTATATCACGCCCCCACTCTGTTGTCGGCCCATACTTGCTCATGGTCTTTTCATCTATTTTGATAATCTTGATTTTTTTATTGATAGAATCGGCTCTCTGATATACCGCATCCTCTGCCATATGATCCAATGCATAAAACGGCTGGAGACTTCCCAGAAGTGCAGTCAGCACAAAGACAACAACAACTGTAATGATTTCCCTTATTTTACTTTTCATATATTCCCCTTAACAAAAAATAACGTATCCCGATACATCCGTACAGATATAACAAATAGCCGAAACACAGAATCATGCTTCAGCTATCCTTCTATTTTATTTATTGGATCGTAATTGTATAATATCCACTTTCCGGTACATAAAAAACAGTTCCGGACGGATATATACTCGGATCCCCTTCCACCAGATATGATCCACCTGCACCAAAATAGTATTCCTGACCGGCACTCAGATAAACGGTTCCCGCATTAATCTGCGTGCGTGCGTCTGAAGCCGCCATGCTGGTCCAGACTGCATATAAATCCACGATCTGGTTGTCAGATGCAGCCTTAAAATCAAAGCTGCCCCCATCCTTATACTGTGCTGTGCCGCTGCTGCTTGTAGACCATCCTGCAAATATCTGCTCTACATTGGTAAATTGATTTTTGTTTAATACCACAGGGGCAGAGGAATCGCCATTCTGATCAGGCATACTTCCCGTGCCGCCGTTTCCGTCAAACCGGATGGTATAGGCATTGGCTTTCCAGACCGCATATACCGTAACCGATGCCTGATCCTCGGACCAGTCCGGTTCATATGAGGTAATGATATCTGTCATCCCGTTCGGAGTCAAAGACCATCCACGGAAGGTATACCCCTCTCTGGTAAGCAGTCCGTTTCCGTCTGTCAGACTCTGAACCGGATTTGCCTGTGGATCATATGCAATAACATTATCGGCAACAGTTCCGTTTCCGCCGTTCGCACTATAACTGATCGTAAAATGATTGGGTTCCCAGACTGCTTCAAATAAAAGCTCTGCCCTTTCCGCTTCCGGATCATAATCAAAGGAATCTCCTGGCTGATAAATATCTCCCTCTCCGGACTGGGAATTGCCATCCTTCACATTTACTAACTTCCATCCTGCAAAATGATATCCGGGCATAGACAGATCACACTCAGGCATGGTAACAGGATGATCTGCATCACCTTCCATTGTTCCGGGTGCCTTTCCGTCCGGAACAATCTGTCCCACTCCTCCTGCCGTAAAGCCGGCAGTATATGAATAAGGATCAGACCAGATTGCATAAAAAGTGACCGTATCTCCCTCTTCCACATGAATATAATCATTTCCGGCAAAATTAATCTTTTCACCTATGCGGTACAGATGTGTATTCTCTGTCACCTCACTCGGTTGCACCAGAGACCAGCCGAGGAGGTAATGTCCTTTATTATACACATCAATCTGATCGTCTATTGTATACGTTGCGCTGATTTTATGCTGCATAGCGCCCGGTGTATAACCGTCTCCACCATTGTAATCATATTGGATCGTACACATCTTGGCCGGTGTCCAGTCAAGCGTCAGCATATACAACGTATAATTCCACTTCGTATCTCCCGTATCAACTACCGAGGTTACCTTGATGGATTCATAATTTGCCGGAAGCTCTGAACTGACAGTCATACTGTCATAATATGAATAAAGGCCCTTATCTGATTGCTTTTCTTCTGATAATGATATATAATTTGCAATATCAGCACTCCCATAAGATATTACAAATTCACCACCGGAGCTTGAATTCTTAAGACCGTCTCCGATATCTGAAAACTCAAGATTCAGACAATCATTTACTTTCTTATGCAGATCTCCAACTTCTATCAATCCACTGCCGGCCATTGCCGAAATGCCCGATTCCCAGAACAGACATACCACAAGCAACAATGCCAGCAGCCCTTTTAATCTCTTTTTTAATTCCTTCATGAATCCCTCTCCTATATTCTATCTCTGTTCCCTTACACAGGATGTTTATATCCTAAAGCATTCGAAATCCGCTGATTTACTGCGCAAATCACCACTTTCTCATGTTTGGCAGGTCCCAAATTCAAAAGTCTCACCGTACAGGCATGAACGACTTTTTGACCTTTTAACCCTGATACCATACTAATATAATACTATCAAATTTTATTATGTTGCGCAATCAATATATTTTTATGATGTTAGGATTTTTACTTCATATTTTTCCATGAAATCATATATCCACCCAGTACATATACCAGCACCACAACCGTCACAAGCAAAGCCCGGTATGTAAAGAAAAAATGAATATAGGAATGATTATTCAGAGCGATAAATCTCACAACCGGGATGATCGCCAATATACCAAACAACCGGTTGATATCGTTGACCTTCTTAGTCCGAAACAAATACCAGATACAAAAAGCAACAACTACTGTCACCACCAATGCGATCACCGTTGTCTGCACCTTCATGCTATCCCTGAAGGGAAGCAGACAGGCAAAATTCCGCCACAGGGCGCCAAAGATCCGTTCATGCGGAAAGCTGCCTGTCGGAGTGCATCCATAAAGGCATCCTTTCCAAGAAAAATACACGCCATGATCCATTTTAAGAAAAACATCAAAGCATAGGCAATCCCCCATACGCCCCCACCTTTTATCATCCTTACACATTCTTTTTTAAATCCCCTGATCTGTCCTCTTTTGTTGCGCATCACAAGATACAGCATATAGGCAACCGTAAATGTAAGGGTCTCTGCTGTCAGAAAATCAAGAAAAGCCGTCACAATTCCGCTCGCAGCCAGAACACACCATAATATCTTTTCCTGATACTCATCCTTTTCGTTATTGACTTTTCTGGTCATCAGCAAAAACAAAACCGGAAGTTCCACCGCCATCACCAGAAACGGCATCGTATATTCCACACAAAAGCCACACATCCACGCGGATACGCTTATCAATCCCGCAACATAACAGCAGGCAAAAAAATTATATTTTTCCCGAATCAAAAGATAGAGAAACCAAACTGTCAACAGCAATATCATAATTCCCAGGATCATACGGATCATCCGGATATCGAAAAACAGAAACAATGGTCGTAAAAGCACCATAGATCCATGCCAGTAACGTGAATAATCCACATTTGGCACAACCTTATCACTGCCTGAAACATTGACCGGGTTACTGACTGCATAGGAAAAGCTTTCATTGACCTCTTCCCCATCCGGATTGTAATAAGAAGCACTTAAAACGGATGTAAGGATATTTTCAGAATCAATATGGTATATAATATTTGTCAGAATACAATCGGCATAATTATCCTGTCTGCTCAAAAAAGAAAACGGAGTTACTCTATCAAACAACAGATGCTCACTGTAGTATTCCGCACTCTCTTTCATCTGTTTCTGTATTGCACTTTGTGGTATATAAGCCGTTGCAAATAACAGAAATACACAGATAAAAGCTGTAATTATTCCACTTAATATGACATATTTTATCTTTTTCATATGTGTAGCGTTTCTAATTCCCCTTCTGTTTTTATAAAAAGAACCACAAATGCATTTTTATTTATGCATTTGCGGTTCTTATTTGTACTATTCTGCTGTCTGCAGTGAAAAAGTACAATCTGAAATTAAACCGGATATGCTCCGTTTGCTGTATCAGCCTTTGTCAGATCAACTTTTTCCTGCTGAGCTTTACGATATTTGAAGAACTCTGAAGCAACCTGAGGGAATAATGCGTAAGATAACACATCTTCTTCCTGCTGGGGCTCAAAGCCGGCTTCGATCATTTCTTTCTTGATTGACTCAAGTTCGGGCTCGGTATGTCCGGTAGCTTCTGCAGAACGTGCTGTAGAACGTTTCTCACCGGGGATAACCTTGTCGATAACTTCCTGATTCATCGGTTTAACAGTCTGTCCATAGTTACCACGGAGTAAGTCTTTAAACTCACCTGTTGCCATTTTGTATCTTTCACCCATTAATACGTTGAAGATAGCCTGTGTACCGACAATCTGTGATGAAGGTGTAACAAGCGGAGGCTCGCCACAGTCTTTACGTACTCTCGGGATCTCTTCCAGCACTTCCTGGAATTTATCTTCAGCATGCTGTTCCTTTAACTGGCTGACCATGTTGGAAAGCATACCGCCGGGTACCTGATATAATAATGTCTTGATGTTTACACCAAGAACCTTGGTTGACATTAAGCCACTCTTTAAGCACTCTTCTCTGTAAGGAGCAAAGTAATTGGTAATATCAGCAAGCAATGACTGATCATATCCTGTGTCATAGGGAGTTCCTTTGAATGCTTCAACCATAACTTCTGTTGCCGGCTGTGAAGTACCTAATGCAAAAGGTGAAATTGCACAGTCGATAACATCAACACCGGCTTCTACTGCTTTTAAGTATGTCATAGAAGCAACACCGGATGTATAATGTGTATGCAGCTGGATCGGAAGCTTTGTAGATTCTTTTAATGTCTTAACGAGCTCTTCTGCTTTGTAAGGAACCAAAAGACCTGCCATATCTTTGATACAGATGGAATCTGCACCCATTTCTTCGATATCTTTTGCCATTTTAGCCCAGTAATCAAGTGTATATGCATCACCTAATGTATAAGAAAGAGCAACCTGTGCATGACCTCTTCCTTCACGTTTTTTGATCTCATTGGTAGCATCTACTGCAGCCTGAAGGTTGCGGATATCATTTAAGCAGTCAAAAATACGGATGATATCAATACCGTTTGCAATGGATTTCTCAACGAAAGCATTAACAACATCATCAGCATAAGGTCTGTAACCTAAGATGTTCTGACCACGGAATAACATCTGAAGAGGTGTATTTTTACATTTATCTTTGATTTTTCTTAATCTTTCCCAGGGATCTTCTTTTAAGAATCGAAGGGAAGCATCAAATGTAGCACCGCCCCAGCACTCAAGTGAGTTGTATCCGACCTGATCCAGCTTATCCAGAATAGGAAGCATAAAATCGGTAGGCATTCTGGTAGCAATCAATGACTGATGTGCATCACGTAATATCGTTTCCGTAATTTTTACGGGTTTTTGTTCTGCCATTATTTTTTCCTCCAATAATAATAATTTGAAATTTCATAGTAATAATTGTATATCATATAAAGCCTGCATTCATAAATCCTACGGATTTAGAATACACCGAAGATAGCCATAAAGGTTCCGGCTGCTACCGCTGTACCTACTACACCGGCAACGTTGGGTCCCATAGCATGCATCAGTAAGAAGTTGGTAGGATCTGCTTCTGCACCAACCTTTTGTGATACACGGGCAGCCATAGGAACGGCAGATACACCGGCTGAACCGATCAGCGGATTAACCTGTCCTTTGGTAGCCCAGCACATGAGCTTTCCGAATACAACTCCGGCAAAGGTACCGAATGCGAAAGCGATCAGACCTAAAAATACGATCTTTAATGTATCAAAATTTAAGAATGCTTCTGCAGATGTTGTAGCACCAACAGATGTTCCTAATAAGATAACTACGATATACATCAATGCATTGGATGCAGTCTCCTGCAGCTGTCTTACAACACCTGACTCTTTGAAGAGGTTACCAAGCATCAATAAACCAACAAGGGGTGCTGTTGTAGGAAGGATCATACAAACAACAATTGTTACAACGATCGGGAATAAGATCTTTTCCAGTTTACTAACGGGACGTAACTGACCCATTTTGATTTTTCTTTCTTTTTCTGTTGTAAACAGTTTCATGATCGGGGGCTGAATGATCGGAACCAGTGACATGTACGAGTACGCTGCCACCGCGATCGGTCCAAGCAAAGCAGTCTGTCCAAGCTTACCGGCAAGGAAGATTGATGTAGGACCATCCGCACCACCGATGATTGAGATTGCTGCTGCGGCTTTGTCGTTGAAGCCCATTGCAATCGCACCAAAATATGCGGTAAAGATACCGAACTGTGCTGCTGCACCTAATAAGAAGCTCTTAGGATTGGCAATCAAAGGACCGAAGTCTGTCATCGCACCTACACCCATGAAAATCAGGGAAGGAAGGATTGACCATTCGTCCAAAACGTAGAAATAATACAGCAATCCGCCGGTCTGTCCATCACCAAATGGTGTCATAATACTAGGATAGATGTTTACCAGCAGCATGCCGAATGCGATGGGTGTCAAAAGCAATGGTTCAAAGCCTTTGGCAATCGCAAGATATAAGAATACACATGCAACCACGATCATAACATAATTGCCCCAGGTCAGGTTTTTAAAAGCTGTCTGCTGGAGTAAGTTGCTCAGCGTATTTGTTACATAGGATAAATCCATCTCTTTAACCTCCTGTTTTAGTTAAAAACCAATTATCCTGAAATAATTAGTTTAATGTAGCAAGAACTGCGCCTGCATCTACTGCATCACCAACAGCTACATTGATGCTTGCTACTGTACCATCTTCAGGAGCAACCTGAGGGATTTCCATCTTCATAGCTTCAAGGATCAGAACCGGATCACCCTTCTTTACTGCCTGTCCAACAGAAGCTTCGATCTTGAATACTTTACCAGCTGCACCGGCTTCAATCTTGATTCCGCCTGCTGCTGCAGGTGCTGCTGCGGGAGCTGCTTTCGGTGCAGCTTTGGGAGCTGCCTTGGGTGCTGCTGCGGGAGCACCTGTAGAAGCGCCTTCTTCTACTACTACATCATATACGTTGCCATTAACGGTAATTGTATAATTTTTCATCTTAATATCCTCCTATAATTAGGCTCTCTGCCATTTGTTTGTGCTTGCTCTTCTGATACTTCTGATTACAACACCATCTGTGCTGGCAGCGCCTTCACTTGCTGCAATTGCTGCTGCGATTACGGCAACCAACTCTGTATCGTCGGAAAGCTCTTCATTTTCAATGATCTGTGCAATTGTATTGTCAACAGCTGCACTTGTATTTGTTGCGTTTTTCTTAGCTTTTTTATCAGCAATGGATTTTTCAATCTTGGGAATGAAAGCAAATAACTGGATCAGGAACATGATCAGGATCAGGACTGCAAATACAGTACCCATACCTAACAAAGTGTTCATGCCGGCTTTTGCCATTTTCTCACCAAGTGTATACTGGGGAGAAATCATCATATCCGGAATGATCGTGTCCGCATCGTAATACATTTCTACGTTGGCATTTCTGTCGCTGCCAACAATTTCAAAAGAAATTGTATAGTCATCTGCGTCACCGGTAACCTCAACAGAGTCTGCTTCGATGGATTTGTAAAAGCCAATCTCATCCAGACCTGATGAAAAGATGTCGCATGCAGAAGCAAATGCATCTCCGGCATCCTCTCCGTAGTAAGATGTAAACTGGTCTACATAGTCATCAACCTGCTCAGCTAAAACGACCTGATTGATGATGGAAATGGTGCTTTCTGCAACCTGTTCAGCATCTGTTTTGGAAACCGGAAGCTCAGCCTGCTCTGTTTCGCCGCATGCTGTTAATCCAAATGCACACATTACTGTAAGAGCTAAGGTTAACAAGAATTTTTTCATAATCTTATATCATCCTTTCTTATACAGTTCCATGTTTTTTTGCCGGACGATCATCTCTTTTTGTAAAGAGCATCTCAAATGCACCGATCACATATTTTCTTGTATCAGCTGCATTGATGATCTGGTCAACATATCCTCTCTTTGCTGCACCGGCTGCACTTGTCTGGGCTTTTTCGTATTCTTTTGCTTTTTCTGCGATCACATCATTGCCCTGTCCATTGTAAATGATCTGTGCTGCTGTCTTGGCGTCCATAGCACCGATCTGTGCATTTTCCCATGCAAGTGTCAGGTCAGCACCGATTGCTTTGGAGTTCATGGCAACATAAGCACTTCCCATTGCCTGTCCGATCACAACATTTACCTTCGGTACGGTAGCGTTTGCAAATGCATATGTAAGCTTTGCAACTGCTTTTGCGATTTTCTTTTCTGAACATACAGTAGCTTCATATCCTTTAACATTGGTAAGGGATAATACGGGAATGCTGAATGCGTCACAGAAGTTGATGAAATCAGCTGCTTTTTCAGCACCCTTAGCTGTTAATACAGCATCAAATTTTTCTGCAACTTTGCCTTCTTCGTCAACAACCTCTGAACGGTTGGCAACGGCACCAACGGTAACACCGTTTAATTTGATAAATCCGGTTACCATTTCTTTTGCATAAGCTGCTTTTGTTTCAAAGAACATATTGTCATCAGCGATGATGGATAATGCTACGGAAGTATCTCCGACGCAGTTAGCAAGCTCTGCTGATGCACGGTTTAAATCGTCTGTGCACTCAACATAAGATGCATCATCTTCGTTGTTGCCGGGTAATAACGAAACCAGTGTACGGATCTGTGAAAGTACTTCTGCTTCATCTGCAGCAACATCTACGATACCTGCTTCCGCACTCTGGAAATCAGCTGCTGCAGTATCGTTTTTCTCTGCGTAGTTACCATCTAACGCATTGGGAGAGTTTACAAATAATTTTGCTTTTGTAGCTTCCATAAATGTAAAGTCAGTTAATGTGGGGAACAGTGCAAGACCGCCGCCACATGCACCAAAGATGGCTGTAATCTGCGGAATCACTCCGGAAGCCAATGTCTGCTTCATGTAGATCTCACCAAATGCATTTAATGCATCGGTTGCTTCCTGCAGTCTAAGTCCGGCTGAATCGATTAAACCGATCACAGGTGCACCTGTCTTTAAAGCCAGATCATAGAGGTTGGTAATTTTTTTGGCATGCATTTCACCAACAGTTCCGTTTAATACGGAAGCATCCTGGCTGTAAACATACACAAGATTACCATCGATCACTCCGTAGCCGGTAATAACACCGTCTGAGGGAGTTTCTGTTTGTTTCAGGTCAAAATCTGTAGCTCTGGCTGTAACCATTGCACCGATTTCAACGAAACTGTTGTCATCGAGTAAAGCTGCAATTCTTTGACTCGCTTGTGAAGAATTACTCATTTTTCAGACCTCCATTTTATATTAATAAAAAAAATAACGATATTTGCGAATGGGCAGAGTAAACCCATCAACGCATCGTTAAGAGTATAACATAGAATTTCTGCCACTTCCAGATATAAATTGTATTTTTTTCAACAAAATTCCTGTATAAAGAAGCATCTTAACACTTCTTTTATACAGTGCGTAAATGTATATGGAAGAACTGCATTTTTTGTCCGGATCGGACAGCTTTTATATTCATTTCCGTTGATAAATATTTTCCCATAACCCACAATTTCCCCGGCACTGACAGGGGCACAAATCACATCCTTTACCTCATAGGTCACCTCTGCTTCATCCCATTCGGACAGAAGGATGGTTTGTGGATTTTCGTCTTCCATATAAAGCCCCGTACATTCTTCCACCCCTCCGGTTACCGGAATAAAGGCCGGCATATCCTTCCATGCGATTTCACGGTATTCATAATTGTCCAGTCCATAATTCATTAATGCCGCAGTATCCTCCCATTTGTAATTTTTATGTGGGGGCCATCCACATGCAAGCACAACCGAAACCAGCTTTTTACCATCACGGTCAACGGCTCCGACAAAACAGTATCCGGCTTTATTGGTAAAACCGGTTTTTACACCGAGCGCACCATCCATCATATCCAAAAAACGGTCTCTGTTGTAAACAGAAAAAGCCCTTCCCTCCCCAAGTTCACAAAACTGTGCGCTTCTTGTTGCCACCAGATTTAAAAAATCCCGGTTCTGAATGGCATAGGCAGTTATCTTCGCCAGATCGTATGCGGTCGTGGAATGGATATTGCCGTCCTTTTCGGCATCCAGACCGTTTGGTGTGATAAAATATGTATTCTCACAGTTAAGCTCTTTGGCCTTTGCATTCATCATATCCGCAAAACCTTCCATGCTCCCGCCAACATGTTCTGCAATTGCAACTGCCGAATCATTGTGTGATTCCAGCATCAGGGATTTTAACAGATCTTTCAGATAAAACTGCTCTCCCTCCCTCATCCCCAGCCGGACCTTCGGCATGGAGGCTGCACGTTTTGAAACTGTCACGATATCATCCGGATTTCCGTTTTCAAGGGCCAGGATTGCTGTCATGATCTTGGTTGTCGATGCCATCGGCATGACTTTAAAAGCGTCCTTCTGATAAAGGATCCTGTCATTTGCGGCATCGATCAGGACAGCTGACATTGCATAAAGCTGCAGCTGCGGCTGTTCTATCAGTTCTGTCTGTTCTGTCGGCTCCGTCTGCTCTGTCTCTTCTGTCTGTTCTGTCGGCTCTGTCTGCTCTGTCTGTTCTGTCGGCTCCGTCTCTTCTATCTCTTTCGCATTTACCACAGAGCCACTCTTATCAAAAAAAATGGACAAAATAAAAAGAGCCAGAAAAAAGGAAATAATCCTCTTCCGTCTCTTTTTCATCGTATCCTGAAATCTAAAAACACAACATTGAAAAATCTTCATCAGAATTTCTCCGTTTTTGTACAATATATTCCGATGTGTTCCTAAATATCCAACTTTAATTGAACTTCTTTTTCTGCCTGTTCTCTGAATTCCTCTATACGGTCTGTATTCATCTTGGGCAGGTCTTCTAAGCTTGTAACGCCGAATGATCGTAAAAACTGCTCGGTAGTTCCGAACAAGATTGGTTTGCCCGGCGCATCCATACGTCCGACCTCTGTGATCAGGTCAAACTCGATCAGTCTGTTGATCGCATGATCACAGCTGACACCCCGGATCTTTTCGATCTCGATACGGGTAACCGGCTGCTTGTAAGCAACGATCGACAATGTCTCCAAAAGTGAATCCGTCAGTGTATATCTGCGGGGAGTAGCGGCGATCTTGATCAGCCAGTCATACATTTCCGGCTTGGAGCACATCTGATACGCACCATCAAGCTCCATGATCGTGACACCCTTTGATGGATCCGCGTCATAATCTTCTTTTAATTCAGCTATAAGTGCTTTCACTTCCTTGGGCTTTACCTCAAGCACCTGCGAAAGCCTGTCCGCCTCTACCGATTCTCCCATGGTAAATAAAACCGACTCAATAATAGCCTTTTTCTTTTCTTTATCCAAACTATGCTGCCTCCTTTGAGGTAATATAGATATCCTCAAAAGCATCTTCCTGTTCAATCAGGATTTTGCCAACCTTCATCAATTCCAAAATCACAAGGAAGGTCACAATAACCTCCATTTTGGAATTTTGTTTTTCAAGCAGATTGCGGAAGCTGCAATGCTTCTGCATGATGATCAGGTCTTCCACATAAAGCATCTTGGCATCCATGTCCACTTCATCTTTTTCGATTTTGCCAAATTTGGAACGGATCGGGTCGATCTTGTCCTCCCGTTTTTTCATGACACTTTCAAAAATGGTACGAAGTCCTGCCAGATTTTGTCCACCGATCAGTGTTTCATAATCAAGCGGCGGTACATATTCGGAGACTTCCTTGGGAAGTGACTGCTCCTTAAACCATACCTTCTGCGCATCATGATACTTGTCCTTCAACTCATAAGACATATATTTGTACATCTTGTATTCCAGAAGCTTTTGGACAAGCTCTGCTCTCGGATCTTCTTCCTCGCCCTCTTCATTGACCTCTCTCGGAAGTAACATCCGGCACTTGATATCGATCAGAGTAGCTGCCATGACAAGAAACTCACTCATCACATTCATGTCCTCATGATGGAGCTTTCGTACATAGTCCAGATACTGATCCGTGATCTGGACGATCGGAATATCATAGATATCAACTTTATTTTTTTCTATCAGATACAGCAACAGATCCAGAGGACCTTCAAACACCTGCAATTTGACTGCTAAACTCATAGTATTACCCCTTAATGCGTATTTACCGGATTATAATACTACATATTGTGTTTGATTGCAAGTGTAAAACTATATATGGATAGTTATGTAAATCTCATTTTTCTTTGCCGCCATGAAAATGCTCATGTCAGGCGCATCTTCCTTGATCATCCATGGCTTTATAAGTAGATTTGATTAAATCTATCTCACGCAAAAAAAATATACCTGTCAGCAATCAGCTGTGATGAAAATTCCTGGGCGGAACCACCATAACATCCACAAGCTCACATGGGTTTAAAAAGCGTACCGGGATCGTATGGCACCCAAGTCCCCGGCTTACGATCATCCGGCTTTTTCCTTTTTTGTATAATCCTCCTGAATACTGGGGAAACAGGCGAAATCTCGGTGAAATCACACCACCTATAAACGGAAGCTTTGCAATCCCGCCATGCAGATGTCCCGCAAGGACAAGGTCCGCTCCGGTTCTGGCATAATTAGAAAAATATTCCGGATTGTGTGCCAATAAAATGGTAAAGCAATCCTCATCCGCCATTCCAAGCTTTTCCACGGAATATCTCCGCGGCATATGCCGCAGCTTCCATTTTTTGTAATACATACGCTCGATCTCAAGTCCTGCCACACGCACATCTTTTCTGTGCGTTTCACAGCTTCCGGTATATAGGCGCACAATTCCCATCTGCCTAAGCTTTTCTTCATATTTTTCAGACATATCACCGTATTTATCGGTGTCGATCCGCATCCGGTATTCATGATTGCCGCTTCCATAATACACCGGATACTTCTTAGAAAGTTTTTCTAAAAAAGCAAGTGTGGAATCAAAATTTTCTTTTGGATGCGCGGTGATCATATCGCCGGCGATATATACGGCCTCCGGTGATATTTCATCAATTTTTTGCAGTAATCTTTCATTGTCCCTGCCAAATGTATTGTCATGCAGATCTGCAAGCACGACAAAATGATAAGGGGTCTTGATCTTTTTGCTCTTTATATGATAGCGCTGTACCTTTATATGGGAAATATCATATAAAATGTCCAGAAAGACAAATGAAGCAAGCCCCGCACATATGGAAAGGAATCGTTGTTTATTCATACTGTTTCCTCAATCTGTTTTTTAAATTTCAGACCATTTCCCGGTCATTTATTGCAGTTATATTTTTTCAGCTTTGCATGCATTGGCAGCTGTCAATTATTTTGTTCGATCATGATTCCATCCGATCATCATTCCATCCGATCATCATTCCATCCGATCATTATTTTCAGTTGCCACACGGTATATTTTCTTTAGATCAAGTATAGCATGTGCACATCACAACCGTCAAAAATAGATTTTCCAGATCTGTTTCAGGTAATCCTTATATTTTGCTTCCTTTACATAGGAATTGTACAGGATATTGACGCTTCCGATCTTATTTCCGTTTAAAAAGTAGACCATTTCTCCGGCTACATCTCCTTCTTTGATCGGTGCAACATGATTTTTAGACAAACGCAGTTCTTTTGTAACTCCCGAAAGATCATTCCCCTGCACATCCAGATAGGAAAACCGGTTTTCATATTTCAGATCAACCGTCTGTTCAATGCCGCCGGTAACTTCGGCCTGCGGCAGATCACCGGTCTGCTCATCGGTATATATATGGCTGACCGAAAATCCATACTGAAACATCTTAACCGCATCCGCAAATCTTGCCTTGTGATCGGGTGCCGCCATTACAACAGCGATCAGATTTATGCCATCCTTACCGGCAGTTCCAGAGTAGCAATATTTCGCACTCGAGGTAGAGCCTGTTTTCAAGCCTGTCGAATATGGATATTGACGCAACAGCTTGTTGGTACTTGTCAGGGTAAACACACTGGAGCCTCTCCTGGTATTATGTACGATATCCTCCATCCAGATCTTTGTATAATCATAGATCTGTGGATATTCCTCGATCAATGCCCGCGACATGATTGCAACATCTCTGGCGCTTGTAATATGGGTATCCGAATCCGTCAGTCCACAGCAGTCCTCAAAATGAGTTGCCGTCATCTGAAGCTCATTGGCCTTTTCATTCATCAGTCCGACGAAAGCCTCCTCACTTCCGGCAATATGCTCTGCCATCACAACCGCCGCATCATTGCCGCTTGCTACAGCAATACATTTGATAAGAGTATCAACCGTCTGCACTTCTCCTTCTTCCAAAAAAACCTGGCTGCCGCCCATGGACTGTGCATAGGCACTGGTCGTTACCTCATCCTCCAAGTGGATCTGTCCCTTTTCCAAAGCTTCAAAAGTCAGAAGCAAAGTCATGATCTTGGTAATGCTTGCCGGTTTTAACGGCTGGTCGGCATTTTTTTCGTAAATAACCGTTCCGGTTGATGCTTCCATCAGAATTGCCGAAGGTGAATCGATCGGAAGCTCTGCTGCACAGACACCTGTTGCAAGGTAAAAAAAGCAAAGTACAAAACTCACAAGGATAAATAACCGTTTTTTCATCTTTATTTCCGCATTTCAGTATTATTTATACTATCTTAATCCTGACGGTGTGAAAATATGCTTGAAAATGCGATCTTTCCATACATCCGGAGTATTTCCGTGTACCGGGAGACCTGCCCACGCCGCTGCCGCCAAACCATATCCTGCCGGAACGCATATCGGATTGCTAATTTGTCGATGCCGTCCTCGGCTCTTTTGATTTATTTGTGTGCTTCAATAAATGGACGGTCCCCCTCCGGTGTCCGCCTGTGGTCTACACTCGACTTTTGTCGAACCGTGTGGGAGTTAATGCCGCCAAAAGTCAAAGACCGGCACGGAAAATATACCGTTCAAGCCGTAGGCGCGTTTTTTATTTTCCGTGCCTTTACCGTTTCCAATACCCTAAATGGCGGCATTTACTCCCACTAGGTGCAGACAACCGGCGAGTGTAGACCACAGGCGGACACCGGAGGGGGACCGTCCATTTAGAGAAGTACACAAATCCGGAGCCTGCGAACGGCATCTGACAAATTTACGCAATCCGATATGAAATGTTCCGGCAGGATATGGTTTGGCGGCAGCGACGCGGGCAGGTCTCCCGGTACACGGAAAGGCAGCTGTAAAGGGCAAAAAAAGACACTCGATATACATCGAGTGTCTTTAATGAAATTAATTAAATTTACGTTTACGTGCTGCTTCAGATTTTTTCTTACGTTTTACGCTAGGTTTCTCGTAATGCTCTCTTTTGCGGATTTCCTGCTGAATACCAGCTTTTGCACAACTTCTTTTGAAACGACGTAAAGCGCTATCTAAAGTCTCGTTCTCTTTTACGATTACGTTTGACATAAATCACACCTGACCTCCCTTCAGTCCCTTCAAGTATCACGACTGCTGGGTAATTATTATGCATACTTCGCATATGCACAATAGAAATTATAACACAATTCCATTATTCGTCAACAGTTTTTTCCTGATAATCCCAATAAAATATGAGATTTCATCAAAAATTATCGACAAATCGGTCTCTTAAGCGATCTGTCCGCTTAATACTTCAACTGCTTTTGCAAGTGCGTCATCAATTCCGGCCGGATTTTTGCCTCCTGCCTGTGCCATATTGGGACGGCCGCCACCGCCACCGCCGACGAGTGCAGCAACTCCTTTGATCAGGTTGCCGGCATGAGCCCCCTGTTTCATAGCTCCATCAGTAACCATTGCAACCAGATTGACCTTGCCGTCCGCATCAGAAGCAAGTAAGATAACGCCCTCACCGAGTTTTTCTTTTAACTGATCGCCCAGATCTCTCAAACCGTTCATATCAACGCCGCTTACTTTGGTAGCAAGAAGCTTAACGCCTTTGACATCCTGTACCTCATTCATAACATCGCCAAGTGCATTTTGTGCAGCCTTTGCCTTGAGTGATTCATTTTCACTCTGCAGCTCTTTGATCTGTGCATTCAGGCTGTGGATCTTGTTGATCAGCTCTGCAGGTGTTGTTTTTGCTGCCTTTGCAGCTTCTGCAAGCTCTTTTTCAAGCTTTGCATAATATGCTGTGACATTAGCACCTGTAATTGCCTCTATACGACGTACGCCTGCGGCAGCGGAGCTTTCGGATACGATCTTGAAGGACTGGATTTCACCGGTATGGGATACATGTGTACCGCCACAAAATTCCTTAGAAAAGTCTCCGACCGAAACGACGCGGACGCTGTCTCCGTATTTTTCACCAAATAAAGCCATGGCGCCGGTCTTTTTAGCATCCTCAATGCTCATAACCTGTGTTGCGACATCAATATCTTCTGCAATCTTTTCATTGACGATTGCCTGGACTTTTTCAATCTCTTCTGCTGTCAGAGCCTGTCCGCAGCTAAAGTCAAATCTGGTACGGTCGCAGTCCTGATAAGACCCCTGCTGATGTACATCATCGCCCATAACCTCCTGCAATGCTGCCTGAAGTAAGTGGGTTGCTGTATGGTTGCGGCAGGTGCTCATACGGTTCTTTGCATCTACACACAAAGAAGCAGTATCACCTTTTTTGATGGTTCCTGATGTAACAACACCGATATGTGCGATTCTGCCTTCCGGAAGCTTAACGGTATCTGTCACCTTAAACTCCCCATTGGCGGTCCTGATCACACCGATATCGCCCTTCTGTCCACCCATGGTAGCGTAGAAAGGTGTCTTTGCAACGATCACAGTACCTTCCCATCCCTCCGACAGGCTGTCTGTAAGCTCTGTATCGGAAGCAAGTGCGATAATTTCCTGATCCAGTGTCAGCTTGTCATAGCCGACAAATTCACTCTTGATATCCTCTGATAAATCCTTGAATAAAACAGATTCATTTCCAAGCTTGGCTGAGAAATTCTGATTGTCTCTGGCTTTCTGCTTCTGCTCCTCCATTGCTTTTGCAAATCCGTCTTCATCAACGGAAAGTCCCTCTTCTGCAGCCATTTCAACAGTCAGCTCAATCGGGAAGCCGAAGGTATCATACAGATAAAATGCAGATTTACCGTCGATTGTCTTATTTTTAGCCTGAATATTTTCATCCAGAATCTTTTTAAATTCCTTCATACCGTTTTCAAGTGTGCTCTCAAAACGTACGATTTCCTTATCCAGCTCCTTGAGGATAAAGTCTCTGTTTTTGATCAGATTCGGATAGCTGTTGTGATATACTTCATCAATATAAATTCTGGCAATATCCAGAAGGTTTTCTTTGGAAAGACCAAGGGTACGTCCATGTCTGACTGCACGGCGGATCAGTCTCCTGAGTACATATCCGGCACCCGCATTGGACGGTGTCAGTCTGGCTTCATCACCGATCAGCATCACGCCGGTACGCATATGATCTGCAAGAATACGCATGGATCTGGTCAGCTTTTCATCTTCTTCGTACTTGGTACCTGCCTGTTTTTCCACATAAGCAATAACCGGAGCAAACAGGTCCGTACGGTATACATCCTTGGTACCGTTTAAGAAGGCCAGATTTCGTTCCAGTCCCCATCCGGTATCCACGTTTTTCTGTGCAAGAGGAGTCAGATGACCGTCTTTGTGTTTTTCATACTGCATAAATACGTCATTACCAAGCTCTGTATATTTGCCACAGTCACAGCCGGGTCCGCAGTCAGGGCCACAGTCCGGAACATCGGCAATATAAAACATTTCACTGTCGGGACCGCAGGGACCGTATTCCAATCCCCACCAGTTGTCCTCTGCCGGCAGATAATATACATTTTCTTTTTTGAAACCGGATGCAATACGACACTGTGCGCCTTCTTCATCACGGGGTGCATTGTCGTCCCCCGCAAATACAGTTGCTGCCAGATGGTCTCTGTCAAATCCATAAACCTGTGTCAGCAGCTCATAGCTCCAGTTGCAGCGGTCTTCCTTGAAATAATCTCCAAGACTCCAGCTTCCCATCATTTCAAAGAATGTGACATGGCTCTTGTCACCTACTGAGTCGATATCATTGGTGCGCACACAGCCCTGCACGTTGCAGAGCCTGGTTCCCATAGGATGCTTCTGACCTAAAAGATAAGGCATCAGAGGCTGCATACCGGCAACATTAAACATAACACCGGTGGAACCGTCGGACACTAAAGATACAGCTCCAACATCCACATGTCCACGCTCTTTATAAAAATTAAGCCAACTGTTTCTCAATTCATCTGAAGTAAACTTCTTCATGATTTTTCCTCCAAAAAATGTATTTTCAAACAAATATCAGCCGGTACAAAAGGCTTTTTATGATATCCGTTTACGTGACACAAGCCACGCAGTAATACGTGGCATGGTCATGATCAATTCATAAAATCAAAATGTAAATTTGTCTGCAAAATATGCATCCAGATCGGCAATAGCAACTCTTTCCTGCTGCATAGTATCACGGTCTCTGACCGTTACGCACTGATCTGTTTCTGAATCAAAGTCATAAGTAATGCAGAACGGTGTACCGATCTCATCCTGACGACGATATCTCTTACCGATGTTTCCTCTGTCATCAAATTCACAGTTGTATTTTTTGCATAACTGTGTATAGATAGCTTCTGCACCCTCGTTTAATTTCTTGGATAACGGAAGCACACCGATCTTAACCGGAGCAAGTGCCGGATGGAAATGCAAAACAGTACGCACATCGGGCTTATCTTCGGTTCCGATATTTTCTTCATCGTATGCTGCACATAAGAATGCAAGTACCACACGGTCAGCACCAAGTGAAGGCTCAATAACATAAGGGATGTATTTTTCGCCCTTGGTATCGTCAAAGTAAGTCAGATCCTGTCCTGATGTATTTTGATGCTGGGTCAGATCGTAGTCAGTACGGTCTGCAATACCCCACAGCTCGCCCCATCCGATGGACGGGAATAAGTATTCGATATCGGTTGTTCCCTTGGAGTAGAAGCAAAGCTCTTCGGGATCGTGGTCACGAAGTCTCATTTCATCTTCCTTGATACCAAGACTTGTCAGCCAGTCACGGCAGAACCCTCTCCAGTACTGGAACCATTCCATATCCGTTCCGGGCTCGCAGAAAAATTCAAGCTCCATCTGTTCAAATTCTCTGGTACGGAATGTGAAGTTACCGGGAGTGATCTCATTACGGAAGGATTTACCGATCTGTCCGATACCAAACGGAATTTTCTTGCGTGAGGTTCTCTGTACATTTTTGAAGTTGACAAAAATACCCTGTGCTGTTTCGGGTCGTAAATATACTGTATTTTTGGCATCCTCGGTAACACCCTGGAATGTCTTGAACATCAGGTTGAACTGTCTGATATCGGTAAAGTTGTGCTTACCACAGGTAGGACAAGGAACATTGTTGTCCTCGATAAAGGCTTTCATCTCTTCCTGACTGAATGCATCGATCGGTTTGCCAAGCTCAATTCCTTTTTCTTGTGCATAGTCTTCGATCAGTTTATCGGCACGGAATCTTTCATGACATTCTTTACAGTCCATCAAAGGATCGGCAAAGCCTGCAAGATGTCCGCTGGCTACCCATGTCTGGGGATTCATCAGAATTGCACAGTCAACACCAACGTTGTAAGGGCTTTCTGTGATAAATTTCTGCCACCATGCTTTTTTTACATTGTTTTTTAATTCAACACCCAGATTACCGTAATCCCATGTGTTGGCAAGACCTCCGTAGATTTCACTGCCGGGATAGATAAATCCTCTGGATTTTGCCAATGCCGCAATTTTGTCTAATGTTTTTTCCATTGTTATGCTCCTTATCTCATATCTGCTGCCGGATTTCTCCGCTCTGATAAAACCCTCAGCAGTTTTTATCATTTATAAATAATAACGGAATATCCGTCTGACGACCCCACTGTCACAAGTCCGGATTCATCTACGGATGCACCGTCACTAAGATACCACACATCACCGGGTACCTCCACATCCACGGCTTCACTACAGATAACCACCATCTGTTCTGACTTGTCCTCATCAGATTCCGTTTTATCTGCAGACTTTGCGCCGGCCTCTTTAAGATCACTCCACTCATATCCGTTTTGTCCGGCCTCTGAAATTGTTCCGATAAAAAAATCACAGTTGTGAATGGATGCATAATCCCGGTATGTCCGGTAAACCATCCTGGCCTTTATGGTCTGCGTATCTGTATCATAGTCAAAGGATTTCAGACTGACGACATCCTCACCGGAAGCATGTTTCTCATTGTAGGCAGAAACCGTCTCTTCCATTTCCTGTCTGAGTTCATCTGCATCATAATAATCCTTGTCCAGTTTTTCGACAATATATTCGGTAATATCCTGATTTTTCCCGATACTCACGGTCGTCTTCGTAAAGTCTCTTTTCGAGGATAATACTCCTGAATTGCCACAGGCAGTCATCATCAGTATGAATGCGCACGCTATCATGAGCATTTTACTTTTTTTCATAATCTACCTCCACATACTTTTTCATTATAACGAACAGCTTTCAGATTTTCAACCTGCATTTTCGGATTAGTCCAAAGGATCAGTCCAAAGGGTCAATTCATGGGAAATGTCGCATTTAAAATATCCAGACTGTGGAATACATGCCCCATAAAGCTTTTCCGATATTCCCTGACGCACATTGAAAGCTCTGAAAGAACTTCTTTTGATACCACAAATGTATACAGCTTATCCAGTCCGCTTTTTACCACATAATCAATTGTATATACCGCATCCGAAGACAGCTCCCATTCTGTCCGGATTCCCGGAAATTCACCATTGACCACCAATGCTTTTATTTCAAATATGTACATTACAAGCTCATTGGGAATGGAGCTTATGGAAAGTGCCCTTAAGGACTGATACAAAAGCTTCAGCATCTCTTTTTCATCATTGTTTTCCCTTGTATAGTAATCAGCCACTTCCAGAAAGTACATCCCATACATGGCCCCTTCCAGATCTTCACGGAAGGAATCGAAATAATTGGAAATATCCGCATCCACCAGTGTATAGGAGCTTTTTCCCTCATATAATTTGAATGTACCAAAACAAAACGGATTGGTCCTTGCCATCAGCTTGCTTCCGGGACGCCTTGCGCCTCTGGCAAATGCAGCAATTTTACCGCGCTCTCTGGTAAGAATGGTCACACGTTTATCATATTCTCCCATCGGGGCACACTTTACAACCAGTCCCATTACTTCTACATATTCCTGCATCCTGCGTCGAATCTTCTTTCTGTATCTGTTCTATTCCATGTCTGTGCATCGTCTGTTTCAGGTCTTCATCCCTGTGCGCACAGTAAGTCAGATAATCCCTGATACTCCCCGTCATACAAAAATGCTGCCATCCGTCATCTATCATAAAAGTATCCTCCGCGTTTATAAAATCATCGTATGCTTGTAAATACTATGTTCTGCTTTTGCGGAATTTCTATGCAGCATTTCTATAAAAATGAAACGGTAATTTTTACATAATCACAAATCGATTTCCTTTTGATTGTATCCGAAATTTTTGAGCAGGTAATCACTGTCGCGCCAGTCTTTTTTGACCTTGACCCAGAGCTTTAGATTGACACGGCACTGCATCATATCTTCGATTCCATGACGCGCATTGGTGCCGATCTTTTTTAACATCTGACCACCTTTCCCGATAATGATCCCCTTGTGGGAATCCTTTTCACAGATGATCGTTGCTTCGATATCCACGATTTTTTTACTGACCTTCATCTGTTCTACGGATACGGCAATTCCGTGCGGGATCTCATCATCTAAAATGCGCAATGCCTGCTCTCTGATAAGCTCTGCGACGATCTGTCTCTGCGGCTGGTCCGTCACAGTATCCTCATCATAAAACATCGGTCCGTACGGAAGAAATGAAAAGATTGCATCCAGTACTTCCCTGGTACCGTCTCCGTTGAAAGCGCTGATCGGAATGATCTGGTCAAAATCCATTTCCTTGCGGTAAGCATCAATGATGGGAAGCAGCTCTTCCTTTTGAGCCAGCATATCAATCTTGTTGATCAGCAATATAACCGGAACGCCGGCCTTTTTGAGCTGTTCGATGATGTGCTTGTCTCCGGCACCGATAAAGGTCGAGGGCTCCACTAAAAACAGGATCACGTCCACTTCCTTGAGCGTATGCTCTGCGACATGCACCATATAATCTCCAAGCTTATTTTTGGCCTTGTGGATACCGGGTGTGTCCAAAAAAACGATCTGTCCCCGGTCGTCTGTATAAACGGTCTGGATCTTATTGCGGGTCGTCTGCGGCTTTTTGGATGTGATCGCGATCTTCTGCCCGATCAGATTGTTCATCAATGTTGATTTGCCTACATTCGGTCTTCCGATCAGTGTGGCAAATCCACTCTTTGTTGTTTCTTCCATATTGTTCTCCATGTTTTTATCCTTCTACGAGATTGTAGAGTCCGTCAAATAAATCCTGATTGTCCTTCATCTTTTCTTCTGCACCGATCACACAGAATGCATGCTCATCCATGAATGCTGCAATATGATCGCCTAAAGCATTGATCTCTTTGACACCGGTGTTTAAAAGCTCATCCCGCTCTTTTTGTTCATCCTCAAGACTCCATTCTGAAAAATATGCAGTCATGGAACGCAGACCCTTTGCCTGCGGTGTAAGCGGTGTATCCTTGTCGCTGACGGCTCCGATCACATATTTGGTCATCGTATCTTCATCAGCCTTGTAATTGCGGATGTAATCTGCCGCATTTTCATAGATGTCCACAGTTTCCTTTAAATTGGGATCCCGGTAAGATACAAAGCTGCATTCACCGGTCCTGCGGAAGGCACTCATACAGCCATATGCCCCGCCCTTGACGCGAACATTCAGCCACAAATAATCATAGCCCATCATAACACGCAAAACGGCAAGCGAACCCGTATAAGAAAGCCCCTTCTTTTTGTAATTGCCGCTTCTGCACACAAACTGTACCGAACCGGAGGTCTTAAAGCCTTCATTCTTTTTGGATAAAGAAATCTGCAGTGTATGTTTCTCTACCGGATCGGTATAAAGCTTCTTTGTGAATGCAGGAATTCTGTCAAGCACCTCGAAAAGTCCTTCCTTTGTTCCTGTATAATCGACCATGAAGTTTTCAGGGCGACAAATTTTATGCAGCATAAGCTGCAGCTTTTCTATAAAAGCATCGGACTCGGCATCAAAGTCGCGGATAAAACGGCATAAGTTCTGATAAAATGCAATTCCGCCTAAAGCTTCCTCAATATAAGCAAGCTTATCATAATAGGAATTGGCCCTAAGCTGCGCTGTCACATGCCCTGAACTCATAAACTGTGCCTCTTTTTTGGACTTGGTCTCTTCCAAAATCTCCAACAGACGCTTTTTGTCGGTAAAGATTGTCTCAAACAGCATTTCCTCAATCAGGCCAAAGGCCTCTTTGGTCTCACCATACAAGGTCTTTGCTTTGCATTCAAAATGCAGGCGGAATTTATCACTATCCTTGGAATTGCCATAAATATTGATGCAGGGGACAATACCGCCTGTTTTCATAAATACTTCATTGAAATATGCACCATAATCGTGACGCTTTGTATCCATCATGCCGACAACAAGCTTTAATACGCCAAGCACAAACAGCTCATCTTCACAGATCCCGTCTATGTTGAAGATCAGTCTTGTATAGGAAACGCCGTTTGTGAAAATATCATGGAACAGCACATCGGTCGCTCCTGCTTTTACAAGCTCATTGACAAACGGCTCTGCTTCTTTTTTCAGATCGTTTCTGCCAAGCATCGGGATCTTTTTGAGATTCTCTTTGGAATCCTCTGATTCCTGATACTCTGCCAGTTCCTTGGTCTGACGTACCAGCTCTTCTACCTCTTTTTCACTTAAGGATGCCTTGTAATCCGCAAGCTTCTTTGCAAGCTCTTTTTCCTTGAAGGTATTGAGACCCTTGTGCGGAACGACGCAGACATATGCCTTGTGCGGATTGTCAAGCAGATATTCCTTTACAAGCTTTTCATAATAATCTGTATCGATCTTTTCTTTGAGGATGCGGTAGGTATCTCCTGCCTCAATATGAAGAAACGGCTCATTTTCATCATAGATCCAGCTGTCAAGCATCTGCAGTCCGTACATCAGTCCCTTGGGATAGGAACCAAAATCCGCCTCTCTGTAACGAAATTCAAATAGGTTTAAGGCTGCCTTTAAGGCATTTTTATCAATGCCCTGCTCTACTGCTTTTTTCAGCTCAGCTTCTATAATATCCAGAAATTCCTGCTTTTGGGAAAGTTCTGCATTTTTGGACACAATGGAAAAATACGGCTGGTAGACACCGTTATCAAAGCCGCCATAGCTCTCCGTTCCGATCCCCTTCTGTAACAGAGCTTTTTTGACCGGAGCTCCGGGGGCGGAGCAAAGTGCATAATCAAGTATCTGAAAGGCAATATAGCGCTCTGCATCCAGCACATTGCCGATCACCGCATTGTAGGATAAATAGGTATTGTGCTCCGTGGATTCCTGCTCTGTAATGGAATACTCCCTGACGATATCAAGAGGCTTGTCAAAGGCTTTCTGCTCTGCGATTGCAGAATCAACCTTCTGATCATCAAAGGCTGACAGATACTCCTTATCAAGCCATCTTAACTTTTCTTCCATATCCATGTCTCCATACAGATAAATATAGCTGTTGGACGGATGGTAATATTTTTGATGAAAAGCGATAAATTCCTCATAGGTCAGGTTGGGGATATCATCGGGATCTCCGCCCGATTCATTGGCGTATGTGTTGTCCGGAAACAAAGAATTGAGGATGGCGCGGTCCAAAACATCATCCGGAGAAGAAAACGCACCCTTCATTTCATTGTATACAACACCATTGATCTTGACAGGATCAGCCGCATCTTCAATCTCATAATGCCAGCCCTCCTGCTTAAAGATTTTGCTTTCTTTGTAAATATTGGGGTAAAAAACAGCATCCAGATAGACATCCATCAGATTCTGAAAATCCTTGTCATTGCAGCTTGCTACCGGATATAATGTCTTGTCGGGATAGGTCATGGCATTTAAAAAGGTATTTAACGATCCCTTTACAAGCTCCACAAACGGATCCTTTACCGGAAATTTGCGCGATCCGCATAAAACAGAATGCTCCATGATATGGGCAACTCCGGTGCTGTTATCAGGCGTTGTACGAAAGCCGATATAAAAAACCTTATTGTCATCATCATTTGATAAAAGCACGATCCGTGCACCGCTTTTTTTGTGTCTGAGTAACACTCCCTCCGAATTGAGATCCGGAAGCTCCTCATTTTTTAATACTTCATATTCCTTGAGCATATCCAAATTCATGTTGTCATGGTCTCCTTATACATGCAAAAGCATCATATTTCGTTTTTTCATGCTGATCTCCTGCACCATATACCGGTCGGGATTCGCATGCAGTTCTTCATTGTTCATAAAATCGCGCAATGAATAATCCTTTATATCATAGGTTTCCTTCATTTTTCCTTTTTTATCCGTTTTTCTGATAAGACAGATCACCTTGATGCTGATACGAAGCTGCTTATAAGCCATATAGCTGACCGAATCCTCTTTCAAAGCCAGTAAATGCTCCGCGATCGTCGTATCGGGAGATACCTCCTTAAAAAAAATACGGTATACGGCATCCTTGATTTTGCAGGGCACATCATCATAATCGGCAAGATCCTGATACGTCATCCGTGCACCAAGATATACGTTGGAAAAATCCTGTATCGCATATTTATAATCTTCATCCTGAAATTCCATTGCCATTGTCATCTTCTCCTATATCCAGTGTATCAATCTGTTTGCCGCTCCATTTATAGGCCTGTATGATCTCATCCTCTGTAAAATCGGTCTCGGCAGCAAGCTCGGCCGGTGTGACCTTCCGTCTCATATCCTGATACAGCTCTTCTGCAGCATCAGCCACCTGTACGACCCGTTCCAGGATCTTTGCATCGGCTTCCTTTTCATCCGATTCGGATGAAATCAGCACTTCCATGGCATCCATGATTATTTTGGCAATATAACCGTCCGCATCCTCTGCCCTGTCAATACAGCCTGCCATGGACACGGCCGCAGTCAGCGCCACATTTCCCTCTCCGATCAGATCCTCAAGCAATACATTCTGACCGACATAGAGCTTGGCGATCTCCACAACCTTTGGCAGATATACCTCAACCAGCTTTTGCTGTGCTTTTGGATCATCCTCCATCGCCAGCATGATCAGATTATCTTTTTCTGCATCGGAAACAACCGGCAGTCCCTCCAGCTCTTCCATAAACATACCGAGAAAATCCCTGTCGTCATCGCTTAATGCCTCATCCGGATCAAACCCATCATCTATACGAATCAGATTTTTCTGCAGATATTCATGAATAAAGGGCATTTTGTCCTCGGCAATTTTCGTCTCGGAAAAGGCCTCATTGATCTGATCGGATGAAAGCCGGCTGCCCTGATTTTTCCCAAGCCTTACCAGCGCACTGAGTTCTTTTACAAAAATTTCTTCCTGTTTCATATTGCATTTCCCATCTTTTTATTTTTATTATATCATGATCCGCACTCCCGTGCTTTACGTTGCTTCGCAACTATCATGATCAACATTCGCCGTTCGCCAATTGTGCAAGCACATTGGCTCTCTTGCGCTCATTATATCATCTACCTTGCTTCATTGTCCCGGTGTCTCTCAGACATCATTTTTAATGTGCGTATGAGTATAAATATGCTTGGAGCAATATTCATAATTCCCATCGCATTTGGAACAAAATCGAAAGGTCTCATCCGGATCCGATTCCTCGGTACGTCCGCAGATCGCACATTTGTGCCTTGTAATACTCTTTGGGCGAATTGTCTTTTTGTGGAATTCTCTCTGTCTCTTCATCTGTGCCGGTGTCCGGAAGCTTTTTCTTGTGATAATAAAGAACACAAGAACATTGAGCAAAGAGAACAAAATAACGGTTCCTTTGACAATTCCGTAAAATACGTTGGATGAAAAAGCTGTAAAGATCGTATAAGCCATGATCAGTACATAGAAAATACCAAGCACCTTTGCCTTGATCGGAATGACAAACATAAATAACATCTGGGAATCCGGAAATGTGATGGCAAATGCCAAAAAGATGGACATACTGATATAGTATGTGCTGAACATGTAGGAATACCCGGATGACATCACACTCATATAGTCAATACCGGCAGCCAGTGCTCCCGATCCGCTTCCGATAAAAAATGTAATAATATACAAAATAATAGCGCCAAGAAGCGTAAAGATAATTCCCATAAACATAAAGACATTGTAACGAAATGTCCCCCACGTCCGCTCTAACAGTGTTCCTATGCTAAAATAACAGTACAGCATCACAAGGGTAAACAGATCAAAGCTTCCCGGCGGAATAAGAAGCCAGGTCACAATTCTCCATACCTGCCCATGTAAAACCGCATAAATATCCAGTGTCAGATATCCGATCAGATTGCTGATTGCCGGATTGTAATTAGCAGAAAGCTGTAAAAGATACCCTATGGCATAACATACGATCAGATATAATGTCAGATTGGGTATCGCATACTTTCCGTATTTTTGTTCTAATTTTGTAAACCACAACATATAACTACCTCGATTAGTCTGAATTTTTACATACTGTTTTATTTTATCATGCCATTTTTTTTGTGTAAACATTGGACGAAAATTTTCCAATTTCTTTATAATTTATTAAGACTTTACACAATTGAACTTTTGATTTTCCTGTCGTATAATATCAACGTGCGTCGAAAGCACATTATATATAAATAAGTAACAATACTTTTTTAAGGAGTGAAATCATGAGTGAGCAAGCATACACCTTGGGAATTGATATCGGTTCCACAACTGTAAAAATTGCAATCTTAGATGAGCAATACAATATCCGGTTTTCCGACTACAAAAGACACTTTGCCAACATCCAGGAAACTCTGTCCGATCTGTTACAGGAAGCAAACGCAAAGCTTGGTGACATCACGGTCCATCCGATGATCACCGGCTCCGGCGGACTGACTCTTGCCAACCACCTCGGTGTTCCTTTTACGCAGGAGGTTATCGCTGTATCAACCGCACTGACCAAAGAGGCACCACAGACAGATGTTGCCATTGAGCTTGGTGGAGAGGATGCCAAGATCATATATTTTGAAGGCGGCAATATCGAACAGCGAATGAACGGTATCTGCGCCGGCGGTACCGGTTCTTTTATTGACCAGATGGCCTCCTTACTTCAGACGGATGCGACCGGTCTTAACGAGTATGCCAAAAATTACCAGTCGCTTTACACCATCGCAGCGCGCTGTGGTGTATTTGCCAAAACGGATATTCAGCCACTGATCAACGACGGTGCTACCAGAGAAGATCTGTCTGCTTCTATTTTTCAGGCTGTTGTCAACCAGACGATTTCCGGTCTTGCCTGCGGCAAACCAATCCGAGGACATGTAGCCTTTTTAGGCGGTCCTTTACACTTTTTATCTGAATTAAAGGCTGCCTTTATCCGCACCCTGAAGTTAGATGATGAGCACATTGTCTCTCCTGACAATTCCCATCTGTTCGCCGCGATCGGTTCAGCTCTCAATGCCAAGGAAGAGGTATCTTTTGCACTTTCTGATCTGATCGGCAAATTATCTTCCGGCATCAAAATGGAATTTGAAGTAGAACGACTGGATCCCTTATTTGAAGATGAGGACGACTACAATGCCTTTAGCGCACGTCACAGCCGAAGCCGCGTCGGCACCGGCAGCCTCAAAGACTATCAGGGAAACTGTTATCTTGGGATTGACGCCGGATCTACCACCACAAAGCTTGCGCTGATCGGTGAAAACGGACAGCTTTTGGCTTCCTTTTACAGCAGCAACAACGGCAATCCGTTAGCAACCGCCATCTCTGCCATCTGCGATATTTATCAAAAGCTGCCTGCAGGTGCCAAAATCGCACATTCCTGCTCTACAGGATACGGTGAAGCCCTGATGAAGGCTGCTTTCTTACTTGACGAAGGCGAAGTAGAAACCGTAGCTCACTACTACGCCGCTGCTTTCTTTTCACCGGATGTGGACTGTATCCTCGATATCGGTGGACAGGACATGAAATGTATCAAGATCAAAAATCACACGGTTGACAGTGTACAGCTCAATGAGGCCTGCTCTTCCGGATGTGGTTCCTTTATTGAAACCTTTGCACATTCCCTTAATTTCAGTGTACAGGATTTTGCCAAAGAAGCTTTATTTGCGAAACACCCCATTGACCTTGGTACCCGCTGTACCGTATTTATGAATTCCAAGGTAAAACAGGCACAGAAGGAAGGCGCTTCCGTATCGGATATCTCTGCCGGACTTGCCTACTCTGTTATCAAAAATGCACTTTTCAAGGTTATCAAGGTATCGGATGCATCCGAGCTTGGTAAAAAGATCGTTGTACAGGGCGGAACCTTCTACAATGATGCAGTCCTGCGAAGCTTTGAAAAGATTGCCGACTGTGAAGCGATCCGTCCCGACATTGCCGGTATCATGGGAGCTTTCGGAGCTGCCCTGATCGCCAAGGAACGTTATCATGAAAAACAGGATGCAGGCTGTCCCGCAGAAAAAGAGACAACCATGCTCTCTTATGAAAAAATCAAGTCACTCGAATATACAACCAGCATGGCAAAATGCCGCGGCTGTACCAACAACTGCCGTCTGACCATCAACCGTTTCTCCGGCGGCCGTCAGTATATATCCGGCAACCGCTGCGAAAAAGGTATCGGCAAGGAGAAAAATGCCAACCACCTGCCCAACTTATTTGAATACAAAAACCAG
>Ga0129314_1000323_pt1 | contig 54802 bp, 49 predicted proteins | sample O1111metagenome_FD_94431 | JGI IMG/M metagenome (GOLD analysis project Ga0129314, IMG submission 94431) | Orangutan individual fecal microbial communities from fecal samples from Wisconsin, USA - O1111 metagenome | ecosystem: Host-associated > Mammals > Digestive system > Large intestine > Fecal... | reverse complement strand
CGAAGGGCATTTCCTGCCCCCGCACCCACATCCGCACCCGCCGCAGCGTCCCTGCCGTGCGGAAACGATCCATCCGCGAAGCAGATATCCTCCGGCGGCAAGCGCGATCAGGACAACGATCAGTTCCTGTGCGCCCATAGCCTGAAACCTCCTCTCTCTACCGCAAACCTACTCAATGAACTACATCTTGGTAGCCTGAACCCAGATTACCGCATCCTGCGAGAGCTCCTTGCCCTTGAATTCCGTATCGGGTCCGACGCCCAGAGCGGCAAATCCCCACCAGCCCTCCTTGGGCATGGCGAAAGCGAACGTGCCGTTGGCGTCGGCCTTGATCGTCAGAGTAACAAAGGCATCGTGCGGAGCGGAGAGCGCGCCCTTCTTTTCAAAGGCATTCTTCTTCAGGTCGGGGCGATGGTTCATGTACTCCACCTCGATCTCAGCGAAGGGAACCGGTTTTCCTTCGCTCTTCACGACTCCGCGGAATATCCCGCCGGCCCAGATCGCATAAGGTTTGTCCAAGGGCACGATCTCCGCCTTGAGCCCCATGTCGGCATCCCACTCCGTGGGAAGACTGCCGTTGTTCACAATCATTTTGGTGATCTGCTGGAGGTAAGCATCCTCGCTCTTCTCGAAGTAGGGAGCCGGAACCAGGCAGAAGACGTAATCGCCCATGCCTCTCAGTCTGAAAGAGGTCTCGAACGCCCTGCCCTTGTTCTCCAGGCTCGTCCACGTGATGGGTTTCAGCGTTTTGAGCAGATCCGTCTTTTTTTGCTTGTTCACGACGAAGAATTCCTGCGGTTTTTCCATATCCATCGTGTGTCCGGCCTCAAATGGATGAGTGAACACAAGCTTCAGGGGGATTTCTCCGCCCTTGTCCAGAATCATCTCGGGGGTGTAGAGCATCTGGAAGTGCGCTGAAGCGGGAAGAACCGCGGCAAACAGCGCGCATATCGACAACAGAACAACTTTTTTCACGTACGATACACTCCTTTTCTTTCTTGAAATCAATATCCTGGCTTGATTCAATCAGGCCGCCTTACTTGATGTCGCCGCTTTTGACGGTGAGTGTGTGCCCGGGACCTCCGTCGAACGTGACGGAGAAGATGCCCTGCGGCTTGTCGAACGTCAGCTCGCCGCTCTCGTCCAGCTTGCCCTCGAACACAACGGCGTCCTTCTCGTCGGTGACGCGGATGGGAATGTTCGCGGCCGAGGAACCGTCGGAGAAGCCGCCCTCGCACGAGAGCGTGCCGTCACCATTGTCCCAGCAGGAGAAAAGCGGGGTATGGGCCAGAGCGGCGCCGGCGAGCGCCGCGATGAAGACAGCCGTTATCACGCCAGTCCATAACTTTCTGTTCATCCTCAAAACCTCCGTTTGAATTTTGTATGTCAGTCCAGCGGCGGGGAGTGCCGCAGTCTGCCGCAGTATATGCGCGCCCTTTCGGGGACAGGTCAATAGGTCCTTTTGGTTTTGATCAGCCCCAGCAGGATCGTCAGGGCCAGCGGGATCAGGTAGAAGATCCACATCGCCTTAAATCCGGTCAGGCCGAGGGCGGATCCGCCGGAAAAAACGAGTACGGCGGCGAGCAGCCCGAGAATGAGCGGCACGAAAAAGGCGAAAAGCATCCATTTGGTGGAGCCTGTCTGCACGCGGATGGCCATGATCGTGGGCAGACAGGGCGGACAGAGCACCATGAAGAGCATCAGAGCCATCGCGTGCAGCGGCGTGAGGTCTTCCTCCTGCCGCTTCATGCGCTGTTCCAGCGTGTCGGCGTTCTTCGATTCGCCGTCGCCCGTTTCCCTGATGTAAAGGGCCCCGAGGGTGGAGACGCTGTTCTCCTTGGCAGCCAAAGTGCTGAGCACGGCGACGTTGACGCGCCAGTTGAAGCCGGCGTAGCGTGAAATAGGTTCCAGCGCGCGGCCGGCCTTGCCGAGCAGGCTGTTGTCGATGCGTTCCTTGCGGATGGCCGTCAGCGCGTTCGTTCGAAAAACGATCAACTTTTTGAGCTCCTTTTCGAGCGCCTTCGCTTCAGAATCCTTCCTGTTCTGGATGATCTCGAAAAAGTCGGAATTCGTGAGTCCGTAGGCCTTTTTCTTCTCGGCGGAGGCTCCGGACTTTAGCAATTCCCGGTAACCCTGCTGGTAGAGGATCAAGTTGAGGACGTCTTTCTCGCTCTTGAGCCCCGCTCCCAGCTTCTTGCCCTTCGCTTTGTCAAGGAAGCTCCGGACGGCGCGGTCTTTCTCCGCCTCGTAATGGGCTTTGCGTTCCGGAGACAGGCCGGGGAAGCGCAGCAGGACGAAGAGGATGACGGCGACCGCGGCGACGACGGTGGTGATTTTGCGGACGTACAGCCAGATCCGCTCGACCGCGCGCCCCAGAACGCCGCGGAGCGTCGGAATGTGATAGGGCGGCATCTCCATGATGAAAGGCGCCGTTTCCTTGTGCTTCAGCACTGTCATTGAAAGAATCTTGGCGATGGGCAGCACGAAGAGCAGGCTGATCGTCTGAATGAAGACGATCACGATGGCCTGCTGATTGACATTCCCCAGCAAAGGCAGGCGCACCGTTTCGTTGAAGTAGATGCCGATGAGCAGGAAATACAGCGGCAGTTTCGCCTGACAGTTGAGCATAGGAAGCGTCAGGATCGTCGCCAGTTTTGACTTCTCGTCGGGAATTCCCTTGGCAGCCATGACCGCTGGAACGGCGCAGCCCCCCAGAACCACGCCGCCGAGGATCATCGGCAGCGTGGACTGGCCGTGCAGCCCAAAGCGGCTGAGGATGCGGTCCAGCACGAAAGCGATGCGCGGCATGTAGCCGCTGTCCTCCAGCACGGCGATGAGCGCAAAGAGAATGAAGAAGATCGGGATGTAGTTGAAGAGCGCGTTCAAATTGTCCACGATCCAGAGCACGAATTCCCGCACGATGGGCATATCTATGAGTCCCGGCTGGGGAAGGATGCGCTCTGCAAAACTGCGGATGCCGGCAAGGACGGGCCACGTGTAATGGGTGAGATTGTAGCCTTGGACAAAGGAAAGGTAATAGAATCCGTAAATGACGAAAAGCAGGAAGACAGGGCCGAAAAATTTGTTGCAGACGGCCCGGTCGATACGCTCGGAGAGCGGCGCTTTCGCGGACTCTTTTTTGACCGCGAAACGTTTGGCGATGGCCGCCGCACGACGGCTGCGCTGGCCTGAAACGTAGATGTCTGCCCTAACGCCCTTCTCCCGCTCGAATTGCGCGCGCCACTCTTCCGCCCGCGCAAGGACGGACGCGCTCTCTTTCGCTTTGCCGCGCAGCAGCGTGGCGACGGCGGGATCACCTTCCATCAGCTTGACAGCGAGCCACGAAATGGGGAAGGCGCCTTTCAGGCTCTCTTCGCGGCTCAGCAGGACTTCCAGATCGTCCAGGGCGCCTTTCAGGTCGGGATAGAGCTCACAAACGGCGAGGCTGGCGCGAACGCCGGACTGCGACATGTCGGCGATGGCCTGCAGCAGATCTTCGCGGCCGCGTCCCTGAGTGATGGCCGTCGTCACGACCGGCGCGCCGAGCTCCCTGGAAAGTCCCGGGATGTCGATGGAGACGCCCAGCTTTTCGGCCACGTCCATCATGTTCAGGTCGAGAATGAGGGGGATCTCCATCTCCAGAAGCTGGAGCGTCAGGTACAGACTGCGCTTCAAGTTGGCGGCGTCTATGACGTTCACGACGGCGGAAATCGGCTCGCAGAGGAGTACGTCGCGCGTGACGCGCTCTTCGGGAGAGTAGGATGTCAGGCTGTACGTGCCGGGAAGGTCAATGACTTCCACGTCTTCGCCGTTCTGTTTATACCAGCCCATCATCTTGTCGACGGTGACGCCGGGATAGTTGGCCACAAACTGCTTCGCTCCCGTCAGACTGTTGAAGACGGTGGACTTTCCGCTATTGGGCTGTCCTGCGAGGGCTATGGTCTTCTTTGCCATCAGAGTTTTTTCACTTTCACGAAACGCGCTTCTTCGTGGCGCAGATTGACGAACGTTCCTTCTGCGTCCACCTCAATCGGGTCGCCGAGCGGCGCGCGGCGGACGACCTTGGCCGTGACGCCGGGATACAGGCCCATGTCGACCAGCCTCTGGGCGAGAATCCCTCTGCCCTCGATTTCCATTATTTGCCCCGATTCTCCCGGAGCCAGGTCTGCCAACGTCGCTTCGTTCATCGTCTGCACCTCACTCGAAACAGTCAAAGCGTGCGTTCGGAATTTCAGCCGCGCACGCGGTTCATCTTTGCGCCGACCGCGAAAGAATTTACGAATCGTTCACGGTCACCATCAGGCGTGCGGCGACGTTTTGGTCCAGCGCCAGGCTGCTCCCGCCTCCCGCCAGCCGGACGATGACGTCGCCGTCCCGTTCCTGCAAAAGAGTGAGGATGCTGCCTTCGCCCAACCCCAGACTTTCGAAGCGCTTGGACATTCTTGCGTCGCCGCCGGGATTGATGATTTTCAGATCGACGTTCAACGGCGCCAAAGAGAGCGGGAACATGAGACACCTCCTGACACTGCGCGGCATTCGTCTTTCGGAGAGGCCTTTCCGTCCGGGCTCCTGCGATGGGGCTCCGAATGCGCACATTCGCCTTCTTGCTGAATTCTTGATGGAACTTATCAACGGCAGATCTCTCGTTCTTTGTTTTTTCTGACTTCTCACGATGCAATGCTTCAGAGCCGATGCTTTTTCTGTTCAAAGCAGGCGCTCGCTTAACCGTACCGGTGGCAATCAACTGAATTCGGCACAAAACATTCTCCCCTTTTCGGGACCATCAGGAATCCGACATGAGTTAGTTATTGCTAACTAACTAAGATTCTAACAGCTTCTTTCCTTCCTGTCAATTAAGAGCGGAATTTCTTGCAAATCCGCCGCCCCGGCTTCTCAAAATCTTGTACTCCTTTTTGACTGAAACGCTGGACAGCGGGAGCGTCTCGAGCAAGATCATCCTGAGCGCTAGGCCTTCCCCGGGGGGAGACCAGCGGGCCATGTTAATGTTTTTTTATCAAGGGTTAGCGTCAACCATCCCGAATACAAAAGGGCTCGCGAAATCCACTCGGGATTTTCGCGAGCCCCTTACTTCATAAATTCTATTTCATCACGAAAAATCAACCCCTGCGAGGCACATTGCGCGTCACGGCGACGCGGCAGGGGACGCCGGCCGGATGGTCGGCCACAATGTCGCCCGCCCGGACCGGCGCATGAAGCACGATTTCTTTCAGGCTTTCGCGCACGGCCATGATGTCCCTCAATGGGACGGCATCAAGCGTGCGCACGCTCGCCACGGGCAGCGCGCCGCCATCGACCAGAACGTTCGTGGCAATGGTACGGCGCGGGTCCTCTACTTCCTGCTTCGCCCATCTGGCGCCGCGCGGGCACAGATTGCCCGCCACCGAAACGAACTTCGCTTTTTCGCCGCCGCTCGTCTCGACTTGCAGAGGACAGCCATTGGGGCAGACGATACAAGTATATTCGCGGTGCTCGTTCACTGTACTGACACCTCCAAAACGCGGCAGCCCTTCAGATCGGCGGCCTTGACTCCAAGATGTTCCATCACGGCCGGATGAAGGCGCACCCGTTTTTCGCGCAGGATCTCACGGCCGTCGGCGCTCACGACGAGACAGCGGTCACGGCCGGGGAAGACGGCACGGAACGCAATGGACACATCTTTTTCGCCGCCGATCCGCGAAGGCGTAGTGTAACGCACGCCGGCTCCGGGACGAACGACGATGCTCCCGCCGCGGGAAGATTCTCCGAGAGCATAAGCCGCCGCGCGAGCTCCCGCTTCGGCCGCCTCCAGAGAGACCCAATCCACCAGATCGTGCACGTGCAGCACGTTGCCGCACGAGAAAATACCGGAGACGCTGGTCATAAAGTCGTCATCCACCGCCGCGCCGCCGGTCGCAGGATTCATTTCGATGCCGGCCATGCGCGTCAGTTCGTTTTCGGGAATCAGTCCAACGGACAGCAGCAGAGTATCGCACTCAAAAATCCGCTCCGTACCGGGAATCGGGCGGCGCTTCTCGTCCACCTGCGAGACCTGCACGGCTTCGAGGCGGTCCTCGCCGATGATATCAGTCACGGTGGTGTTCAGATAAAGGGGAATGCCGTAATCGTTCAAACATTGCTGAATGTTGCGCGGCAGGCCGCTTGAGTAGGGCAGCAGCTCAAAAACCGCCTCAACGCCGGCGCCCTCCAGGGTCATCCGGCGCGCCATGATCAGGCCGATGTCGCCGGAGCCGAGGATGCAGACCTTTTTGCCGGGCATAATGTTTTCGAGATTGACAAGATTCTGCGCGGCCCCGGCCGTGTAAATACCCGCCGGACGCGTGCCGGGAATCGACAGCGCCCCGCGCGGCCGCTCGCGGCATCCCATGGCCAGCACGACGGCGTCCGCCCTAAGGCGGAGCATCTCGCCGCGGCGGCTGATGAGCAGCTCGCGCTCCTTCGAGAGTTCCAATACCATCGATTCAGTCATGGGCTCAAGCCCCAATTCGCTGAAGCGGTCGATGTCGCGCTGGGCGTATTCGGGCCCCGTCATGGCCTCGCCGAAACGATGCAGGCCGAAACCGTCATGAATACACTGGTTGAGAATGCCGCCCAGGAGGCGGTCGCGCTCGATCAGCGCCACGTCCCGGCAGCCGGCCTCGCAGGCCGAAACCGCCGCCGCCAGACCGGCAGGACCGCCGCCGATCACGGCGACGCCGCAGTGTCTTTCACTGATCATCGGACTTCCCTCCTGTTGACACATAACCGGCAAACATGCGGGACGCGGCGCTGTGGTTCACAAAGTCCTCCCACTTCCAGCCGAACTCCTCGCGCAGCAGACGGACGATGCGGGGAAGACAGAACCCGCCCTGGCATCGCCCCATGGAGACGCGGGAACGGTACTTAAGGCTGACAAAGGCCCGCGCGCCCAGAGGATTGTCAAGCGCGTCCAGAACTTCGCGTTTGCTGACGCCCTCGCAGCGGCAGATCATTTCGCCGTAGTCCGGCTCTGCAGCGATCATATCGGCACGTTCCTCGGGACTGCGTTCGCCGAACGACAAAGCACTGCCCGGACGTACGCCGTTGAAATCTGTTTTTGGGGTCAGCGCCAGATGATTTTTCACAAAACCAAGCACCATCTCCGCAATCGCTGGGGAGCTGGTCAGCCCCGGGCTTTCGATGCCGAGCACGTTAATAAAGCCTTTCACGTCAGGACGGTCTTCGATCACGAAATCGGCGTTGCCGCCGACTTCCGGCGGCGTCCGTTTGGCGCGAAGGCCGGCGAACGTGCGAATGTAATCGGACACGCGGATATCAGACAGCAGCTTGAGTCCCTCGTCACGCAGCGACGCCATGGCCGACGCTCTGTTGCCGGTCCAGCGGGGCGAATTCTGATAGTCGGCGCTCGGCCCGATAAGAATATTGCCGTCCACCGTGGGCGTCAGGTGAATGCCCAGGCCGGGGTTCTTCGGATTCGGCGTGGGGTAGATCAGCGCGCGCAGCGAACCGTCGAGGCGCTTGTCGAGCACGTAGTACTCGCCGCGGCAGGGATAAATGCGGTAATCCCTGATGCCCGCCATCTCGCAGATTTTCGCCGCAAAAAGTCCTGCCGCATTCACCAATACCCGGCAGGAGAGCATGTCGCCGCGATCGTTTCTCACTTCAAAGCCGCGCCCCTGCGGCAGAACGTTCACGCTCGCCACCGCCCAGCCAAGACGGATGTCGACGCCGTTGGCCTTGGCGTTTTCAGCGAGGGCGATCGTCAGACCGTAGGGCGAGATAATCGCGCTGGTCGGGGACCACACCGCCGCAATACCCTGAACGTCGGGCTGGATCCGGCGCATGCGCGCCGGACCGATGATCTCCAGCCCCGGCACGCCGTTGGCCTGCCCTTGAGCGTGAAGTCGTTCGATGCCGGGGATATCGTCTTTGTCAAGGGCGACCGTCAGCTTGCCAATACGCCGGATTTTTACCTTTAAGTCACGGCACAGATCGTCCATCATGGCGTTGCCGCGCACGGCCAGCTCAGCGCGGAGCGTCCCCGGTTTGTAATTGATGCCCGAGTGGAGCACACCGCTGTTGCGGCAGCTTGTGCCGAGCGACACGTCAAGCTCGCGTTCGACAAGACAGGCATTGATGCGATACTGCGCCAGCCTCCGCGCTACGGCGCACCCCGCCACACCGCCTCCGACGACGACCACGTCATAGTCCGTCTTCAATTGCCATTCCCCCAAAGTTCATCGCGTTTTATTTCTTCACCAAAAAACCCAAAAGCAGGACAGAAGGGCACAGCGAAGGGGACTCTCGAAGTCGCGCGGCGCAGACTGCGCGGAGCCAAGCTCGTCCTGGACGGCTGGACTTTCTCGCCGCCCCCTGTGAACTATATCCATACTTTAGAATCAGTATCGCGCTGCCACGACGAATAAAAACGACGGCTTACTGCAGCTCAAAACGTTTTTTCGGCATTCTGTTCCAGGAGTCCAATGAGCTGCAAAAAAAGCTCCCGCCACTGCGGACGGAATCGGCTCATGGCATCAGCTCTAAAATGGAGCGGTTCCCGCCAGATCGAGCACGGCGCTGACATAACGGCGCATTTCCATAAGGTCAGAGCCGACGAAGCGGACGCGGCGGCCGTCAAGGCGCTCAACGAACGGCAGCGCTGCAGCGACGTCGCATTGAGCGGTCTTGAGAAAAGCAATTTCAGCAGTCCAGGACGAATCGAAATCCAGTGCGGGGGCTTTTTTGCAGCGCACCAGATGCGCCGCCTCGATAGCCGCGTCGTAAATGATCTTGTAAGTCTCTTCCGGTCCCAGACAAGTTGCCGCCAAGCGCCCGCGGCCTCTTTTCACCGCAGCGGTGACAATTCTGTCGCCCCACAGGGCGCAGGCTTCGCGGCAGGCAGCGTCGTCGCCGGTCACCAACGCCACGGGGATCTTTTTGCCGGAAGCGGCCGCAGCGTTGATGCCGATCTCCCCCACTTCAAGCCCGTTCAGTTTCACGCTGTAAACCACGTTTGGATCGATAGTGTGATCCAGCACCGCGCACTGCGTGCCGGCCATGGCATGATAGCAAAGGAAGAAGATGCCGTCACACTCGTCGAAGCCTTCCATCATGCCCACCATTTTAGGAGCCCCGCTGATCAGCCGCGCTCCTTTCGGCCATTCGCCGACGTCCAGGTTGGTCATGTGACTGTGAGCGTCGTTGACGAGCACCTCGTCGGCGCCGCCGTCAAGCGCACCGCGAACCGCCGCGAGAACGTCGTGCTGCTGCATTCTGCGGCCGAAACCATATTCCGGGCGGAGGCTGTCGCACTGCGCGATGGACGTGACGCCCGTGGCGCCTTCCATGTCGGCGCTGATAAAAATCCTCATCGGACTGCTAGTCCTTTTCAGCCGATTTCGCGGCAGGCGGCTCCACAGCCCTCACGGGGCGCCCGACCATCAACTCGGGGCGGACCGCTGCGTCGAATTCCTTGGCCGACAGATACCCAAGCGCCAGTGCCGCTTCGCGCAGCGTCGTGCCTTCGCTGTTCGCTTTTTTAGCGATCTCGGCGGCCTTGTCGTAGCCAATCTTCGGCGCTAACGCCGTAACCAGCATCAGACTGCGGCTCAGGTTCTCGGCGATGCGCGCTTCGTCGGCCTCCAGCCCCGCCAAGCAATGGTCAGTAAAAGAGTTCATTACGTCGCCGAGCAGGCGGCAGCTCTGCAAAAAGTTGTAGGCAATCACAGGCAGGAACACGTTCAGTTCGAAGTTCCCCTGCGACGCCGCGAAGCCCACGGCCGTATCGTTGCCCATCACCTGCACGGCCACCATCGTCACAGCCTCGCACTGGGTGGGGTTGATCTTGCCGGGCATAATCGAGCTGCCTGGCTCGTTCGCGGGAATTCGCAGCTCGCCGAGACCGCAGCGCGGGCCCGAAGCAAGCCAGCGCACGTCGTTGGCGATCTTCATCAGATCGGCAGCCAGCGCCTTGAGCGTGCCGTGCAGCGACACGATCTCGTCGCGGCTGGTGAGCGAGTGAAATTTGTTCGGCGCGGTGCGGAAATCCACGCCGGTAATGTCGCCGATCGCCTGCGCGGCGTACTTTCCAAACTGCTCGGGCGCGTTCAGTCCTGTGCCCACAGCCGTGCCGCCGAGCGCCAGATCTTTCATGAACTCGACGGCGGTCATGATCATGGACTGGCAGCGTTCAAGCATGCGCGTCCAGCCGCCGATTTCCTGCCCAAGCGTCAGCGGTGTGGCGTCCTGCAGGTGCGTGCGCCCAATCTTGACCAGATCCATATAACGTTCCGACTTGCCACGCAGACACTCGCGCATCTTTTCCAGCGCGGGAAGCACTTCTTTCTCCACGGCCAGCACGGCGGCGACGTGCAGCGCCGTAGGGAACGTGTCGTTGCTGCTCTGGCTGCGGTTGACATGGTCATTCGGATGGATTTTCCGCCCCAGATGTTCAGAAGCGAGATGGGCGATCACTTCGTTAACGTTCATGTTGCTTTGCGTGCCGCTGCCCGTCTGCCAAACCTTAAGCGGGAATTCGTCCCAGCTGCCGCCGGCCAGCAGCTCGTCGGCAGCGTGCATGATCCCTGCGGCGATTTCGGTATCGATAGCGCCGAGGCGGCCATTGGCGGCGGCCGCGGCTTTCTTGAGGATCAGAAAGGCTTCGATAATCTCTCGCGGCATCGTCTCCGTGCCGATGCGGAAGTTCTCGTAACTGCGCTGCGTCTGCGCGCCCCAATAACGCTCAGCAGGGACGGCAATCTCGCCCATGCTGTCTTTTTCGATGCGGTACTCCATGCGCGACTCACTCCTATACTAGGGGAAAAATTTCTCTAGACAGTGTACCACGAAAAAACATTGAAGCGCGAAACGATTTTTTGTTTTCCACTCAAAACATTCTCCACGAATCGTGCTCTTTGCGTTAGAATAAGAAATTGTACTGCACGCTTTATTCACAAAGGAGGAATGCGTCAATGGCAGCGGAAACGAAGAGAAAAGAACTGCCGCTCCCGCCGCTGTGGGACTTGCCCCGGCACGAGGCGGCCATTGTCGCGGCACGATGGAACGGAGATCCGTTCATCCGCGTCCCTGAAGATTATCACCTCGAATCGGATGCATCGGCTTTTTTCAAGGCGGCCGACTTTCCCAATTCGCCCTATTTTCCAGCGTTGGATTTTTATCATATGTACAGCCAAGGTTCGCGTACAATCCTGCCCTGCTTCCGCACTTACCAGCAAACCCGCGATTACAGCTGCGCCTCGGCCGCAGCGCTGATGGTTATGTATCATTTCGGTTACTACGACTGGCAGGAACTGGAGATCGCCGATAAAATGGCAGCCTTTCACGGCCTGCCGACGGAATCGCGCCGCCCTATCCCGGTCAAGGACCTGGTCCATTTTTTTGAAGCGATTGACTGGGATGTGGAGTCAAACCTGCCTTTTGCCGGACGCGCACCGCAGGATAATGCCGCCCGCGGCAATACCGTCCGCAATCCGTGGCAGAACGCGGAAGCCAAAAGCTTTCCGACGCTGGAAAGCTTCGCCTGCTTTTGCCGCCAAACGCTGCGCAGCGGCGCCCCGATTATGGTCGAGAACATCGATTGGGGCGCGCACTGGCGGGTGATCATCGGCTACGACGACATGGGGACGGACGATCCGGGGCACGGCGTACTGATCCTCGCCGATCCTCACGACACAGCCGATCACTGCCAGGACGGATACGTCGTGGAACATATCGACAAGTTTTACAGCACCTGGTACGATGTTTTTGTCATGGAACGGGACGAGTGCACCCAGCCCTGGGTCGTCGCCCGTCCGCCCCGAAAGGAAGGAGACTTGTGGCCATGCACCGCGAAAAAGAAACGCTGATCCGCTTCGGCATCGCCGTACCGGAGAACCTTCTGCAAAGTTTTGACAAGCGCCTCAAGAGCGCCGGCCTGCCCAACCGATCGGAGGCTCTGCGTCAGCTGATCCGCGAGTATGTCAGCCGCGACACCTGGCAAAAAGGCTCGGGGCAAGTCTACGGCACAGTCACGCTTACCTACAACCACCACAGCAACGACGTAACAGCGCGCCTTACCAGCCTTCAGCACGATTTCGGCGGCATCATCGTATGTACCACTCACGTCCACGCCGACCATGACCACTGCCTCGAGACTGTCATCGTCCGCGGCGACGTGGAGAGCGTAAAAGCTTTCATCGCCTCGCTGCGCGCGCTTAAGGCCGTCAGCTCGGTCAATCCCGTGATCTCCGTTCTGGTCTGAGATGTTCAACGCCTCCATTCTGATGGGCAGCGCGCCCATTCCCAGTCTGATCCTCCGCTTCGCCCTGCCGGCCACGCTTGGAGTGCTGGCCAACGCGCTTTACAACATCGTCGACCGCGTCTTCATCGGCCATTATGCCGGCGCCGAGGGGCTGGGCGCCATTTCCGTCGTCTTTCCCATCATCCTGCTGGTCGTCGCCTTCAGCGCTCTGCTCGGCGTCGGCACGGCTTCGCAGATCTCACGCGACCTCGGCGCGCAGGATCAGGAGCGGGCCGAAATCGCGCTCGGCAACGGCATCGCTGCCTCCGTCTTTTTCCTGGCGCTGACAACGCCGCCGCTGCTGTTCAACATCCCGACGATCGTCAGGCTGTGCGGCGCCACGGAGCGTATCGCGCCGCTGACGGAAATCTACCTGAAAATCACCGGGCCGGCTATTCCCGTTCAGTTTCTCAGCATGGTTCTGATCGCGGCCATGCGGGCCGAAGGCCATCCGCGTCATGCCATGTGGGCGATGGTGCTCGGATCTCTGTTCAACGTTGTCCTGGACTGGTGGTTCATCGCTGGACTCGGCATGGGCGTGGCGGGAGCCGCCTGGGGAACCGCAGGAGCGCAGATTCTGGCCTTTCTCTGGCTGCTCGCTTTTTACGTGCGGCGCCGCGGCGCGCTGCGGCTCTCGACCGACCGGTTCAGACTGCGCTGGCGGGTGCTGGCCGAAACCTGCGCGATAGGGATGTCGCCCTTTTTGATCAACATCTTCTTTTCAGTCATGCTGGTGGCATTCAATCTGTTGTTGGGGCAACACGGCGGCGAGATGGCCATTTCCGCCATGGGAATATTCTTCGGTCTCGACAGCCTGCTTTTCATGCCCGTCACCGGCATCGGCGAGGGTGCTATGCCCATTATCGGCTATAACTACGGCGCGCGCCGCTGGGACCGCCTGCGCGAAACAGTGAAGATCGCGCTGCTTTTTTCGGTCGGTTATTATATTTTGTCCGAAGCTGCGGCGATGTTCTGGGCGGAGGAACTGGCTTCTTTCTTCACCGACGGCAATCCCGAACTGATCGCCCTCGCCGCGCGCTGCATGCGCATCGGATACGCCGCTCTTCCCTTCAGCGCTGCTGCGATCATCGTCGGCTACACGCTCGAGGCGCTCGGACGGGCGCGGACGTCTTTTTGCTTCAATCTGTTCCGACAGCTCGTCGGCATCGCGCTGATCGTCATCCTGCCGCGTTTTCTCGGCATCGACGGCGTGTGGATCACATTTCCCGCCATCGACCTTGTCGGCGGCCTCGCCGCCGTGCTGCTGCTGCGCCGCGAAGCGCGGAAACTGCGCCAAACGGAAAACTCGTCGCCGCTGTAAAAGCCTCTGCAGCTCGCACTGTTTCTCGATAAAAGACCACGTTCAAAGACGCTGCGGAAAAGAGTCACAAAGCGAACCGCGCAAATGCATGAAATTCTCGGGCAAAATTCCACCGTCACGAGCAGTACAGGAGTCCGTTCATTTCTATGACTATGGACGGATTGCTGCAAGCTTCGCCCTCTTACTTTGAAAAACATTTCATTTGAAAAAACAGAGCAAAGCCGTGCAAGAATTCGCTTTTCTGTGTTGTTTTTGTCTGATTGCTGGGAAGTCCGCAATAAAAACCATATTATTATATATTTTTACACCACGCGATGCTCATATAATTATGATACAATAAATCCGGAGACCCTTTTACTTACTGACTGACAATACCACAAAACATACGCAGACTATCTATTTTCTGACGCAACGCTGTGCAGAGTTCTCTGCACAGCGTTGCACTTTTGGCAAGCCGCGGGGCTCTGTTATCGAAATCCCGTGGCTGTTATGTTTTACTAAGCTCCCACGTTTTTCCGCTTTCGATGTCCCGGCGGCATCGCAGCCTTGATGCGATTCCATTTATTGTCGGTTAATTCATGTCTGTTTATTCCTATAGTCCTGGATTTAAGAGCTTGAACCGATTGGGAATATGGTTATGATTACATATACGAGCCCCCAAAGCAGGCGCCCCTGGAATTTGATCGGCGATTCCCCAGGGGATAATACAATCCAAAGAGTTACTGATTTTTTTCAGTGGCAACTCTAAGCTGTCCAGGTGTTTCATGAAAACTCGCTGGGAAAGGAGGATAACAGATGATCGATATCGGTTATTTTGGAGCCGTCTTTATTTTTGCAGTAGGCGTTTTAATGTCACTCAGTGTCGTCGTATATGTCGTCTTCAATTATTATCGTTACAAAGGGAAAGACGCTATCGACGAAAAATAAAATTGAGCATATACTCGAGGTGATTTAAACATGCAGCCCTTTATTTCCGTAACAACTGCGCTTGTTGTCGTTGGTGCAATTTCCATCATGCTTCTTTCCTTTGGTTTTTTCATCAACAAAAAACTCATCAAGAACTCTAATGACTTCCTTTACGCCGGGCGCAATGTCGGGCTGGCTTTCAGCACTGCCACTTTGATTGCGGCCTGGGTAACAGGGAATACGACAATGGCGGCACCTGAACAAGGCTATACATTAGGACTGATTGCCTGCTTTGGATACGCTTCCGCCGGGCTTCCTCTCATCATTTTTGCTCCACTGGCGCTGCGCATCAAGAAGCTGATGCCAAACGGATGCACGTCGGGAGACTTTATCAGAATTCGCTTTGGCAAGGCTGTCTGGGGACTCTACCTTCTTCTCTCCGCGTGGTATTTTCTAGGCTGCCTGATGACGCAGGCCATGGCCGGCGGCATTCTTCTTCAAGCTCTCGCGGGAACGCCTTATCTTCTCGGCATGCTTACGATTATGCTTGTCTGCACAATTTATACACTAAAAGGCGGACTGAAGGCTGTCATGGCCACTGACTATATCCTTAGCCTCCTCATCTTAGGAATGCTGTTCATTACAGCTGTAATGGCCTATACCCGATTTGGAGCCGGCGATGTATATGAAGGCGTTATGACTCTCGTTCCCGAACGCATGAATCTCATCACCAGCGCAGGATTGATGTATTTAGGAAGTAATTTTCTCTTTGCCGCGGGAGAGATTTTTCACAGTAATCAATGGTGGCAGAGGGTTTATGCGGCTAAAGAGAGTGTCGCTGCTAAATCGTTCATTCTCAGCGGCCTCATCTGGATGACTGTTCCGATTGTAGCGGGTGCTTTGGCTTTTGTCGCAATTTCCAACAATTATGTCGTTCCTCAGGTTAATATGGTTTTCCCAATCGTGGTATCGCAGCTTCTTGGACCAATCGGCTCCGTGTTAGTCCTCATCATCATTTATGCAGCACTGGCCTCGACAGTGAGCTCGATCTTAACGTCCTCGTCAAACCTTATCGTCCAAGATATTTTCAAGCAACTGATTAATCCGAATATTTCGAACGAGCAGCTTATCAAGTACAACCGCGTCGTGATCGTAGCCCTAAGCGTTTTTGCAGTGGCACTCACATGGAAGCAGCGTACCAGTATGTACCAGCTCCTGCTTCTGACCGGCCCCGCCGTCGCTTCCATGGTGTGGCCCATTGCCTACGGCATTTTCAACCAACATACAAACCGCGTCGCAGCGTTTTGGGCAATGCTTTTGGGGATGTCCTGCGGCTTGGTAACATATTTCGTCATTTCGTCTTATGCAGCGCCGGTCGTTTCAGCCGTTGTGTCCTGTCTCGTTCTCGTTTGCGGTACTGCACTCAAACCAGATCAGCGCTTTCGTTGGAAAGATCTCAATGAAGTTCACGCACCTAAGGAGGGAGCTTAATGATGGACAGCTACGCTATTTATGTTTCTAAAGACATATTTAAATTCATCATCTACGGTTCAATCGTCCTTCTAGGAGGAACTGTGGCATTGCTGCTTACAATGTTCTTCAAAGAGCTGAAAAACGGTTCCCTTTGGTAAAAAATCATACGCTGTTAATAAAGGGGATATCACATTATTTGAGATATCCCCTTTTTGCGTAGCCTTTTCACATAACCACAAAGGAGGTAACTTTATGTTTTGCCTTGAAGAATCAACAATTGCTGATATTCAGAAAGCGTTCGCTTCGGGAGAACTAACCTCATGGGATCTGACGGCAGCCTATATGGAAAGAATCGCCAACATTGATAAATCCGGACCGACGTTAAATTCAGTGCTGGAACTGAACCCTGATGCTCTATATATCGCTGAAGCCATGGACCGAGAACGAAAACAAAAGGAACCTCGCAGCATTCTGCACGGTATTCCCATCCTTCTCAAGGACAACATCAATACTCATGACATGATGCATACCAGCGCCGGCTCCATTGCTCTTGCCGACAATTACGCTCCATATGATGCTACGATTGTCAAAAAACTCCGTCAGGCTGGAGCTGTTATCCTGGGCAAGACAAATATGACAGAGCTTGCTAATTATATGTCATATAACATGAAAAACGGTTACAGCTCCCGCGGGGGACAGGTCATCAATCCTTACAATCCCAGCGGTAATACATGGGGGTCCAGTTCTGGTTCTGCCGTCGCGACCTCAGCCAATCTCTGCGCTGCTTCCATTGGCACCGAAACCGACGGATCTATTATCTGGCCGTCTCATAACAACGGCATTGTCGGCCTCAAACCTACGCGCGGGCTTGTGAGCCGTTATGGCATCGTTCCGATCTGCACGGCACAGGACACAGCGGGGCCCATGACTCGCACGGTCGAAGACGCCGCTACGCTGTTGAATTTTATTGTCGGAAACGACGAAAACGATCCTTCCACATGGAGCCGCGACGAACAAATCCCGTGCGATTATCGCGCGTTTCTAAAGACAGACGGGCTGCAAAAACTGCGCGTAGGCATCAATCGCGGATACTTCGACGAACTCAGTGAAGAGCAGAAGATTCTGGCCGAAAAAGCCTTCAAAGACATTGAAAGCTGCGGCGCAGAGCTTATAGAAGGCGTAAACCTTCCGCACCTCCGCTGTGATAGTTCCGTTCTTCTTTATGAATTCAAGCAATGCCTGAACTCTTACTTATCAAGCTGCAGTCCTGCCCTTAAGAACAGAACTTTGGGTGATATGATCGATTACTATAATCACCATCCCCAAGAGGGACTAAAATACGGGCAAACTATCCTTCTGGATGCTCAGTTTAAAACTAGCGGGACTCTGACGGAAGCCAAGTATATTCATGATCGTCTCGATGCACTTAAAAAGTCCAGGATCGACGGCATCGATCGTGTTCTAGACGACAGCAGAGCCGATATTTACGTGGCCCCGGGAATCTCTGACGCATCTCCTATCTCCGGGTATCCTTCCATCGTAGTACCTGTCGGCTGCACTGAAAGCGATAATATGCCGTTTGGCGTTACCTTTGTGGGCAGAGCCTTTTCAGAGCCTGTGCTTATCGCAGCAGCATACGCTTTTGAACAGAAAACGAAAGCGCGCCGCGCGCCGGATTTCAAAAATTTTTCTTTGAATTAGATTTGAGAAAAACAGTCCTCAGAAGAATTCGCCTATCCCTGCCCTGCCGCTGCAGAACTCTGCGGCGCGGAGCGTCGAGACAAGTTTCTTTTTCCTTTCGGCCGAGGCGCTGCGAAGGCGTTCAGCCGCCCAGAATTATACTGACTGCTGTGCAGTCTGCGCAGTCGGCTGTGTGAGTTTTTCCCGGAGTGCCCGTGCGTTCCGTTTTTTGATTAAGAAATAGCATTAATGTTGAGGCGCGCGACGGCAATGCTGTCGCGCGCCTCAGTTGTTTTGCCGTCAGTTGAACGACTCTTCCCGATCGTCCGTATCGGAGCGCAGGATGCGCACAGCGTGCTCCTGAAGCCAGTCGGAGAATGCGCACGCCGGCTCGGGCAGTGCCTCCCAATGGCGCCGGCAGATTGGCGGCAGGCATTTCCTCGAGATCCCCAGCGCCGCTCCCCCCAGCAACGCCGTTTCGGCGTCTCCGCAGGACAGCCCCGGCAAAAAGAGAAGCAGCGAGCTTTCCAGGTTACGCATCCTCGGGCCGGTTGGTGCCGTCGTCCTCCTCGGGGCGCAGGATACGCACGGTCTCCTCCTGGAACCAGTCGTAAAGGGTGTCTTTCGGCTCTTGCTGCGCGCGCAGGCGTTCGATGCTCGTACCGAGGATGTAGAACGGACGGCAGGGTTCGATCAGATCGCGCCCCCAGCGGCGCAGCGTCGCCGTCAAATCGGTTAACTGCATCTCGGTGTCGGTGACGAGAGCCAGCAGCGTCCAGTCCTCCTGCTCATCGGCGTCGAGGTCGTACCAGCCAGGGACGTAGACGCGCCGCTGCTCCATCAAAAAGACGTGCAGCCGTCCGATCACCGGCAGCAGCTCTCGGGGATCGTCACCGCATTTCACGGCGAACAGCAGATCGACGTTGTAAAATCCGAAGCGGTCCGACGCCATCGGTTTGAAAAACCTGTAGTGTTCGAAATCGGCATGGCTGCGCAGCATAAAGTCAACCGTCAGCGTTCCCGCGGGCGCGCAGTTTTCCTTCGCCCAGGCGTCGAGCGCCGCCTGTCCCGGAGCGGGATGCTCGCGCGCCGCTACGCCCCAGTGCGGGAAAGCCTTTACAAAAGACTCGACAAGCGGATGATGCGGCCAAACCGCCCTGACGCGCTCGCCCTCGAAGGCGAAGTACCGATCGTCGGGCAGACAGGGCACGACGGGAAAGGTTTCACCGCAGACAGTCTCCTTGACGCCCCACTGCTGACGAAAAGCCCTGTCCAGCAACAGACACATGCGGTTGTGTTCCAGCGCCTGCTGCGCCCGCGCATCGTTTGGGAACTCGCCGACGGGCGCCGCCGGCACGCCCAACTCGCGCGACAGTTCCTGCCGCGCCGCCTCGCCGCGGGACGTCAGCACATAGCCGCCGCCCCTGCGCTCCAGACAGCCGCAGGTAAGCAGCTTCTCCAGCGCTTCGGGATCATCGCCAGCCAGCCGCACCGTTTCGGCATCCCAGCAGGGCGATTCCGGGGAAAACAAAAGCAGCGAAGGTTCCATGCTCATACCTCCTTGTTGAAAAGCAGCCTTTTTACTCGCGAGCGCCGCGTGGGCAGCTTTCACACCCGTTCCCGTTAAACATGTCATGCTTTTTTGCCTACAGCCCGAAGGCGCGTCGAAAAACGCATGACGTTGTACGACGCAGATTTTCGCACAGCCGGGCGCGCGCAGCTTGATCTTTTCACTGACGCTTCTTTATTGAACGTCAGTATCATAAGGGCATTTCCGCCTTGCTGCGGAAATGCCCTTTTCTATGCGAAACTATGGAGGAAATTCTTTACAGTTTCAGCAATCCTTTCTTTTCTTCGTCCTGCAGCCCCTTCACCAGAGCGGCGCAGGCGCACAGCATAATGATGGAGAACGGAGGCGCTGCCGTCAAAGACACCGTCTGCAAATTCTGAAGTCCGCCCGTCGTCAAAAGCACCACGGCCAGGGCGCCCATCAGCGAGCCCCAGATAGCGACACGGATCTTGGGGGGATCCATGACGCCCTGAGTCGAGTACATGCCAAGGACGAACGAACAGGAATCGGCCGAGGTAACAAAGAACGTCATGATGAGGATCATCATCAGATAGGACATAATCTGTCCAAACGGATAATATTTGTACATCTCGAACGTCCCAACGGAAACATCCTTAAGGACATCCGCCGCGATCTTGATGTTTCTCACGAGCTCAAGATGAAGACCGGCCGTACCGAAAATTGCAAACCAGGTAAAACTGCCCAGCGCGGGGATAAAAAGACATCCCAGGACGAACTCGCGAATCGTGCGCCCTTTGGAAACGCGGGCAATAAAAGATCCGACGAAAGGAGCCCAAGCGATCCACCACGCCCAGTAATACAAAGTCCAGCCCTTAAGGTGACCCTCATACGCGCCGCCGTAGGCAGACATATGGAAACTGTCGCTGATAAGATGCGAGAAGTAATCGCCGATTCCTGTCATCAGGGACTGAATCATCGGCATCGTCAGACCGACGATAAGCAGCAGGAGCATCAGAACCATGCAGAGGAAAATATTGATATTGGAGAGATTTTTAATGCCTTTTTCCAGACCAAGCAGAGCTGAAGTCAAATAACTTCCGCAGAATATGATAATGAGAACAATTTGAACCGTCATGGTCTTCGGCACGCCGAACAGAACGTTCAGCCCGGAATTGAGCTGAAGCACTCCCAAGCCAAGAGAGGTGCAGACTCCGGCAACGGTAGCGAAGATAGCGAGAATGTCGACAAGCTTGCCGAACCATCCGTTGACCCGCTCTTCTCCTACCAGAGGAATAAAAATAGTGCTGATAAGCCCGGGCTTGTTATGACGGAACGTGTAATAAGTCAAAGGAAGAGCGATTACGACGTAGCCCGCCCAAGGGTGAAGCCCCCAGTGGAAAAAGGAAATACGCAGAGCGTCCCGAGCCGCCGTTATAGACCCTGCGGGCGCGTCGGTAGGAAGTGAAACGAAGTAGTTCAAAGGCTCGGCCGCGCCGTAAAACACAAGTCCCACGCCCATGCCGGCGGAGAACAGCATGGCAAACCACGAAAAATCGGAATATTCCGGGCGCGAATCGGGCTCACCAAGCCGGACGCTGGCAAAACGGCTGAACCCCATAAACACACAGAAAATAACGAAAATGTTCATAGTCAGCATATATCCCCAGCCGTAATAGTCCGTCAGTCCGTTGAAAAGACTTTTGGCAAAGGCTCCAAAGTGTTCGGGAGCCAACAGCCCCCAGAGAACAATAGCGACTACGACGAAAAGCGAAATATAATAAACAGAATCATTCTTCTTGTCATTCCGAGGCAAGGACACGTTCGTTACTCCTCTCACAAATATCAGTCGGAAAATAAGGGGCCGTCATACCGAATCGAGATACGTCCGGCCCCTCGCTGTCACATACAGAAACGGGCGCGAAAAGCTGTTCTTAGAACTTCGACGGGAACACCGTCGGCTCGGCAATGTCCGCCGCCAGAGCGTTCAGAGCCGCCTCAACGCGGCTGGTGCGCAGCTGCCACTCGGCCTCGGCGCTCAGCTCGGGATCCCCCAGAGGATAGGGCACGGACACGGTCTGAACCATGCGGTTGGAACCAACGGTCTTGGCCACGTCGATCAGGTTGCACATCACGACCACGGGAATGCCGGTTTTCTCGATTTCCTTGCCCATCGTTGCACCGCAACGAGTGCAGGTGCCTCAGGTGGCGGTGAGCACAACGGCGTCGACCTTGGCGGCGTTGAGTTCGGCGGCGATCTCCCTGCCGAACTTGGCGGCGAAAGCCTGAGTCGTGCCGGTGCCGACAGTCACGTAGAAATAATCGTAAAGCTTGCCGATCTTGCCCTGCTTCTCAAAGTAGCGCATGGCGTCCACGGGAATGCCGCGGTCGGGAATATGGCACATGGCGGCGGGGTCAAAGCCGGCATGGATCGTCTTGAACACACCCTCGGGCAGATTGTCCAGCTTGGAGATGTCGTACTTGCCCCACTTCTGGGCGGAAGCGCTCTGAATACGGTCCGGGTTGTCCACGGGGACCACGCCGGAAGATGAGACGAGCGCAATCGTGGCATGCGCCAGATCCTTGAGCGCGGGCGCGGGCGGGATCTTCTCCATCTTGGGGATGATCAGCTCGGTCTGGAACGGCTCGCCCTTAAGCTTCTTGAGCAGCATGTCGATGACGCGGTCGGCGGCGATGCGTCCGTCGGGCTGAGGGATCTCGGCGCGGATGCCGCGGGGGAAGTAGCCTTCCTGGGCGGCGGGCAGGAGCTCTTCGCCCCTGGCGATCTTCTTGGCGAACGCAGCCATGGCGGTCACGTCATCCTTCATGAAGGTCGCCTTGCGGCCGCCCTTGAAGATGCAGCACACAGATTTGTACTCTTCGACGCCGGGGTTCTCCTCGTTCATGGAGGTGATCACGGGCACGTGGTAGCGCTCGGCCACAGCCTTGCACATGATGCCGCAGCCGACGCCGTAACGTCCGGCCATGAAAGCGGGACCGGCAAAGAAGATATCGAATTTCTTCGTGTCGAGCCAGGCGAAGATCTCTTTCAGGGCCTCGTCGGTGTGGTTGGTGATGTAATTGTCGCCGCAGACGATGGTGTTGGTGACTTCGATGTCAGGCTTCACCATCTGGTTCAGCATCATCGAGCAGCCGACGAGATTGTCGTGAAAAATCGGCTTGGCGTCGGCCGCGTCTTCGCCGCCGACTTGGCCGAAGAACTGGTTGATGTAGTGAATGGCTTTGAGCATTTTATTTTTGCCTCCCCGATTAAAAATCAGCGCAGGTTCTCTTGGAGTAGCCGCTGATGTGGTTGGCGCAGAACATGCCGTTGTTCTCCATCACGAAGGAGCCGTCGGGACGGATGCAGCCTTCCCAGCCGCCGGAGTTTCCGTCACGGGCCAGCGCTTCGAGCTCGCCGATGACTTCCATCTTGGGGAACTCATACATCTGTGACACGTTGCCGGTGGAAACCAGCGCATCGGTGGCGGGATTCATGGAGACGAGGGGCTGCGAGGCGCCGTCGCGCCCGGTGCACTCGTCGGACAGGCCGATGGTCTTGATGCCGAGGCGTTCGAGTTCGACCAGCATGGCAGTGTAATCGACGTCAGGATTGCCGTACCCCTCCTCGACGACGACCGCGGCGTCGACGCCGAGAGACGTGCAGATCTGCCCGGCCATCTTCACGCAGCGGGCTTTTTCGTCCATCTTCACGTTCAGCGTGGACATGACCACGCCGAGGAAGTTGATGGTCTTGCCGTGCTGCTCGTAAAGCTTCTTGATCATCGGATTGACGGCGAACTCGTAGGTCGAGATCTTCGACGACGTGGGCATGAAGGAGCCCGACACCATGCAGCCGTCGAGCAGTTCGTTGGGATGCATGAAGGTAGGCAGGATGTGGTTGCCGTCCCAGCCGTAGATCAGCGTGTTATAGCCCATGGCCTCCATCTGAGTCTGGGGCTGAAGCACGTAGACCACGCGGGGCAGCTTGTCCACTTCAGGGCCGCGCTCATTGAGGGCGGGCAGATCGTAGACTTCGATGTTCTCGGGCTCGAGGTCCTTCACGCACTGGCCGACGTACTCGGCGAGGCGCATGCCGGCCCAGCGCAGAGCGTGATTCTTCTTCTGCTGCTCGCGCTTTTCGAACTCTTCGTCGGTGTCGGCCACCAGCACGAGGTTGACCATGTCGCCGAAGATCGTATGGTGCTGGTATTTGCCGCCCATGGCGATCAGCCCATCCTGGAAACCGCCCCAGTGTTCGCCGACGACGAGCAGCGAACAGCCCTGCAGGCAGTGCGTGCGGCCGGAACCAGCGATCTCCATCTCGGACAGCACGCCCGGGAAGATCCCGTGGCCGCCGGACACTTTGCAGCGCATCTCCACCGCTTCCTTGACGGGACAGAGCACCACTTCGTCGCCCGGATGAACGATCTTCAGATCGGCGGTGGTGATGTGTTCGTCTTCCTTGACGACCTTGAGCAGTTCTTCCTTGTTGACGGTGAGAACGCCCTTGCTGTAGCCCGTATGGTCGCCGAACTTGATGTCGGTGACATGAAAGGCTCCGATTTCAAGTCTCATAACCGAAATCACTCCTTCTTCAAGATTCGCGGGAATCAAGTCCCCCCGATGCCCCTTCGAGATGACCGGACATCCTCGGCCCGGCCGCTCCATTCCCTATGCGTTGCTTTTCACAAATGAATTATAATGAAAAAGAATGGATGACTTCCATAATAAAAAATGTGAAAATGCCCGTAGTAAAAATTATGACGCGCCTTTCACGACGATCCGAGCGCGTCGCTTGGCGCGTTTTATCCCGGTCAGATATTACACATGGAACATGAGCAGAGAGCCGCCTCGCTCGATGCGAGGCGGCTCTCTGCCGTTGTTTTCCGATCGGATTTTTACGATGGTTCACTGTCTGCAGCGCAGGCGGCGCCGCTGCAGATTTTCCTCTCCCGCTCCGCCGCAGACGCCGTGCCCGCTTTTTCTTTATGACTGAAGGCGGCGTTTCAGCTGAGGTCAAGGTAGCCTTCGCGAATCGCATAGCGCGTCAGCTCGGCCATGCTGTTGCAGCCAAGCTTGTCGAGGATGTGGCGGCGGTGCGTGTCCACCGTGTTTTTGCTGATGCTGAGGCGCTCGGCAATCTGTTTGGCGTTGCGCCCGCTGACGAAAAGCTTCAGCACGTCCAGTTCACGGTCCGACAACGGGCAGTTCGAGGACTGAGCCTCGTTCTCGGTCAAGCGCAGATAATCCCCGATGAGCGTTGAAAGGATCGCCGGCGTCAAGTAATACTGCCCGTTCGCGACGGTTTGGATGGCCAGACACAGCTCCTGCGACGAACACTCTTTCAGCACGTAGCCGCGGGCGCCGGCCTTCAGGCTCTCGACGATCAGATTCTTGTCGCCGTGCATGGACAGCACCAGCACCTTCGCGCCGGACGATCCGGCGGCAATTTTCTGCGTCGCATGGATGCCGTTCAGCCGCGGCATTGTCATGTCCATCAGCACCACGTCGGGCTGCAGGCGCTCCGCCGCCGCGACGGCCTCCGCGCCGTCGCGGGCCAGCCCCGCCAGTTCGATGCCGTCCGCCTTGCCGAGCAGCTCCCGCAGTCCTTCAAGAAACATTTCGTGATCGTCGGCCAGAAGCACGCGAATACTCATTTGAACTCCCCTTCCTTCAGCTTCAACGGACAGGACATGGCAACAGTCGCGCCTTTTCCGGGAATGGAAACGATTTTCAGAGTTCCGTCGATGGGTTCAAGACGCTCTCTGATGCTGAAAAGCCCCAAACTCTTCTTTTCCCTGCGCGCCTCGTTATGCTCGAGGTCGAAGTCCTCGGGAAATCCCCGGCCGTTGTCCTCTACAGCGACCATGATCTTCCCCGGGCCGCGGTTGACGATAATGGTGACGCGCGTGGCGCCGGAATGCTTGATCACGTTGATCAGCAGCTCGCGCGCCATGCGGTAGAGAATCACGCAGACGGCGTCGTCCGCCCAGAAGTCGGCCATGGTCCCCTTCGCTCGCAGCTCCCACTTGATGCCGTGCGGCGTGAGCAGATTGTCAGCCAGCGATTCCAAAGCGGGGTTGATGCCCACTTCTTTGAGAATGGGCGGACTGAGTTCGAAGATCAGCGAACGGCTCTCGCAGATCATCTTCTCCGTGTTCTCTTCCAGCGCCGCCATCTCCGCCGCGAGCTCGGAAGGAATCTTTTCGCGCAGCTTGCGGATCTTGTGAAGCTGCGAGACCAGATCGTAGCCGATGCGGTCGTGCAGGTCGGTGGCGATGGCGCGGCGCGTGCTCTCCTCGGTGAGCGTCAGCTGCGTGGCCAAACTGCGCACTTCATTTTTTTTGCGGTCCAGCGCCTCGTCGGCATCTTTCAGTTTCGTCTTGTCGAGGAAAATCACGGCCACCATGGCCGGCGGCAGCGGGAAGGCGATCGCCTCGAGAAAACTGCCGGTCTCTTTGCTGTTGCCCTCGCAGTGCACCGAATGTCCGAGACGCAGACAGTCGACGATAATCCGGGACCATCGCGGTTCGGCAGTCGGCCATACGTCGAGGAAGCTTCGCCCGATCACGTCGCAGCGGCGAACCTTCATGACGCGCTCGTAAGACGGGTTGACGTCGACGAAGAACACTCTGTCGGCCGTAATGCTGCGGCGCGCTCCATGCTCCACGCGGTACAGCGCGATCGGTTCGAACGTCCACGCGAACAGCGTCCGGTAGACGATCATCGCTTCCTCAGACGTCCCCGCCGGAAAGTTCCTATTGTCCCTGCCATATTCCATTTCAGCTCATCTGCCTTGTCATGAGATCGTGGATTTTACTTCGCATAGCGCCGACGCCAGGAATCGTTTTCAAGAGCCGTTTTATTCCGTAACATTTTCCGCGTTTCAGCGGACGAAAGACTCTGCCGCCCTCTCGGGCAGAGAGCGGCGTCCTAATCACCGTTCAAGCTTTTTGAAGCGCCCTCGGTAGGAAATCAGCAGCGCCAGCGTCACGCAGCAGGCGCACACGTCCGCCACGGGATAGCTCATGAACACTCCGGCGACGCCGAAAAGCCGCGGCAGGACCAGCAGCGAAGGGATGAAAAAAATCACCTGACGGCTCAGCGACAGAAACAGCGCCGGCCCGGCGAATCCCAGCGCCTGAAACGTCACCGTGCCGACGATCTGGAAACCGATGATCGCGAACGTGGATTGAAGGATGCGCACCCCCCAGACGGTAAGGCGAATCACCTCGGCGTCGTCGGTAAACGCGTGCACAAAAACGTGCGGAAAGCCAAGCAGAATGATCTCGCCCGTCACAGTAATGACCGTGGCCGAAATCAGCGCGATCTCAATGGCCTTGCGGGCGCGGCTGTAAAGGCCGGCGCCGTAGCAGTAGCCTACGATCGGCTGCATGCCCTGCCCGATGCCGAAGATCGGCATCACAGCGATCGACGAGACCTTCATCATAATCGCGTAGGCGGCGATATGCAGCGCCGAACCGTAATGCGAGATCTGATTCATCAGAATCGTGTTGGCCACCGTCAGCGCCCCTTGGCGCGCGAACTCGGAAACGCCGACGCCGAGGATCTCGGCGTCGATGGCCCAGCGCAGCGGCATACGGCTGACGCGCAGAGCGATCAGACTGCGGCGCCCCGTCAGATAGTAACGCAAATTCCACAGCAGCGTCACCAGCTGGCCGATCACCGTCGCCCAGGCCGCCCCCGCCATGCCCATCTTGAAGCCGAAAATGAACAGCGGATCGAGAAAAACGTTGAGCACCGCCGGCAGCACCATCGAGTACATGGCGTAACGCGTGTTGCCCTCGGAGCGGATCGTGTTGTTGAAGAGCATTCCCACAATCACCAGCGGATTGCCGAGGAAGACAATGCCGAGATATTGACGCGCGTAGTCCGCCACCTGCCGGTCGGTGCCCATCATGGCGATCAGCGAATCGAGGAAGTACAGCCCGGCGGCCAGCGTCACGAAGCCAAGTGCCGTCGACATCACAAAGCCGTTGCCCAGCGCCCGCTCCGCGTCGTCGTCAAGCCCCGCACCCAATTTGCGCGACGACAGCGAGGCCGTGCCCATAGCCACCCACATGGACAGCGCGCCCACAAACAGCTGCAGCGGGAACGCCACCGATGTGGCGGCAATGCCCAGCGGGCCGACTCCCCAGCCGATGAAGATCGCGTCAACCACGTTGTACGAAGCCATAACGAACATGCCGATCATGGCCGGCAGAGACATTTTGGCGAGCAAAGGCAGCAGCGGCGCCTGAGCCAACATTTCACGACGATTTTCCATAGATTTTCTGCACCTTTCATAAATGTATTATTTTATGATAACACGATTGCTTTCTAAACACTACACAATGCAAATGAAAAGCGTCGCGTTCCTTTCTCGGGCGGGAACGTTCCTTCCTTAAGGCTGTGCTATAATGAAACCGGCGCAGGAATGCCGGAATAAAATTGCGAAGCCTGCCATCATTGCCGTTGTGGAGACGACAGAACAGAGGAGGTTAAATCCCAATGAAAAAATTTTTCATAGGCATTGCGGTCCTGTTCATAGCGGCCGTCGTCGCCGTCTGCACTCTGGACGTCGGCACGGGCTGGATCGCTCAAAAAGGCGCCGAATATGTGGCCGACACCTACAATCTTGGCGTGTCCATCGGCGGCGCCAAAGGCAATCCCGTTAAAGGCTACACCTTCAATGACATCGAACTGACGCGCGACGGCACGTCGCTGCTCAAGGCCGGCAAAATTTTCGTCGACCCGGCGCTGCTCAAGCTGGTCTCCGGCAGCGTGGCGCTCGACTGGGTGGAGCTGGGCGGCATCAAGAGCACCATTCCCCACCTGCTCCAGCTGGCTGAGATCTTCACCGGCCGGAAAATCACGCTTCCCGGCGCCGTTCCGCTCAACGACCTTCAGCTCAACTCCGTCGGCGGCACACTGGACGGCAGCGAAGCCGAGGCTGCCTTCGACATCGCCCTCAACAGTCTGCCCATGAAGGGCAGTTTCAAAGTCAGTATGGCTTCCGGCCTGACGATCAGCAAAGGGGATATCGAAACCGCCGGCGGCACGATCAGCGTCAGCGGCAGCGTAGCGCCGGCGCTGAATCTCAAGGCCGCCGTCGGCAAGGTGCAGATCGGCGGCCTGGCGGCCCTCGTTCCCCAGCTGAACAGCTTCCTCGTCAAAGGGCGAGTCACAGCCGACATGACCGTCACGGGCAGTCTGGACAATCCCGCCGCAGCGGGAACTGTCAGCTTTGACGACGGTTCCGCCATGGGCTTCCCCATTTCGGCCAGCACCACGGTCGCAATGAAAGACCTGAAAGTCAACCTCAAGCCTCTGGCCGTCAACGCCATCGGCATTCCGACCAAAGGCGAAGTGTTCGCCGACCTCGGCGGCAAAACTCCTTCCATCAGAGTGAACATGAACACCGACGGTCCCGTCACCGCTGAGACGCTGCGCAAGAATCTGCCCTCTCTGCCCGCTGAACTGAGCGGACAGGTCGATGCCGTCAACGTCGCAGTCGAAGGACCGGTGAACGCTCTCAAGGGCAATGCCCTGATCAAAGCCGACAAACTCACGTTCAGCGGCACCAGCGTCACCGATACTCTTTTCAAGGCCGCGTTCAACAGCAAAGGGCTGATCACCGTCTCCGGCGGATCCAGCCTCGCCGGCAATCCCGCCACGCTCAAAGGAACGGTCAACGCCGGAGGCAAGGAAGCGGCGGCTGACGTGACTTTCAGCGTCAAGGACTTCGACCTCGCCATGCTGCCCAAGATCCTGCCTTCGGCGCCGGCGAACATCAAAGGCAAAGTGAACGCCGCCTTCACCGTCAAGGGGAAAGGCAGCGCCATTACCGCCGGCGGCAGAATCGACTCGCAGCGCGTTTCGCTCAACGACATGAACGTTGACAAAATCAACGTGCCCGTCACCTTCCAAGGCAGCACGGTGACGTTCAAGAACGCCTCGTTGGTCTTCATGGAACTGCCCGTCACCAAGGTCAACGGCGCTATCACCATGGGCAGCGACAATCTGGCCTTCAAGGAAATGTCCGCGGTCGTCGCCAACGGAACGATCAAGATGGATTCGGTGCTGAAATTCGGCAAAAATCTGAACGGGGTCTACGACCTGAAACTGAACGGAATCGACCTCGGCAGCGTGATGAACACGTTCGGGGGCGCATCGCTGGGGGCTTCCGGCAAACTCAGCGGGGGGCTCAAAGGCAAGCTTTCCGACACGGACATCACCGGCGACGGTTCGCTCTCCATCCCCGTTTTCTCGCTCACGGGGCTCAAATTTGAACAGATCAAATCTTCCGTCCGACTCTCCAAAATGGTGGCTTCGCTGCCCGATTTCTCCTCCAAATTCGCCGGCGGAACGATCGGCGGCAATGTAAGCGTGGACATCAACAAGATGACTTACGCGATCGGCGCCAGCCTGCAGGGAAGTCAGCTCAAGACCATCATCGAACAGATGGCCCCCGCGCTCGGCGGCGGACTGACCGGCACTCTGACCGGCGAGTACAAGGCCTCCGGCAAACTCAGCCCCTTCACGCTCGACGGTGAAGGATCAGTCTCCTCGGCAGGCGGCAGGATGTACGGCTTCAAGCAGTATCAGTCCGTCGTCAACGCCGTCGCTGCGCTGCACGGCAACAAAGGCATCATCTACGCCAACGCCAGGCTCCCCTTCGCCAACGATGTCAGCAGGCTGACGCTCAAGGACGGCACCGTGATCAACGCAGAGAAAGGCGACGGCATCTATCAGTACATCAAGGCCAAGGGCACGTTTGCCTACGCCGGCAATCTGGACATCAACGTCGACGGTTCCATCAACGCCATGCTCGTCAACACGGCGGCTTCAACCTTGAGCGGTGCGATGGCGGCCGGCGGCACGGCAGCTCTGCTGACGGGGGGAGCCGGCGGCACGGCAGCTCTGCTGACGGGGGGAGCCGGCGGCATCGCCGGTCTGATCAGCGGCGGCATCGCCGGCGCAAGCAAGAGCTGGGGCGTCAACGACTTCCGCGATCTGACCTTCCATATCGGCGGCTCTGCTGACAAACCAAGAATCGGCAGTTTCAAAGTCAACGGCAAGACATGGGACGCCCAGGAAGCCCGGCAGAAAAACTCCCCAACCGCCAACGGCAAGGATCAAGCCAAAAGCGCTGTTGAAAAAGTCAAAGAAGATGCCGTGAACAAGCTCACCGAGAAACTCACCGGCAAGAGCAAAACCGAAAGCGGATCCGGCAAAAACAACGTCAGAGACCAGCTCAACAATGCGCTTAACAAAGAGCTCGAAAAGGGGCTGAACAGCCTCTTCGGCGGCAGGAAGTGAGCAACGCCGTTTCAACGAGACAGATACAGCAAAATGGAAGCGGGAACTCTTCGCGAGTTTCCCGCTTTTTTTTAATTCCCCTTTCATCCGAATAGCAGAAAAACAGACATTTTATCGGAAACTCAAATATTATCATTGAATCAGTTAATATATTTTGCCGTTGATTTTTGTATCCAAAAATTTTATTATGTATTTGCCGTAAAAAAACTATTCCAATAGGAGGGAATCATCATGAAGAAAAGTACTTTGTGGTGTGCGCTGGCCGCTCTGGCGCTGGGAGCTTCGGCAGCCTGCGCGGCGGGACCGCGGGACGTGACGATCGGCCTGCCGGGCGACGCTTATTCGTTTTATCCCTATTCGCTGAACGAAGACCTCAATAACTCTATTATGGAACACGTCTTCGAGCCGCTCGTAGCTCTGGACACCAAAATCAAGCCTCAGCCGGTTCTGGCCGAGAGCTGGGAGACCAACGAGAACGCCTCGATCTGGACGTTCCATCTGCGCAAGGGAGTCACGTTCCACAACGGCAGCGCCTTCAACGCTGACGACGTGCTGTTCTCGTTCGAACGCGCCAACACGCTCGGCAAGTCGTCTTTTGTTTACGCCTTCGCGACTATCGACAAGAGCGAGAAAATCGACGACTACACCGTCAAAGTCACCTGCAAGGCCCCCAACGTGCTGCTGCTGGCCCACATCAAGGACGTTGTGATTCTCGACAAGGAAACCTACGAGGCCCACGACGACGATTACAACGCCAACCATCCCATCGGCACCGGCAAATATGTGCTGGCCGAGCACGTGCGCGGCGACCGTATCGTCTTCAAGCGCAATGAAGCTTATTGGGGCAGCAAGCCCGAGGCCGAGAACGTCGTCTACAAGCCAATCACCAACCCCGGCACCCGCACCGCCAACATGATGTCCGGCGCCGTCGACATGATCGTTGACGTTCCGGTACGCGATGTCGCCATGATCGAGCGCAACAAAAAAATCAGCGTTATCAAGGTGCCCAGTCTGCGCGTCATCTACCTGAATCCGTCCTGCGTGGAGAACCCCAGCCAGGATTCAAAGTTCCCGCTGGTTTCGCCCACAGGCAGGAACCCGATGGCCGACAAGCGGGTTCGCGCCGCCATGTACCATGCCATCAACGAGGACGAGATCGTCGCCAAGGTGATGAACGGCTTTGCCCTTCCTGCCGCGACCTACTGCCCCGAGGGCTACAACGGCTACAATCCCGAAATCAGGCGTCTTGCCTACGATCCGCAGCTGGCTGAAAAGCTGCTTGACGAAGCAGGCTATCCCCGGCAGGCCGACGGCACGCGCTTCCAAGTAACGCTCGACGCATCCAACGACCGCTACATCAACGACGGCGCCATCGCTACGGCCTGCGCCTCATACCTTGAAAAGGTCGGCATCAAGGTCGTCCCCAATCTGATGTCGCGCAACATTTTCTTCTCCTATATCAGCGCGATTAATAAGTTGGGAGACAATACGCATCTGTGCCAGACTGGTTGGTCCGACTCCGGCGGCGAAGGCGCGTTGATAGCTCTCGACGCAATCTATTCGATGAAGCCCGGCAAATACGTCAAGCAGGGCTGGGGCGGCGTTAACCGCGGTTATTACAGCAACGCCAAGGTGGACAAACTGGTCGAAGAAGCAATGGCAACCGTCGACGCGGCCAAACGCGATCAGATCGTGCAGCAGGCATGGAAGCTTGCCGCCGACGACGTGGCTTACATCCCGCTGCATTTCCAGATGGACGTATACGCCGTTGGACCGCGTATCGACTACACGCCGCGTTACAACAAATACGTGTACGCGTGGGATGTCACGTTCAAGAAATAATTTCCCGGTTCCCGAAAAACACCATAATGCGGACGGTTCTTTTCACGCGAAAAGAACCGTCTGTCTTTGATAAAAGTCTTTTTCCTCCCGTTTTGCTCTGGAATAGACTTTTTTTCCGCGGAGGTGAGCTTTAAAGTGCTCCAGTTTCTCGTCAAAAGGCTGACCCAACTTGTGCTGGTCCTGCTCGTGGTATCGCTGATTGTGTTTGTGCTCACGAGCGTGCTGGGCAACCCCGTTTACCTTATGGTGCGCGAAAATGCGACGCCTGAGGAGATCGCCGCCGTCTCGGCCTATCTCGGCCTGGACAAACCGCTGTACGTGCAGTACTGCATCTTCGTCAAGAACGTCTTGAACGGCAATTTCGGCCAGTCGTACATGTATCATCTGCCGGCGCTGGCGCTGATCACAGAACGTCTTCCGGCTACGCTGGACATCGTCGCCGTGGCCATGGCGCTTTCGATCTTTCTCGGCATCCCGCTGGGAGTATGGTCCGGCGCGTATCCGAAGAGCCGCGTCAGCAAAAGCATCATGGCCATGTCTATCGCCGGGATCTCCATGCCGTCGTTCTGGATCGGCATGGTGATGATCTATTTCTTCGGGCTGTACCTCGGCATCCTGCCTGTCTCGGGACGCGGCGAAACGGGCGTGATCTTTGGAATTACGACCAGCCTCGCAACCGCCGACGGCTGGGCGCACATCATTCTGCCCGCCGTTACGCTGGCGCTGGGCAACGTGGCGACGATCATCCGCCTCACCCGCGCGGGCATGCAGGAGAACATGCGCCAGGATTACGTCAAGTTCGCGCGCGCCAAGGGTGTGCCGAACCGCAAGGTGCTGTTCGGGCACGCACTCAAGAACACGCTGATCCCGGTGGTGACGGTTTTCGGTCTGCAGCTGGGCAATCTGATCGCGTTCACAACAATCACGGAAACGATCTACGCCTGGCCCGGCATCGGCAAACTGCTCATCGACGCAGTGGCCAGCGCCGACCGGCCGATCATCGCCGCTTATATCCTGTTCGTCGCAGCGATGTTCGTGTTCATCAATTTCATCGTGGATCTGCTCTACGTCTTCATTGATCCGCGTATCGACCTGCAGTAGTGAGGAGGACGAAAAATGTCTGACGCAAAAGAAAAGAGCCGCTGGCGCGCTTTTCTGGACTCGGAACTGTTTTACAACTTCCGCCACTCCCCTACGGCAATCGCCGGAGCGGTTATCGTCCTGCTCGTGATATTGATCGCTGTCGTAGGGCCCCAGTTTACCGTGCAAAATCCCTATAACATGGCCGAGCTCAACCTGGGCGACGCCTACAAGCCGCCGTTTTGGCTGGAGGGAGGCGACCCCAAATTTCTGCTGGGGACCGATCAGCAGGGGCGCGACATGGTGAGCGCCATAGTTTACGGCAGCCGCATCTCGCTGGTCATTGGTCTGCTGGGCACGTTGATGGCCAGCGGCATCGGCATCGTGCTGGGGTTGATCTCGGGTTACTTCGGAGGCAAAACGGACGCGCTGATCATGCGCTTCGCCGATGTGCAGCTGTCGTTCCCGTCAATGCTGATCGCGCTGTTCCTGATGTCCATGCTGGGGCGCAGCATTGCCAACATTTTGCTGTCGCTGATGCTGGTCGGCTGGGTGCGCTACGCGCGCACGGTTCGCGGCGAAACGCTGCGCGTCAAAAAATGCGAATACATCGAGGCCACGCATGTGATCGGGCTGCCGAACCGGCGCATTCTTTACAAGCACGTGCTGCCCAATGTCTTCGCTTCCATTGTCGTACTCTCCACGATCCAGGTAGGCGGCTTCATCCTCACCGAAGCGACGCTGAGCTTCCTCGGACTGGGCGTGCCGATCTCGCGCCCGTCGCTGGGGATGCTCTGCAACGACGGATTCGCGGTACTGTACAGCGGTCTGTGGTGGGTCTCGATCCTGCCGGGGCTGTACATCATGATCATCGTGTTCGGCATCAATCTCCTCGGCGACTTTCTGCGCGACGAGATGAATCCCAAGCTGAAATGAGGCACCGGCCATGGACGACAAACTTCTTTTGCAGGTAAAGCACCTGCGCACATGGTTCAAGACGTTCAAGGGCACCGTCAAGGCTGTGGACGACGTGTCGTTCGACATCAGGCAGGGCGAGGTGCTGGCCGTAGTCGGCGAGTCAGGCGGGGGCAAGTCTGTGACTGGTTTTTCGATGATTCGGCTGATCGATGAGCCTGGCTTCATTGAATCGGGCGAGATCCTGTTCGACGGCCGCGACCTCATGAAGCTTTCCGCGCACGAGATGAACAAGCTGCGCGGCAAAGACATCTCCATGATCTTTCAGGACCCCATGACATCGCTCAATCCCGTTTACACGATCGGGCATCAGATCGACGAAACCCTGCGGCTGCATACGGACATGAGCCGCAGCGAGCGCCGCCAAGCCAGCGTGGATCTGCTCAGAGCCGTAGGGATCTCCAATCCGGAAAGCCGTCTCAAAAACTATCCGCATCAGTTTTCCGGCGGCATGAGGCAGCGCGTCGTCATCGCCATAGCGTTGGCGGCCCGTCCGCGGCTGATCATCGCCGACGAGCCGACGACGGCACTGGACGTGACGATCCAGGCGCAGATCCTTAAGCTGATGACCAACCTCAGCCGCGCCGGGGGCTGCTCGCTGATGCTCATTACCCACGATTTGGCCGTGGTTTCGGAGGTAGCCGACCGCATCAACGTGATGTACTGCGGCAAGATCGTCGAGAGCGGCGCGGCACGCGAGGTAATCGACCGCAGCGCCCATCCCTACACGCATGGGCTGATCAACTCGATCCCCGATCTGAGCACGGAAAAAGAGCGCCTCGACACGATTCCCGGCATCGTTCCCAACATGTTCGACCTGCCTTCGGGATGCTGTTTCAGTCCGCGCTGTTCCCGCGCGCAGGAGTGCTGCCGCCGCGAAGCGCCGCAGCTGCGCGAGGTCGCGCCGGGACACTGCGCCGCTTGTCATTTTCCGCTCTGCGGGGAGGTGAAGTAACATGGGCTGTCTGCTTTCCGTCAAAAATCTTGAGCAGCGCTTCGACCTCGACCGCTCGGTCCTCAGCCAGGTCCGCTTCGAAGGCGGCCGCGTCGTGCGCCGTAAGCGCATCGTCCACGCCGTCAACGGCATCAGCTTCGACCTCGAAGAAGGTCAGGTCTACAGCCTCGTAGGCGAATCAGGCTGCGGCAAATCGACGGCCGCGCGCAGCATCATCCGCCTGATTGAACCGGCAGGGGGCTCAGTGCGCTACCGCGGGCAGGATATCGCGCACATCTCGCTGAACGAGATGCTGCCGCTGCGCAAAAAGATGCAGATGATCTTCCAGGATCCCTACGCCTCGCTCAATCCGCGCCAGAACGTCATGGAAATCCTCACAGAACCGATGCTGTTCCACAAGGTGGCACGCAGCAAAAAGGAAGCGCGCGCCCGTGCGCTCGACCTGCTGTCCCGCGTCGGCATCCGTCCCGAACAGGCAAGCCGCTATCCGCACCAGTTCTCAGGCGGGCAGCGCCAGCGCATCGGCATCGCCCGGGCTCTGGCCGTGGAGCCGGAATTCATCATCGCCGACGAACCGGTGTCCGCGCTGGACGTATCCATTCAGGCGCAGATTCTCAACCTGCTCATGGATCTCAAGGATGAGTTTCACTTCTCCTATCTGTTCATCGCCCACAACCTTTCGGTGGTTAAGCATATTTCCAACCAAGTGGCGGTCATGTACCTCGGCAGCATCGTCGAAAAAGGCAGCAAAGAACAGATTTTCTCCGCGCCGCAGCACCCTTATACCAAGGCGCTGTTCTCTTCGATCCCAACGCTGACAGGGCACAACATGCGCAACTCCGCGGGGCTGGAAGGCGAAATCCCCAGCGCCGTGAATCTGCCGTCGGGCTGCTGCTTTCATACGCGCTGCCGCCACGCTATGCCCGTCTGCTCGCAGTGCATGCCCAAAGAACAGGAGATCGCACCGGGTCATTGGGTGCAGTGTCATCTTTTTGATCAATAAAAGACTCTGGCGCTCGTTCGAAGGCTTTCTGTAATCGACAGTTGCTCGACAACGGGAAAAGGAGAGGAAACGCTTTTCCTCTCCTTTTTTCGCAACGGCCGCTTCGATTCCATCATTTTTCAGGAAAGGGTGCTTTTTATGGATCTTGTCATTCTGGCTCTGGCACTTCTGATAGCGCTGCCCGCGGCGGCGCGCGCCTGCACGACCGTGGTGATCGGGCGCGAAGTTTCGCCGACGGGGCATGTGATCGTCGGCCACAACGAAGACGACGGCGGCCGTCTCGTCAACCGCCACGGTTACGTTCCCGCCGCCGACCACGCGCCCGGCGAGACGCTGCCGGCCGAGGATGGTTGCGCAGCCATCCCGCAGACAGCGCACACGCATGGCTTTTACTGGAGCGAGATGAAGGGAGCAAGCGGCGGCATGTCGACGGCCGATTCCTTCTACAACGACCAGGGAGTGCTGATCGTCAGCGACAGCTGCGTCGACTCTAAAGAAGACCTCGAAGACGCCTCGCGCCTCAGCGAGGGCGGCATCGGCTTCAATCTGCGCCGCGTCATGGCCGAGCGCGCTAATTCCGCCCGCCGCGCCGTGGAAGTGGGCGTCGAAATGCTCGAACGCTACGGCTACGTTTCCTCCGGGCGCACTTACACCTGCGCCGACGCCGACGAAGCCTGGATGCTTCAAGTCGTCAGCGGGCGTCATTATGCCGCGCGGCGCGTCGGCGACCGCGAGGCGGCGTTCATTCCCAACTACTACACGATTCACGAGATCGACTTCAACAACCGCGACAACTTCATCGTCTCGCCCGACCTTGTCGAGTACGCGCAAAAGAAAGGCTGGTACGATCCCGCTCAGGGCGCGTTCGACTTCGCGCGCGTCTATCAGGCCGAGAAGGATTGGATGGGGCCCGGCAACACATACCGCAGCGCTGCCGGCTATTCGATCCTGACGCGCAGCCCCTTCTGGCGCGAAGACCGCTATCCCTTCGCCGTTGTTCCCAAACGTCCCGTCGCCGTCGAACAAGTCATGGAAATCCTGCGCTGCTACTATGAAGGTTCATTTCTCGACCCCGCCTGGGCGCGCGTGCAGTTCCCCGGCGGCGCACCGCACGACACCGAAATCCGCCGCATCTGCACGGGCACAACCATGGAATCGTCCGTTACCGTCTTTGGCGAGCGAGATCGTCCCGAGACCACAACGATGTGGCTGTGTATGGGACGCCCCAGCGAGCTGCCCTATCTGCCTGTCCATCCTTTCTGCGGCGTGCCCGCCGCGCTGGACACGATGGGAGACGAAGCGCCGGCGCTTTTAGCCGCGCACTGCCGCCCCGACGCGGAGCTTGTCGCATGGCGCGACAACGGCTGGCAGAAAATGCGCGACTTCCAGAATCTCTTCGAGCTGGTCTTCCAGCAGCATCATGACGAACACCAACGCTGGCTGTGGAGTTACGAAAACAGCCTTGCACAGCGCGAAAGCGAACTGCAGGCGCGCGTGGCGGCGCTCGACAGCAGAGAGCGCGCCGCCGCTCTGCTGCGCGAGCGCGACGCGGCCGTCGCCGCGCAGGCGCTGCGCGACCTGACAGAGCAGGAGAAAAAGCTGCGCCCCATCGCTGTCAGCGTTTTTCCCGCCGCCGTGCCGCTGGACGGCGGCGGCGAAGTCACGTTCAGCTTCGCGCTCACGGACGAAAGAATCCCCGCCGAGGGAACACTGCTGCTCACGCTGGGCGGCACCAGCGCACGACTGATGGGCATCCGCCCCGTCGCCGGTTCGCTGCGCCCGGAAGGCTGCCGCTGGACTGTCCTCGTCAGAACCGCCGATCTGCAGAAAGCAGGCGTGCCGGGAACCTTCGACTACTGGCTTGGCGGACGGGACCAATGGGGCCGTTCCTTCGGCGGCCGCTGTTTCGTCACGTTCACGGAGCAGACATCGTAAAAAATGCTCTACGCGGCGCTTTTCGCGCCGTGTCATACAACTAAATATATGGTGAAGGAAACGCCGCAAGTCGGTCCGTCCGGACCGACTTGCGGCGTTTTTGTTATCTCAAATGCTCATTCTTTGCAGAGCGGTTAGAACAGGCTGCCGTCCGCGTCGAATTTCAGTTCGTACGGTTCGCTGAGGAGCTCCATGTGCGAATGAGCGGCGACCGCCGGGATCAGCGCCTCAGAGACTTCGATCTCGTCGAGGGCGATAGTATTCTTGATGCGCACGAGGCGCAGTTTCGACGGGTCGAGCACGTTGCAGGTCTTGATGCAGCCCTGGATAACCTGGCGGTCGCTCTTCAGCACCATGGGGATTTTCACTGTCAGCGGCACAGTGGAAGTGATAGCGTTCGGATAGGTCTGCTCCATGCTGAACTTTTTGTAGGCGCGCATGGTGGTCATGTCGAGCATGCCCAGCCCGTTGCCGTTGCCGTGCGAAACGTCGGTGATGTCAAGCGCGGCGACGCGGGTGATCTTCGGGCCGCCGAAGGCGTAGGGAGTGTTATAGCGCCCCACCACGTTGGTGTCGAAGCCCGTACCGGCGATATTCTTGCCGATCTCGTCCATGATCAGCACATCGAACTCGTCGAGCTGGATCTTAGCCAGCAGCTCCCAGGCACGTTTGAGCAGCGCCGGTTCGTGCGCGATCACTTCGTCTTTGCGCATCAGCTTGATCTGCGCTGTCTCGTGATAGGCATTTTCCAGCAGTGCCACACAGCAGAGCACGTTTTTCCTAGCCAACGTTACGGCGGCGATGGCGGGAATGTTTTCGGCCATGTGCCCAAAGCCTTCGGCATGGCAGAAGTCTGCGCCTTTCTGCTTGCCCATGCCGATGGCGCACATCTTGCAGATGCCGCTCTCCACAGCGCCGCGAAACCCTGTGTGCGGCTTGACGCGGTTGACGATGATGACAGCGTCGGCCGCATCGGCATACTTGTCGAGGTAGACGGGACGACCGTTGGCAGCCGTGCCGAGCCGTACTGTTTCCATGGTAGACCGGATCGGCGCGCCCATAGTTTCTTCGGTGATGCCAAGATAGGCCAGCATGTTTTTTTGCCCTTCAGCCGTGGCGCCGCCGTGGCTGCCCATGGCGGGAAAGATAAAGGGCTCGCCGCCGCGTCTTTTCACCGCATCGACCAACGTCCTGATGATCAGCGGATAGTTGGCGATGCCGCGGCTGCCAGCTGTGATGGCAACGCTCATACCGGGCGTAAGCGATTCAAGATAACGCCCCGTTTCCAGCCCGGCGATCAGCTCGCCGGCAGGATCCTGCACGCAGGGACGAGGGAAATTCTGGCGGACTTTCACGAACCGGGGGATCTGAATGGGATCCAGCGCTTCATCTATGAACGACATGAACACGCACTTCCTCTTCATAAAAAAATAACGATCTTTCGAGGCAGTTCCGCGCGGACGCGCGCATCCTTGAAAGCAGGTCTGGCATTTCATTCCTATCACAAGCCCTGCTCTTTGTCCAAGTCATGAAAGCATATAACTTTATGAACGTACAGCTATGCGCCGGCACGCCGGAAAACTCCCGCCGGCAGATGCGAAGCGGCTATCGGGGCTGTACCATGAGCGGAATGATCTTCTTCAGATCGGCTGTCTTTTCGATCGTGAAGAGCGGCACGTTTTTTCCGGCGCAGAGCGTGGTAAAATAACCGTCGAGATTGCCGTCTGAACGGACGATCATGAAGTCGGCGTCGCCGGCGAAGGGCAGAAACGGCTCGGAGTTTTTGAGACGGCGCGGCTCGCCGCCCACGTGCATAGCGATGACTTTCACATTGTTTTTCTTCGCCTCGGCCAGGATCTCGGAACAGCGGGCCGCTTCATCGAGGATGCTCAGTCCCGACACCGTAGGGCTGGGTTTGCCGTCACGGGTGATGACGATCGCCGTCGAATCAGCGTCAAACGCACAGCAGTACACGCTGCTGCTGCACCCCAGCACGGCGAAGATGGTCTTGTAGCGGCTCCAGTCCACTTCTCCGGCGGGAATGTCAAGCTTGTAGTCGTAATTGATCCGCAGCCGGCGGCACAAAATGTTGACCGAATTGGTGTCCTGGCTTTGCCCGAAACCGGTGATCAGCACGGGCGTTTCGACTCGGGGCAGCGGCGGCTCTACGGCCGCAGAACTGTCCGTTCGGAGGAAAAGCGTACAGAAAAGAACGGCCCAACGAAGAATTTTTCTCATCATTAATATCTCCTCAGCGTTACGACGACTGAACTTATGTATTCTTTTCATTCGACGCCATTGATGACGCACGCTCGCTTTTGAAACATAGCTTCGTCAATATATAAAAAGTCCGACCTGCGCGATTATAGCACAGAAACTCGGACAATTTTAAATTCACTACAACGGAGGCTTTTGGAATGAGAAGATTTTTCCTGCTGCTGACCGCGCTGACTCTGGCGTGCCGGGGTCCGGCCGCCGCGGCGGACAAGAAACTGACCGTGATCGCCACTGTTTTCCCAGCCTATGACTGGACGCGAGTCATCCTCGGAGAACGTGCCGGGCAGGTTCATCTGAAACTGCTTTTCGACAACGGCGTGGATCTGCACAGTTATCAGCCTACCGTCAACGACATGATTCTGGTTTCATCGTGCGACCTCTTCATCGGCGTGGGCGGGGTTTCCAACAGAAGTCTGTCCGCCCCGCTCTCCGGAGCCGTCAACCAGAAGACGGCCGTAATCGATCTGCTCGCCTCGCTCGGCGAGCGCGTCCGGGAGGAAGTTCCCGCGGCCGGCGAAATGCCAGAGCATCATCATGATCATGAACACGAAGAGCCGGAACCGGACGAACACGTGTGGCTGTCGCTGCGCCATGCGCAGCGCTTCTGCCGTCTCATCGCCGAAAAGCTGGCAGCACTTGATCCTGAAGGTGCGCCGCTCTATCGCGCCAACGCCGCAGCCTACATCGCCCGCCTGCAGGCGCTCGACGGCGAATACGCGGCCATGACAGCCTCGGCCAAGCACCGCGCCGTCGTCATCGCCGACCGTTTCCCCTTCATCTACATGACCGAAGACTACGGACTGGAGCACTATGCCGCTTTCAGAGGCTGTTCAGCCGAGAGCGAAGCCAGTTTCAAGACATTGGCCGTTTTGGCGGGCAAGGTCAGAGAACTTGATTTGCCTGCCGTGCTGGTGCTGGAAAACTCGGACCGCAAGATCGCCGCAACAGTACTGCGCACGGCCGGCGGCCGGGAGCGGAAGATTATCGTCATGAACTCCATGCAGTCATGTACTGCCGAGGATCTGGAACGCGGCGCAACCTATCTTTCGCTCATGCGGGACAATCTCGCTGCGCTGCGCGAAGCGCTCAACTAGGACGGTGAAATCGCCATGGCTTTGCTTACCTGCAAAAATGTCACCGTCGGCTACGAGGGTGCGCCGGTAATCGAAGGGCTGAACTTCGCCGTCGAGCGCGGCAGCTATCTCTACGTTGTCGGCGAAAACGGCTCCGGCAAAAGTACGCTGATGAAAACCATCCTCGGCTTGATCAAGCCAAAGACGGGACACGTCGCCGCCGGTGAAGGGCTGAAACGGACCGAGATCGGCTACCTTCCCCAGCAAACCGTCGTACAGAAAGATTTTCCCGCCAGCGTCAGAGAGATCGTGCTGTCAGGCTGTCTGAACCGCATGGGACTGCGGCCGTTCTACACGCGCCGGGAAAAGGAACTGGCGGCGCGGAACATGGCCCTTCTCGGCGTGACGCCTCTGGCCAGCCATTGCTACCGCGAACTCTCAGGAGGACAGCAGCAGCGCGTGCTCCTCGCCCGCGCGCTCTGCGCCGCGCGCAAGCTGATCATGCTCGACGAACCTGTAACCGGGCTCGACCCCAAAGTCACCACGGAAATGTACGAGCTTGTGGCGGCGCTGAACCGCGACGAAGGGCTCACGGTCGTCATGATCTCGCACGACATTGCCGCCGCCGTGCGCTACGCCACGCATATCCTCCATCTCGGCGAAGGGAAATACTTCTTCGGCTCCCGTGCGGAATATCTGAACAGCGCCGCCGGCCGGACCTTTACTCACTGCGAAGGGGGCAAACAATAATGTCCTCCATGTTCACCCAGCTTGCCGCATATTTTCAGTATCCTTTCGTGCGCTACGCGTTTATTGTCGGCGTGCTCGCAGCACTGTGCTCATCGCTGCTCGGCGTGACGCTGGTGCTGAAGCGCTTCTCGCTGATCGGCGACGGCCTGTCGCATGTGGCCTTCGGCGCTATGGCCGTGGCCGCCGTGCTGAAGATGAACAGCACCACGGCGCTGACGCTCCCTGTCACCGTGGGCTGCGCCGTGCTGCTGCTCCAGGGCGGAAGGACTCGCCGCATCAAGGGGGACGCTGCCGTCGCCATGCTCTCCGTCAGCGCCCTTGCCATGGGCTATCTGCTCATGAATGTTTTTTCGCGCTCGGCCAATCTGTCCGGCGACGTGTGCAGCATCCTCTTCGGTTCCTTCTCGATTCTGACGCTGGATCCGTTCGAGGTCAAGCTCTGTGCCGTCCTGTCCTTCGTCGTTATCGCCGTATTCGTGCTGTTCTATCACAAGATTTTCGCCGTCACGTTCGACGAAGAATTCGCCGCCGCCATCGGCACGCACGTCGGACTGTACAATCTGGTCATCGCCGTCGTCATCGCCGTGATCATCGTGCTGGCCATGAATCTCGTCGGTTCGCTGCTGATTTCGGCGCTGATTATTTTCCCGGCGTTGAGCGCCATGCGGCTGTTCACGTCGTTCCTGTCGGTCACGATCTGCTCCGCCGTCACTTCCGTGCTGTGCGCCGCTGTCGGAATTGTCGTCTCGGTGCTGGCGGGGACACCTGTCGGCTCCACCATCGTCGCCGGCAACATCATCCTTTTTCTGCTCTGCGCGGCGCTCGGCCGCCTGAAAGGAACCGCACGATGAAACGCCTCGCCGCAGCGCTGTTCCTTCTCGCGGCTCAGGTCATCCCCGCGCCGGCCGCCTCGGATATCGATCTCGCCGCCATGGGGCGCACGATGCTGTTTGCCGTCGTCTACGACATCAAAAACAATCCCGAAAGTTATCTCGGGCGCCGCATCAAAATGACCGGCCAATTCGCCATCATTCAGGGAGTCGATGCCCAAGGACAGCCCGATCCCGACAAGATTTTCTACAACTGCGTCATTCCGCCGGCACAGAACAGCCTCGAGTTTGACGTCGCCGGCGAGCTGTACTTCCCCGAAGACTTTCCCGATCTCGAAGCCCCCATCACCGTGGAAGGCGTTTACGAAAAATACGAAGACAACGGCACGACCTACTACCGTGTCGGACAGTCTTCTATCGACTTTTAATGCCGTTTTTTAACGGAACAGCCTGATGGCGAGCTCGCAGCGCTCAGCAAACGATGCTAAAGCCCCGCGGATTAAATCGCCGTTGAGACAGCACGACTGAGCCGTTCCGGCCCCGCGGCCGGCTCCAGTCGGCGCGGCGGCCAGGGGAGGACCGACTGGATTCCCTTGGCGGTGAACAAAAAGGGAACGCGGGTGTTCGCTCGCGGCCGGCCTTTTTCAGAAACATGAAGATCACCCGCTTTCACGACGGGGAGGCAGGACGTTCGCCTACGCCGCCGCTACCGTAATTCTGTTCGACGGCAGCCTTTCCCCCCATCGCCGTGATCCGCACACCGGAATAAAAAGGAGCGTGGAAAAAGGACTTTTCCTTTTTCTCCGCTCCCGTGCTATTAATGATAGCCGATTTCCATGGCAACGACCATGAAAGCCGCGGCGACGGCAAAGAGGACAGCCACCAATGGAAGGATGAACTTTTCCCACTTAAAAAAGGGACTCTGCCGAGGCCCAACGCCAGCAGGAGCACTCCGAGAAGAGGCGTGCAGAGTGGTGATGCCATCGCCGAACTGATAGGCCAGGATAGCCGTCTGAGATTCAATGCCACGATCTGTGCAATCGGGAGGACAATGGGCATAACCACTAAAGCCTTGCCGGGTTCGACATTGGAGACGCAGAACAAGTTCAGTTTCGAATGTCACATCAATGGAGAAGAGATGAGTTTTTACGTTTTCAGAGGTGAAAAAAGATAAAGGCTGCTGTTTCTCATATTCTGTTTGGCTGTGCCAATCTTGTCATGCGCATTCGAGCCGGACGAACGGAAGATTTTTCTGCATGTGAGACATAAATCTCCGTTTAACGGAGGTCATGCCTGCCCGCAACGAGGGGGGAAATATGCCGTTATTTCTTTAGCTCTTTAAAAGACTCTCAGATCATTCGTTTGAAAAACCATGCGGCGTTTCCACCGAGACAGAATAATCAGCGGTTCCTTAACGCTTTTTATCAAGAGACAGTACGAGTCGAGAATCAATAAAGAGCTCTGATCGCACGTAATGATAGAAAATGGGGCTGAGAGACGAGTCTCTCAGCTCCATTTTCATAATGCCGGGAAAAGGACGCCCCCGCTTTTCCTTTTTCAGTCTGCAGCCGTGCCACAAAAGCGCCTTTTCTCGGAACTTTGCCGGTCCTTCCTCGCGCTTCCAAGAGTCAAGGTCACTTAACGCGCACATAAATACCCGCCGTGCCGCCATCGTATACGTCGGTATCCGCTGAGGTTGCGCCGACGCGCAGACCGTTGGCAGCAGCCATTTTCTTCAGGTTTTCGCGCACACCTGCGTCAGCCCCGGCTACCTTGTAGCCGACGAACCACTGTCCCGCGTCGTCTCCGGCGACAAATTCGTACTGATCGCCGCTCAGCTTTTCCGGCGCGGTCACATAAGCTTTCAGTTTGGCGATGTCAGGCGACAGCGCGCCGCCGACGTTATCGGCATAATACACTCCCGCCGCCAGTTTGAGGCTGTGCAGATCGGAGACGATCCGCGTCGCCTCTGCCTTGTCGGCGCTTGCGCCCATCGTCAGCATCATGCTGCCGGCAAGAATGCCGATCACCGTGATCACGATCAGCAGTTCGATCAGCGTAAAGCCTTTGTTCCTCCGCATCCGCCTCATTTTCCAACCACCTCGTCTTCGCCGAAATCGAGCGCCGGATCCGGCGCCAGCCCAACGTCGTCCCGGCGGCCGCTCTGCCAGGCCGCGTACCCCGCAGCGGCAACCATCACCGCGTTGTCGGTACAGAACGTCTTCGAGGGCAGAAAGGGCTTCCAGCCTTCGTGTTCCGTCACCGCGCGGCGAAAAGCGCTGTTGGCCGCCACACCGCCGGAAATCGCCACAGATCTCACGCCCGTCAGCCGCACGGCCTGTTCAAGCCGGGCGATTAACGTCTTCACAACCGTGTTCTGAAATGACGCGCAAAAATCCCCCAATGGGATTTCTTCGCCCATCTGACGCAGGCGGTTTACCTGATTGATCGCCGCCGTCTTCAGACCGCTGAAGCTGAAATTCAGCCCGTCCAGATGCTGCAGCACGTCGGGAAACTTAAAGGCCCCCGCGCTGCCTGAAGCGGCTAAACGCTCGACCACCGGACCGCCGGGATATGGCAGGCCAAGCACTTTGGCTACCTTGTCGAACGCCTCGCCGGCCGCGTCGTCCTGCGTAGCGCCAAGCATCCGGTACTCTCCGCACCCTTCGACGAGCACAATCTCAGTGTGCCCGCCGGAGACGACCATGCATAAAAATGGAAAGCGCAGGTCCTCGTGATCAACCATGTTGGCGTAGATGTGCCCTTCCAGATGGTTGACTCCGAGGATAGGAACGTCCCAGCCCTGTGCGTATGCCTTGGCCGTCATCACGCCGACCAGCAGCGACCCCATCAGCCCAGGGCCGCGCGTCACCGCCACGAGACCGATCTGCTTTGCCGGGTCAGTCACGCCGCCCTCGTCAAGAACGGCCCGCGTCAGCGGCAAAATTGCCTCCAGATGCATGCGTGAGGCGTACTCGGGCACGACGCCGCCGAACGCCGCGTGACGTTCGATCTGGCTGGAGATTTTCCAGCTCAGAATACGCCGCGCTCCTTCGAGCAGCGCCACCGACGTGTCGTCGCAGCTGCTTTCGATGCCCAGCGTCAGGAAACGTTCATCTAGTGACTGCATCCGCTGCAGCCGCTGCATGACCCCGCGCAGCACGCCTTTCTTCGCAACGGTTCGCCCTCTTCATGGACAAACGACTTGCCTCCGCACTTCGGACAGCGCGCCGGCCGGCTGTCGGATCTGATCCTTTCGCCGCAGAGCGCACACTTGAAAACATGCCCCGCCATCTTCACTCACCTCTCGGGAATTGTTAATTTCACAGAATATCCTTCATAGCCGAAAACGATCTCGCTGCCGCCGCGCGACTGCGAACGCGGCACGCCGAAAGCGATCACGTCCTGGGTATCGGGGGGCAGGCTTCCCGTCGGCTTGGAAAGCAGACTTGTGTAAATGCGGTTGGCCGGCAGCGGCTCACCGTTGACCGTCAGCTTGCCCGGGTCAAAGTTCCAGCGGTTCATGGCCCGATAGCCGAGGATCACCAAGTTGCACTTGGCGCGGGCCGCCTTGTCGATGTACGATGCATTCCAGACGATATCATCGGGAAAGTTGTTCGGCGCCGCGTAGATCCGCGCCGACAGCGTCCGATCGACGAACTGGAACTGCAGCTTGGCATCAGCGCCGACCATCAGGTCGCCGACGCGCGTGCCGCCGATCCACAGCAGCACCGCACGGGCTCTCATCAATTCTTCATCCTTCTTGTTCGCCGAAGCGGCAAGGACCGAAAACGCTCCCATCGTCAGAAGCATCGCCGTTCCAAGAAGTTTTATCATTTTCTTCATTCTCACACATTCACCCCCCTTTTTCTGCGCCTGCGGACAGCCGGCGTTATTTTTCCCGCGGCGTTTTTCGACGGACGGCCTGAGAGATCAGCCCCCACTCTTCGCACTTCAATTTCAAAGTCGTTACGCCGTAAACGGCCGCGCACGCCGCAGCGATCCCGACGATCCAGAGCCCGCGCAGCAGCAGCGAAGCATCGGCCGGATAACGCCACAGAATTCGCCACGCCAGCCCCGCCGCAAGCGTCAGCGCGCAGGAGGCGGCAATCTTCGCCAGCCAGCCGGCGGAAAACAGGCGCAGCGGCGCCGACATGGAACGACGCAGCAGAACAAGGCCGACACCGCTGGAAAACGTGAACGCCAGCGAACCGGCCAAGGCGATGCCGTTCATTTTCATCGGCAACACCAGCGCCGCCGAAAACAGCAGCGTGCCCGCTACACTGGCCGCCGTCATCATCATCGCCGCCCGCGGCAGCGATCGGGCAAAAAGCGCGCGCATCAGCACCGTCGAACACGCCATGCCCGGCAGTCCCAGCGCCGAGTAAAAAAGCGTCGAGGCCGTACCGCGCCACGCTTCCGCGTCGAAAGCGCCGCGGAAGAACAAAAAATTCACCGCTTCGCTGGCGACCAACAGAGTGCCCAGCGTCACCGGCAGGATCAAGAACAGAGCGAAGCGCAGGGCGTCGCGCAGCGTGCCCGCAAAGACTTCGTCGCCCTGACGCACGCAGCGCGCCAGTTCCGGCAGCACCGCCTGCGAAATAGCGATCACCACCAGTCCGAGCGGCAGCTGGATGACGCGGTTCGAATAGTTGAGCATGGAAATGGAACCATCGGCCAGAAACGAACCGAACAAGCGCCCCAGCACGGGATTGACCTGATTAAGCGACAGCCCCGCTGCATAGGGCAAAAACAGCGTCAGCATGCGCCGCAGATCCGCGTCTTTCCAGTTGGGGCGGGCGGGCACAAGCAGCATGCCCTTGCGGCAGGCAGCCCACCACCATTGGAACGCCAGCTGCGCCACTCCGCCGAAAAGCACCGCGGCGACCAGACTTTCCACGCCGAATCTTGACGCGCAGAACAGGACGATCATAATATAAACAGCGTTGCTGAGCGCGGGAGCGAGCGCCGGCACGAAAAAGCTGTTCAGGCTGTTGAGAGCCCCCATCGCCAGCGCTGCCGCCGAAATCAGCAGCAGGAATGGAAACATCTGCCGCGTCATCGCCACCGCCAGCAGTTTCTTTTCGCCCGCGAAGCCCGGTGCGATCAGGGCGATCAGCTGCGGGCTGAACACGATGCCGGCAGCCACCGTCAGCGCGCCCGCGCCGAGGATTACCGTCAGCGCCTGACGGGCCAGACGCTCAGCACGGCGGTGTCCGTCGCGCTCCAGGACCTGCGAGAACACCGGCACGAAAGCGGCCGACAGAGATCCTTCCGCCAACAGCTGGCGGCCGAGATTAGCGACGGTGTAGGCCACAAAAAAGGCATCCAGTGAACGCCCAGCACCAAAATACGCCGCGGTGATCACCTCGCGCAGCAGTCCAAGGATACGGCTCGAAAACGTGCCCACCATCATTGTCAGGGCATTGCGGATCATGTTTCCCGATTTTTCACTTGCCATAAGGTTTCTCCCGCTCTCGTCCGTATTTTCATTTTCGCGGATTTTTCATAATAAGAAATACGACCCGACGAAACGGAGATGCTCCGCGTCGAACACTTCCGTCTCGCCGACTGATTGAAAGGGGCTGCTGCGATATGAGAATTCATACTGCCGTCTGGGGCATCGGCAATCCTCTGCTGCGCGACGACGCCGCCGGGCTCGAGGTCGTGCGCCTGCTGGACGAAAGGAAACTGTCGGGCTTTTCGCTGCGCCGCTGCGAACTGGCTCCCGGAAATTATCTCGCAACGCTCAAGAGGGAACGCCCGCGCCGCTTTCTGCTGATCGACGCCTCCGACATGGGGCTGCCGCCCGGAACCCTGCGCCGATTTCCGCTGGCGCGCGTCGACGATCCGTCCTTTACCAGTCACGATCTGCCGCTGCCGCAGCTGCTTGCCGGCACACTGCCGCCGGACTGCGAAGCCTGGATCGTCGCCATCCAGCCGCAGAGCGTTGATTTCGGCATCGGCCTCACGCCCGCCGCAGCCCGGGCGGCACAAGCGTGCGCCGCTCTGATCGCCGAAGGACGGCTCGAAGAGATCGCCGCGCTCGAATAAGCCGCCGTCGTCCCTTTAATCAAGACGGAACGAATCGCCTAGATAATATTTTCTCGCAAAGGGATCGTCGGCAATTTCCGCAGATGTTCCCTTCACTTTGATCTCGCCCTGATAGATGATGTAGGCGCGATCGGTAATGGCCAGCGTATCGCGTACGTTGTGATCGGTGATCATGATGCCGTAGCCCTTGTTCTTCAGGGTTTTGACGATCTGCTGAATATCGCCGACCGCGATCGGGTCAATCCCGGCGAACGGTTCGTCAAGCAGGATGAAATCAGGATCGAGCGCCAGCGTGCGGGCCACTTCAAGGCGGCGGCGCTCGCCGCCGGAAAGAGAATAGCCCATCACATCGGTAAGTGCCGTCAGGCCGAATTCCTCCAGCAGCTCGTCGATGATCTGCCGGCGCTTCTTCGTCTCGATGCCGCGCTCCTGCAGCACCAAATCGATGTTGTCGCGCACGGACAGGCCGCGGAACACCGAGGCTTCCTGCGGCAGGTAGCCGATGCCGCAACGGGCGCGCTGATATACGCGCAGCCCCGTGATGTCACGGCCGTCAATGCTGACGACGCCCGAATCGGCCTCGATCAGGCCGACGATCATATAAAAGCTTGTCGTCTTGCCGGCGCCGTTAGGGCCAAGCAGCCCAACCACCTCGCCGGTACTGAACTCAAGACTGACGTCGTTGACGACGTGGCGCTTTTTAAAGCTTTTGTTCAGACCCGTCGCGCTCAGCGTTTTTACCGCGCTCATTTTTTGCCGCCTTTTTCGTTTCCCGCGGCAGGAGCGCCGTTCTTCGCAGGCGTCCGAGGCGACGGTTTCAGATTCGTCAGATCCACCGAGATACGCGGCGTTCCCTTGGCTTCAAGCCGCCCGGTATCGGGATGGTAGATCAGCGTCTCGGCGCTGATGCGGCGCCCGTCCTGCACGGCCCGGGCACTGCCCGTCGCCGTCACAACGCTGCCGCCCACGGAGTAAACGAGTTTTTCACATTCGATCGTCGTCTCGCTGGTTTTGCCGCTTTTGGACTGCACGTGGATCTTGGCGCTGCCGGTTCCCGTCAGCGTGTCGTCATCACGGGAATAGGACAGCGCGTCGCACCAGAGGCGCGAAACCTTCTGTTCATCCTGCTGCACGACCGTGACGTGTCCCTTTCCTTCGGCGGCGCGAAGCCCCCGGGCGTCGTAATCGCCGTTCAGCACGGCGCAGGTCATGACCATGCGGCGGTCTTTATCCTCGAAATGCGTCACGCGCTCGGCGCCGAAAGTCTGCCCGTCCAGCCGCACCGCGGCCGCGCGCAGCACGCGGCTGCCAAAGGCGGCATCCACGTTGCCTTTCATCGCATAACTGCCGCCGGAAGCGGAAAAGTCAGCTGTCAGCTCGCCGCACACAGCATCGAGCTTTTCGCCGCGATAAGAGCCGGAAGCTCGCACGTTCCGCCACAGGCGCGCCTTCTGCGTTTTCGTGCTGGCCTCGCCATAGGCGGAGGTCAGCGTTACGTCCTCGCGCTTCAGCGTTACGTGTCCCTGCGCCTTAAACTGACCGCTTTCCATATCGTAGTCCATGGCGTCAGCGGTAAGCTGCGTGGCAACAGGCGCCGACAGCGCCGCACCTCCCGCCGCCAGCAGCAAAACGCTCAAAAGAATTTTCGCGGAAAAGTTTTTCATCGCTTATTCTGAATAATCGCCGCCGTCGTTGCCGCCCTTCGTGGGCGCGTTATCGGCGCGGAAATCGCCCCGATCGGCGATGATCTTGCGATTGGGCAGCGGGTTCCATGTGTCGCGGCGGCTGACGATCTCAATGACCTTATCGGCCGTGCCCTCAGCGTTAAACGCCTTGATGAATCGCTCCGCCCAGTACTCCGTTTCGTCGAGGATGCGGTTCAGATATTTGTCAGGCAAGGCAAGGATCTTGTCGCAGAAGGCCAGATTCGCTTTTTTGTAGTCGCCCGATTTGCGGCTCATGCCCTTGCCGTCGCAGTACGTCACAATCTCGTTCCAGAGATCGACAGGAATGCCGCGGTCGGCTTCCTTGACGTAGGAATCGCCCTCGATCACTGCGTTGCCCGTATCCGGCTCCATCTTGATGCCGAAGATCACGTTCTGGAACAGCGTCGCCACGTTGCCCTTGACGATGCCGTACTTGCGGAACTTAGCGCACTTCTCGATGCTGGTGCCGGAGATGCCGTGCTGGGCGATGCTGACGCCGTAAGGCCGCAGCGCCGAAGCGATTTCCAGCGTGCGTTCAAGGTTGATGCCCTCGTCCTGCCCCATCGTCTTGTCGTAAGTGCCGTGCTTGCTGCCGTTGGAGATAGCGATCAGGTCGGGGAAGACGCCCCACGCGTTGAGCCCGCCGATGAAATACGACGCTTCTTCCACCGTGGAGAATTCGCCCGGGCCCTTGATTTCGCCTACCTCAACCTCAAGTCCAAAATACGGCGGAATGTGCATGGCCACGTCGCGCGTAGCGCAAAGATTGTTCCAGTCGTCGAGATGCGAAGCGTCGATCGCCACCGACGTCCAGCCATTCGCAACGATTTCGCCCATCTGCGTGACAGCCTTCATCACATCCTCTTTGCCCTTGATGCCGTAATGATCGACGTGCATGGCGAACACCGCTCCGTGCCCCAGCTCGCGGGAATACTGCACGGTAGAGCCGGCAAGATTGCCGAAGTTGGCACCGCAGTAATTGGTCTCCGATTTGGCGATCTCAATCAGCACGGCGGCGGTATGTTTTTTAGCGGCGCGCAGCACCCCCTTTGCCGTGAGAGGATGGCGTGCGTTCGCAGCCAAAACGATCGCCTCGTTCTCCTTCATAGCGGCGAAAATATCGCGGCCGCTGAACAGCCCAACGTCTTCATTCTCCCAGCGTTTTCTCACGTTCAGAGGGCGGCGGTCGAGAGCTTTGCGGTAAAGTTTGTCGTTAACGTCCATGATCGTTCATACTCCTTTGAATTAGGAATTTTGAGGAGAAAAATTACGTCTGCGCAGGAACTTTCATCTTAGATTATAGACTCTGAGCGCCATAAGTTCAAATGCCGCGCGCTTTTGAGGGTATATTTCAGGCAAAATGCAACAGCTTCGAGATTATTTTTCGATTTCACGTCCAGGGCCTTGCAATTTTTTTTGAGACATGCTATTATTCCCTTGCTCTGCGAAAGACGCAGGACAGAATTTCATAATGAGGCTTTGGGATATCGTCCAACGGCAGGACATCTGACTCTGGATCAGAGAATTGGGGTTCGAATCCCTGTATCCCAGCCATTTTACGCGCTCTCTTCGTCCAGTGGCCTAGGACATCGGGTTCTCAGCCCGGTAACAGGGGTTCGAATCCCCTAGAGAGTGCCATTTTTTTATTTTCCGGCCAAAGAATGACAAACATCGAGGCGCTTCCCCTTCAACGGGGGAAGCGCCTCGTATTTTTGAGAAAAACATCTTGCGCCGCTTCGACTGCAAAACTCATGCTGTTTCTTGATAAAAAGCCGAATGCAAAAGCGCTGCGGGAAAATTTCATAAAGCGGGCTTTGCAGACTGCACGGCAGTCAAAGCAGTTATGAGCGACTGTCCCCGCGGCGCCCGGACAACTATGTCAACACTTTTCATCAAGAATTAGTTCAATACAGCTTTTTCTCCTTTTGCGCGGCAAACTCCCGAAAAGCTTTGATCGTCTTCTCCCGGTCCTTTTGTTCCAAGCGCAGGATCATGTCGTCTTTACGGCCGTCCTCGATAAAGTGGTAGATGTAATCGTCGCGGAAACCGATTTCCGCCGCGTCCTTCGCTGTGTTGCCATAATAGACGACCTTGATGTTCGACCAGATCGCGGCGCCGAGACACATTGGACATGGATAACAAGAAGTGTACAACTCACAGCTGCTCAGATCGTGAGTGCCGAGCCTGCGGCAGGCGTCGCGGATGGCTTCGATCTCAGCGTGACACGTCGGATCCTGTCGGAGCAGCACGCGGTTGTGCCCGCATCCGACGACCGCTCCTTCTTTGACGACCACCGCGCCAAAGGGGCCTCCCTCGCCGCTTCTCAGAGCGCTTTCCGCTTCGCCAGCCGCTATAGACATGAAATCTCTCTGCGCAGCCTGAAGAGCTTCTTGAGCCGCAGCAGGGAAACAGGCGGCAAATCCGAAAAACGCGGCGGAAGCCATACAACAGTAAAGTTCTTTCATCCTCATTGGTCCTCTCCTGTCCTTTCTTCAATAAATAAAAACGGGCATTTCCGCATAAATGGCACAAAGCAGACTTTTCGCAAAGCCGCCGCGGAAAAATCTTCGGCGCTGCAGGTTTCAAATCCCAAAATCAATGGTATAATTTTACAAAAGGGTTCGCGCCCGTAAAAAACGGAGTTCGTTCTCCGTCCAATAAATCTTTCAGGGGGAATTTCTCAATGCCAGTATCGAAAAAAGTCGTCCAGGAGCAGCTCCGCAAAATTGGTTCCTATCACAAGTGGTTTACTGGAAAAGAGCGCCGCGCCCTGCCCAAGATCATTGACGAAGGCGAAGTGATCGAATTTCTGACCAGCGGCTATGACGGCAATAAGAATACCGTGCTCGTCGTGGCCACCAACCGCCGCTTCATGGTGCTCGATTCGGGCATCATTTACGGCAGCGACGACCGCATTTTCCCTTACAGCAAGATCAATTCCATCCGCGGCGAACGCGGCATTTTCTTCGGCAAGCTCCGCATCAGCACCGCCGGCGTCTCCGGCGACGATGTGGTGATCTCCTGGGTGCGCAAATCCGACATCGCCCGCATGATCTCCACCGTGTCCAAAAGCATTGCACTGGCCAAAGGCGAATAGTTTTTTCAAAAAACAGTTCAATCACAAATTCTGTGCGATGCAGAATTGCGTTCCAGTTTTTTCTGCCGATGCCGAAAATCTTTCGGAACGGGGCGTTCAGCATCCGAACGGGCACCGCCGCCTGCTGTCCGCGCGTTTGGATCTTGTTTGACATGGTTCACCGCGGGCCAAAGCAGCCTCCGCTCCCCGACCATGAAACGGCTTCGCCGCTTCTCCGGTACTAATTCTCGATAGAAGGCGCAGCATAGCTTACTGAACGCGGCGAGGAAGTTCGACCGCTCAGAACAATCCCAGCTCCTGCATGATCTGGCACGCTATGACCGCTGCACGGCCTGCTTTGCGAATCTCCATCACAGCGCCTCTGTATTCGGCGTTCTAATTGAAAAAGCAGCATGATATGGACAAATAAATTCAGGGGTAAGATGAATATCATTCTTTGATCTTCATCTTACCCTGACATTTATTGCAGAGCTCCGCAAACGGCCGGACATGCGAGTCCGGCTGAACACTCTTCGCTATATTATTTCTTGACAAAATATTATTTCTTGACAAAAAGCATCAACAGAATTTGCTGGGCGCAGCGAGGACGAATGACGAATCCTATCCCTGCTGCGCCCTCTTGTACAGTGAAAAAGCCTTTCAGAGCGTAAGATTACTCCTCGACCTTCTGCTCAGCCACGAAGTCCCAGTTGCCGGT
>Ga0129314_1000322_pt1 | contig 55130 bp, 39 predicted proteins | sample O1111metagenome_FD_94431 | JGI IMG/M metagenome (GOLD analysis project Ga0129314, IMG submission 94431) | Orangutan individual fecal microbial communities from fecal samples from Wisconsin, USA - O1111 metagenome | ecosystem: Host-associated > Mammals > Digestive system > Large intestine > Fecal... | reverse complement strand
CCGGCATTCCGATCCCGGTGTCGCTGACCGTAAAGCGATAGCATGCCTGGTGTTTCCCTTTTGCAGAGGAAAGCTCCTCCACAGAAAATCCTATGGTTCCCCCCGTTGGCGTGAACTTTACCGCGTTTCCCAGGATGTTGATCAAAATCTGGCTGATGCGCAGGGCGTCCCCATAGAAATACGGGGTATGTATCCTGCCGATCCGGACGTCATACCGCAGTCCGGCCTCATCCGCCTGAGTCTCTATGATCTCCGATACCTGTCCGGCCAGTTTGGGCAGGCAGATCCGCTCCCGGTTCAGTCTGATCTTGGCCTGCTCGATCCTGCTCATGTCCAGGATATCATTGATCAGGCTCAGCAGATGCTTGGAAGATGTGGCTATCTTCTGCAGGCAGCTTTGTACACGGTCGGGATCGCCTATATTGGCGTTTGCCAGGGTGGTCATTCCCATGATGGCATTCATAGGGGTGCGGATGTCATGGCTCATTGCTGACAAAAAGTCGCTTTTGGCCCGGCTGGCTTCCCTGGACAGCGACAACGCCCGCTCCAGCTCTGCTTTCGATGCCCGCTCTGCGGCCAGCATTTCCGTCACATCAGACCGCACCAGACAGACCGTCCGGTGGTTCTGGTCTCCCCACAATACATTGACCTGTTTGTACCGCAAACTGTTCTTCCACTGATAAGGCAGAACAAGATCATAGCCCTCCGGTTTTTCCTCCAGCTGATCCATCAGGGTTTCCAGGCAAAATTGCCGTTTTATGGCCTTGCGGTCCGCTGCTGCTTCGTAGTAACCTACCAAATTATCCAATACTCCGTTATAATCCGGTGCCGTATGGGGCGGAAGGTTCTCTAAAACCATCTGTCTGGTATACATGGAAAGACTGCCTGTGGAAACGTCAATGAAACCTGCCAGTTCACAGGTATAGGCGATCACCCGCAGCAGGCGCTGCTGTTCCCGGATAGACTCTGTAATGTCTGTTCTGGACAGGCAGACCCGTCCCAGCCGAAGGTCAATGGGGGAAACCGTCATGTTCTTGGTCCTGATATCCCCATCATCATCAATCAGGGAGAAAGAAAATGTATAGGCGCCTTCCTGTTTCAGGCGCCGGGCCATCTGGTCCAGGTTCAGACTGTTCCAATATTGCTTGCGGTCCTTTGGAACGACCCGGTTCTCCATCATATATTCTGTCCACTGGGAGTGGTTTCCCTGTTTGGGAGGCACAAATCGGGCGTTGGCGTCCAGGGACAGGATCTTGTAGGTGTCCCGTGTCAGATCCAGATCGGCTGCAAAATCATAACCGGTAACCGAAAGCTGATGCAGGATCCGGTGAGAAACCGTCTGCTCCGTGATATCCCTTACCGTCAAAATTCCGGTAACATCCCCGCTGTCAGGTGTGGAAACCATGTGCATCTCAAATTGTATATACCGGCCGCTCTCCTCATGGGGCAGTTCCACATAGTATTCATTTGTATGTTCCAGTTCTCCCCGTTCAAAGGCGGCCAGGGCCGGTTCGCGCAGGTAGATATACAGGAATCCCTCTTGTTCCTTTTTATCTGGGATCAGGGTGGAAAGACCGGTGAAAAATTCCTCACGGACAGAGCCGAAGGTCTTTCTAAGGTCCATACCGGTCCGGTCTATGATCTCTATAATATAATCTTGTGTGATGTTGCAGTGGCCCAGCACCAGCGCGTTGGGATCAGATTTCTGATAATGCTGCAGGATCAGGTCGTTATACTGCTGCCGGACGTGGGCCCTTTCCTCCCGTTCTTTTGTCATATCACTGTAGACGGAATAGATCCTCCGCTCCCCGCCTCTGTGCTGAATGAGGGACAGTGTATTCTTGACCCATACATAGTCCCCGGAACCATTCAACAGCCGGTATTCGATCTCCCAGCGTTTCCTGCCGCTGGCAAGGTACTCGGACAACTGCTGCAGTGCATGCTCCCGGTCGTCCGGATGGACACCGGTCAGTGCATCTTTCCGGTAGAGCGCCCATGCTTCTTCCAAAGACATTCCAGTGGTGGCCGCAAGGCCTTCTGAGATATACTCAGGGACCATACTCCCATCCTCCTCATATCGGACCACAGCCACACCGCCGGGCAGATTTTTCAGCATGTTCTGAAAATACTGTTCCAGACGGTCACGTTCCCTGCGCATCTCAGCCTCCTCTGTGGCATCACGGATATATTTCACATAGGCCGGTATTCCATTCCAGTCTATTTCCCGAAAGTGTGTGGTAAAGATCTGGCCGGTATCTTTTATGATCATTTCGTGTTCTTTCCCGTCCGGCTTATGGCTTCTCAACGTACAGAATTCACATGGTTCACGTTTGCCGTGAAGCGCAGTATAGCACTTTTGTCCCAGACAGGAACGGTCTTTGGCAAACAGATCCTCGGACTCGTTTACATAGTACAGCTCATAATTGTCTTTTCCAATCACGTAAATGCCGTCCGCGGTGTCGTTGGCCATATTCTGGAACAGGCGGGTTTCCTCCGACATGCCTGTAAACACCGCATAGAATCTGGCTGTTTCGGTTAATGGACCCATGCGCCGGCCTCTCACATGCAGCCAGATCAGTTTTCCATTCCTGTGATACATCCGGTAGGAGATATCCAGGACTTCTCCGCTGAGCAGCGCCGCGGTTACAGAGTCCCTTACCCTTTCCCGGTCAAGAGGATAGACGGCAGAGAGGGGATCTTCACCCACCAGGGTGTCATACTCCTCTCTGCTGTGACCGGACATGGCCGGTACTCCGTCTGAATAAAAAACAGGGATCAGACGATTTCCCTCCAACCGGTAACTGGCAATCCCGCCGGGAATGGAATTCAACAGCTGCTCCATCTCAAACTGCGCGTCCTTGAGGTCTGAAATATTGTGGAAAACACAGTGAAGCAGCGGATACCCTCCATCCTCGCCCATCCACTTGGCTTGGGCCCGGACCCACACCAGGCAGCCGTTACGGTGTTTTTTGCGAAATTCCATCACAGCCGTTTTGCGGCTTTTAATAATCTCCCTTGCCTTTGCTTCCACCAGTCCCAGATCTTCCTCATAGATCATAAGTGCCGCATTCTGTTGGACCAGATCCCTGTACTCTTCCACTGAGTAACCGGACAGGGCCGGAACGCCCTCGGAGAAATATACTGTCTCAAAAATATCCGAGACCCGGTAGATGGCAATGCCGCCAGGGATTGCGTTTATGATATTCTGGGTTTTCTCATTGGCCGAGACCAGTTCCTCCTTGAGCTGATGCTGTTCACTTACATCATCATAAATATTGTACAGCAGCTTTTTCCCGTTTTTCCAGGGCTTGGCTACACCTGTGGTGTGCAGCCAGCGGTACTCCTGGCGCTCATCATTCCACAGGCGGCACGTGTATTCCAGCCGCCCGTTATCCCGGAGCGCCTTTTGCACATGCCCGTTTAACACTGGAATATCGTCCGGGTGCACACCCAGATACGTCATTTCCCGCTCCGCCTGCCGGGCATGCTCCGGTGAATACCCCATGATGGCATAAAACGCAGGGTTATGAAAGACCGGCGTAATGCGTTCCCCGTCATACTGGTACACGCCCAGCCCGCCGGGAATACTGCTGAGGATTCCCCTCAGCTCTTCATTCTGCAGGTTGGCCCATTCCTCTTTCGATTTGTTCTCCGGCGTCCCGGATAAGGAGAGTTCCCCCATCATGCTGCGCGCCTCCTTTCCACTTTGACAAAAAACTCAGGCATCTTTCAGCTCCGATCTTGCCTATGACTCCTCTCTGCCCATTATAAAATCATACAAAACCTGGTACAGCCGCTCCGGTTCGATGGGCTTTGCCAAATGTGCGTTCATTCCGGCTGCTTTGCTCTTTTCCATATCGTCATCAAACGCATTGGCTGTCATGGCAATAATAGGAATGGTCCTGGCATCGGCATTACTCATATGCCGGATGTTTGTGGCTGCAGTGAGACCATCCATCAGCGGCATCCGGATATCCATCAGGATCGCATCATAAAAGCCCGGCTCCGCCTTGCTGAACATTTCAATAGCGCGGAGTCCGTTTTCAGCCGTGTCCACGGCAAATCCCCTGTGTTCCAAAAGGACAACAGCCACTTCTGTGTTGATGGCGTTATCCTCCACAAGGAGCAGGCGGCAGCCGGTAAAGTCGAACACGGCGGGCTTGTCCTCCTGATGGTTTTCCTCTTTTTCTCCCAGCGCCTTGGAAAAGGCGGAGATCAGTGAGGATTTAAACATCGGCTTGCTCATCAGCAGATTGACGCCTGCCCGCCTGGCCTCATGTTCAATGGCGACCCAGTCATAGGCTGTCATTATGATAATGGTGACCTCCGGCCCCGCAATTTCCCGTATGCGCCGGGCTGTCTCAATCCCATCGATGTCGGGCATCTTCCAATCCACCAGGATGATATCATAATATCTGCCCGATGCCCACAGTTGGCGGACGCGTTCAATGGCTTTAAGTCCGCTGTCCACCCACTCCGCGGTGATGCCGATCTCCCTCAGGGTAGACACCGCGCTTTCGCATACGGCCACGTCATCATCCACCACCAGGGTTTTTAAATTAGAAAAATTATATGTCTGTTTTTTCTTGTTGTAACGAAGCTTTTCCTCCTCGGTGATCCCAAGCCGCACATCCACGGTAAACTCAGATCCGATTCCTTTGATGGACCGCACTGTGATCCTTCCGCCCATCAGTTCCACGATATTCTTGGAAATGGACAGGCCCAGCCCGGTCCCTCCATACAGGGAAGTAGTACCCATGGACTCCTGGGCAAACGGTTCAAACAGATGGGGAAGGAACTCATCCCCCATCCCAATCCCGGTATCATTGACAATGAAACGAAGTTCCGCTCCGCTCTTATCTTTTTTGCGAAGTTCTGCGGACAGGGTGACCTTGCCCTTCTCACCTGTGAATTTGATGGCATTGGACAGGATATTCAGCAGGACCTGCTGCAGCTTCATGGCATCCCCAATATAATAGTCATCCAGCACAGGGTCCGCGATACACTCGTATTCAACGCCCTTTGCCGCTGCCTGGGAATAGCAGATGGAATTGATCCCGCCCAGGAACTCCTCTGTAGGGATCTTTTCATTTTTCAGAAGCATTTTGCCGCTCTCGATCCGGCTCATGTCCAGGATATCATTGATAAGTGACAGCAGAAAACGGGAGGCGATGCCGATCTTGGAAATACAGTCCGCTGCCTGTTCATGATCCCCGGACCCAATTGACTGCGCCGCTATGGCACTCATTCCGATAATGGCATTCATGGGGGTGCGGATCTCATGGCTCATACGTGAAAGAAAATCGCTTTTGGCCGCATTTGCCTGTTCTGCGGCTGCCAGAGCCGCGCTTAGCGCATCCTTTTGCCTTTGTTCCTGCCGGATCACATCTGTCAGGTCGGACTGGGTCATGCATACCCGCCCCAATTCCTTACTGATATAGAGCAGCCGGAACCGTTTGACCCTGGCACAGCCATCCTGGATCAATTCCACGATAAAGGTATAGGAATCCTGCTGTGAAAGCTGCTGCTTCATATATTCAAAATCAAGTTTTTCCATAAACTCCCGCTGTCCGTCTTCATGAACAGCGGTTTGGGCGATCCGCCTGACCTCCTCCCCAAAATCACCCTGGACGGGAACCGTCATTTCCCAGTCACTGGACCGGCCCGCCAGCCGGTATTCTCCGGTCAAAAGATTGATCTCCGTTACAATATCATACCCCAGATTTGTAACACGGTTGAGCAGCTGCTCCTGTAATTTCTGCTCCGTAAGATCCAGGGTATAGAAAAAAGCAATGATATCTCCGCTTTCCATGTTCTGATGAAACCGGAAATTTGTGCTGCTCCAAAAGGCTCCACCGCCATTTCGTTTGCGGAGAAATTCAAAGTGGTAATCCGTCTTCCCTGCCGCAAAACTGGCTAACGCCTGCTTTCTGCAAAGGACGGTACGGATATGCTCACCATAACCGGGATCCACAGCGGAACCTGCCAGCTTTTTTATGGTTTCTTCATAGGAATCCCCCAGCGCAGCAATGGCGGTATCAGATGCAGCCATGTAGTTCTCCACCTTGTTCTGCGTGACATTGACACGGCCCTGGATGCTCCCCTTTGCCGAGGCTGCCTGAGCAAAATAGGCCAATTCCTTTTCATAAAGTTCCCGGACCCGTTCCTGCACCTGCTTTTCTTCGGTAATATCCACAAAAACGCCATAAAAATACTGCTCGCCGTCTTCCATGAACATCTGGGCTTTCAGGGATACCCATTTTACGATCCCATTCTTGCAGACTAACCGGTGTTCGTCCCGTATGGCGCCCTCGCGGCCCGTGTCCGCCGCGATCTTGCATTTCATGGCCTCCATATCCTCAGGGCAGACCACAGAGGACATCCGGTTCCCCAGGGCGGCAAATTCCTCCCTGGTATAACCTAAAAACTCATACAGGCCATCGTTTGCATCAGCAACCGTAAAGCCGTCATCAAACCGGCAGCGGAACACGGCGCCCGGTACATTATTATACAAGTGCATGATTTCAGCCTGGGCCTTTTTTTGCGCTGTAATATCAATGCACACCGACAGGATAGCCCGCTTGCCGTTCTCCGCTGTTGTCTCGCGGCCCTGGTCATGGACCCAGATGTAGGTTCCGTCCCGTTTCTTCATCCTGTATTCCACCGTATATTCACGGCCTTTGGCCATTTGGCGGACCACCTCCCCGTCCACCATGGACCTGTCATCCGGGTGGATGCAGTTTGAGACCATGCCGTGGATATCGGTAACAAATTCCTCCTCGCAGTCATATCCCAGGTACTCCAACATCCGTTTATTAACAAAATAAAACGGAAATCCCTCTTCCAGATACCCGCCCATCATGCCTCCGGGCAGGGAATCGTTAAGCAGTTCCTGACGCTGGCGGACGATGTTCTCCATAACCAGAGCACGTGGATAGTGCTCATCCCCCCGCTGGCTGCCTCCGGGTTCCGAAAACCACAGCGTGCAAAAACGCCAGAGCCCTTTGATCCGGACCAGGGTAAAAAATCCCCTCAGTCTCCAGCTGTACTGCGTATTGATGAGCGTTATCCCAACAGACAAGTTGCGTACATGGTCATTGAGTTCCTGCTCCTGATAGAGTGTGAGATTGACAGAAAAAGGCTCCGGGATTTCCCGGATGTCATGTTCCAGATATTCACGCATTTCCTGCAGTCCGTTGGCGAACTCATTCTCTCCCGTACCCACAAAGCAGACCTCATCCGCTAAAAAGGCATGGGCCTCCTCAGCGCTGCGATGCTCAAACCAGGCACGGCAAAATTCGAGCAGCGTCTCCCATGCTGTCATTGTACTCTTCATCTCTACCATCCTTTCCACATCCGGTTAATCGCCAACGCCTTTTGCATTTGTTTTGTACAGGACTTAAACGGCATGACGGATCATTTGTATTTTCAACTCATTTATGGAGTAAAATATCCTTTGTTTGATGATAAGAGGCAGGATAATCAGGAACCTGAATGGCCCGGCGAAATTGTATGCGGCGCAGCCTCTTTGAACCTCTGTCCATATTTGTTTATTATAGCATAAGCGCCTGAATCAGACAACATTCCTGTTGATAAAAGCTATCTTTTACTTCTCCTAATCCCTTGTACCCGAGTGACGGATCATAATATAACCATAGATATGCAACTCTGTCTATATTTGTATTTATTTGCTGTGATATAAAAAACACTTGAGTATAAAACCTCAAGTGTCAGCAGTTTCATCTATTCCTTTTCGCCTTTCCACCCGGCCAGCTGCGGCCTTCCCGCCACCAACAGTCCCCCTGCCAGCACCGCATGATCCATGAGACTGCTTTCCACGATCTCATAATGTCCCCGGTCCGCCACAAAGGAATATTCATCCGTGTACTTCCTGATGCGCGAAAAGAGCGGTTCTCCCATCTTGGCAACACCGCCGCCTATGGCGATCCGGTCAGGTGCTGCGATGGCCAGCACATTGGCCAGACCAATGGAAAAGGTGGAAGCGGTCCGTTCCAGTTCTTCACGGCAGAACCGGTCATTCCTCCCCGCCCCCTCCGCCAGGTCCTGGCATGTGATCCTTCCGCCCTTTTTTGCAAGGACAGACCCGGCAGGGACATAGCCCGGAATATTCAGCCGTTCCTCAATGCTTTTCCCGGAACAAATCAGTTCCAGCCTGGTCCCGGCTCCCGGTACGGAGCACTCTCCCATCACGGCGCCTCTCCAGTCAGGAACCCATGTATTCCCCAGATAGCAGGCGCCGTAGCCTGATCCGTCATAATACCTTCGGTCGATATACAGTCCTCCGCCGATTCCGGTGCCGATATTTGTGTAGAAAAACCGGCTGCTCCCGGCTCCATTTCCCAGGATCAGTTCCCCGATCCCTCCCAGCACCGTATCGTTGACAATCACGGACCGCACATTAAAATGCTCCTCAAACCAGTCCTTCAGCCTGAAATCCTTCCATCCCGGCACCTGCAGGGAACACAGCACCCGGCCGGAACAAGACTCCAGAGGACCGCCAAACCCCACTCCAATGCCTCCCACCTCACACTCGTTCATGATCCGGCAGATATTTTCCCTGATCCAGGCCAGGATATCAGCGGCATTTGTCTTTTCGCCCAGTTTGACCTGTCTTACATCCAGGATGGTCCCGTCCGCCGTGCCCACCGCGATCTGCTGCTTTGTACCTCCTATCTCCACACCGATCAGCTTACTCATGCCATTTTGCCCCGTATTTTGCTTCGATTTCAGATATCATGTCCACACGCATGGCGTGTCTTCCCCCCTCAAACCGGGCTGCAAAGAATTCGTCCACGATCATCTTGGCCAGTTCTGTGCCCACCACTCTTGCGCCCATGGCAATGATGTTGGCATTGTTGTGCTCCACTGTAAGCTTTGCAGAATACGGCTCCGAACACACGGCGGCCCGTATGCCCGGTACCTTGTTGGCTGCCAGGGATATGCCGATCCCTGTGCCGCAGATCAGTACGCCCTTATGGATCTCACCCCGCATCAAGGCCTCCGCCACCAGACGGCCCGGCTCCGGGTAATTCACCTTGTCCGCCGGATCAGAGGGTCCAAAATCAATGCACTCATATCCCTTTTCCCGCAAATGCTCCATCAATACGTTCTTAAGCTCAACCGCCACATGGTCATTACCAAATCCAACTCTCATATTCCGCCTCCTGCATTTGTAAAATTCGTGCTATGCTCCGTCAAATTAATGCTTTGTTCCGTCAAAATTGTACTCTGTTTTATTAAAACAGGGGCTGCATTGTCTGATGCAGCCCCCATCTCTCATATCATTATTGGAAATCAGCTGCGTTATCAGCAGTTACCAGAACAGACTCAACCGGGGTCTTTTCCGGGAACTTGCCAACCTCGCCCTTGGTTCCGCTTGCAACTGCATCGATCAGAAGATCCAGGCTGGTTGCTCCGATCTGTGCCGGATCCTGTGCAACGGTTGCGCTAAGCTCATTGTTTGCAATGGATGAAACCGCTTCTGCATCCCCGTCCGTTCCCACTACCATGATCTCGCCCAGCTTGTTGGCGTTGATCACAGCCTGGACAGCGCCCAATGCCATGCCGTCATTACAGCAGTAGATTCCCTTAAGATCCGGGTTCTGCTGGATCAGAGTGGACGCGATATCCATGGCCTTCTGGCGGTCCCAGTCAGCTGCCTGGCTGCTGATGATATCCATCTTACCGTCTGTAAATGCCTGCTTTGCGCCCTGTGTCCTGTCCTCGGAGGACTGGTTGCCGGATTTCCCCTCTATGATGGCCACCTTGGCTCCCTCGCCTGCCGTGTCCACAATGTACTGTGCGCCCTTGGCGCCCACGGCCACATTGTCGGTTGCAACAAACGCAACGCATGCGCCGCCTTGGTTAGCCAGCTCTGTCTCGTCAAATTTCTCATCCACATCCACGATGATAATGCCCTTTTCCGTTGCCTCGCCAATGCCCGGAAGCACATTTACGCTGGAAAGAGGGGCGATGGCAATTCCGTCATATCCCTGCTGGATACAGCTTTCCAGGATGGTGAGCTGTCCCTCTAAGTCATCCTCGCTCTGCGCGGAGTACAGGTCCACTTTCACGCCCTTTGCCGCGGTCTCCGCCTCAACGCCCTTCCACATCTTAACCCAGAAGTCCGTGGCCTGTGTTTTTAAGATAACCGCGTATTTTTTGTCGCTGGTGCCGGCGGAAGCTTCTTTGGCTTCCTCTGTGGATTCTGCCCCGCTCTCACCGTCCTTTGCCGCCTCGGTCCCTGCTTCCTCGGTTTTTGCCGCAGCTGTTGTTGTCTCGGCCGTACCGCCGGACGTACACGCTGAAAGGCTTACCGCCATTACCACTGAAAGTGCTGCTGCTAACATTCTTTTCTTCATTTTTACCTCTCCTTTTTTATCTTGATTTTATTTTTCCCGTCCACGGGGGCATGTCTGAAGCACAGACTGAACGATAGCCCGGCCACGCTCCCTGACGTGAATTTCACTGTCTCTTCATAGCGTCAAAAGCCGCCAGTCCGCCGCCTGCCACACCGCTGGTCTGTGTGTGCTCCGGGAAAATGAATTCCAGGTTCTCCGATGGATAGGGATGGCGCGTTCTCTTTTTTACCTGCCGGATCAGATTGTCCATGGGGAAATCCTTCATGATCATGACTCCTCCCCCCATGACCACATAATCCGGGTCCAGGATCGTCACCTCCGTGCTGATGGGGTAAGCCAGGTATTCCACATACTCACGGATGGCAGGCTCATTTCCGTGTTTTGTGAAAATATCCCCGATCTCCGTCTCCGGGTAGTACTGGTTGCGGATCCGCTGCAGATGGGCGCCCGAGCACCGAAGCTCCGCGCACCCCTCGTTGCCGCAGGGGCATATTTCCTTCAGATGGAAGAAAGGCACATGGCCCAGCTCCCCGGACACCCCGTTCTTGCCAGCGTGGAAACGTCCGTTTACATAGATGGCGTTGCCGAATCCGGTGCCCAGATACATGCCCAGTATGGTTTTATCCCCTTCCGGGTCCAGATTATATTTCTTAATATCATGGCAGAGCAGATAGTTGACGTCCCTGTCCACAAACACCCGGATTCCCAGGCCTTTTTCCAGAAGATGGCCCAGGTCCACATTTTCCAGCCCCTTTAAATTGGGGGTGGAGTACACAAAACTCTTATCCTTGCTGACAGCGGACGGCACTCCCACGGATATGGCGTCCACCTTTCCTGCCAGAGAGTACCGTTCCATGTAATCCCTGATCTCCCTGCACAGGATCTCCACAGCGCCTTCCTTCAGCATGGACGCGCTGGATTTTTTTTCAAAATGGCTTAGCACTCCGTCCTTTGCCACGCAGCCCAGACGGAAATTGGTTCCTCCGATGTCAATCCCTATTACAAGTCCCATATTGCTCCCACCTTACCGACTTACAGCCTTATTAAAGTTATCCATCATTTTATCCCATGCTGTTGCAAGATCCGGGTCCAGATGAAACAGGCCGGATGTGCCTACGATAAAAACCTCTGTGCCGGCCTTTGCCAGATCCCCAAAGGTTTTCTCATTGCAGGAGCCGTCCACCTCGATCAGATACTTGTATCCCTTCTCTTCCTTCAGTACTTTAAGTTCGTTTATCTTATCCAGCATTTCCCTGATAAAGGGCTGTCCTGCAAAGCCGGGGTCCACGGTCATCACCGTCACCTTATCAAGCAGATGGATGTAGTGCTGTATGTAGGATACCGGGGTGGCCGGGTTCAGCACAACACCCACCTTGCACCCCAGGGAGCGGATTTTGTTCACAATACGGAACGCATCCGCGTTAATGGTCTCCGCATGAGGGCAGATGAATCCCGCCCCCGCCTTGGCCAGGGGTTCGATAAAATCATCAGGGGTTGTGACCATCAAATGGCAGTCCAGGGGGATACGGCACACCGGACGGATGGCTTTGCAGAAATCCGGGGACAGGGTGATATTCTTCACATAGTGTCCGTCCATAATATCCACATGGTAAAAATCAGCCCTTGTATTTAAAATCTGAAGCTGCTCCTTGATATTGAGCAGGTCCATGCACATCAGAGATGGGTTAAACATTGGTTTCATTGTAGTTCTCCTCCTTATTTCTTAGCTTTCGCTACAAAATGATCAATGGCCACGGATATGATGATCAAGGCTCCCATTACGATCTTCTGGTAACTGCTGGGGATCATCAGGGCCGTCATGCCGTAGTTGATAATACCGATGATCATGCCGCCGATCACAACGCCCAGGATCTTGCCCTTGCCGCCCATAAAGCTGGTGCCGCCAATGATGGTTGCCGCAATGGCGTATGTCTCATATCCCGTACCTGCCGTGGGCGCAGCCGCTCCCACGCGTCCCAGAAGCACGATGCCTGCGATTCCGGCGCAGGTTCCGGAGATCATGAATACCAGAAGACGGTGAAGGTTTACATTGACGCCTGAGTACCAGGCCGCTTCCATGTTTCCGCCCAGGGCGTAGATGTTTCTTCCCGCCTTGCATTTGGTGGTGAAAAACGCACAGAAGGCAGCCACGATCAGCGCAATGATCACAGGGACCGGTATGTAGAGAATACTGGCGCTCATGGTCCTTGTAAAGGATGCCGGGAAGCCGTAAATATTCCTGGAATTGGAGATCACAAGCATCAGGCCCTGGAAGATGGACTGGGTGCCCAGCGTGATGATAAAGGGATGAAGTCCGGTCTTATTGACCAGCATTCCGTTGCAGAAGCCGATAAACATGCCGATCAGGATGCCTAAGATAAGGGCCGGTATCACGGGGATGCCGTTTACCATCAGCATGGCGGTGAGCATACCCACCAGGCCTGCCACCGCGCCCACGGAAAGGTCGATGCCCGCGATCAGGATTGCAAAGAATTCACCCAGGGCCAGAAGGATATTTACCGCGCTCTGTTTGAGGATCTGCGGAATACTGTCCGGGTTAAAGATACTGGACGGTTTTGCAATGGTCAGCACCCCCAGAAGCAGCAGGAAAATGCCTATGGTGCCGTATTTCTGCCAAAGTACGCCGAAACTTGGTTTTGTTTTTATTTCCGTCTGATTATTCATGGTTCTTCCCCTCCTGATCACTCTTCACCGGTTGATGATTTTAAAATATTTTCTTCTGTTGCCTCACTGATCCCATAGGTCATGCGGATCTCGCCGTCCCGGAACACGCAGATGGTGTCGCACACGGACAAAAGCTCCGGCATCTCCGAGGAGACCATGATGACTCCCTTTCCCTGGTCCGCCAGCCGCCGCATGAGCACGTAGATCTCGCTCTTGCTTCCCACATCGATACCCTTGGTGGGCTCGTCAAATATGATCACTCTGGACTCGGCAGCCATCCATTTTCCCAGGATCACCTTCTGCTGGTTGCCTCCGGAAAGCTCCGTTATATTCTGTTCCACATCGCGGCACTTGATGTTCATATCCAGCTTCTGCTTTGCCGCGTATTCCTCCTCCGCCTTGTTGTCCACCAGGCCCACCAGACCGTTTGCCCTGGATGTCTTTAAAAAGGGGACAATGAAAATGTTCTGTTTAATGCTGAAATTGTTGAGGAATCCAGTCTCGCGCCGGTTCTCCGTCACCATGGCCAAACCGTTTTTGATGGCCTCATAGGGGGAGCGGATGGTCACTTCCTCCCCGCCGATAAACACCTGGCCGGAAAGCTTTGGCTCGGCTCCGAAAATTGCGTTCATCAGCTCGCTTCGGCCCGCTCCCACAAGGCCCGCAAACCCCACGATCTCCCCTTTTCTCACCTGGAAGGACACATTGCGCACCCGGCCGTCCTTCCGGTTCATGTTCCTGGCCTCAAAGATAACCGGTTCCCCGCTGAAGTCCTGGACGGATTCATTGTGGTAGGTTCCCTTGATCTCCCTTCCCACCATCATGCGGATCACATCATCCAGGGTGATCTCCTTCACGTTCCTGGTGCCCACATAGGTGCCGTCCTTCAATACCGTGATCACATCCCCGATCTCCTTGATCTCATCCATTTTATGGGAAATGTACACGATTCCTTTTCCCTCCGCCTTCAGCTGCCGGATGATCTCAAACAGATGGGCTGTCTCGGACGTGGTCAGGGAGGAGGTGGGTTCATCCATAATGATTACATCCGCATTGGAGATCAGGGCCTTGGCTATCTCGCACTGCTGCTTTTCGGAGATGCTGATCTCCTCCACCAGCTGGCCGGGTTTGCGCTTCAGTCCAACCTTATCAAGCACCTCTTTGGCCCTGGCCGTCATGCCCTTATAATCCACCACCGGGATTCCTCCCACCCGCTTTGTGGGCAGCTTTCCCACAAACAGGTTTTCCAGGATGGACAGCTCATTGATCACGCTCAACTCCTGGTAAATGATGCTGATGCCGCACTCATAGGAATCCGTGGGCGTCAGATGGGAAAATTCCTTCCCTTTCACCGTTATTTTCCCGGAGGTGGGCTGGTATACGCCGCTTAATATCTTCATCAGTGTGGACTTTCCCGCCCCGTTCTCTCCCATAAGAACGTGAACCTCTCCCGCCTTGATCTCAAATGAAATGTTGTCAAGGGCCCTGACGCCGGGAAACACCTTGGTAACACCTTCCATTTTTACTAATGTCTCCATAAATCCTCCTCTTTTCTTTTTGGCCTGCGCGGTACTTGCAGTCCATCCTCAGGTCGTGCCTCTTACCTCCAGTGTGACCGGGATAATCGTTGTCTTTTCACGGATCTCCTTCTTCTGTATCATCTTAAGTATCGTGCTGCCCGCGGCCAGGGCCATCTGCCTTGTGTCCTGGGTGATGGTAGTGATCTGGGGGCTGGTAAACCGTGTCAGGGAAATGTTGTCAAATCCCACTACCTTTACCTCCTCCGGTATCTTTACCCCGGCCTCCAAAAGGACATTGATACAGGCCAGGGCCATCATGTCGTTGGTGGCAAATATCCCATCGAAAAAACATCCCCTGGACTTCATGAGCCGGTCCATAACACTGCGCGCCTGGGCATACTCAGGAAAGCAACTCACTTCCAGCTCTTCGTTATATGGGATATTGCCTTCCCTCAGCGCCCGCAGATACCCTTCCTTTCTGTATCGGATGGTGGAGGCACAGCGCACATCCCGCAGCAGAAGAATCCTTAAACAGCCCTTTCGGACCATCTCCCTGGTTGCCAGATACCCGCCCTCCTGGTTATCCGACATGATCAGCATCTCCGCGTTCTTGGGCGCCCGGTCGATGTAAACCACGGGAATGTTCCGGATCTTACCTGTGTGCTTGATCTCATTCTGTCCCGATATGTAGACGATCCCGTCAATGTGCTTTTCGATCAGTCCCCGGATGTGCATATTCTCCAGCTCGTAGTCCTCGTTGGAATTACAGATCAAAAGAGAATATTTGTGCTTCAGCAGATAAAAATCCAGCTCCTGGATGATCCTGGCAAAGAATTCGTTGGTCACATCCGGTACGATCACGCCAATGCAGCGGCTTTTGTTGGTCCTTAGCCCGATGGCATTGGCATTGGGTGTAAACTCGCAATCATTCACTGCCTTTTTCACCTTTTCCTCCGTCTCTCTGGAATAGCCGCCGTTATGGTTGATCACTCTGGATACAGTAGCCGTAGAAACTCCGGCCCACTTTGCCACATCCACAATAGAAGGTTTCTTTTTTTCATCCATCCGCAGCCTCCTGTTTTACGTAAAGGTTTTCGTATCTTGTAACTGAATAGTAAACCTTTACGTAATAAAAGTCAATATAAAATGTTTATTTCTACTATTTTGACGAACTTAATATTGATAATTTGTGCATTATTTATATTAATATCAGTAAACGTTTTCTCAATAAGCGTAAAAAAAGCCTTCCCGCCTTACGGAAAGGTTTTCCTATTCATATAATTTCACCGAAGACCATGTGGTTCTTATGAGACCGTGTGGTTGCGCGTACACTTATGTTGGGCCTGCATGCAATTATGTGGTCCCACGTGCGATCAGCCGCACCGGTATGATCGTTTTTTTCTTCCTGATCTCTTTTCCTTCTATCATTTTCAGTATGGTTTCGCCTGCATGGAGGGCCAGTTCCTTTGTGTCCTGGGCAATGGTGGTGATCTGGGGGCTTGCAAACTGGGACAGGGAAATATTATCAAATCCAACCACCCTGACCTGGTCAGGCACTTTGATCCGGTTCTCCATCAGCACATTGATGCATGCCAGAGCCATCATATCATTGGTAGTGAAAATCCCGTCAAAAAAACATCCCTTTTCCCGCAGCAGACGCTCCATCACGCCTCTGGTTTCCTCATATTCCGGAAAACAGCTCATCTCCAGCTCCTCGCTGAAGGATATGCCGTTCTCCCCAAGTGCCCGAATAAATCCCTCCTTACGGCTGCGGATCGTGGACGCATAGCGGATATCCCTAAGAAACAGGATCTTCGTGCATCCCTTGGCGATCAGCTCCCTGCCCGCCAGATATCCGCCCGTCTCATTGTCGGAAAGGATCAGAACCTCCGCGTTCTTGGGCGCCCGGTCGATGTAGACAATGGGTAGGTTCTTGATCTCGCTGATCTCTTTGATCTCATTCTGTCCCGATATATAGATGATTCCGTCCACATGCTTTTCAGCCAGTCCCTTGATATGCATGTTCTCCAGCATATAGTCTTCATTGGAATTACAGACAAGAAGGGAATAGCGCCGGCTTAAAAGAAAGGTATCCAATTCCCGTATGATTCTGGCAAAAAATTCATTGGTGATGTCCGGGACAATGACGCCTATACTGTTGCTGCGGTTGGTCCGCAGGCCAATGGCATTGACATTAGGTGTAAATCCGCACTCTTCTATGGTCTTTCTGACCCGTTCTTCCGTCTCCTTGGAATATCCACCATTTTGGTTGATGACCCTGGAGACAGTTGCGATGGAAACCCCGGCCTTTTTTGCCACATCGATAATGGATACCCTTTTATTGCTTTCCATACATCCCTCTCATTCTTACACCTTCGGGGTGCAATTTACTCTCACCCTTTATTATAATGCCGATTCCGGACATGTCAAGCACCATGCTGGATATCCCAGGCCTGTTGCTTCAAGAAGCATCGGCGCCTGTTCAGTGAATCTATGATAGAAATAGGAAGGATGGACAGTCTGGCGGGCTTGTCAAACAGGATTATCAGTCCTTATATAAGTTTAAATTTCTGTTCTCTGCCTGCTTATAGTCTGCTTTGGGCAGATCTGCGCACACTGTCCGCAGTGCAGGCATTGGTTCTGGTTGATTACTGCCGGCTTTCTGCTGATGTCAATGCATTTTTGAGGACAGACTGAATAGCATAGTTTACATCCGATACATTCTACGCCCACAACATAACATGTCTGTATCGCATTCGGCCTTCCGATCAATATGGGCTTCCTGACCACATGTGAGGGGATACTGATATCAAAATACTCTCCCTGGGCCTCGAAAAGCCGGAACACCTCCAGTGCACTCCGGGTGTGGGATGGATATATCTGCTGCATATACGAATTTTTTTCAAAAATCTCATCCAGTTTTTCATTGCCTATATTTTCAATTTTTCCGCGGAGTGTTACGGATTTTTTATCCTTAGCAGCAGAAACAGCTGCGACCTTCTGCTCCATAAGCTGTGCATAAAAGGCTTTTCCCTTTGCTGTGAGAAAATAGACCCCTCTTTCATCCCAAAGCATCATGTCTATTACACGGGTCTGGGGATGTCCGTCTGTTCCAATGGTGGCAATGATGGCGGAATGCATATCCTCCACCAACATTTTTAAGTACTGATCTCCTGTCATTTCCGCTTCCTCCTGGATCCTTTAGCGTATATAGCTGTGATTCCCTTCTATGTTCATCATGCAACTATCATAGGACCGGACAGACGGATTGTAAAGTAAGCACAATTTTGTGCCATAGTTACCTGGGAGATACTGTTACATCACAAAAATCCCGTTATTCCCCTCTGTCATTTCCCTTCCGCCGCTTTATTCACGCAAGTGATGGCATTTGAGCTGCGCGGATAGCCAATATAGGGTAAACACTGTGAGATTACTTTCATCAAATATTCCTTTGTATTGCCAAGCCGCATATTAGCCGCCCCATGACTGATCAGCTGGGGCTCGCATCCGCCCTGGGCCGCCAGGAAACAAAATGTGATCAGTTCCCTCTGGGCCAGATTCAGACCCTTGCGTGTATAGTAATCCCCAAAGCAGTTTGCGGCAAGCCATCGGTTTATATGTCCCTTTTTCCAAAAGTCCCGCATCCCTTCGCCAAAGATATCCACCTGCGCCTGGGAACCTTTTTCCAGGCGGTCTTCCAACGTGGTGGTGGCCTGCGCCTCAAGGGGCAGGGAAATGCCCCGGCTTTTAAGTACTTCATTAACCACTGTCAAGAATCCCAGCATCCGTCCCAGACCAACATAATCTGTGGACTGGTAAAGGATCTCCTTTATCATTACCGGTGTCAGCCCTCCGTCAAGGGCTGACGGAAGGAGTTCACGGAAAAGTTCGACACCCTGGCATCCAATCAATGAGGCCAGGATTACCATGGAACGTACCGGTTCTTCCAGCTGCTGTCCCTCCTCTTTTGTAACTTCCTCTCGTATGAAATATTCCACACGTTCCACAAATTCGGGATCCGTGTCATATAAACTTTTTATTTCCATCTTTCCCTCCTTAAATTCCTTGTCAGATCTTCTGTTCTCCTATGGACCAGACATGCTTGTCACTGATTGTCTCCGGCCTGTTCTGCGCCATGACGCCTGTCAGGCTGTGGGCCACATAGGCTTCTTCCAGATAAGTCAGCTCCTCATCGGTCAATTCCAGCTCCACTGCCGCTGCCGCACCCTCAATATGATGGAATTTCGTGGCACCCACCACCGGGGACGTTACCTTTGTCAGAAGCCATGCCAGCGCAATCTCTGTCATAGATACGTTCCTGCGGTCCGCCAGTTCTGCCACCCGCCTGATGATCACTTGATCCTGTTCCGCCGTCTTATCATATTTGAATCTGGCATATTCATCTTCTGCCAGGCGTTTTGAAATTTCCCCCGGCCTCCTGGACAGCCGTCCTCCTGCCAGTGCACTGTAAGGGGTCAGTGCAATTGTTTCCTCCCTGCAATATGGAACCATCTCTCGTTCCTCCTCCCGGAAAATCAGATTGTAATGCCCCTGGACGGAAACAAATGTTGCAAAGCCCTCCCGTTGCGCCAGTGCATTGGCCTTTGCCAGCTGCCACGCAAAGCAGTTGGAGATTCCGATGTACCGGGCCTTTCCGGTTTTTACCACACGGTTTAAGCCGTCCATTATATCATAAAGAGGCGTTTGGTAATCCCACATATGGTAGATATACAGATCCACATAATCCACGCCCAGATTTTCCAGGCTTTTATCCATCATACGCTGAATATGCTCCTGTCCGCTGACTCCCTTTGCGATTTCTTCCGGGGTGCGTGGAAGAAACTTGGTGGCGATCGCTACATCCTTGCGCTCTGTGAAATCCTTTAGCGCATGCCCTAAAAACTGCTCGCTGGTTCCGCTCTGATAGGCAATTGCCGTATCAAAGAAATTGACCCCTAGTTCAAGCGCCCGTTTTATAATTTCTCTGGAACGTTCTTCGTCCAATGTCCAGCTATGCTGGCCCTTCTGTGGATCCCCAAACCCCATACATCCCAGGCAAATGCGGGATACGGTCAAGTCTGAATTACCTAGTTTGGTATATTTCATCTTCTCCTCCTCTTTACTCCATAAACTCAATGGTCCCCGTAAAGTCATCCTCTTCCCCGGACAATACTTCCAGCCCGCTTTCCACGACCCCCAGAGGCACAAGTTCGTTAGAGTGGCGGAAATCTTCATAGAAAATCGTAAAACTGCCCCATGGCCGGTAAATCACCATCTCTCCGGTAACCGGGTCATATCCCGGATCTTCATCAGCAATGGAGAATGGGGCACCGTCATTTCTTGCCGGTTTTTCTATACCGGAAAGATCGTAGAATTCTACGTTATCCAAAGGCAGCCTTTCCAGGTATGCATCCGCAGCTGTATTGTCATACATGGCAATAATGACCTCGTTCCCGTCCACTGTAAGACGCAGCCGTTTGCCGCTGAATTGTGGGGTACTGCCGTCCGGATAGGTACCGGTTGCCGGTACACTGTTGGAAGAACCCTTTTCTGACTCTTGTACTTGATCTGCCTGCGAACCGCATGCACTTAGCATCAGTGCCATCCCTCCCAGCATTCCCACTAACATTCTCACCATTTTCATTGTACGATCGACTCCTCTCTATTGTTTTATCCATGCTGATTTTACTTGATCTTATCCATCCCCTGCCTCTGCAACCCCTGAATCCAGGACTCCAGTTCTTCCGCTATTCTGTCTCCACCGGCATTGGTAACATGAAATCCAGCTTGTACTTGTGCGTTTGGGCATAATACGGCAATATCCTGCTCCACACATCCACGTTCTTCCCCTCTGTGGGTACAGAATGGGATCACAATTTTGCCATCTGTTTGTATCCGTTCTAAAAAGGAAGCCGCCGGAGGGGAGATCCTCCCCCTCCAGCAAGGTGTTCCTATAAATATTACATCATATCCTTCCGGTATTGTCTCAAATGGCAGAAGCCTGGGCCTATGGTTCTCCCGGATTTCCTTTTCTGCCTGCTTTTTGAGTTTGCAATATTCCGATGGATACGGCTGCCACGGATATATCACGCATAAGGTTCCTCCGGTTATCCGCCGGATTACTTTTGCAACCCTTAAGGTGTTCCCTGTATTGGAGAAACAGGCAATTAGTATTTTTTTCCCATTCCTAGCTTTCGCCCCCGTTTCCACTGCTGCCGAAATCACTCCTCTCTCCATCCGGCTTCATATTACTGGGTATCAATACCGTTTTGTTCCAGCCATTCCGTCACGTCTCCAGGCATACGGTCACCGCCGGAGTAAGAAATTGCCAGTCCTTCCCGGATTTCCGCAGCAGGGGCCAGCTTAGCAATAGCTGTCAGGCTCTGCCCAAACCTTCCGCCTCCATGGCTGCAAAAGGGAATGATAATCTTCCCTGTGAGATCATATTCCTCCAGGAAGGTTGCTACCGGCATGGGAATCGATGCCCACCAGTTGGGATATCCCAGAATTACGATGTCATATTGGGATATGTCCTCCACCTGGTTTGCCAGTTCCGGCCTTGCCTGTATGTTCTGGTCATTCTGTGCCTGGTCAAGTACGGTATTGTAATCAGCGGAATAAGGAGTCACCATCTCTATTTCAAAGAGATCCGCCCCTGTCTGGCGCTCAATTTCCCGGGCAATCCCCCTGGTATTTCCTCCCCAGGAAAAATATGCGATCAGCACCCTTCCACTTCCGCCGTCCTCCTTTTCCCGGCTTTTTGACGTTACCGCCGCGCCGGAAAGTACCGCTGCATTTCTTGCAAGGCGGAAGCCTATGTTATAACTCTTATTGTCCTCCGGCATTGCGGCGCGGTAAGCGGAGCGGAGATTTTTAGCAAAGTCATTCCAGCCTCCGCCCCTGTTGACCCTTCGGGTCCCGTTGTCCGGCCCTGTGGGATTTTCGCTGTCGGTACTGTCATAGGATCCGTAACAGTCCCACACCCACTCACCTACGTTTCCATGCATATCATAGAATCCCCAGGCATTGGGCTGAAAGCTTCCCACCGCCGTTGTGATCTGGCGGTATACGCCCGGCTTTGTCTCCAGATTCCCCTGGGAAAAATAGTTGTCCTCAATCATATAGGGATAATCTCCCCAATAGTTTGCCTCCTCCGCACTGATGGAAGTCTGGGTATTAAATGGGGTCACTGTACCGGCCCGGCAGGCGTATTCCCACTCAGCCTCGGTTGGAAGCCTGTATCCTGAAGCGCTACGGTTCCAGCTTATGGTGCCATCCCCGATCTCATAGGCCGGTTCCAACCCCTCCTTTTCGCTGCGGGTATTGCAGTAATTAACCGCGTCCAGCCAGGAGACCATTTCCACCGGCAGATTTTCACCAATAAAAGAACTGGGATTGGCGCCCATAACCTGCCGGTACTCATACTGAGTCACTTCGCAGGGAGACAGATAAAAATCATCTACTGTAACGGAATGCTGCGTTTCATCATTACTTCTCCAGGCCTCAGACTCCGGACTTCCCATATCAAAGCTTCCACCAGCTACAAGTATGAACTCATCCCCACCAATCTCCCCCTGTATACCCTGTCCGGAACCGGCGCTGCCTGAAGTCACCAATTGCTCCAACGGTTCGGGGTGTTCCGGATTTTGGGATGGAGATAGGGAACCGCCTGTTTTTGCATCTCCTGTGCCTGTACCGCATCCTGCCAAAAGCACTGCTGACAGAAGAAAAACCGAAAAACTGTAAAATCTGTTCTTATCCATAACGTACCTCCACTGTTTTGTCATCAAGGGGTGATTTCCAGTCCGTCTATCCAATGATCTTGGCTTCATTCTGTATTGCAGCCGCAAGTGCGGCAAGTTTCTGTTTCATTATAATCTCCTCTGATATTGTTATGGTTCCGTATGCTGTTCCTGTTCCTTGTTGATTTCCGTTCCCATCTTTTTCTTTCCCAACAACGCCGGCAGTTTTGCTCCATAATGGGCAAGATAAATAAACAGTCCCATCATTGCCATGTAATCCAAATAAAACATCAGCGGCGGCTCGTTATAATCCAGGAATACAAACTCCGTCCGCACCAGCATATAGGTCAGCAGATCCCGCCGGATGAATACCGACAGTCCATAAACGGCAATAGCTGTCCCGGCCAACGGAAGGAGGATACAAAGAGACCATGGAAACGTTTTGGAGTTAAACCCGCGGCTCGCCATACCCAGGAACATTTTCCAATGCAGTCCCAAATGAACCGCCATAAGGACAAATCCCCAGTAAGCTCCTGCCATATGCAAAATCCTTGCAAGTGACATGCCGCCCCGGATGGAAAGGAAGGCAAATGCATAACGGGACAGTACGATTCCACTGTACATCATGCACATCATAGAGATAAGCAGCAGCATATTAACAGCCGCATGCATGACACGTAGGGCCGTATACCTGCCGCGAAACAGGTTTTTGTACCAGTTCCTGTTAAGTATGTTGTGCAGGATAAAGAGGATAAACAGGCCTGCGCCCACCCATTCGTGAGCAGCTTCTCCCCAAAGCTGATATCCCATTAGGAACAGCAGCCCAAATGTCATAGCGATATCCAGCGCAATCTTAAATCTCATCTTCCGGTTCATATACGGTCTTTTCCCTTTCTTTTGGTTATTATCTTCATGGATTTTCTTCATGGATTTTTATCTCTATTGACTGTCACCCTCCTATCCGCTGATTCCTTCACCGCTGCATCCGGTTGATCAATAACCGATTTCAGCCAGCCAGCTTTTTATATCTGCTTGTGCATTTGGTATATCATTGCGGTATATGCCTATCACATTGCGCTCCACTTCACATTCCGGCATAGCCCTGGTTAGGTCCTGCACACTGCTTGCCAGGCCGCCGGTTCCATGGGAGCAGAAAAGGATTACTTTTTTGCCGGCCAGATTGTTCTCCTCTATAAAAGAATACAATGCCATGGGTACCGTATACCACCAGTTGGGATATCCCAGAAATACCACATCATAATCGTCCATATCCTCTACGGCAGCTGTCAGCTTTGGGTGCACGCCATCCGCTTTTTCATCCGCAGCACGGTTCAGGCATTCGTCATAATCGCTGGAATAAGGTTCTTCCACCTGAATGGAGAATAAATCCCCGCCAACCTCTTCCTGAATCCAGTATGCCATTTGCTCCACATTACCGGGGGGCAGTACGCTGGCCGAGGAGGTTGCATCCACATCCACGGAGGAGGGGTTCTCAACAACCGTATTATCCGCCCAGGTGAAATAGGCAATGAGGATTTTCCGGCCTGCCGCCGATTCCACAAGAGATGTCCCCAATGCTTCCGTTTCCGCTATGGGTGTACTCTCTGCCGGATCAGTCCCGTCTGTCACAGCTGTGTCTGGCAATGATGATGTGCCAACAGCCGCAAATGTGCTGCAGCCAGTAAGCGAAACCGCGGTCATCAGTGCCATTATCATACAACTTACCTTTTTCATGAATTTGTCACCCCCTTTCCAAATATCATGCATTTGCCGATTATAGGAATCGGATATAAACCTAATACAGAGCCGAAAGTTTTCTTCATTATTAGTTTCCTCCTTAATGATTTTATATTTTCAAAAGTTCTCTCCTTTGAAATCATTTGACTGTTTAGCCGGTTTCATGTTTCATACGTTTATTCTATTATGACAAGGTTTTAATGTCTAATGCTTATGTCATATGGTTTATCATACGTGAAATGAATGGTTTTTTAACCAAATCACCCAAATCAACTATGTTCAGCTGAAAGACCGGGCGTGTATTTATTCCATAATATAACAACAGCCACAGGGAAGCTATAATATCGCCTCCTGTGGCTGTCAAATCCTTAAAAACAATTTTCATCCATCCACTCTCCCTGTTTTATCATCTGGATAAACAGGGACGCTGCGGGGCTAAACATACGATTTTTCTTCCACAGCAGCACACTTCGGGTAGTGTGCTCCGGCAGGAGCGGGACGAACCGAAGTCCAGGACGGCTGCCTATGGCAAGGGCGCCGTCCAGACAAACAGCACATCCCATTCCCTCCTCAACCAGAAGCACTACATTGGATAGCAGCGTATAATTTGCAATAATATGCAGATGATTCTCATCCCGGCCAAACCAGTTCAATATTTCATTACGCACATTTTCACGTTTAGGCATTATCAGCTGATATTTTGCTGCCTCCTGCACAGTCATTGTTTTCCGTTGCGCAAAAGGGTGTTTTGTATTCACCAAAAGACCCCAGGTTTCTTTTTGGGAAATACGCATAAAATCATATTTTGTTTTGTCTATGGGTTCCAATACAAAGCCGATATCAACCAGACCTTTATCCACCCGGTCCTTCACATTATCTGCCATCTCATTATATAAATCAAACTGAACTAAAGGATACCGGTCTGCGAACTGCTTCATCATTTTAGCAAGAATAAGGCTTCCCTTGGCTTCTGAAGCTCCGATCACAATGACGCCTGAGATTCTGTCCTTTTCCAAGAACTCCCGTTCCGCGCGCTCCGTGAGTTCCACAATTTCCTCAGCACGCTGTTTGAATATGATTCCGTCATCTGTCAGATCCAATGAACGCTTTCCTCTGATAAACAGAGTGGTCCCCAGCTCCCGTTCCAATTCCATCAGCTGACGGCTGAGAGTGGGCTGGGTAATATGCAGAATATCAGCGGCCCTGGTTATGTTGTTTTCATTTACTGCTGTCAAAAAATACTTTAACACCCGGAGTTCCATATGATCCCACCTCGCTTTTTTTCATCATAACATGGCAAAAGGCAGATTACAAGGAACCCTTAGATTTTATCAATCATATACCCCAGGATTCAAAAACGCACCGTTTTCTGAAGTCCCCAAGAACAGTATCCCTGTCTCCGTATCTGGACTTCCGTCATCATATCCCACAAGCCACCCATCCAATTCAAGTTCAGCCGGCTGTCCGTCTGCCCCATCATGGATAACCGTCAGGTCACCAAAGAACCCAAATGTTTCCCCTGAAATGGTTCTTATGGTAATACTTGTCTCTCCACCCCCCTGCCATAGCGGGACTGAAGGACTTTTGGGAGCCGCTGACGCCCATATGGAAAAATTAAGGACGATGGATGCGACCACAATAAAGACCATCAGTATACTCTGTTTTCTCATTTTATGCCCTTTCCTGTACGCTCAGTTCGGTTATTTTTATAAGTTATTCTTATATTGTCCTTCTGTTTTTCATAGAACTGCTGTCATGTTTTCTTCTTCCGCGCCTGGGGTTTTTAGGAAACCATCCCCGCTCCACACGTTTTTCCTGCTCCTTGAGTTCAATAATACTCCACAGACAGCTGCAGCCCAACAGCCCCAGGATGATCGCTCCAATTTCCTGACGGACATTAAGGGAAGCCACAAGAAATAAAATGCCCAATACCAGAAAGAAGGGCCAGCATCGTGAGGAGAAGTGGTACTCTGCTTTTATCACAATAGGATGAAATAATCCAATACATACAAAACAGATAACAGCTGTCAAGATTCCTTCGTAGTTCATATGGTTACCTTCCTAACTTCATTTAAGTGCTATTCTATGATTCAGTCTTCCCCAGTACGGAGAAAAACTCCGTTAACATAGCCCTCCACATCACCATAGCGGATAAGAAACCACGTTTCACCTTCCTCCAGGATTTCACAGATACCATCTGCGGGGATCCTTCCGATGACAGCGGCATTGTCTTGGGCCTCTTCCCGGATATTCAGATAATCTGATACATCAGCAATCCCCTGATTTTCATAACCGGTCAAAGAATCCTGCTCCTCCGTTTCCTCAACTGGAAAAACAATCTGGGAAGGTGTTGCCGCCAGTAACTGGTCTGATTCCATAGTTGGCTCCATGGCTGTTTCAGAAGGCGGCACTGTTGGTATGTGATCTGCCTCCGATCTTTTTCCCGAGGCAATCAAGACTATGGCAACCATCACCAACAATAACACAAACACTATTAACATTTTATAAATGAGGACCTGGCGGCGCCTGGCCCTGCGTTTTTTATTTTTCTTATTCTGCCAATCCTCCGGCATTTTGCTGTAGTAATCTTTTTTCATTGTTTTACTTACCCACGTGGAACCTGTATCCGGCTCCCCAGACGGTCTGTATATGCCTCAAGCCATAAGAATCATCATCCAGTTTCTCCCGCAGCCGGTTTATATGTACGGTAACCGTGGCTGTGTTGCCAACCGAGTCTTCTCCCCAGATCCGCTCAAATATTGTGTTTTTGGAAAACACAATGTTGGGATTTTCAACAAGGAACTGCAGCAGCTCAAACTCTTTATTTGCCAGTATTATCTCCTGTCCGTTTAAAAACACCCGTCTCTGCCGCGGAAGGACCAGCAGTTCTCCCACATCAATCCCTCTTTCAAGTTCTTCCTCCTTCTGGTTCAGGAGCATTTCGTGAATATGGATATGTGTCCTCACCCTTGCCACCAATTCCGCAGGGCTGAACGGTTTTACCATATAATCGTCAGCCCCCAGTCCCAATCCCCGAAGCTTGTCCACTTCCTCCTTTTTGGCTGTTACCATAAGTATGGGGATGCTGGATTCCCTGCGCAGTTCCCGGCAAATATCAAGACCGCTTTTTCCAGGCAGCATAATGTCAAGGATCAGGGCATCATACTTTTCTTTTCTGACCATATCCAGGATATGCGTACCGTTTTGCTGAATTTCTGCTTCAAAACCGCTTGCATTCAGATAATCGCGCTCCAGTTCTGCAATTAAAATATCATCCTCCACAATCAAAACCTTACTCATCCATGTCTTCTCCTTTCAATGGTATACGGATGATCATTGTCAAACCATTTCGGTTTTCCGCACGAATCGTACCTCCATGGCTGTTTACGATCTCCTTTACAACTGCCAGACCGATCCCGCTTCCTTCCCCCGCATGGGTACGTGCCGCATCTGCCCGATAAAAGCTTTCAAAAATCCGTTCCAGGGATTCGGAAGGAACACCCGGACCGTCATCCGAAAATGTCAGTTCCGCCATTATACCATTGTCCGTCCGTCTCAGCCGGATACTTACCTGGGATTTTCTCTTGGTCCGGTATTTTATCGTATTGGTAAACAGATTGTCAAACACCCGTTTAAATTCACTGGTATCCAGCAAAACATAATACACGCCATCCTGGCATGAAAAATCTATGTTTACATTCTCTTTCTCCGCTTCCCCACGGTTTTCCCGCAGATAGGACTCAATATACCGTTTCAGATCCACCTGTTCCATCTGACAGCGGTACAGGCTGTTTTCAAGACGGTTATATTCCGACAGGCTGTCAACCAGCCGCTCCAGATCAGAGGTCCGGATCTTCATTGCAGCAAGATACCGTTTTCTCATTTGGGGCGTTGTGGCTATTCCTTCCAGCAGCCCATCCAGATATCCCCGGATGGAGGTAAGAGGTGTCCGCAGATCATGTGAAATACCCGATATCAAGTCTCTTCGTCTTTCCTCATATTCCATACGCTGCGCCACCGACTGCTTTAAATACTCCCTCATTTCATTAAAATCCTGGCATACCTTGCCGAATTCATCCTTTTTATCATAATCAATCTCCACGTCCAGATTTCCGTCACGGATCTCGTTTGCTCCAAAACTCAGTTTTTCCAATGGTTTTAATACACTTTTGGATATCCACCAGGACAGGGTCGCATTTACAAGAAGGATCAGGACAAAATACAGGAATGCAAAGATAAAAATATACCTCAGGATATATGACTGCAGATAGGATTTCATGTTCCCGTCCGTGTGATCATTGTTCACCGCAATGATGGAGCAGGAATCATCTCCCCGATAAAAGGTGTACTTGATCACCGACACGCTTTTCCTGCTGGCCGTGAGCATTTTTGCAGTATCCAGGGCGCTGCCGGCCACTGCCTGGGCCGCCTCCATATCGTCTTCCGATATGTTGGAATAAAGCTGCTCCCCGTTTTTCTTCACAAGGATATAATATCCCATATTGGCCAGCTCCAGCTCCAGGTTATTCATTTTCTCATTTTTATCAAATACCGCTGTCTCCCAGTCCCGTTCCCACAGTTCCTTCTTATAGGTATAGATCAGTCCCTGGGCGGACTGGATCCCATTTTCGTCCTTATACATAGTCTCCAGGGTATGCCAGTAACCTCCCCATGAGGTTTTCATACAAATAATGATCACCGCCCCGGTAACCAGTATTGGTATGAACACCATCAATAGATTGGATAACCTGATTTTATGCCGTATGGTCATTGTAACTCTCCCCGCTTATCTGATCCTATTCTCTATTTTAAACCATAAACCTTATTTGTTCCAATACTTGTATGATATTACTTTTCATGCTTAAAAGGCATTGCTGGATATCCCGCCGTATAACCCGCCGTACGTCCAGCCGACTTTCAGGTTCCCCTGCGGGCTATAACTTCACTGGCTGTGGCCTCACTGGCTGTGGCTTCATTAACAGCCGTATCATTCGTGGCAATTCCCCCATCACCACTCTGCCGGTTCACAATATAGATTCCGGACAGACAGATAAGTCCGGTTAGGCAGACGGCCGCTGCCGCTGCCCTGATCTTGAATACCCGGCTCAGCGCTTTCTTCTTCCTTCGCCTGCTTCTTCCTCTCTCGTGATGTTTTTTCATCGTTTATACCATCCTTTTTCTATGAATAAAGAAAAACCGGACTCACACTGTAAGCCCGGCAATCAATATGGCTCGTGCCATAAAATGTTCCAGCACCAAATGGATTTGACAGACAGGGAGGATCTCTTGGTTTGTATGGTAACGTTGATATCCACCTGATGCAGGCAATCCTACGGCGATTTCCATATCATCCCCTGAACTATATCATGGAAAGATAAACAAGTGCTCTCAAAATTATAAACTTTTTAAAAACTCTGCATCTATACATACCACTGTCCCATCCTGTATATGTGGAAAAAGCAGTGATGGTACCATTTGAGCGCAATGGCTTTACCGCGGTGGAATGGGGAGGAAAGGAGATCTCTGAAGTCCCACATTCAAAACCAGTCCCAGTCCCAGATACAGGCTTACCAGCGAGGTAAGTCCATAGCTGACAAAGGGAAGGGTCAGGCCGGTATTGGGCAGCAGCCCTGTTACCACACTAAGGTTTACAAAGGACTGGCCTGCTATGAGGGCTGCCATACCGATGCAGATCAGCCTTCCTGATAAATCCTTTGTCTTTAAGCCGATCCGGATACACTCCTCCACGATTAGCGCCAGGAGAAGAAGGATCATCAGACAGCCCCAGAAGCCAAGCTCTTCCCCTGCCACGGCCATGATAAAGTCAGTATGGGGTTCGGGAAGGAAATTGCCGTTTTTTACGGACAGAGGACTGTCATTGCCAAGCCCTTTCCCCCATAGGCCGCCTGAACCAATTGCCATGACGGAGTTTCTCTGCTGATAGGAATCCTGGGCCCATTCCTGGGGAGACAGCCATGCCATGATACGGCGGTATTGATAGTCATTGATCAGCGTCTGACCGGGCCGTGTGACAAGAAACAGACCGGCTCCCCCAAGAGGTATTCCCAGAAGGAGCGCCCTGCCAATGATCCCATAGCCCAATCCGGCCATGAACAGCATGCACAGAAAGATCCAGACAAGTATAACCGCCGTGGAGAGGTCCGGCTGTTCCAGGATCAGTGCCGCCGGAGGCAGCAGCACGCCCACAAAGAAAAAAACATAAACGGCCCGATCCATTTTATCCTGAAAATCATGAAACAACCGGGCAAAAAAAACGATCAGAAGAATCTTGCTCATCTCCGAAGGCTGGAACCGCAGCGGACCGATCTCAATCCATCTGGCCGCGCCTCCTGATATGGCTCCCACAACGGACACGCCGAAAAGCAGGACCAGCGCTGCAGCATAGCAGCTCCAGCCATGTCCAATGAGAATCCTATAATCCACAATCGATACAGCTCCCATCACAAGCAGGCCCAACATAACTCCGGCAAGCTGCCTGTACTGATAAGACGGGCCGGCGCTTCCGATCAGGAGCACCCCTGCTCCGGAAAGAGCAAGAACACACAGGATCAGGAAAATATCATAGTCTTTAAACCTGTAAACTGTTGTTATTTTTCTCATAGGTCCTGTTCCTTCCATGGATCCATAGTTTCTTTAGTCTGTAAAGCTGTTGCCGCTGTTCTCCGGGACTTCGGCCCGTCCTGTTAAAAGCTGCTCCTCGTCCTCCAGCCCAAAATAATATTTAAAAATGTCCGAGGTCACTTCCACTGCATTGGAGGAGGAATAGCCGTAAGCGATCCTGGTGGCCACTGCGATCTCCGGCTGTTCATAGGGGGCATAGCCGATAAAAAGGGCATGGTTAGGTCTTGTACGGTTCTGCTGTGCGGTTCCTGTTTTTCCCGCAACCGCCATGGGCAATTCTCTTAGGATCCGGTTGTTCCCGGCCACCAGCTCCATTCCCTCTGCAATGGTATCCCAAGCAGAGGGGACGATCTCATCCAGTGTCCGGTTTTCCTTTGGAGCGGCCGGGCGTATTGCTCCCTCAGCGCCTTCTTGTATCCTCTGGATCAGGGTGAGTTGGTACAGAGTCCCTTTATTGGCCAGCGCAGCCGCATACCGGGCCAGCTGTGTTGTGGTATAGTTATGGTTGCTCTGTCCAATGGATGCTGTGACAGGAAATTCATCAGCAATCTGTGGAGCGCTTTCGGAAATTTCAATCCCCGAATTTTCATTGAGACCAAACATTTCCCCATAGCGGGCAATGACTTCTGTTCCCTTGCTTTCCTGATAAATGCCGTTGTCCAGACTTAATTCATATCCCAGGGTATAGAAGAAATAATTACAGGAATCGCGGATCGCCTCCACCACATTGATGGCTCCATGGGTTGCACCGGAAGGATAGATCCAACACCTGGGGCTTGGGGTGACCAGTTCAAAGATACCCTGGTCCTCGATCAGCCTGTCTGGGGTTATGATCTGCTCAGTCAGTCCCGCAGCCACGGTTATGGGCTTAAAAGTGGATCCCGGCGCTGTCCGCTGCTGGGTCGCGTTGTTATAAAGGGGCAGGGATGCGTCATTTAACAGCTGGTTATAATAGTCACCGTCCATGGTATTTGCCAGCCGGTTGTTATCATAGCCCGGATAGGTGACGCTGGCCAGAACCTCCCCTGTATTGGGATCAACCACAACACTGGATGCCGTAGAGGGATCCAGGGCCAGCTGGGCCGGGGTGATCTCCAGGTTTTGTATCTTCTCACGAATGAAGCGGTATGCATTGTCTGTCCCATTTCCTAAATTTTCATGATCATTTCCCGTATCAGCTACCACCCCCTGTTCCAGCAGTATGCGGCAGATCTGTTCTCCGGTGATCACTCCCCTGTGGATAAGCAGCCGGTACAACAGCCGGTCAAAATCCTCATCCTCCTGCAGTCCGGTCAGGATCATGGCCTCCAGCTGTCTCAGGTTTTCCTCAAGCATGGAGTAGGAACCCTCTTCCGGAAAACCGTGCGCATTGATAAAACCCTGAGCAATCCCGTTTTGCAAAAATTCTTTCAGGCTGATCTCCTGTTCCTGCCATTGTCTGTAGGTCTCACCGGCACGGTCCGCCTCGTCCCGTTTGTAGATTTCCATGCGTGCAAGCAGTTCCAGGATATAATCCATGCCCTCCTGCATATCTTCCTCCAGTGACCCGTATGGAAGTTCCATCCCCCCTCCCAGACGGTCCAGATATTCCGACTTGTGCTCCTCAAACATCCGGAACAGGTTCCTTTCCTCCATACCGGCGTCATCTCTTCCCAACCGCTCTATATCTATCACATGGTTGCTGATCAGTGCATAATATACATCCTGTACCGGTATGTTTAAATTACTGCTGTCCTCCTGTGAGGGCACAATGTTGGCCAGAAGGATGCCGGCCAGTTTCTGCTCCAGCAGACAGTACACGGCCTTCTGCAGATCCCTGTCAATGGTCAGGTAGACATTGCGGCCCGTAGAAGCGGCTTCTGTCTCTAAAACCTCCGTTACCCTTCCAACATTGTCCACATAGAAGCGCTGGCCGCCGTTTCTACCATGCAGTTCCTCTTCCATTGCCTGCTCCATTCCCGCCTTTCCCACTATGTCGTTCCTGTCATACAGAATCCCCCGGCTCTGGAATGAGGCCAGCTCTTCCTCGGAAACAGGGCCTGTGTATCCCAGGATATGGGCAAAGTACAGGCTGTCGGTATAGCGCCTTATGGTCTGTTCGGAAATGTCCACGCCTGGAAGCTCCGCCTGGTTTTCCAGGACAGCCGTCATGGTCTTTAGACTTACATTCTCTGCCAGGTTTGTTTTCCTGTATCTCTGATACTGGTTGTCCGCCATGTCGTACCGGATGGAAACAAGTTTAAGTAGATCCTCCCCGGACAGCTCATCTGAAATCCCATACATGGGATCAGAACACAGATATGCAATGACCTGCTCTGCTGTGGCTTCACCTTCTTCATAGCCCAGACGCCCGTTGTAAGCCAGGTCCTCAACACGGGCATGGCCATACACGTCCGCCAGGAAACGCAAAAGCCGGTTCCCTTCAACGGTAAACTCATATTCCTGTGATCCGGAAACAGCAATGGGAAGCCTCTGCAGAACGGAATCTCCGTTTCCCTCAATCAGCAGGATCGACTGCCGGATGGTCCTGTTCAATGTCTCGTTCCTGGTGCGGCGATTTTCATATGCCCCGCTGTCCTCTATGGTTACAGAATAGGCCAGGTCGTTATATGCCAGCTGGTTGCCGTTCCTGTCATAAATATTCCCTCTGCTGCCGTGATAAATTTCCTCACGCTCCACCTGGGATTGGAACGCCTGCCGGTAATATGCTCCGTTTAAGATCTGCAGGCTGAAGAAACGTCTGAGGAGGATCAAAAACATGGCTAACAGAACGATGCAGAACAGACAGATTCTTTTTTTTACTAAGTACCGGATCATCTGTTTCATTATGCATCCTCCCACTTATGAATCATACAGCCGTATCTGTGTTTTTACCCTGAATACCAACTCCGATAAGCTGAACGGCTTGCGAAGGAAATCATCAGCCCCTATCTCCTTTACTATGTCCTGTATCCCTGTCTTTGCGGATACAATGATAATGGGGGTCCGGAATTTTTTTCTGATCTCTTTACATAGTTCAATCCCGCTTTTTCCCGGCAGCATCACATCCAGGATAAAGGCATGAAAATCCCCCGTCCCGGCCAGATTAAGCCCTGTATCCCCATCAAAAGCAATTGCCACCTCAAAGCCTTCTTTTTCAAGATAATCACGTTCCAGCTGTGCGATCAATTCATCATCTTCCACTATCAGGATTTTTTTCATTGTGTCCTCCTTTCTTTTTGCAGTATACTCTCGGGATATCCTGGTCCTCAGATTTGTATGCGGCCGGCAAAAAAACAGCCGTAAAGGCGGGTGCCGGGGAGACTGCGAGCGTATACTTGTATAGACAAAAACAGGCTTCCTTTTGAAACCTGCTGTTGTCAAAGTACACTTATTATAGGTTTATATGAATTTGGCACTTGTACTGCATCACCTGTACCGCATCGGTACATAAGGAGTATAATCTTTAAAAATAACATGGGCCTAACACAGGGATAAACTTTTTATAAATTCTTCCCTAAAGCGAGAACCGGGAGCAGTGATTCTCCTCCCACGGAAAAACCATGTCCAAAGAAGCCGCTTAGAGCAAATCGTTTAGAACAAATCGCTTAGATGAAATCGTTTAGAGCAAATGTCACTCCGGAATCACCTTCCTAAGGGTATCCTGCAGTATCTCTACATCAATGGGCTTGGATACATGAGCGTTCATCCCTGACTCCATGGACGCCTGTACATCCTCAGCAAAGGCATTGGCGGTCATTGCAATGATGGGGATCCTTTTGGCATCCGCCCTGCCCCATCCCCGTATGGTCCGCGTGGCTTCATATCCGTTCATCTCCGGCATCTGGATATCCATCAGGATCGCGTCATAAGTACCCGGCTCTGTATTTTTAAATTCCTGAACGGTCTGCCGGCCGTCTGCACGGACCACGGAACTGGCACCCAGCATTTCCAATATGCCGCAGGTGATCTCCGCATTGATGGCATTGTCTTCCGCCACAAGGATCCGGCAGCCTGCCAGAACTGGTTTCTTAGCCGGACCGGCTTCCTGCTCCCGGCCTTCCCTCTGCCTGCCTTCTTCCTCCGCCAATTCCGCCTCCAGCTCTATGACAAAGACCGTACCCTCTCCCAGTCCGCTCTCCACTTTAATACTGCCGCCCAGCAAGTCTACCATCCCCTTGACGATATTCAGTCCAAGGCCGCTCCCCTCTATTCCGGAAGCATTGCTGCTGCGGCTGAACGGTTCAAACATATGGGAAAGAAATTCCTGGGACATACCGATTCCCGTATCGGAGACGGTAAACCGATAACGGACATCCCCTTTCTTTTGAGCCCCGATCTCTTCCGCCAGGAAATCCACACGTCCGCCTTGCTCGGTGTACTTAACTGCATTTCCCAAAATATTTAACAGGATCTGATTTAAACGCAGCACATCTCCATAAAAATATGGATGGGCAATCCCCTGCATCCTGATCTCCATCTTAAGTCCGGCCGTCTTTGCCTGGGGCATCATCATGGAAGACAGCCGTTCCAGCAGCTCGGGAAGGGATACCACCATGCGGACCAGTTTGATCTTTGACTGTTCCAGTCCGTTGACATCCAGGATATCGTTTACCAGGCTTAACAGATGTCTGGAGGAGGTGGATATCTTTTTCAGGCAGTCCATAACCCGTTGGGGATCATCAAAGTGCGCCACTGCAAGTTCCGTCATGCCTGTGATGGCATTAAGCGGAGTCCGTATATCATGGCTCATAGCGGACAGGAAATCACTTTTTGCCCGGTTGGCCTCCTCCGCCAGTTCCAGCGCTGTCTCCAGTTCCTGTTTGGATGTCCGCTCAGCCATCAGAATATCAGTCACATCCATTCTCACAAGGCAGATGGTCCTATGGTCGTGGTCGCCCCACAGAACATTGACCTGCTTATACCGAAGTCCTTCCTCCCCTTGGTAAGGCACGACAAAATCATAGCCTGAGGGCGACTGCTCCAACCGCCTGGTCATGGTATCCAATAAAAACTGTTCCCTTAGTTCAGGTGATGTCTCATCTCCGTATGCCTCCGCCAGCCTGCACAAGGACTTTTGGTAGTCCTCCACAAGGTATGGGGAAAGGTTTTCCAGGACGGTCTGGCGTGTATACATGATGAGTGATCCCTTTTGTATGTTGATGAATCCGGCCAGATCAAATGTATAAGCGATCATGTTAAGCAGTCCCTGCTGTTCCCGCACAGAATCCGTAATGTCGATTCTGGACAGGCAGATCCGCTTCAGCCGCAGGTCAATGGGGGATACGGTAATGTTCTTGGTGCGGATGTCCCCCTTTCCGTCCACAACAGAAAAGGACAATGTATAAGCGTTTTCCTCCCGCAGCCGTTTCAGCATAGTGTCCGGCTCCAGCCCCCTCTCGTAGTTCTCCCTATCCCTTGGAACAATGGCGGTGTCAAGCATATGCTTCATCCATTTTGAATGGCTGCCCCGGGAAGGCGGAACGCAATGCGCATTCTTGTTACAGGACAGCAATTGGTACGTATCCTGGTAAAGGTCCACGTCCGCCACAAAATCATAACCGGATACCGTAAGCTGATGAAGGACCCTTTCAGCGGCGATCCGCTCCGTAATATCCACCACGGTCAGGATTCCCGTGACATCACCGCTGCCCGGCGTCTCCACCATACTCATCTTGACCTGGGCATAGCGGCCTATCTCCTCGTTGGGCAATTGTATAAAATACTCTCTCACCTGGTCCGTATCATTCCGTTCAAAGGCTGCCAGCGCCGGTTCACGGCTGTAGATACCAAGAAAATCCCGCCGTTCCTTTTCATCCACGATCAGTTCTGAAAGGCCAATAAAGAACTCCTCCCGTATGATCCCATACCTGCTCTTTAAACCCTGCCCCGTGTGGTCTATGATCTCCATGACCTGGTTTTGCGTGATATTGCAATGCCCTACCAGCAGCGCATTGGGAGCGGGTTTCTGGTAATGCCTTAAGAGCAGCTGGTCATACCGCTGCCAGACACTGTCCCTTTCCTCCACCTCCTTTGATATATCATGATAAACCGCATATAAGCATTTTTCTCCATCCTCACCCAGGATCAACGAGAAACTGGTTCTCACCCAAACGTACTTCTCCGGGCCTTTCCTGATCCTATATTCCATTATAAAATGCTCCCGGTCTTTTGCAATGTGTTCAACGATCTCCTTCTCCGCCCGCCCACGGTCATCAGGATGCACCCCCATCAAAGCGTCCTGTCGGTAGAAGCTCAATGCCTCCGTCTGGGTCATGTCGGTCAATTCCGCAAACCCTTCCGATAAGTATTCGGGAATGATCGTACCGTCTTTTTTAATCCGGATAACCGCAACGCCTCCTGGAAGGTTTTTGATCACAGTCTGGAAATACTGTTTTTCACCCGCGGAAACCAGCTTTGCTTCCATCCTCTGCTGCCGCTGTCCATCGGCATATATATGGTCCCCCTGCAAATCCATTTTCCTTTTGGAAGAGTTCTGGGATTTCATGGCGAACTGACGCAAAAGTATTTCAAATTCCTCATATGGCATGGGCTTTGCAAAGTAATATCCCTGCCCATAGTCACAGCCGAACTGGCTGAGCCGCTCCAGCTGTTCCCTGGTCTCCACCCCTTCGGCCACCACGCTTAGATCCATGGAACCGGCCAATCCCATAATAAACCGGAGGATCCCCTGGTGGACCGGCTTAGCCATCTCATTTTGAATGAACTTCATATCCAGCTTCAGCACATCCAAGGGCATTTGGTTGATCATATTAAGGGAAGAATACCCGCTGCCAAAATCATCCATCTCGATCACAAAGCCCAGTTCCCTGAGATGGGTAACCGTATCGATGATCTGCTTTGGGTTTTCCGTATAAGCGCTTTCCGTGATCTCCAGATGGAGCCTTGAGGAAGCCAGACCGTATTTGCCCACCAAATTGGTCAGCACATCCGCCAGTTCCGCATTATAGATATCCGCACGGGATACATTCACTGAAATAGACAGCTGGGGATAGCCCTTTTGATCCCAATCCCGCAGCATGGCGCAGGCTTTGTCCCATACAAACTGGTCCAGCTTTGTGATAAAGCCGTTCTGCTCAAACAAGGGGATGAACTGGCCCGGGGACATGATTCCCAGTTTCGGATGATTCCACCGTATCAATGCCTCCGCTCCTGCCAGGGCAGTGTCCCTGATCCTGTACTTGGGCTGCAGATAAACCTTAAACTGCCCTTTTGCCAGGGCAGTCTCCATGCTGTCCGTGATCGCCTGCTCCAGCAAAAGCCTGCTGCGCAGCTGCTCATCATAATAAGCAAAATATCTTCCATACTGCCCCTTGATGCTTTGGGCGGCCAACAGCGCCCAATCACACATCTGCTCTATGGAAAGACCATGGTCCACACCGGAATAGATCCCCCATTTCATCACAACGTTCCTGCTGCTGCTCAGCTCATTGATCCGGTCCGAAACCTCCCGGAACCACTCCTGACTGTATTGGGTCTGGTGTTCCAGCAGGCAGACAAACTTGTCTGAATTCAGCCGTCCGCAGATTCCTCTTTCGCCCACCATGCTTACGTACATATCCGCTATCCCGCGGAGAATCTGGTCGCCGGCGGGAACACCGAAGATATCATTGACCAATTTAAAATTTTCAATATCGGAACAGATGATGTCATACTCCTGATCCGGCTGTTGATTGAGAAATGTCTTGACCCGCTGATAAAAAAACTCCTTGGTGTACAGTCCGGTCAGCCGGTCATACTGCAAGAGATTGACAATGGAGGCCGTCTCCCGCAGATTGATGATGTTGGCCATCCGATGCAGGATCACTTCCGGTTTATAGGGCTTCACAACAAAATCCGTTGCCCCGTAGGATAAAGCAGTGACCTCATCGGACTCGCTGTCGCTTTGGGTCGTGACGATCACCGGAACCGAGGCATACAGGGGATCCGCCTTGACAATGGAAAGAAAGGTATAGCCATCCATGACGGGCATGTTGATGTCCAGCAGGATCAGGGAAATTTCTTCACCGTATTGCTTTAGGATGTTAAGGGCAGCCTGTCCGTCCTGGGCTTCCAGAACCTCATAAATAGATGCGGAGGTCAAAATACCACACAGCATCATACGGTTCATCCTATTATCCTCCACCACCATAATCTTTTTCCTCGACATCATGATCCACTCCCTTCCGATACGGCATCTGAACATATCCCGTCATGTTTCCTTGTTTGTCTCCTTTGCGGGCAGACACTTGATAAACTCCGGTTCAGGAACCGGACGGCCATACAGATATCCCTGGGCCAGCCCGCACCCCAGGCTTTTAAGCAGCATGGCCTGTTCCTCTGTTTCAACCCCCTCAGCGATGATCTGCAGGTTCAGCTCCTTTGCCAGATTGATCACCAGACCCATGACGGTCTGCCTGCGCGCTTCATGGTCAGCCCTGCCTAAAAACCTCATATCCATCTTCATCACATCAATGGGCAGTTCATAAAGGATATTAAGGGAAGAATAGCCGCTTCCAAAGTCATCCATCTCAATCACGAAGCCTGCCTTTTTCAGCCTCTTGATCGCCATAAGCATCTGTGCCGCGTCCCTCACATAGACGGATTCTGTGATCTCCAGGTGCAGCTCTCCGGGGGATAAGCCATATTTTTTAGTCAACTGGGCCAGCCGGTCCGGAAGATCCTCGTGATACAGATCTGTCCTGGACACATTTACGGAAACCGGTATCTCAGTAAGGCCCTCCATCCTCCACCCATGCATCATGCAGCATGCCTTTTCCCATACATACAGGTCCATGGTATAGATGAAACCGTTCCGTTCAAACGCAGGAATAAAATCGTCCGGGGGAATGATACCCAGTTTGGGATGGTTCCAGCGGACCAATGCCTCAGCCCCAATGATCTTTCCTGTATCGATCTCCACCTTTGGCTGCAGGCAGACCATGAACTCCTCCTTTTCAAGGGACTCCACCATGGCATTGACGATCTTCTGCTCCATTATCATCTTCCCATGCATTTCATCATTAAACTGTATCATCCTGCGGTCATAATTCCCCTTGATGCTGGCGGCAGCTAAGAGTGCGCGGTCGCACATCCGTTCAATGGCAAGTTCCCTTTCTTCAATACGGTAAATCCCAATCTTGATCTGCAGACGCATGGGCAGGGGGTAATTTTCCAAAAAGGAGCAGATACTCCTGTCCAGACTCCCATAGTCCTCCTCCCTTACAAGCATCATAAAGAAGGTGTCCGCCCTGGCCCTTGTCATAAGTTTCAGTTCATCTGTCTGAACGCCTGTAAGGGTCGCGGACAGGTCCATAAGAAGCTGATCCCCCGCCACCGTGCCAAAGACATCATTGACGATTTTAAACTGTTCAATATCCACTGCAATGATATCATACTCCTGCTGCGGATGAGCATGGAGTGCGGCGGCCGCCCGGTCACAAAAAGCTTTTTCCGTATATAAGCCGGTGAGTGTGTCCCGCTCCAGCATCTCGATCATGCCCTTTGCCTTCCATGTCTCATCCAGCAGTCTCTGAAGCTGGGCATTGGTTTTAGCCTGTGTCCTCTGGTAATTGATCAGCTGGCTGTTCAGCTTCTGGATCTCGTAGTAACCCGCTCCATAGTCCTCCTGCCCAGTGGTTTCCCGGACAGTTTCCAAAGCTGACAGGACCAGTTCCACAAAACGGGACAGATGGGAGCCATCCACATCATAGGCCAAAAAAAGCAATTGGGAATCAATGCTTCTGACCGTAACATAAACCAGAGGGTTCCCCTCTGCCTTTATAGGAAGGCGCAGGGAATCCTCACAGCCTGACTGCCCGCAAAGCAGGGCGTCCAGTTTTTCTCCATCTTCAAACAGATGCCTTACATCCTTTCCCTCATTTATAATGCCAATGGGGACACTGCGGATCACACGTTTTACAATTCCGCATTTGTCACATAACGCAATATATACGATCATATTTTATTATCCGCCCATGCCACAAGTTCTTTTGCATCCTTTGTGTAAATATCCACATCCCAGCTCTTCCATATCTCCGTCTCTTCAAAGGCATGTCCCCCTACCGCTATCCTAACCTGGGGACATGTGGTCCGCAGCCGCTGCACAGCGTCCCTGCACAGCGGCAGATGCTGGGGCATGGTCACGGATAATGCCACCAGTGCCGGGGCATGTTCCCTTACCGCGTTCTCAACCGCCTCAACAGGGACCGCGGCTCCCAGATAAATGCTGTCCCATCCGCTGTATTCAAACATGTCAGCCACCATGCGGGCGCCTATTTCGTGGAGTTCGCTGCCCACACATGCCACCAGCACCTTTTTTCCCTTCCGCTGCTGATTAAAGATCAGGGGATAAAGCTGGGAAAGGGACATTTGGGTGATGGAGGTACAGTAGTGTTCCATATCCACAGAGATCTGGTGGCTGTGCCACAGGTCCCCTACCCTTCGCATTGCCTCCGCCACGATATCCACGCAGATATCGCTGAGGGAAATGCCGGTTTTTGCATATTCCGTAATAAGGGCCATAGCCCCTTTGGTGTCCGCCTGCAGCATACGGTCTAAATACCGGGCAATCTCCTGTTCATATGATTCGGATACCTCCTGCTGTTGGCTGCCGCAGGCACATTCCTCCACGGTAGCGCGGACCGCACAGTCAAGAAGCCTGTGAAGCTTTGTCTGTTTATCATCTGTAACCGGCTCCATGCAGCTTCGGATCAGCTCATAATGGTCCACCATGATATCCCTGACCCGTTCCCTGGTACAATAAGACATAAGGGGGATGAGCAGCTGGAAGAGCCATCTGGCATACCGCTCAAATATCCCTTCGTCTTCCAGTTCCAGGGCAGTATAAAGGAAATCCACATTGTACTGCACATCCTGGTACATTTTCTGTCTTGCCCGCCCGTCCAGTTCCTCCTGAAGGCGGGTATCCGCCCTGAGCTGACGGGTAAATATTTCATTGGTCAATCGCTGGAATTTGGGATCATGTCCCATTAACAACAGCCCCATTGTTTCTTTGCCTCCTTGTCCGTCTATCTGATCTGTTCACCGGATCTGCCCTGTTTTAACCTCTTCTGCCGGTACATTTTCCTGTCCGCTGCTGCGACCATTTCTTCCGCTGCTGCAAACTGCCTGCTGTCCTCCACCCCATAGCTGATGGAGACCGGGCATCCGAACTCTCCTGCCGCCGCCATCTCCCCAAGCCTGATGTTGACACCCTCCATCCGGTCCGCTGCTTCTTCCGCCGAAATTCCTGTATAAAGTACCATAAACTCATCACCGCCATAACGGAACAGCAGATCCTGCTCCTTCCGGCAGGCATGGCGAAGCTGCTGAGTCACAGCCCGGATATAGCGGTCCCCTTCCTCATGGCTGTATGTATCGTTCATCCGCTTCAAACCATCCAGATCCGCAAAACAGAGGACAAATCCCAACCCCTGATCCATCATGGATGATATGGTCTCATCCGCCTGCTGCCGGTTATACAAACCTGTCAGCGGGTCATGGAATGCCTGATGGCGCAGCTGCGGTTCTATTTTCTCCCATGCCTCCAGCTTCTGCTTCACATCCCAGCTTTTCTCCTGATAGTCGGACAGTAAGCAGATCCTCCACGTGTACCAGACCGCCACACAGTACCCCACCATACTAAACAGGCAGGACTTTATGCTGAAGCCCTTCAGCACCCAGTCATTGGACGGCGCCGAGTAAAGGATCAGGTTCAGAAACAGGTAAAAGAAAAGCCCTGTCATCAACTCCAGCATAAATGAATGGTGCTGGGGATAGCGTAGGATCAGCTTAAGCCTTTTTATAAATACCGGCATGCTGAGAACCTGAAACACTATACCGGCAAACACGAAGCCAACAATAATGGGGATGCCCTTCAGGTTGCCTTCGTGGTAAATATGGTTGTCAAAATCCCGCAGCGGCTGGTTCATGATAATAGAAATAACAGACCGGAACAAGATATTGATGGCCAAACCAATTATGATTCCGGTCAGGGTGCCAAACAGAGAACACCGCCTGTCCTTATGTGTGTACCATTCTGTTTCAAAAAACAGGATCATGGCAAATACGGACCAATTTACGATCAAAACATATTCCATCGCACTGCAGAACACAAAAAACAGATAATTGATCATGTAACATATTAATACAAAACCCTTACGGATATGCGGCATCTCCTTCTGACGCTGCAAAAAAACAAAATACCGCCAGTTAAAATAGAAATAGGCCAGGGCCGATAAGACCGGAATCAGTATTATATAATCATCTGCCAACATCCTACCTCCTATCCTCTTCGCTGCTCTTTGTCATGGTACATGGCCAGATCCGCACGGCAAAGCAGTTGGGACATATCCTCACCGGCTCTGCCGGATGTACCCGCCACCCCAAAACTGAATGACAGGTTATGGCCGCAGCACTCCCTTCCGGATAACAGGCTTCGGATCTGATACAGCTTGTCCCGGGCATCTTCCTCGGAGCACCCGGGCAGCAGGGCAACAAATTCATCCCCGCCCACCCTGGCAAACACGTCATTCTCACGCAGCTGCGCCCGAAAAGAGTGGGCAAACTGTATAAGATACTCATCTCCGGCCTTGTGTCCCTTTTTATCATTTAGTTGTTTCAGCCGGTCCAGATCCAGAAACACAAGTGAAAAGGCAGCTTCCGCCTGAAGCAGTTGTTCCAGCTGTTCCATGAGATATTGACGGGAGAATACGCCGGTCAGGATATCCGTATCACGTCTGTTCTGAAGATCAGCCGCCTGCCGGGTCTGACGCGCCAGCTCCTGTTCCAGGGTCAGATACTGCTCTTCCAGATGCCTGACTTTCATGATGGAATAAAGATGCAGCAGGCACCGCAGGATAAAAAATTGTTTTAATGCAATGCCGGTTATGAGAAGGACCGGGAGCATGACCCACTCCTCTGTGCTCGTACATAAAAGACTGTCCAGGACCAAAAAAATGCTGCAGAACCAGAGAAACAGCATAAACGGGCCTTTTTCCGCACTTTCCGACTGTGAGCGGATCACCTGCAGGGCCTCTTTCTGCCATGGGATTAACAGATCAGCCCCAATGCGGACAGCGATCACTATGTATGTGATGAAAAGCCGCCAGAAGGGCTGGGCCAGCAGGGCGCTCATGGACACTCCCCCGGCCAGGGCGCAGAATGCAATAACAGTCATATGAATGGATATGGTCATGATATGAAGCAGGTTGACGGAGAAAAGTTCCTTTTCACGGCTATCCTGGGTGTGAAGCCACCGCAGGACATGACAGAAATACGCGATGATATAAAGCATCAGAAGATTGAGATTAAAAACACACCAAAAGGTATACAAAAGCGCACCGGGAAGGGCTGCCTTCAGCCAATTACCGGCCGTGGATTCCTGAGGATATCCCAGAGCCGTCATTGCATAAAGGGAGGTACGGCCATAGATAAAAAACATACAAATAGGAGGCAGCAATCCCCATCCAAAATAAACCTCAGACGACATCGACTCCCTCCCTTCGGCGATTCTCACTGTATGTAAGAGATAATACTCCGACTCTGTCCATAAGTGTGTTATACGAATTTTACCATAAGAATTACTTCCATGCAAACATTTCTTTACAAAAAAGGGGCTGTCCGGGCAATCCTTCTGCCGGCCGGCCTCCTTCTTATGCTACCCTCAGTGGACAAGGGGATACACTCCCCCTTGTCCACTGAGGGTATGGTCAGTACATACAATCAGATCAGCTGTGCTATGCGGTCCATGCGGTCTTTGATCAGGGAAAATGTTTCATCGCTGATCACGTGTTCCAGCGCACACGCTTCCTCCTGGGCTTTCATCCGGTCCACCCCGCATCGGATCAGCATGTCTGTAAAGAACTGATTCTTTTCCAGCACATCCTCCGAGAGTTTTTTTCCTTCCTCGGTCAGTTCAATATGATCACCGTCCAGCTCTATACAGCCCTTTTGGGCCAGTATCCTGACCGCATAGCTGATACTGGCTTTTGAATACCCCATATAATGGGCCAGATCAATCCTTCTCACGGTCCGGCCCTGCCTTTTCATGATCAGGATTGCTTTTAAATAATTTTCTATGGATTCTGAAAAAGGCATACCATCACCATCCTTTATAGATCCGGCCATTTTAAGGCTCCGTTTTCCCCTGCCAGGCGTCCGTCCGGTGCCTGGCCCCTGGTCAGCATCTTTCCCGCACTGTCCATATAATACGTGTCATTTCCCCATTTGATATAGCGCTCCCGCACCATATATCCCTCCGGGTCAAAGAAATACCACAAGCCTTCCTCCCTCAGCCAGTTTTGCTGCGGATAAGTTCCGTCTGTTTCACGATACCAGTATCTTCCGTCCCATGTCTCCTGCCAGCCTGTATTCCTATACCCGGTTATCCTGGGAGGACCGGCCTCATCTCCCGAAGGTTCCGTTACTGCTTCCAAAGCAAACAGTTCCTTAAACAGGGCCGCCTGGTCCGCCGCCACCGTGACGGCGCTGTCCGACTCCGTCCATTCCCCGGCCGTACCATCAGCACCAATGGGGCGGATCTTATAACTGTAGCTTCCCCCGGCCTGCATCAGGGGCCGGAAATCATAGGCGGAAGCGCCGGTTATCTTCACGCCGCCCCTTGCTTTCCCATCTGCATACAGACGCAGTTCATACCAGGCCGGATCTTTGCTGTAGCTCCAGGAGGCCCGCCCTGTGTCCTGCCATCCCACCTGCCCTGCCGTTCCCGCGAGACTGTCCAGCTGGCTGAAACGTACAAAGAGCACCAGGGTGGTTTTGTCATTCAGCCGCTCCAGGCGCACGAATTCCGCTCCCAGTCCGGATACCTTTATTTTTTCCGTATTGGAGGAAAAATAGTAATTGTCCGATGCATCAACCAGGACAGCATATACCACCTGGGAATAATCCTCCATGGCAAGATAAGTTTCGTTGTAAGCCAGCAGGTCGCTGTTATCCTTCCGGTCATGTGTATCATCGTCATCACCGCTGTCATCTTCCCATTGGGCCATGTATTCCTCCAGGGTGGTGACTTCATCTATATTATACTTTGTACTGTTCGTCTCCCCTTCTATCATTGGGAGCCCGTTTTCATAAGATTCGCCTGTCTCAACGGTAAACTTCACCTTTACCGTGCCAACGGTTTCTGAAGCAAACGATTGGAACGGTGTTAAGGCTGCGGTCAGAAACAAAAGCGTAAGGTTCTTCCATCCTTTCATTGCCTCTCTCCCGGTTCATTCATAATTGGATCAGGACACCCTCCCCTGTGCCATCTCAAAGATGGTGTCCGCAATATTCATGGTAGACTGCCTGTGGGATACCAGGACCACGGTCCTGTCCTCTTTCTCTTCCTTCAGGGACCTGAGAATGATGCCCTCGTTTAAGCTGTCCAGATTGCTGGTGGGCTCGTCCAGAAGGAGAAGGGGCGCCTCATGGAGAAATGCCCGGGCAATCCCGATCCGCTGCCGCTCTCCGCCGGATAAGCTGTCCCCCAGCTCCCCCACCGGGGTGTCATACCCCTTTGGAAGAGTCTGGATCATTTCGTGAAGGGACGCCTTTCTTGCAGCCTGAATGATCTCCGCCCTGGACGCTTCCGGTTTTCCCACAGCGATATTGGCTGCAATGGAATCATGGAACAGGACTGTTTCCTGGGTGACAAAACTTTCCATCTGCCGCAGATTATCCGTGTTTATCTTCCGGATATCCCGGCCTGAGATGGTCACCCTGCCGGCCCCCACGTCCCAGAACCGCATGAGAAGCTTTAAAAGAGTGGACTTACCGGAACCGCTCCGTCCATGGATCCCCAGGATCCGGCCCTCAGGCACCTCCAGACTCACCTTGTCCAGGATTTTCTCGACTCCATAAGCAAATTCCACCTGGCTGCATCCGGCTCCAGAGAAAACAATGTCCTCATTCCCGGCTGCCTCCTCTACCTGGGGCGTCTCTTCCAGAACCGACAACACCCGTTCGCCGCAGGCCAGGGTCTGGTTCAGGTTGTTGGAAAGACTGGAAAGAGCGGTCACCGGGCCAAAGGAACTCATCATGGCCACTGACGCCAGTACGGTCCCTGTAAAATCAAGGCGGCCCTGCTGATGCAGCCACATGCACAAAAACATCATGCCAAAGGAAAAAGCGGAAATACAAGCTCCTGTCACGGCTGTGGAATCCCCTTCCAGCTGTTTCAGTCTCCTGTTTCCGACAGCCAGTTCCTCCAGGCCCCTTTCCATCTCTTCCAGCCTTTTTCCCTCCTGCCCATACTGGATGGTTTCACGAAGCCCACGCAAACTGTCCAGGATAAAGCTGTTCATTTCCCCAAACGTTTCCCTGTATTCCATCCCGGCCCGGGCGCCGCGCCCTGCGTTCCACAGAGGCAGTACCAGACCCACTACCAGGTATCCGGTCAGGGCCGCCGCACCGCACAGGGGATGGAATCCGCCTATGAACAGGACCATAAAAAGGCTGGTGATCACTGCGATGGATATAGGGGAAATGGTGTGGGCATAAAAGACCTCCAGCAGTTCAATATCACTGGTAATGACAGAGATCAGGTTCCCCCTGTCCCTGCCCTCCAGCTTGGCCGGACAGAGCTGCCGCAGGGCGGCAAACACCCTGTGCCGGATCATGGCTAAAAGCTTGAACGCAATATAATGGTTGCAGTCCTGCTCAACATAATGGAGGATCCCCCTCAGAACCGCCATCACGGCCAGGGAAAAAAAGATGCCGGACAGGCGATCCGCAAACAGACCGGGCAGGGGACGTCCCAGGAGCATCAGTATCCCTGCCGCCCCTGTCACGGTGAGAAAGATGGCACAGAGATAACCGGCCACTCCCATGGCAATCGCAAAAACCATAACCAGGGTCAGGGGACGGATCAGCCCGATCAGCTTACCCATAATCGCAATTCCGGATCTGCGCATACATTTGTGTTCCATATCCCTGCTTTTCATATACTTTGCTCCCCTTTCTGTTTTTACCCGCGTCCGATGCAAGAGGGGGGCCGGATCCATCTGCCCGGGACTCCCGGATGCCGCTCCCGCCGTACTCCTCCAACTCCCTCTGCCCTGAGTACAGCTTTTCATAACATCCTTTTTGAGCCATCAGTTCCGGGTGGGTCCCATGTTCCGCAATCTTCCCTGACTGAAGCACATAGATCTGTCCGGAGTCAACCACGTTGGCAAGACGGTGGGAAATCAGGCAGACACTGTGGGTTTGCGCCAGTTTTCTTATGGCTTTCATGATATGTTCTTCACTCTCCGCATCAATATTGGAGGTGGCCTCATCAAAAATGTAGACTGGAGTGTCATGAAGGATCGCCCTGGCCAGGGCCAGGCGCTGGCACTGCCCTCCTGAAAGGTTGCTGCCCCGCTCGGCAAGCCTTGTCTCAAGTCCTTCATGCTCCATAAGGAACTCATAGAGGTTCACCTCTTTCAGCGCATCCTCCAGACTTTGGCGGGACGCCTTTGGAGCCGCCATGCGCAGGTTTTCTTCCACGGTCCCCTTAAACAGGTAACTGTTGTGGCTTACCAGCGTCACATGGGACAGCAGGCTCTCCTCCGACACCCGGGACAGTTCCGCGCCCCCTATGGTGATGCTTCCCTCATACCCTTTATTCCTGCCGGTCAGAAGGGCTGCGATAGTGCTCTTTCCGCAGCCGGACAGGCCCACCAGGGAGGTGATGCCCGTTCCCTGGATCTTAAGGGACACGTCCTGCAGCACGGTCCTGTCCTCCTTGTAACTAAATTCCACACCTTTAAGCGTAATGGGAAGTTCTCCCGGCGGCAGACAGACGGTTCCCCGTTTTCCCTCATCCAGGTCCAGAATGTCAAACAGCCGGTCCGAAGCTGACATGCCGTTCATTGCAATATGAAAAAAGGATCCCAAGAGACGCATGGGAATAAAGAATTCCGCTGACAGCAGGATGATGGTAAAGGCATCCCCCAGGTTAATTGCCCCGGACATATATTCCTTTAATGTGACAATGATCCCCGCCGCCGCGCCGCCGTAGGCCACAACATCCATGACAATGATGGAGTTGAGCTGCATCAGCAGCACCTTCATGGTGATCCTGCGGAAATGCTCAGCCTCCTCATCCATTTCCCGGGCCTTCTGCTCATCCGCCTGATAGATCTTCAGGGTGGTAAGTCCCTGAAGGTTTTCCAGGAAGCTGTCCCCCAACCCTGTATAGATCCCCCAGTATTGGTTCAGCAGCCGTTTTGCCACCTTCTGCACTGCCATGATCGTCACAGGGATCAGGGGAACGCACACCAGGAGCACCAGGCTGGCATTCAGGCTGATCGGGGACAGGGCAAAGAACAGAGTGAGGGGCGCCAGCAGGCTGTAAAGCAGTTGGGGAAGATACCGGCCAAAATAGATCTCCAACTGCTCCACCCCCTCCACCGCCACCTGCACAGCGGCGGCCGTGGGAACCTTCTCATGGTAGGAAGGGCCAAACCTTGTAAGTTTTTCGTAAAGCCGTCTGCGAAGTTCCCTTTTGACATCGCTTCCTGCCATGCTGGAAGCCCTGGCGGCCTGACGGTTAAAGACCGCGCGCAAGAGGATGGCGGCCAGGATAAGGGCTGCTCCGCCGGCCAGTTCAAACCAGCCCAGCCCAGGTCCGGTCAGTCCTGTTCCGGCCGTCCCCGCCGGAGGGTGTTCATAAACAGCCTGCAGCAGCTGTCCGGCCGTCATCATGGCGATTATGGAGGTCAAAAGACCCAGCCACTGCCATATGACATTTTGAACTATATATTTTTTTGACTGGGCCATTAAGCCCAGCAATCGTTTTTTGATCATGTCAGACTCCTCTTATCTCCGGTTCCGTTGATTGTTTGTCTTGCTTTTGTATTGTCTTGATCCCGAACAGGAAATATACATAATGGAAGATCAGTACCGCAACAAGGACCACCTTTGCGACCACCGGTGAAAACCAGAAGCCCACAGCAATGAGGATGGTCACAAGGGTAAGGACCCGAATCTTGGTTTCCCTGGTCATGGAACGGGTGGCAACAAAATCCGCCAGATAGGTTTTATACAGCCCGGTTGACAGAAACCAGGCATGGAAACGCTGGGAGCCTTTGGCAAACAGCACCACTGCCAGCAGGAAAAAAGGTGTGGTGGGAAGAATGGGGAGCACGATCCCGATGCATCCCACGCCCACGCACAAAAACGCCAATCCAACACAAATCCCATTTAATATCTGTTTCATCATCCATTTCTCCTTTTCTCTCTCTTTTCATTGTCTCCCATGTATCACATGCATACCGTTCTTCATTACCCATTTTCCGTCCGGGGCTCTGGCAAGGGCCGCAGCGCACGTTCACTTGTGGGGCGGGAAAACCATGTCCATGGCGCTTGCCAGAACCCCCAAGGGGGTTCCGGGCGGCCGGGCGGTTTCTGTTCATGGGAAACCGTCCCTCTTTCCGCCTGGTAATTTCTTCTTTTATCAGCAGCCTTCCTCTTTTTTTCCTGGAACCATGGTTCCCAGGCAGGTCAGAACTGCCATGAGTCCGATGCCCATCATTTCCTTTACCGGGGTCTTGTCCCCGGTGTATGGGATCTCACGTCCCGCCATGATGTGGGCTTTGGGCACAGATGTGTCAGATATGCCGGTGGCCTTGGTTTTTGTGGTGGCTGCTGTCTTGGTGCTGGTCCTTTGGCTGCCCGAACTGCTGCCTGAACTGCTGCCTGAACTTCCCGAACTGCTGCCTGAAACCGCTGCACCGGTCCTGGATCCTGTAGCCGCGGTCTGCACCAGGTCGCTCTCCGCCAGTGCATAATAACTGAAGTGGTCCACGCCGGCCTCGAAATAACTGCCGTTTGTTTTGCCTGTGATCTCCTGCACGGTTCCATCATCATTTACCCGGTACAGGATCAGTTTGCCGGTGTCGTATCCGCTGGGGATAGGAATCTGTAAGGTTACCGAACCTGTGGGCTGGACATAGTTGGTGCCGGAACGAAGCTTGATGTCGTAAAGCACAAACTTATTGACCCTTCCGTTTAATGCCGCCGCGGCCTTGTCAAAGCCCTCGCCGTTTTCGTGCCTGCTCGCCTCCATAACAATCCCCGGGCCGCCCACGCTGCCTTTGACCCTGATTCCGGTCTCGGCGCTGGTAAGTTCAGCAGCGCTGGCGCTGCTCCTAATACTGGAACTGGTATCGTCATCATCATCCACGTCTCCGGACAGGTCATCCCAGTCATCCTCGTCCACTTCCTTTAAGGAACTCCAGGTCACCTTCAGACGCGCTTTTACAGGATCGTCTCCCATAACATCCACCTGGGGGTCCACCTTGCACTTATAGTAGGTGGAGGTGTCGTTGGGCAGGTCAAATTCATAGATCCACTTGCTGTTCTCCGTGGACACCAGCTCCGCATCCTGATAATCCCCATCCTCATAGATCCAGAAGTCATGGAGATGCGCGGTAATACCGCTGACGCTCATCTTCTTGGTGACAAGACGCATGGTGATATCGCCGTCATCAATGTGCACATAGGCTGTCTTCACCACTGCACTGTCTCCCATGGATGCCTTGTTCATGGTCGCATGCCATAACCGTACACTCACTTTGTAGTAGCCGTCATCTTCATCTGAACCTTTTTTGCTTGTGTTATCCTCCTCCTCCGTGTCAGTTGATGCTGTCTTTAAACTGGAAATAGCCAGATCAATCGCCTCTGCCGCAGCAATCTTTTCTGACGCTGTGGCTGAACTGCTGTAGTATGTCTGTCTACCCAACGCCAGTGCCACGGCAAGATTGGTGTAGGAATCCGATGTATAGCTGCTGGTATTTTCAACATAGGCATTGGCCAGATTAATGTATGACAACAGTTTCTGGTTTGCCTCCTCTACGGACGTTCCGCCGCTGCTCTTTTCAATCAGGTTATTTATGGCCTTTTTCAGGTCATCAGAGGCATTTTTCACAAGCGCCGCGGTGGCGGAGGAATTTTTGTAAACAGACTGTGCTGTTTCAAGGGCCTCTTCAAAGATCTGCCAGGAACTCGTGGTATAGGATGTTTCCACATAGCGTTCCGCCTCATCCAACAGGTCCTTAAGACCGCTCTTATCCACTGTTTTTACCAGCTTATCAATGGCAGCCTTCAGATCATCCGTCATCTTCTGGATCTCATCCTGAGTCACCCCTGTCTTGCCAAGCAGCTGCACTGCCTCAAACGTAAGCTCTGTCAGCTCCGCTTTGTCATCCCCGGTATATTCATCGGAACGGATATAGGATTTTGCATTTGTGATCCAAAGCTCCAGTTCAGACGTCTTGACATCATCACTGCTATCCTTTATCAATCCTTTGATCGCGGTATTGATCCGCTTTACAGAGTAGCTGATCATTCCTTTTGTAAGGTCGCTGTTGTTCAAAAATCTCTTTGCCTCAATGACAGCGTCACTCAATACGCCATAGCTTTCACCGGTGTAGTCGCTGATACCGTAGCTCTCCGCATTGGCGACCGCCGTCTCCAGCTCTTCCTTCTCCTCATCTGAGGCAACCGGGATCATGGCCTTTATCCCTGCTCTGATCGCAGCTGTTCTATAAGATACCATATCATCATCAGCCCCGGAAAGGTTCATCAGTGTTTTTCCCGCTGATACGCTTTTCAGTACCGAGTAGTATGAACCGCTGATAAAATCCGCGCTGTCTAATGCTTCAAAGTCCTCAATGGCCTGTTCCAGCTCTGCGGTGTCCAGTACAGGCTTGTCAACGATATCTCCGCCTATGCTGTCTTCAATATCCGTGGAATCGCTCATTTTATTCAGGCTCTCCCAATAAATCCTCAGCCTTGCTGTCTGTACGCGGCCCACATCTCCCATTACGGGAACATCTACTTCGCAGGGAGTGTATTCCTGCCATAAGGTAACCGGTATGCCTACGATCTTTGGATAGTCACCTGCATTTCCATAATCATCTGATTCATCAGAGTATATGATATAATCCGGCTCCTTCAGATCATATTTCAAACCATCTGATGTTGAGGAGATATTTATCATTAGTGAGATGCGCTTTAAATGTCCTATCAATCCCTGGTGTCTCTTTGCCTGAAGTTCCGCATAGATCGTTGATTTGCCGTTCTCCACAATCACCAGGCCCGGTTTTACGAACGCATCATTGCCCATTGACTCCTTATTCTCACTATATTGCCAGAGGTCAAAATCCACACTGTAAGTGCCGTTATCCGGGATGGTGATCCGGGTGGACTTTACACTTGTCTCAGCAGTTGCAGCAGTTGTTTTCGTCTGCGTCTTACTGCTTGTGTTATCTTCCTTTTTACCGGTTGACTCCTCTTCCTCTGTGCTGCTTGTCTTGTCTTCCTCCTTACTGCTTGTCTTATCCTCCTCCTTTTGTACCGCTTCGCTTGGTGTTGCCTTTGACATCAGACGCAGGGCTTTAAAACGGGAGAGCGACCGGCTCAAAGCAGCTGTTTTTTCTGATGCATGCTCTGATCCTGTATCTCTTTCGGACGCACGCTCCGCCTCTGTCTCACGGGTGTCTTCCTTTTCTTTCCCGGTCTCTTTGTCAGCTTCGCTTTCCTTTTCTGTTTCCGGATCCTCGGAGGAACCGCTCTCCTTGTCAGGCTTTGACTCCTGGTCGGTTCCGCTTTCTTTGTCCGAATCTGTCTCCTGATCAGCTCCGCTTTCCTTGTCCGAATCTGTCTCCTGGTCGGCTCCGCTTTCCTTGTCCGAATCTGTCTCCTGGTCGGCTCCGCTTTCCCTGCCCGCATCTGTCTCCTGGTCGGCCCCGCTTTCCTTGCCTGTCTCTGATTCCTGACCGGCCCCGCTTTCCTTGTCCGCCTCTGATTCCTTGTCGGGTTTGCTCTCTTCTATCTCATCCTCAGCCTTATCATCCGTAAGGAGATCCTCATCTAATAGAAGGTCTTCATCCAGCCACTCATCATCCATATAATCTTCATAGATCAAATAAGCTGCCTGGCTTATGTAAGTGTCCGCCACATCTGCTGACACCAGGGCCAGTTCCTCCGCCTTCATCCATTCAATCTGGGCCTCTATCTGATCATATGACAGATAATACAGGTTATCCTTATCCGCTGCGGTGACGGAAGCAAGCCATGCCCTGTAGCTGGTGGCCTCATAGCCCTCTTTTCCGCTTTCCGCCTTCTCTGTCATCTCGGTCACAAGACGGGAAAGCTCCTCCAGGATCTCGGCGGTATCCTCAGAATCATCTGGAACTTCTGCTTTTTCCAGGTCCTCTGCCGCTGCCTTCAGCTTAGCGATCGCATCTGTGTATGCCTGTTCATCGGCATCGGCATTGTTTAGAAGATCTTTGGCTGTCTCGTATTCCAGATAGAATGGCCCCCAGCTTTCCGCAGTATAGTCGGTATCCTGGTAATCCTTAAACTCCTCCACCAGTCCGGCCAGCTCTTCCTTTAACTCCGGAAGCTTGCTTGCAGCCAGACTCTCCAGCGCTTCATCCAAACGTTTTTTCTGGCTGTCTATTTCAGTCTGGGTCATGTTGTTTCCATCCATCTCCAGCTTTTTCTTTACCTCATCCAGAACTTCCTGCAGGTTTTTGACTGTTTCCCCAGTATACTGTCCGGTATTATCCCCCACTGCCAGTTCTGCCCGGGCAATGCTCTTGTCCAGTTCTGTGGTGTCGCCTTTCTTTTCCAATGCCTCATACGCCTGTTTTAAGCTTTCTGTTTGGGAATCAATCTCGGACTGCTCTGCGCCATAATACTCATCCGCCACGATTCGGTCATTCAGTTCCCTTGCACTCTCATACTCTTCCTGAAGCCGTGCCCAGCTGTCAGCCGTGTACTTGCCGGATGATTCAAACATGATGGTCATGATATACTGATTCAGTTCCCCATGTTCCAGCAAACTCATCCGTTCGGCATCTTTAAACTCCATCTGCATAACGGCTTCCCCGTTATCATAGTAAAGTGTGATGGCTTGTTCCGTATACGGCACCTTAAATGAAAATCTGGTTATATTGCCATCATTTTTAACAACATCTGATACTGTGGTCTGGATTGTGTCCTGGCCGGTACTGTATTTTAATTCCTTAACCCACTCATCGTTATTTTCCTGCATATACAGGTATACCTGCATCTGTGTTGTGTTAGCGCTAACTTGAAGCTGTACTGACTCAACAAAAGCGGAAAGATCACTGTTCTCATTTTCTTCTGTAAACTGTGCAGGAAGCTCGTATCTGCCGTCTGCCAGATTGACCTGTTCTTCCTGCGTCCCCTTCAGGACCGCGTTTTCAAAATCCAGCCACAGGTCCGCTTTCTTAAGGGTGTAGCTGTTGCCGTCCACCTCAAATACCACATACTGACGGGCCCGGCTGTAAGGAATGGTATACCGGAAGCTGGTAATGTGGCCCTCGGCATCCGCCTCTGTCTCCGTTACCGCTGTCTTGGTTTCCCCTCCGTCCAGGCTGTACTCCATTCCCGTGATCCAGGAAGTCTCGCTTTTTGCCTGCATG
>Ga0129314_1000321_pt1 | contig 55206 bp, 53 predicted proteins | sample O1111metagenome_FD_94431 | JGI IMG/M metagenome (GOLD analysis project Ga0129314, IMG submission 94431) | Orangutan individual fecal microbial communities from fecal samples from Wisconsin, USA - O1111 metagenome | ecosystem: Host-associated > Mammals > Digestive system > Large intestine > Fecal... | reverse complement strand
TAATTCCTTCTAGCAAAATGGATAAAGAAGAAGGTACCTAAAATAAGAGAATATATACATCTGTTAGATGACATCTAGGAATCCCTTCTTTTTAAAATGTCCTTGACAAGGGGTACACTTTAAATAAGTTGCTCGTTAAACTGGTTAAAGATGGTAATCTGACCATTCAAAAGGCTGCAGCAGAGGCAGATATGACGGTCACACAATTTGAAGAGAAATATTTGAAGTAATACAGAGTCGAGGATGTTCTATGGGTGGTAATTCCCATGGAGCATTCTCTTTTTTTGATTATGGGTAAACCCGGCAAAGGTGCCTTAAAGCATAACATTTTTGAACAGCAGTTATATTAGCCCCAAAGATCCCCAAATGGTGCAGGATCAGATTTGCATGCTTTAAATAATGAAATGAGGTTTTGGTTGTAAAAACAGGGGAAGAGTATTTATAATGATACCAGAATCAAAAAATCAGAGGTTTGATTTGGAATTGTACAAGGAGAAAGATTATGAAATTATTATTGATACGTCATGGGGAGCCGGATTACAGTATTGACTCTCTGACAGAAAAGGGATGGAAGGAAGCGGAGCTTTTATCCGAAAAGCTTTGCAAAATGAAAATAGATGAATTTTATGTATCGCCTTTGGGAAGGGCTAAGGATACAGCCAAGGCAACGCTTGAGAAGATGAACCGGGAAGCGGTGGAACTGCCATGGCTGCAGGAGTTTCCCTGTCGCATTGATCGTCCGGACCGGTCAGATAAAAAGACCGTTTCATGGGACTGGCTGCCCAAGGACTGGACAAGCAGAGAATATTTTTATGATAGGGACAGATGGTCTGAATCAGAGATTTTTCAGAAGGCACATGTAGGGGAAGAATATGATAGGATCATCCGGGAGTTTGACGCTTTCTTGGCTGATCACGGATATGAACGGGATGGCAATATGTACCGCGCGGTGCGCCCCAATAATGATACGATCGTATTCTTCTGTCATTTCGCACTGGGATGTGTGTTATTAAGCCGGCTTATGGGAGTTTCACCCATGGTCCTGTGGCATGGACTTTGTGCTGCGCCTACCTCTGTTACAACGGTTGTGACAGAAGAAAGGCGGCCGGGAGAGGCGTATTTCAGGATGAGCAGCTATGGGGATGTTTCCCATTTGTATGCAAAGGGTGAGGAGCCGTCCTTTGCTGCCAGATTCTGCGAATGCTTCACCAACGAGGATGAACGCCATGACTAAGCTCCATATTTGAAGCAGGATTACGACGAAAGATAAAAGCAATCTTTAAAATGATTATGAAAAAAATCTAAACTCTGTTGACATTGTATGATAAAAGGCATATATAAATAAAGGCGGGTGACACCCTGTCACATATAGAGAGGTGTTACATAATCAGATATTGAAAGAGGAGCAACCGCAAAAGGAGCGATTATGGAAAAAATATTTAAAAATCTGATTCCTTATTGGAAAAGTGTGATTGTGATTTTTATCCTGTTGGTGATTCAGGCTTATTGTGACCTGGAGCTGCCACAGCTGACATCCAATATCATTGATACAGGTATTATCAATGGCGGTGTGGAGCATATTATGCCAAAGGAGATCGCCAAAGAAACTTATGATATGATGTCCTATCTGATGGATGACAATGAGAAAGAAATATGGCAAGACAGTTATTCTTTAGAAGGCAGCAATTATGTTCTGCGCGACTATTCAGAGGATGAGCTTACAAAGCTGGATACAGACATGCTGATTCCGGTGACTTTGGCATACCAGATGCAGAAAATGCAGGAATCCGGTGATATGGCCGGGGCTGTATCACAGGCCGGAATGGATCAGATGCAGCAGATGATAGACAAGGCGCGTGACAGCGTCGGGGAAATGATCAAAACGACCGGTGAAAGCACCACAAAATCAATGGCACTGCAATTTACCAAGAGCTGTCAGGAAGAAGCCGGAATGGATGCCGATGCAATGCAGATACAGTATCTGCTGATGGCCGGGCTCAAGATGTTAGCCATGGCTTTAGTTCTGGGAGCCGCATCCATGCTTGTCGGACTGTTTGCATCAAGAGTTGGTGCGGATCTGGGACGGAAGCTTCGAAGAGGCGTATTTGAAAAGGTCATTGGATTTTCCAATGCAGAAATCGATAAATTTTCAACGGCATCCCTGATCACCAGAAGTACCAATGATATCCAGCAGGTCCAGATGTTTACGATCATGATGCTCCGTATGGTTTTATATGCGCCGATTATTGGTGTCGGCGGTGTCATAAAGGTTGTCAACACCAACTCCGGTATGGGATGGATCATTGTTGTTGCTGTTGCGTGCCTCTTATGCCTGATCGCTTTTCTGGTGTTTGTGGCTATGCCCAAATTTAAGGTAATGCAGGTGCTGGTTGACCGCCTGAATCTGGTGTCACGTGAAATTCTGACCGGACTCTCCGTTATCCGTGCATTCGGCCGTGAAAAGAAGGAAGAGGAACGCTTTGATGATGCAAATAAGGATCTGATGAAAACACAGCTATTTACCAATCGTGTCATGGCTGTGATGATGCCCGGTATGATGCTGATTATGAACGGTACATCTATTCTGATCACCTGGGTGGCTGCCAAGAAGATCGATCTTGGAACCATGCAGGTCGGTGCAATGACAGCATTTATCATTTATGCAATCCAGATTGTTATGTCCTTCCTGTTTTTATCCATGCTTTCGATCATGCTGCCCCGTGCAGGTGTTGCGGCAGACCGAATTGATGAGGTTATGAAGATGCCTTCATCTTTGACAAACAAACCGGATGCTGTGGATTTCCATGCAAAAGAGGGTATCGTGCGTTACGACAATGTTTCCTTTGCTTATCCCAATGCAAAAGCGGATGTGCTGGAGCATATTTCATTTACTGCACGTCCGGGAGAAATTACCGCAATTATCGGAAGTACCGGATGCGGTAAATCCACGCTGGTTAATCTTCTGCCCAGATTTTATGATGTCAAAGACGGATCCATTACGATCGACAGTGTGGATATCCGGGATATGAAAATGGAAGATCTGCGTGATAATATCGGTTTTGTACCTCAAAAGGGTGTTCTCTTTTCCGGAACGATTGCTTCCAATTTAAGATTTGGCAAGCATGATGCTACCGATGAGGAGATAAAAGAGGCTGCCGAGATTGCCCAGTCACTGGATTTTATAGAAGAAAAGAAGGATAAATTTGAAAGCCGGATCGCACAGGGCGGAAGCAATGTTTCCGGTGGCCAGAGACAGAGACTTGCGATTGCCAGAGCCATTGTCAAAAGACCGAAGATCATGGTGTTTGATGACAGCTTTTCCGCACTGGATATGAAGACGGATGCCGCACTTCGTAAAGCGTTGGCAGATAAGATCAAAGATTCCACAGTGCTCATCGTGGCACAGAGGATCAGTACCATCATCCATGCAGATCAGATCCTGGTTCTGGATGAAGGAAAAATCGTGGGAATGGGTACACATCAGGAGCTTTTGGAAAACTGTGAAGTATATGAACAGATAGCCAGATCCCAGTTATCCGCAAAAGAACTGGGACAGACACAGAAGGAGGCATCATTATGAGTGAAGAAAAGACATATCAGAGACCTCCGAAAAGAGGTCATGGCGGCGGACGAGGCATGATGCCTGCTGAAAAGGCGAAAGATTTTAAAGGCTCCATCGGAAAACTGATTACCTATATCGGAAGATACAAATTTCCGATTTTGGTTGTAATGGTTTTTGCAATCATCGGTACGGTGTTCAATGTTGTGGGACCCAAGATACTGGGAAAGGCTACGACAGAGTTATCCCGCGGTCTGATGGCAAAAATTGCCGGAACCGGGGGAATTGACCTGACAAAGATCGGACAAATCCTGATTTTTGTACTGGGACTTTATGTGATAAGTGCAGTCTTTACATTTGTACAGCACTATATCATGAGTACCATCAGCCAGAAGATCTGCTACCGCATGCGTAAGGAAATATCCGAAAAGATCAACCGCATGCCGATGAAATATTTTGAAAGCAGAACCTATGGAGAGGTTTTATCGCGTATTACCAATGATGTCGATACGCTTGGAATGAGCTTAAGCCAGAGCATCAACCAGATCATGACATCGGTTACCACAATGCTCGGTGTTTTGATCATGATGATCTCTATTTCACCGCTTTTAACGCTGATCGCCTTATTTATCCTGCCGGTATCCGTATTTCTGATCACCTTTGTTATGAAAAAGTCGCAGAGATATTTCCGGTCACAGCAGGAATATCTGGGACAGATCAACGGACAGGTCGAAGAAAACTTTACCGGACATCTGGTTATTAAAGCATATAATAAGGAAGAAGAGGTCATAAACGATTTCAACAGGACTAATGACCATCTTTATGATTCGGCATGGAAGTCACAGTTTATTTCCGGTATGATGCAGCCGATCATGATGTTTGTGGGAAACTTAGGATATGCTGCGGTTGCCCTGATCGGCGGTATTTTAGCCATTAAGGGCACCATAGAGATCGGTGATATTCAGGCGTTTATCCAGTATGTCAAAAACTTCACGCAGCCGATCCAGCAGATCGCGCAGGTTGCCAATCAGGTGCAGTCCATGGCAGCAGCTGCAGAGCGTGTATTTGAGTTTTTAAATGAAGAAGAGGAAGATCAGGCCGTAGAGCATCCGGCAAATATTGAGGATGTTGTGGGCAATGTTACTTTTGAACACGTTAATTTCGGATACAAGGAAGATCAGACGATCATTCACGATTTCAGTGCCGAGATCAAACAGGGACAGAAAATCGCCATTGTCGGACCGACCGGTGCCGGCAAGACCACAATGGTAAAGCTTCTGATGCGTTTTTATGATGTAAACAGCGGGGCTATCAAGATTGATGGACACAATATCAAGGATTTCAACCGCCGGGAGCTTAGGGATGCATTTGGTATGGTTTTACAGGATACATGGTTATTTAAAGGAACGATTATGGAAAATATCCGCTATGGCAGGCTGGATGCGACAGATGAAGAGGTCATTGCTGCTGCAAAAGCGGCATATGCACATCGTTTTATTGAGACGCTGCCGGGTGGCTATGATATGGAACTAAACGAGGATGCAAGCAATGTATCGCAGGGACAGAAACAGCTCCTTACCATTGCAAGAGCGATCCTTGCCGACAATAAGATTCTGATTTTGGATGAAGCCACCTCATCGGTTGATACCCGTACAGAAGCCCGTATTCAGAAAGCCATGGACAATCTGATGAAGGGAAGAACCAGCTTTGTCATCGCACACAGACTTTCTACCATTCGTGACGCCGACCTGATCTTAGTCATGAAGGATGGCGATATTATTGAGCAGGGAACTCATGAGGAACTGTTGGAAAAAGATGGATTTTATGCTAAACTTTACAATAGCCAGTTTGAGGAAGCATCTTAACGGATGTGAATAGTTAGTATGATAAAATATCAGGTGGTACAAATCAGTGTTTATCACCCGGAAATGATAAGGAGATAATTCAGGATGAATCAGATTATTTCAAAATTGATCATATATGGAGATCTGCCAAAGGACAGTATATTGATGGAGCTTGCGGATATCTGCGAGCAGGTAAAGAGCGACAGATACAACAAGGATGAGCTGATCACTCGTATTTATAAGCAGATCAAACATATTTTGATCATCGCAACCGATTATGGCTTTGATGAAAATCTGTGGCAGAATTATCTTACCTATCTTTTGATCACAGATGAAAATCCGTTTAGCATTACCTGTGAAAAAATCGGGGCGAGGGATGGCGGAAGCGTCAATCATTTTGCAAAAAATGACTTCAAGGCCTTTATGGAGCTGTTCCACTATGATTTTTCCTATCTGGAAGAAGCATTGGGGATCGATTGCTTTTCTACCCTGTCTGCTTATCATGCCATTGGCAAGCCGGAGCTGATGTACAATAAAAATGTCAGTGAAAAAGTACAGGCTTTAAGTCAAAAGTTAGCAGATGCTAATACAGAGGAAGAATTTTTCAAGTATGTAACCGGATTTTATAAAGACTACGGTGTTGGCATGTTTGGTCTGAATAAGGCCTTCCGTATCGGCAATGTGGACGAAAAGGGTTATATCACATTTCAGGCTATTAACAACATGGATAAGGTCATGCTGGATGATCTGATCGGATATGAGATCCAGAAAAAGAAGCTTGTTGACAATACAAAGGCATTTGTGGAAGGAAAAAAAGCCAACAACTGCCTGCTGTTTGGTGACAGCGGTACCGGCAAATCCACCAGTATCAAAGCCATTGTCAATCAGTTTTATGATCAGGGACTTCGTATGATCGAGATTTACAAGCATCAGTTTAAGGATCTTTCCAATGTGATCGCCCAGATCAAAAACCGAAACTATAAATTTATTATTTATATGGATGATCTGTCTTTTGAGGAATTTGAGATCGAGTACAAATTCTTAAAGGCGGTAATTGAAGGCGGCGTGGAAACCAAACCTGAAAACATCCTGATTTATGCGACATCCAACCGTCGTCACCTGATCAAAGAGACCTGGGGCGACAGAAGTGATGTCACGGTGGATAATGGCATCCACAAATCTGATACAATGGAAGAAAAGCTGTCACTGGTACATCGTTTTGGTGTTACGATCTGCTATTCCAAGCCTTCTCCCAAGGAATATTTCAACATTGCGACAGAGCTTGCACACAGAGCAGGTATTCAGATGTCCGATGATGAAATCCGTGCAGAGGCTAATAAATGGGAGCTTTCCCATGGCGGCATTTCCGGCCGTACGGCACAGCAGTTTGTATATTATCTGAGCGCCATGGAACAGTCATAATTTTTACACGACATTTTACTTGACAAGATCCGGAATGTCTTGTAAAATAGGCAATGTCGTGAGACGCCCAGATAGCTCAGTCGGTAGAGCAGAGGACTGAAAATCCTCGTGTCACTGGTTCGATTCCGGTTCTGGGCACTGCATGCGGGTGTAGTTCAATGGTAGAACACCAGCCTTCCAAGCTGGATACGTGGGTTCGATTCCCATCACCCGCTTCTCTGAAATCATTCAGAGTAAATACTATTAATTTAATACCTTCAATGCATGGCGACATGCACAACATGCGCGAGTGGCTCAGTGGTGGAGCACCTCCTTGCCAAGGAGGGGGTCGCGGGTTCGATCCCCGTCTCGCGCTTTTTTATTTTGATATATCGATAGACAGTTGCCTGCATCAGTTATCTATGTTAAACTGAGTGCAAGCAGAAAGTCAAAATCATATTTTATATGGGATGGTTCTGCCATCCCATTTTCTATTTAAAATTCTAAATATTCTAAAAACTTCACTGCTTAAATTCCACAAACAAATGAATAGCAGGGAGGTTTTAAATGGTATGACATATATAGCATGCCATTGTGATGACAGGTATATTGTTAAGACAACAGACATATTGTCACGCAAAATAGAAGGTCTCCCAAAAGAGGAGGCTGTATGGCACAAAGACACAAGATTGCTTTGCAGGGAAAAGAACTGCCAAGTGGCAAAACAGAGACGATCAATTTCAATGAAATCGGCATTACCAATGATTTTATGTTTGGTACAGTATTCAGGGATCCGGAAAGGTGTAGGGAGCTGCTCCAGCGTATTCTTAGGATCAGGATTGTTGAGATTAAGATTGTAGAGGCACAAAAGACGATCAAAGGCACCTTTCTTGGAAAAGGTATCCGCATTGATATTTATGCTAAGGATAGTGATGGCAATGCTTATGACATTGAAATGCAGACAACCGAGGAGGAAGATCTGCATTTGAGGACACGGTATTATCACAGTGAGATGGACAGCTATCAGATCCGGGCCGGACAGAAATACTTTAATCTGAAACAGTCCATTGTTATATTTATCTGTACGTACGACCCATTTAAGGATAATAAAAGTATTTACAGCTTTTCAACGATTTGTGAAGAGAATAAAGAGCTTATTCTGGATGACAAGAGACATACCTATTTTGTAAATATATATGGAAACAGGGAAGGTATTGACGAGGAAACGGCAAAGCTGCTTGATTATTTCAAAACCGGTAAACCGACAGACCCTTATACCAGAAATATACAGGATCAGGTAGAGTTTATAAGGGATGATGATGACTGGAGGGAAAACTATATGACGATTGAAATGAAGATGGACCAGAAGTATGAACAGGGAAGAAAAATCGGCAAAACCGAAGGTGAGCAACATCGAGATAAAGTCCTTATCTTCAAATGGCTGGAAAAAGGAAAGACTGTTAAAGAGATAGCAGAGGATCTGGACAAATCAGAGGATTATGTGAAAAGTTTTATGTAGATATTAAAACAATAATACCGTCAAGGAGGTTATTTTATGTATGAAATGAAAGATGAATATTATATCGGCATAGACATGATTGATGAGGAGCATAAGCAGCTTTTTAAATATGCGGATGAAGCCTATGAACTGCTTCATGATGAATTTACGCCGGATAAATATGACAGAATTGATACCATACTGGAAAATCTGCGTGATTACACGATCAAGCATTTTGCAGATGAAGAGGCTTATATGGAATCGATTCAATATAAAAAACTATTTACACAAAAAATGCAGCATCAGGAGTTTGTCAATAAATTGGACGAGTTTATGCAGCGGCACAATGATGAGGTAGAAGATCAGGATGAGCAGATAATGGGCATTTTGGAATACCTCACTGAATGGCTGACAAATCATATTCTGTACGTTGACGGACAGATTCCCAAATGTTGATATCTTGAGATAGGAGGATTACAATATGAGCGACATTTTTTACCATTTTACACACCGTTGTGTATTTTCCGGTTTTTCTGCGGAGGCCGTGAAAGAAAAGGCAAAGATCTTGGAGGAAAAGGGAATCAAGACGCTGACAAAGTCACACAATTCCAATCAGATGACAGGGACGATCGGACAGCTGCCGGAGTATCAGGTTGCATACGATCTTTTTGTCCCAAATAAAGACTTTGATCATGCAAAAGCATTGATATCTTAAAAGAGGAAGATATGAAAACAAAAAAGAAAATCGCAGTTCTCTTTCCGGGAATCGGATATCATACAGACAAACCATTGTTGTATTACGGCAAAAAGCTTGCCGGGGAGCGGGGATATGAAATTGTTGAGATCCAATATGGCAGGCTTCCGTCCGGTGTCAAAGGAAACGCCGAAAAAATGCGGGAAGCATTTATGAAGGCACTACGATACGCGGCAGAACAGTTAGCAGAGACTCACTTTACAGAGTATGATGAGATACTGTTTATATCAAAAAGTGTCGGAACGGCTGTTGCTGCTGCCTATGCAAAGGAGCATGATATAAAGGCGCGTCAGGTTTATTATACGCCGGTTGCGGAATCCTTTGAGGCAATCGGGCAGGTAGGAATCGTGTTTCACGGAACAGCGGATCCGTGGGCAGACACGAAGCGGATAAAAGCAGAATGTAAAAAAAGAAATCTGCCTTTGTACATTACAGAAAATGCCAATCATTCTATGGAAACGGGATGTGTTGAAAAGGATCTTGGGATCTTAAGCGATATCATGCAAAAAACGGCAGCATATATGGATGAAAGGATTTAATATGATACAGGAAGAAAAAAAGCAGACATGGCTGGATACCCCGGATTCACAGATTTTTATCAATAATGCAGCCAAATTCGGCGATCTGATGATGATGTACCGTTGTGCCATCAGAGAGGTACAGACCAAGCTGGAAGTGCTGGACGATGAGTTTTCGGTAGAAAATAAGAGAAACCCGATCTCTTTTATTAAGACAAGGATCAAAAATCCACAGAGTATATACAATAAACTGCAAAAGCTGGGCTACGAGTTTACAGCCGAAAATATCCAGGAGCAGTTAAACGATGTGGCCGGTGTCCGCGTCGTATGCGCGTTTATTGACGATATATATACCATTGCCAATCTGATTGCCGAACAGGATGATATCAAGGTCATCAAGATCAAAGACTATATCAAAAATCCCAAGCCAAACGGCTACCGCAGTTATCATATGATCGTGGAAATCCCGGTTTTCTTTTCCAAGGGCAAAACACCTATGCGGGTGGAGCTGCAGATCCGTACCAATGGAATGGATTTCTGGGCAACGCTGGAGCATCAGCTTCGTTACAAAAAAGGGATTGAGGATCTGCCGGGATATGAGGAGATCAGCAAAGAACTGCTTTTGTCTGCACAGGCAGTGATCGAAACAGATAATGAGATGCAGAGAATTAAAAATAAGATCGGAATATTTCATGATATTTAGAGCATCTTTTTCTAATAGGTAATTTCATGACGGATCAGACAAAAAGACAACAGAATATCACTGCACATTATCATCTTCCGGGATTGTTTGAGTTTTACGAGTTATACAGTATATTTTTGCCATTGTACCGGGATCATAGCGAGTATTTTTATGACTGGTGTGATATCGGATCAATTTATGGTGCTCCCCTGGATTGTATCTGGGGTGGCGGCCGCGTGGAAAACGGAACCGCTGATCCGGAGGATGTTTTGGCATTTATGCAGGAATATGGAATCTCAGCCCGGCTGACATTCAGCAATTCCCTGTTAAAAAAAGAGCATTTATCTGACAAAAGATGCAATGCTCTTTGTGCGTTATTTGAGGAAAAAGGGATGGAAAACGGTGTGATCGTGCATTCGGATTTATTGCTCGAATATCTTCAAAAGAAATATCCGGGGCTTTATTGTGTTTCCTCAACGACCAAGGTGCTGACCGAATTTAAGGAGCTTCTGGATGAAATAAACCGGGATGAATTTCGTTATGTTGTACCGGATTTTCGCTTAAACAGGGCATTTGACAAGTGGAGTATGCTTTCGCAACCGCAAAAGGACAAGGTCGAATTTTTATGTAATGAATGCTGTTTTTTCGGATGCAGAGACCGGAAAGCGTGTTATGAAGCGGTCAGCCGTAAAAACCTTGGCGAAGGCGGGCCGGAGCATGTCTGTAAGGCACCGGATGCCGGAGAGGGGTATCGTTTTTCAAAGGCAATGGAAAATCCGGGCTTTATCAGTGTTGATGATATCCGGGATATTTATTTACCCGGAGGCTTTGCCAATTTCAAGATAGAGGGCCGTGGTCTTGGCAGTGCGCTGATTTTGGAATTTTTACTTTATTATATGGTAAAGCCCGCATATCAGGTGCATATAAGAGAGGCGGTCTATCTGGACAATATGCTGGATATATTCTAAAAGCGGACATAATTGAAAAGGTAAATTGGATATCATAACCTTATAGATAGATAAAGGAGAAGTCAAAAATGGATTATCAGACATTGGGAACAAGTACTGCAAAGGTATCCAGAATAGCCATCGGCTGTATGAGAATGGCAGATTTGGATGTTAGGGAAGCAGAGGATCTGGTATGCCATGCCGCAGAAAAGGGAATCAACTGCTTTGATCATGCGGATATTTATGGAGGCGGCAGCTGCGAAAAAATATTCGGGGAAGTTTTAAAGAAAAATCCCGGTATGAGAGACAGTATTTTTCTGCAGTCGAAATGTGGGATCATTCCCGGAAAGTGTTACAATAATTCAGCAGATTATATCATATCTGCAACCGAAGGAATTTTAAGCAGACTGGGAACAGACTATCTGGATATGCTGCTTATTCACAGACCGGATGCGCTGGTGGAGCCTGAGGAAGTGGCAGAAGCTTTTGATAAGCTCTATGTGCAGGGAAAGGTAAGAAATTTTGGAGTCTCCAATCACAGCTCCATGCAGATGGAGTTGCTGCAAAAATATCTCAGACAGCCGTTGCTGACGGATCAGCTCCAGTTTGGCATTGTAAATTCCAATATGATAAGCAGTGGGATGGAAGTCAATATGGAAAGCAGCGGTTCCATGGACAGGGATGGAAGAGTCCTGGATTATTGTCGGCTGAAGGATATTACCATTCAGGTATGGTCTCCGTTTCAATATGGTATGTTTGAGGGTACGTTTCTGGGTAGTGAAAAATATGAGGAGCTCAACAGAGTCATTGACCGGATAGCTGAAAAATATCATGTTAGCAATACAGCGGTTGCGACCGCATGGATCCTCCGGCATCCGGCAAAAATGCAGGTGATTGCCGGGACGATGAAAAAAAGCCGCATAGATGATATTTGTGAGGCCGGTAAAATCAGTCTGACCAGAGAGGAATGGTATGAGTTATATCTTGCAGCAGGTCATATGCTGCCGTAGTATAATGGAGAGTCCGGTTTTTGCCTGATACATGTGCTTTCGTTGTATTGTGCTCAAATTTATACGTAAGACGCGTTGAAATAGATATCTAAAAAAGCTATAATGATTGAGGAAAATTTTTAGATATTATCGGTCGGTCCGACAGGGAGGTGATAAGATGGCAATTCAGTCAATTGATGCCGAAGACGATCAATTTGCATACCGTTACGATACACAGCTTTTGATCGACAGAAGAGATGAGGATCTGGATGAGGATGCGATTGCAGACTATATTACGGCTAATTTCGAAGGAAACAGTTTAATTGCAGCCGGAGATGAGGATTTGATCAAGATTCATTTCCACACCAATGAGCCGTGGAAAATTTTAGAGTACTGCAATACACTTGGCGAGATCTACGATGTTGTCGTGGAAGATATGATTCGTCAGGCCAACGGACTTCAGGGATAAGAAGAGTTTTGACCCTGACATCTTATTTGTGAAAGGCAGATGAAACGGTATGTGGTTATTGTTTGCACTTCTTTCTTCTATTTTTGCGGCGCTGACTTCTATTCTGGCAAAGGTCGGAATTGAAGGTGTCAATTCCAATCTTGCTACGGCTGTACGTACCATGGTAGTCGTTGTTATGGCGTGGGGGATGGTATTTCTGACCGGGGCGCAGAGCGGGATACAGGAGATCAGCAAAAAGAGCTGGATTTTCCTGATTTTATCCGGGCTGGCTACCGGTGCTTCATGGCTGTGTTACTACAGGGCATTGCAGATCGGAGAAGCTTCCAAGGTTGTGCCCATTGACAAATTGAGTGTGGTCATTACTCTGGTGCTTGCTTTTGTATTTTTACATGAGAGGTTTACCCCAAAGTCTCTGGTCGGATGTATTCTGATCGGGATTGGAACTCTGGTTATGGTATTGTAACAGGTATCATAATAGTATTTGACGAATTTTGGTATAAAAGTTATGATAGAAAAGTATTGTGTTTTTAACAGGATATGCAAAGCACAGATTCTAAGGGATGCTGGGTATATAGAATGGTCCGTCTGAGGACCGTTAAAAAATGAGTGGAGGACCGAAAAATGGAAATGTTTGATGCCATGCTTGACAGCATTGACAGCTTTGTGTGGGGGCCGGTATTGATTGTACTGATACTGGCGACAGGTATTTATCTGACTGCACGTCTGGGATTTTTACAAATCCGTCATTTAGGGAAAGCCCTGAAATTTATGGTAAAAAATGAGGATAACGGAGAAGGAGAGGTCACAAGCTTCGGAGCTCTTTGTACAGCGTTATCCGCAACAATCGGAACCGGTAATATCGTCGGTGTTGCAACGGCTCTTGTAGCAGGAGGACCGGGAGCACTTTTCTGGATGGAGGTTGCAGCATTATTTGGTATGGCGACCAAGTATGCAGAGGGTCTGCTTGCTGTAAAATATCGTACCATTGATAAAGAGGGACATGTATTAGGCGGACCTTTCTATTATATTGAAAACGGTATGGGAAAGAATTGGAAATGGCTTGCAAAGCTGTTTGCTTTTTTTGGCGTATGTGTCGGATTGATGGGAATCGGTACATTTACACAGGTAAACGGTATCACCAGTGCGGTAGGCAATTTCTTTGATCCCAATGCATCCAACACGATCAATGTGCTTGGCAGGGAGACATCGATTGCTGTTGTGATCGCAGGTATTATTCTTACCGTTTTTGTTGCGCTGGTTGTTATCGGTGGTTTAAAGAGAATTGCAACGGTATCACAGGTCGTTGTACCGTTTATGGCAATTATTTATGTGCTGTTCTGTCTGATTTTACTGATCTTCAATATCAAACAGATTCCCGCAGCCATTGTTGAGATCGTAACTTCCGCATTTGGTGCGAAAGCGGTTGCCGGAGGTACGCTTGGTGCTATTATCGTTGCGATGCAAAAGGGTATTGCCCGCGGTATTTTCTCTAATGAGGCCGGACTTGGTTCTGCTCCGATCGCGGCAGCGGCAGCCCAGACCAAAGAGCCTGTCCGTCAGGGACTGGTATCTATGACAGGTACCTTTATTGATACGATTGTCATCTGTACCATGACAGGCTTATCCATTGTCATTACCGGAGCATGGGATATAGGTCTTGAGGGCGTGGCGGTTACTACATATGCTTTTCAGACAGGCATTCCTTTTGCCGGAGAAGTGATTGCATTTGTTTTGATGCTTTGTCTGATCTTCTTTGCATTTACTACTATTCTCGGATGGGATTATTATAGCGAACGCTGCCTGGAGTATCTTAGCGGACGCAGACAGGGTGTTGTCAAAGGCTATCGCTGGCTGTATATTCTGGCAGTATTTATCGGACCCTATTTTACCGTATCCGAAGTATGGGTCATTGCAGATATCTTCAATGCATTGATGGCAATTCCCAACCTGATTGCATTATTATTCCTGAGCAATGTCATCGTTACTGAGACAAAGGCATATCTTGCCAGACATAAAGAGCTCTAAATCCGGGATATAATATCAAAACCATCCATAAATAAATTATTACAGATCCATTGTGCAGAGTGTCTGATCCCTGCACAGTGGATCTTTTTTTGCGACAGGGAATGGCGGGATGTTCAAAAATGTCTTGACAATCAAACTAATTGGAAATAATATAATAATCAAATGTTTTGATAATCAAAATATTTGAAACGCAAAATAAATTGAAAAAAGAAAGGAAAAATCAAATGTTAGAAAAATTAATCGAAATCGTAGAAGAGCAGTTAAATGTAGAAGGAAAAGAAATTACCGAAAAGACAAACTTTAAAGAGGATCTGGGAGTTGATTCCCTGGATCTGTTTGAACTGGTTATGGCTCTGGAAGAGGCATATGGTATTGAGATTCCCTCCGATGATCTTGAAAACATCACAACTGTCGGAGCAGTAATGGATTATTTAAAAGAAAAAGGCGTAGAAGCATAGGCTTTTATCCGGAGGAATGAATATGAAGAGCAGGGTTGCGGAATTACTGGAAATACAATATCCGATTATTCAGGGCGGCATGGCCTGGGTGGCAGAGTACAATCTGGCATCGGCGGTTTCCAATGCAGGTGGTCTGGGTATTATCGGGGCTGCAAGCGCACCGGCGGAAATAGTCAGGGAACAGATCATAAAATGCAAGGCTATGACAAACCGGCCTTTTGGTGTGAATATTATGTTGTTAAATCCCAATGCGGATGAGGTAGCGCAGATTGTCGTTGAAGAAGGCGTAAAGGTGGTTACGACAGGTGCAGGGAATCCTGCAAAATATATGCATATGTGGAAAGAAGCCGGCGTAAAGGTGATCCCTGTTGTTGCAAGTGTTGCAATGGCAAAAATGATGGAACGGGCAGGTGCGGATGCCGTTGTTGCCGAAGGAATGGAAAGTGGAGGTCATATCGGACAGACTACGACAATGGCATTGGTTCCACAGATAGCCGATGCGGTTTCCATTCCTGTTATTGCTGCCGGAGGTATTGCTGACGGGAGAGGAATGGCAGCGGCATTTATGCTTGGTGCAGAGGGTGTTCAGATGGGGACCCGTTTTGTTGCTGCAAAGGAATCGATTGTGCATGAGAATTACAAGCAGAAAATTATCCGTGCCAAAGATATTGATTCGACGATTACGGGTGCATCTACGGGACATCCGGTTCGATGCCTCAGAAACCAGATGACCAGGGAATACCAGGAGATGGAAAAGCAGGGGGTTGATTTTATGGAACTGGAAAAGCTGACTCTGGGATCCCTGCGCAGAGCTGTAATTGACGGAGATACAGCAGGTGGTACACTGATGGCCGGTCAGATTGCGGGGCTTGTCAGGTCACAGGACAGCTGTAAGGAAATCATCAATGAGATTATGGAGCAGGCAGACCGTCTGCTTGGCAGATAAGAGGTGTCATATGAAAAAAACTGCATTTATCTTCCCCGGACAGGGAGCACAGTATACCGGAATGGGAAAGGACTTTTATGATACATATCCGGAATCAAAGGAGATTTATCGTATTGCATCCGAAAGCACGGGACTGGATGTTGCCGCCCTGTGCTTTGAAGAGAATGATAAGCTCAATATTACAGAATATACACAGGTTGCCATGCTTGCAACAGAAGTGGCCATTTTGGAAGCTGTTAAAACGAAGAAGATCAGGGCAGATCTGTGCGCGGGACTCAGTCTTGGAGAATACGGAGCGTTGGCAGCCGCAAATGTTTTGGAATATCCGGAGCTGTTTGCCATTATCCGTAAAAGAGGGCTGTATATGCAGGAAGCATATCCCGAGGGTGGAGCAATGACGGCCGTGATAGGTATGGATGCGGAAAAAATTGAGGAAATCTGCGAGCAGACGGAGGGTGTTGTATCGATCGCCAATTATAACTGTCCCGGACAGATTGTGATTACCGGTCAGAAGGATGCGGTAGACAGAGCTTCCGAAGCATTGAAAAATGCCGGCGCACGCAGATGTATTCCTTTAAAGGTCAGTGGCCCGTTTCATTCCGCACTTTTAAAAAAGGCACAGGAGGAGCTCTCGAAAGCTTTGGACGATGTTGAGGTCCATACTCCCAAAATACCTTACATCTGCAATGTTTCCGCTTCTTTAGTAACGGACTGCGATGGCATAAAGGAGCTGCTCTCAAAACAGGTGGTAAGCTCGGTCAGATGGCAGCAGAGTGTAGAGTGTATGATAAAAGAAGGAGTTGATACCTTTTTTGAGATCGGTCCGGGAAGGACACTCGCCGGATTTATAAAAAAGATCGATCCGGATGTGGTCGTGTACAGTATCCAGACAGTTAAAGATCTGGAAAAAATTGCGGAGGAACTTGTATGTTAACAGAAAAAATCGCATTGGTAACGGGAGCTTCAAGAGGGATTGGAAAAGCGATTGCCATGGAACTGGCAGAGAGAGGCGCCACTGTTATCGTCAATTACAGCGGATCTGAGGAAAAAGCACAACAGACGGTTTCCGAAATTAAAAAAAATGGTGGTGAAGCAGTTGCCGTAAAATGTGACGTTGCTGATTTTGCTGCCTGTGAAAAGCTGGCAAAGGATGTGATCGGCCGCTATGGAAGGCTGGATATACTCGTTAACAATGCCGGAATCACAAGAGACGGGCTCATTATGAAAATGAGTGAACAGGATTTTGATTCTGTTATGGATACCAATTTAAAGGGTACTTATAATATGATCCGTCATTTTTCCAGATGGTTTTTAAAACAGAAAAGCGGAAGAATCATCAATATAGCTTCTGTGAGCGGTGTGATCGGAAATGCCGGACAGGCAAATTATTCGGCTTCCAAGGCAGGAGTGATCGGGCTGACCAGAGCAGTGGCAAGGGAACTTTCCGGTAGGGGAATCTGTATCAATGCAGTTGCCCCGGGATTTATTGATACGGATATGACCAGACAGATGTCTGAGGATGCCAAAAAAGGTATAGAGGCAATGATACCGATGGGACATATGGGAAAACCGGAGGATGTTGCAAGGCTGGTCGGATTTCTGGCGGATGAGGCAGAATATATTACAGGACAGGTGATCTGTGTAGACGGAGGTATGGCAATATGAGAAGAGTAGTTGTCACGGGTTTAGGAGCGATAACCCCGATCGGAAACAATGTAAAGGATTTTTTTGAAAATGTAAAAGCAGAAAAGACCGGGTTTTCGGAAATCACCCAGTTTGATGCATCAGAATATAAATGCAGGCTTGCTGCAGAGGTAAAGGATTTTGATCCGGCCTTTTATATGGATAAAAAATCCGCACGCAGGATGGAGCGTTTTTCACAGTTTGCCGTTGCGGCATCAAAGGAGGCCATGGAGGATTCTGCTATCGATATGGAAAAAGAGGATCCATACCGCGTCGGTTGCGCGATCAGCAGCGGAATCGGAAGCTTACAGGCCATGGAGAGAGAGCATAAGCGTCTCCTGGAAAAAGGGCCGTCCAGAGTCAACCCGCTGCTGGTGCCGCTCATGATCTCCAATATGGCAGCAGGCAATGTCAGTATTGCCTATGGTCTTAAAGGGAAAAGTCTCGATGTGGTAACGGCATGTGCCAGTGGTACCAATTCAATAGGTGAGGCTTTCCGGACAATTCAGTACGGGGATGCGGACGTGATGCTTGCCGGAGGTACCGAAAGCAGTATTACACCTATAGGCATTGCCGGTTTTGCAGCCCTGACCGCATTGACGGACAGTACCGACCCCAAGCGCTGCTCCATTCCTTTTGATGAAGAAAGAAGCGGGTTTGTCATGGGTGAAGGAGCAGGAGTTGTGGTACTCGAGGAGCTTGAGCACGCAAAAAGAAGAGGAGCAAGGATCTATGCAGAGGTAATAGGCTATGGCTGCTCATCGGATGCATTTCATATTACATCGCCGGCCGAGGATGGACAGGGAGCCGCACGTGCCATGCTTTGTGCAATTCAGGATGGCGGAATTGATAAAGAGGAACTGACCTATATCAATGCACATGGTACGAGTACGCATCACAATGATCTGTTTGAGACAAGAGCAATAAAGCTTGCCTTTGGAAAGCATGCAGATCATCTGAAGATAAATTCAACAAAATCCATGATCGGTCATCTGCTCGGTGCAGCCGGTGCTGTAGAATTTATAACCTGCATAAAAGAAATGGAAGAAAACTTTATTCACAGAACAGTAGGACTTGAGAAATCGGAAGAGGAGCTTAATTTAAATTACTGCAGACAATCTTATCAGGAGCAGGTTCCCTATGCATTGTCCAATTCCCTTGGTTTTGGCGGACACAATGCCAGTATTTTGATCAAGAAGTACAATGAACAGTAAGGAGATGGCGTTACGTGAGCATTTCATGGCAGAAAAAGAGACAAAGACATATTCGTCAGATACCTGTTAATCTATATAACAGAGTAGAGCAGAAATTAAAGACAGCGGAGCTGTTTACAAAAAAAGAAACCGAAAATCCGCATAAGCAGGATCCTGCTCTGGTAAAATGTCCCAAATGCGGAAAAATGGTGGACAAAAAACGCGTAATAAAACGTAAGCTTGTATGTTATGAGTGTGGTGGATATTTCCGTGTGAGCACCAAAAACAGGATTCGTATGGTAGCTGATCCGCAGACCTTTGAAGAGTGGTTTGCGGATCAGCCGGTAAGTAACCCGCTGGGGTATGAGGGTTATGAAGAAAAATTGCAGAATGCAAGAGAAAAAACCGGTCTGAGTGAAGGTGTAACAGTCGGAAAATGCCGGATCTATGGAGAAAACGCGGTGATCGGTATTTGTGATGCGCGTTTTATGATGGCCAGCATGGGACATGCCTACGGAGAAAAAATCACTGCAGCGATTGAGCGCGCAACAGAAGAAAAGCTGCCGGTATTTATGTTTTGCTGTTCCGGAGGGGCACGTATGCAGGAGGGGATAGTTTCTCTTATGCAGATGGCAAAGACCTCGGCTGCCATAAAAAATCATGGAAAAGCCGGGCTTTTATATAGCACGGTTTTGACGGATCCCACAACGGGAGGTGTCACAGCCAGCTTTGCAATGCTTGGGGATATTATTATGGCAGAGCCGGGGGCACTGATCGGATTTGCCGGTCCAAGAGTCATAAGGCAGACCATCGGGCAGGAGCTTCCGGAGGGCTTCCAGCGGGCTGAATTTTTGCTGGAGCATGGTTTTGTGGATGGTATTGTAGAGCGTAAAAATCTGAAAAAGACGTTGTACTATATTATCAGATCGCATCAGTCACAGGGTAAAAATACCTGGGCTGATTTTGAAAATTCCGGTTCGCCTTTTCAGCTGAGCGAGATTTTAAAGGAACAGGTATTTTATGAGCATACACGCTCTGCCTGGGATAAGGTACGTACGGTAAGGCAGATGGAACGATCTTCCGCACTGGATTATATGCAGTATATTTTTGATTATTTTGTCGAGGCGCATGGAGACAGGTACTTTGGAGATGACCATGCACTGATCGGTGGGATTGCGTTCCTTGACAGACAGCCGGTAACGGTAATCGCAGATGTTAAGGGAAAAACAATCCAGGAATGCCAGATGCGCAATTTTGGTATGCCAATGCCCGAGGGGTACAGGAAGGCCCTGCGTCTGATGAAACAGGCTGAAAAATTTAACCGGCCGATTATCAGCTTTGTCAATACATCCGGCGCTTTCTGCGGACTGGAGGCTGAGGAGCGCGGACAGGGAGAAGCGATTGCGAGAAATCTGCTGGAAATGTCTGATCTCAAGGTTCCCGTGCTTTGCATCCTGATCGGTGAGGGCGGAAGCGGAGGTGCGCTTGGTACTGCGGTCGGAAACGAAGTGTGGATGCTTGAAAATGCAACATATTCCATTCTTTCTCCGGAGGGCTTTGCATCTATTTTATGGAAGGATGCCAACCGGGCAGAGGAGGCAAGCGAAGTTATGAATATAACTGCGCAGGATTTGCAAAAACTGGGAATTATCGAAAAGATCATCCCCGAGTTTGGCGGTGCGACATCAAAGACCGAAAAGGCAATCGGAGAATATCTGAAGCTGCAGATCAAAGATTTTTTGAAGAAATATGACGGAAAAACCGGAGAAGAAATTGCACAGGAAAGGTATAGCCGTTTTCGCGTATTCTGATATCCGGAGGCTGGAGTGTATATATGAAAATTGGTAATAGGGAATTGGAAATACCTGTTATTCAGGGAGGAATGGGAGTTGGAGTCAGTATGTCCGGTCTGGCCGGGCATGTTGCCGCATGCGGAGGAATCGGGATCATATCGACCGCCCAGATCGGCTTTTGCAGTCCGGATTTTAACAAAAATCCCATACCATGCAATCTGGAAGCCATAAAAGAAGAAATCCGGAAAGCTAAGGATATTGCCGGCGGTCGTGGCATGGTGGGTGTTAATGTTATGGTGGTGACCAGACGATATGAGGATTATGTAAAAGCGGCTGTGGATGCGGGAGCAGATATCATTATATCCGGTGCCGGCCTTCCGATGGATCTTCCACGGGTTGTTGGTGATAAACCGGTGCTTTTAGCACCGATCGTATCCGGCAAACGGGCTCTCCGGGTTATCCTGCAATATTGGAAAAAGCATTATGGGAAAACACCGGATCTTGTTGTTGTTGAAGGACCGATGGCCGGCGGACATCTGGGGTTTGACCGGGAAGAGCTGGAGGAATATAAAAGTAAGTCCTTTGACGGTCAGCTGCAGGAAATATTGGAATTAACAAAAAAAACGGATATACCGGTCGTGATGGCAGGCGGAGTATATAAAAGAGAGGATATGCTGCATTATCTGGAGATGGGAGCCAGCGGTGTACAAATGGCAACACGTTTTGTCACCACATATGAATGTGATGCGGATATCCGCTACAAACAGGCCTATATAAATGCCCAAAAGGATGATATAGTCATTGTAGACAGTCCGGTCGGTATGCCCGGAAGGGCGATCAATAACCGGTTTCTGGAGAGAGTCAGACAGGGAGAGCGTTTTATGAAGGGATGCAGACAGTGTATTACAACCTGTGATCCGGCAACGACACCTTATTGCATTACGCAGGCGTTGATTCAGGCAGTGACCGGAAATGTTGACGAAGGGCTTCTTTTTTGCGGAAGCAATGCGTACAAAGCTACAAAGCTTGAACATGTCAGTGATATCATGGAGGAATTCAGAGTATGAACATAAAGATAGTCGGAACCGGAAGCGCTCTGGCAGGACAGATCAGAACCAATCAGGATATAGAAGCTATGGTTGATACTACGGATGCCTGGATCAGGGAAAGAACAGGGATCCGGACGAGACATATATCAGACAGGGATACCGTGGCTTCTTTGTCTGCAAAAGCTTGCAGAGAAGCATTAAAATGTGCTAAAAAAGAAGTGGAAGATATTGACCTGATCCTGGTGGCAACCTGTTCACCGGAGCTTCTTCTTCCAAATTGTGCCTGTCAGGTACAGAGCATTTTGGGTGCTGAGAAGGCGACGGCGTTTGATATAAATGCTGCCTGCAGCGGTTTTTTGTTTGCACTGGATACGGCTTATGCATATATCAGCTGCGGGATTTACCGCAACGCACTGGTTGTGGGAGGTGAGGTGCTTTCCAAGCTGGTGGACTGGGAGGATCGCACAACCTGCGTGCTGTTCGGAGACGGCGCCGGGGCTGTATATGTGGAGGCCTGTGAGGATGGAATATCCGGGATACAGAGTATCGTGCAGGGAAGCAATGGTGCGAAGGGACAGGTGTTAAGCTGCAGAGAACGGGCACTGGATGAAAAAGAGGATATCTTTATCCGGATGGACGGAAGGGAAGTATACAAATTTGCGACCCGCCAGGTACCGGCCTGTATAGAGGAGGCTGTAAAAAAAGCAGGACTTACCGTGCAGGATATAGATCTGTTTGTCCTTCATCAGGCCAATATGCGAATTCTGGAGGCAATTGGCAGGCGGCTGAATATTGGGATGGACAAAATTCCGGCCAATGTTGACCGTGTTGGCAATATGTCATCTGCGGCAATACCGGTGCTGTTGGATGAATTAAACAAAAACGGAAAGCTGCACAGAGGACAAAAAATAGTATTATCAGGTTTTGGAGCCGGATTGACGTACGGTGCCTGTGTTGTAACCTGGTAAGGCAGGTGGATAAATGAGCAGACAAAGCAGTACGCAATTAAATGAATTACTGGTACGACTTTTCAATCATGTTATGACAGCAGAGGGAAAAGCTATCATTACCGAAAAATTTAAGGACATCAGTAATAATGACATGCATATTATTGAAGCGGTCGGGATTCAGGAGCCCAAAAGTGTTTCAACGATAGCCCGGTCCCTGGGCGTGACGGTCGGAACATTGACTGTCAATATGAATAATCTGGAAAAAAAGGGATATCTGTCCCGGACACGCAGCAAAGAAGACCGGAGAGTTGTACTGGTGGAATTGACGGAAAAGGGACGAAAAGCATTTTTTCATCACAGGGATTTTCATAAAGGAATGATCAAGGCTGCTGTTTCCGGTCTTAATGAAGATGAAACCGTCAGTCTGATCACCTGCCTGCAGAAGCTGGATGCTTTTTTCGAAAGCTGGTCATAGATTACTGATTTTCGGCAGAAAAAGAAACCATTACCGGTTGCGGCGGATGGTTTCTTTTAATTTGTCAATAACTACACCGTATTTGGTGTGCTTGAGATTGGGAAATACTTTAAAATAACGTGTTTCCAGTTCGAGGAAGGTCTTATTTACGTCTTTCAGTTTTACAACGACATTTTTGCCTTTGCGTACGATTGTAAAGCGGTTCAGATTGTCTTTTTTGGTGTTGAGAATATCCAGACCGCTTTCCACATATTCATCCCAGGCATCATATAATTCCTTGCATTTTTTATTGAGGTTGCACATACTCACAACCGTAAATACAGCATCAAAAATAAAAATCAGCGTAAACCCGGTTGCTGCAAAAATGCGCGAGCGCATGGAAATATGGGAAAGCATATGTAAAGTAAACGGATGAAGCCATTTGATCAAAATCAGGGATACGATTCCGAAAAACAATCCGGATACAACGCTGATGCGTCCGTTGATATTAAGGGGATAATAGCTGTAGTCCCAGTATCTGGTGCCGAATAATTTTTCAAGTATGTATGAGGTAATGTATTCGATGGCACAGATCGTAAGAGCAGATAGCAGGATGATGCGAAAGCTGCTTGTAATACCCTCAAGCAGGTACAGATTCATGACACAGGCTACGCCGTAGATAGGACAGTACGGACCGATAAAATAGCCACGGTTCATAAAAATACCCTGTTCACAGAGTGAATATATCGTTGATTCATAAAACCATCCCAAGAAGCTGTACCACATCATCACGCAGATCAACGAGGCCAGATCCAGATGTATTAATTGGAAATTGGAAAGAAATTCTATCATTTTCGTCGAATTGTTTCGTTTGCCGCACAGATTTTGTCTGCGAGACAAAGAATCCATCCTTCTCTATATTTTGGCGGGCAGGGAGTAAGCGGAAACATATGACGCAGGATCATATTCTGCTCACGGCTGGACAGTGTAAAATCCTTCAGAGCCTCTTTGAGAGCCGTCCGGGGATGGGTAAAGCCGTGCATGCCATTGTGAAAATGTCTGTTATGCCAGTCATACATAAAATAATCATGAAGCAGTGCACCGCGGATCAGTTCCCTTTCATTGACGCGGATTCCCAGCTTGAGCGCGATAAAATAAGCTGTTGCCGCAACGCGGATACAATGTTTTTTCACAGTTGTATTTCCGTGCTGTATAAAATTTTCACATTCCGGAAAGCGGGAATTGGATGCGATATCCCGAAGTATGAGAAAAAATTTGTCAAGTTCTTTATGATCCAGCTTTTTTTTATGAAGATTCATACCATTCTCCTTGCTGCCAATATATGATATTATATTCACGAATTGCTCCGCTGCAAAGCAGCTTGCACGAACGACTTTTTGAATTTTTGACCCTGATATCAATATGTTAAATTATATCGGATTGTCAATATGGAATCAACCGGGTAATATTCTACATAAAAAGCTTTTACAGAAATAAGGAATTTTATTCTGTAAAAGCTTTTGAAAATCTTAAAAATTAAAACAGATGGTATCCGGTTGGCAAAATCAGATGATGGCAGCGATGTCAACATCGTGTACAGCCTGTAAATCTACGAATTTTTCACCGATATGCACTACCGGTTTGGATAGAGCCACAGGATTGACAAAGATGATCGTGCCCTCTAATCCATTGCTCAGACGTACCTTTTGGTTTAAGAAAGTATTAACTACATTTTCAAGAAAAGTTAATAAAAATCCGGGATCATATTTTTGGAGACCGTCATTTTCAAAGTGTGTAATGACCTTGAAGGGACACATGGCGCCGCGGTATACGCGCGGACTGGTCATTGCCTCATATACATCGGCGATGGCAACCAGCTTGGAAAAGCGGGTGATCTTGTCGCCGGTAAATCCGTAGGGATATCCGGAGCCGTCACATCGTTCATGGTGCATCAGAGCGGCATTTTTGACCTCATCGGGTAACTGGAACCGGGAAATCATCTTGTAGGATTCCAAAGGATGGGTCTTGATGATCTTAAACTCATCGGGAGTCAGTCTGCCGGGCTTTTTGATGATCTCAGGCGGCATTTTTAATTTGCCGATATCATGGAAAAGACCGCATGCCGTAGCAATCTCACGATCCTGTGGCGAAAAATGCAGCCAGCCGGCAAAAATATTGCAGATCATGGCAACGTTGAGTGAATGGGCATAGGTGCAGTCGTCATACTCCTGCATATTGAGCAGTACATCCATGATGCTGGATGGCATGCTGCGATGGCTGATCATCTCCAACGTATCCTCTAAGATCGTGCCGGGATCAAATTCGGTATTCTTTTCGATCAGGGAATTGAACGCAAACTGAAGCTTGCCGACGTTTTCTTTGAATTCTTCTTTGAAAGCCTGAAACTCCGGAGAATTCCTGAGCTTTTCCACATAAGAATCCTGCTCTGGATCGGGAGAAGCCGAAGCGGTCTCAATGGGAGCGACGGACAAAACCTCATCCTGAACTTTGATGGAAAAAATGTCAAAAGAAAAAATACGCGCAATGAGATTTTCGGTAAGCGCGATATTTTTGGGAACAATCAGCTGGCCGTCAATGGAATAGACATCCTCAGCTGTGATCATTCCGCTTTTTAAGTCAGATAATAATACCTTCTTCATAGAAATCCCCCGTTTCTATTGCCGATTAAAAATTAAATATCCAGATAATGTAAGCTATCCGGATAGTATAATATACATCGAATATGTAGATTGAATCTGGAAACAGTCCGCCATGTGTATACCCCAATGCACCGGGCTTCCTGTAAGCGACATTTAAGTTACTTACATTATAATTTGAGAGTGTCCTTTGAGTCAATCTATTATCATGAAAATCTACAGATTGACTGGGAAATATGTTATACTGAACATGTTTGACAGCGTATGTAGTATTTATTTGGGCATATGTCTGTATTTTACTCAGAGAATCACGAAAAAGGACAGGTTTACCGATGAAATTTCTGCTGACAGCATTAAATTCCAAATATATCCACACCAACCCGGCACTGTACAGCCTGCGTTCTTATGCACTTTATCACAGACCGGATTATGCAGAGCATATCGATCTTTGCGAATATACCATCAATAACCGTATGGATGAGATCTTAGGACAGATCTACAGACAAAAGCCGGATGTACTCGGATTTTCCCTGTATATCTGGAATGTGACACAGATATTGGAGCTTGTAAGGGAAATTCACAAGATCATGCCCGGGGTGCCTATCTGGCTTGGCGGGCCGGAGGCTTCTTATCGTGCAAAGGAGCTGGTGGAAAGTTACCCGGAGCTAACCGGGGTTATTGTGGGAGAGGGAGAGCAGACCTTTTTGGAGCTGCTGACGTATTATCTGGATCGTGAGCGGAAGGAAATGCCACAGGCTGATACACGGCAGGATAATACAGTACAGGCTGATATACGACAGGGCTGTGTACGATGGGATAATACACAGCAGAATGATGTGGATGATTTCATATATACTATCCATGGATTGTGTCTGAGAAAAGATCATAAAGTGATATTCACACCGGAGCGTGAGCTGACCGATCTTAGTGAGCTTCCTTTTTTATATCAGGATCTCAGGCAGTTTGAGCATAAGATCATTTATTATGAAACCTCGCGCGGCTGTCCGTTTCGATGCAGCTACTGCCTTTCCTCCATCGACAAAAAAGTACGTCTTCGGGACATCGGTCTTGTCAAAAAAGAATTGCAGTATTTTCTGGATGAAAAGGTGCCGCAGGTCAAATTTATCGACCGGACCTTCAACTGCAATCATGAGCATGCATGGGAGATCTGGAGCTATATCAAAGAGCATGATAACGGAATTACCAATTTTCACTTTGAGATCGGAGCCGACCTTCTGACCGGCCGGGAACTGGAGCTTTTAAATTCTCTGAGACCGGGAGCCATCCAGATGGAGATCGGTGTGCAGACGACCAATGAAAAAACTCTGCAGGAGATCCGCCGTGTCATGGATATCGGGAAACTGAAAAAGATTGTCGAAAGACTGCATAGCGGACACAATATCCATATCCATCTGGATCTGATCGCCGGACTGCCTTATGAGGATTATGAAAGCTTCAGGCATTCCTTTGATGATGTATACCGGATGAAGCCGGAGCAGCTGCAGCTTGGTTTTTTGAAGGTGCTCAGTGGTTCCTATATGAAAGAGGCAGAGAAGCAGTATGACCTTTTGTATACATCCTATCCTCCGTATGAGGTTCTCAGCACAAAGTGGATCAGCTATGAGGAGATCTGCCGCTTAAAGCAGGTTGAGGAAATGGTCGAGATCTATTACAACAGCAATCAGTTTACTTATACCATTCCGTATCTTGAACGGTTTTTTGACAATCCGTTTGATCTGTATGAGACGCTGGCCCTGTTTTATGAAAAAAACGGTTATTTTGTAAATACGCCGTCTCGGATGTACCGGTATGATGTGCTGCTGCAGTTTGCGGAAGAATTTGCCAACCGGGAAATTGTTGTGGAACTGTTGACCATGGATGTCTATTTGAGGGAAAATGCAAAGAGCAGACCTTCTTTTGCAAAAGATCTGGCTGCATACAAGGAGCGCGTCAATTGTTTTTACCGCGTGGAGGAAAAGCATCGGGAGGATGGCAGCAACCGGCTGAAAAATTATGAAGACTGTGATGCCCGGATGATGGTACGCCAGCTTCATATCGAGCCGTTTTCTTATGATATTTTCGGGGAAGAGCTGACTTACCGGAAGTTGGATAAAGAAGTGTTTGCGCTGTATGATTACAGACAGCGGAATCCGCTGACCTATGATGCGGAGCTTGTATTTCTGACAGAGGATGAAATATGATATGATATCAGGGTCAAAAGGTAACGGAGCAATTCGTGGATATTAGATACACAGGAGTAAAAAATGACAAAACGGACAAAGGAGATCCTCGACCGGCTGGACGAGGCTTATACAACAGAATATAAATGCTATCTCAATCATGAGACACCGTGGCAGCTACTGATCGCGACGATGCTGAGTGCACAGTGTACGGATGCAAGAGTCAATATTGTGACAAAGGATCTGTTTGTCAAATATCCCACGCTGCGGGATTTTGCCAATGCGGACTTAAAGGAGCTGGAGCAGGACATCCATTCGACCGGATTCTATCACAACAAAGCTAAAAATATCATAGCCTGTTCCAAGGAGCTTTTGGAGAAATTTGACGGAGAAGTGCCAAGGAGCATTGAAGAGCTGACCTCGCTTGCGGGTGTCGGCAGAAAGACCGCCAATGTCATACGCGGCAACATTTACCATGAGCCGAGTGTTGTGGTGGACACTCATGTAAAAAGGATATCCCAGAAGCTTGGTTTTACCAGGGAGGATGATCCGGAAAAGATAGAATATGATCTGATGCGAGTACTGCCCAAGGATCACTGGATCCTGTACAATATACAGATCATTACATTTGGCAGGCAGATCTGCTTTGCGCGGTCGCCGAAGTGTGAGGAATGCTTCCTGACAGAGTATTGCAGCTATTACAAAAAAGAGCATGCATCCAAAAAGAAAAAGGGCAGCAACAAATCATAAGAGTTCGAAGGAATGGAAATGGAAGAAAACATAACGGATTTTACCGTTGTTGATATAGAAACGACGGGGCTTGATCCAAAAAGAGATAAAATAACGGAAATTGCCGCGATCCGTGTGGAAAACCACATCATTACCGGAAAATTTCATACACTTGTCAATCCGGGAAGAAAGCTTGAAGAGCGGATTGTGGAGCTGACGGGAATACGGGATGAGGATTTAAAGGATGCTCCCCATATTCAGGATGTGATCGGGGATTTTCTGGATTTTGAGTCAACAGGCTGCCTGTTGGGACACAGTATATTGTTTGATTATTCTTTTTTAAAAAGGGCTTCTGTCAATGCCGGGATGAAATTTGAAAGAAATGGTATTGATACGCTTATGATCGCCAGAAAATATCTGGCAGATCTGGAAAGCCGTGCGCTGCCTTATTTATGCAGGCATTTTGATATAGCCCACAATCCGCACCGTGCGATGTCGGATGTGGAGGCAACCTATGAGCTTTATAAGCTGCTGTATCAAAGGTTTTTTAAAGAAGAGGACGAGCACAAGCTGTTTGAGCCGTCGCCGCTTATTTATCAGGTAAAAAAGGAAGGTCCGGTCACAAAGCATCAGATAGAGCAGCTGGAACGATTTTTGTCCTATCATCAGATAGAGAGTGCATATGATATAAAGGAAATGACTAAAAATGAGGCTAGCCGTTATATGGACATTTTGATCAGTCAGTATGGACGAATTCCCGCAAGGCATGTATGATGGCATCCTTGGATGAAGAGTGCAGATCCTCGGCTTTGGCTAAGAGGGCATACAGCTTTTCGGTTTCTTCATGTTTTTTATAGATTTTAGCTAAAAGCAGATAAGTCGCCTTGATATCGGTCCGGGATTCTACAGCCTTTTCAAGCAGGATGCGGGCATTGCTTTCATAGCCGGCATCATAATAAGCCTGTGCTAACCGGTTCATGGTGCGCGCATATACGGTGTAATTGTCATCGTATTCCATGAGGGTCGGAAGATTGGGGGCACCGTAATTGAATTTTAATTCGGTATTGGTATAGCCGGTCAGGTTGACGATTTTCTGCTCAGCCAGGGTCTCCAGCGTGGAGATACAGTCTGCGACATCCGGATCGGTGCTTAAAAGGCTTTTGGGAATGTATTCCATCGGGATGGTAATGTATGGAAGACCATCAAGGGACTTTTTGCGTACGAGATTGGCTTTTTGCTCGTTTTCCCAGAAATCATCATAAGCCTTTTGGTTGATTCGATTGTGTTTTTTGAGCTCGTAGGTCAGCCAGATCACGAACACGACAGTTGCCAAAAGAGGGAACATCGTTTATAATATCCTTTCGTAAGAAGAGGTGTTTTTATGTTTAATAAAAAAGGAAAACAGATCATTTCTGTAATCATTATTGTGATCCTGATTCTTGCCATGGTACTTCCGATGGCTTTGTCTGTAGCAGGAATTTAGATGCAGGCTGTGAACCGGGATTTAAGCGTTGTTTAATAACCCAAGGCTATTATAACACATGGAGTAGATTATGAAAAAATTTTTGAATATTTTTTGTATTACGGCAGCAGCAATACTGCTTTGTCTGCATACAGATTTGTATGTGTCGGCCAAGATCACGGATGAGGATATCATTGAAAAGGGTGTTTATATCGGAGATATTGATGTTTCCGGTCTTACCATGTCTGAGGCGGCGCAAAAGGTAACTGAATATATGGAAACGGCCGGCAGCAGGTCCATGACCCTGAATGCCATGAATGACAATGCTGTTGTTGTGTCCATGAATGATCTGGGAATTGCATGGAATAATCCGGATGTTGTGGAAGAAGCATGTTCCATTGCAAAGGCGGGCAATCTGGTTGCCAGATACAAGGAAAAAAAGGACCTGGAGCATGAAAATATTGTGCTTCCACTAGAATATACACTGGATAAAAAGGCAGTCGAGGATGTCATTTCACAGGAATGTCTTCAGTATAATGTAGAAGCTGAGGATGCGTCTTTGAAAAGAGAGGATGGAGCCTTCGTTGTGATACCCGGACAGACCGGAGTTGTGATCGACGAGCAGGCTTCCGTAGATTCCATTGTTGATTATGTTGAAAATGACTGGGACGGAGAGGATGCGTTTTTAGATCTGGTTGTCACGACAGATCAGCCCAGACATTCCGACGAGGAGCTTTCCAAGGTACAGGATCTTTTAGGAAGCTTTACGACGGATTATTCGACATCCGGAGCCAACCGTTCCGGCAATGTGGCCAATGGCTGTAGTCTTATCAACGGTTCCCTGATTTACCCGGGAGAAACATTTTCCGTATATGAGGCAGTCAGCCCGTTTACGGCGGCTAACGGATATTATATGGCAGGCTCTTATCTGAATGGTATGGTTGTCGATTCACTTGGCGGTGGTATCTGTCAGGTATCAACGACCCTGTACAATGCCGTACTACGGGCAGAGCTTACGGTAAAGGACCGGCATAATCATTCCATGATCGTATCTTATGTGGATCCTTCCGCAGATGCAGCGATCTCCGGTACGGTCAAGGATTTAAAATTTGAAAATAATACCGATTATCCCGTTTATATTGAGGGATATACAAAAAACAAAAAGATTACCTTCAATATCTATGGCGTGGAAGAAAGACCGAAAAACCGCAAGGTGACATTTGAGAGTGAGGTTTTATCCAAGACGGTTCCACCGGGAGAAAAGGTTGTGGCGGATCCCGGTCATGGAGTTGGATACATCAGTGTACAGAGTGCCCATATCGGATACAAAGCCCGTTTATGGAAGATTGTAACTGTGGATGGTAAAGAGGAGAGCCGGGAGATTGTCAATGAAAGCTCCTATGCAGCAGTGCCCAGGACGGCAGCCGTTGGAACAGCAACCGCTGATCCCAATCTGGCAGCAGCTATACAGGCGGCAATCGCTTCGCAGAGCATTGATGCATGCAGGGCAGTTATTGCAACAGGTGCAGCTCCTGCGCCCAACGCAGATGCGATCGCAGCCCAGCAGGCACAACAGGCGGCTCAGCAGGCTGCAGAAGCAGCGGCGGCTATCGCAGCGCAGCAACAGGCCCAGGCAGCGGCAGACGCTGCAGCACAGCAACAGGCAGCCCAGGCGGATGCGGCACCGCAATAACAGGCTGCATCGTAGGAATTTGCAGATATCATGTCAGGAGTAAAATACCTTTTGCCCCTGACATCATGAAATAAATATTAGGTAAATAAAGATGGAAATCGGTAAAGTACCTGAGAACGTCTTAAAACGTTCCATTTTAAAACAAATAAAGACAAAACGGCCGGAGGTACTCGTCGGGGCAGATGTCGGCGAGGACTGCGCTATCATCGGATTGAAGCCGGATGAGGTTATGGTATTATCCACCGATCCGATCACCGGAACGACTAAAGAAATGGGCAGATGGGCCGTTATGATCTCAGCCAATGACATTGCTTCAAGCGGAGCAGAGGTTATTGGCGTATTGGTATGTGCATTACTTCCGCCCCGTATCCGGGAGATCAAGATCCGTGAAATGATGCAGGAGATCGAAAGCTGCTGTCAGGAATTAAACATTCAGGTTGTCGGCGGTCATACCGAGATCACAGATGCTGTGACAAGACCTATCCTGACGATCACCGGTATCGGAAAGGTCAAAAAAGACCGGATGCTTCCGACAAGAGGAGCCAAGCCAGGACAGGACATTGTTATGACAAAATGGGCGGCTTTAGAGGGCAGTTCCATTTTAGCAAAAGAAAGAGAAGAAGAGCTTTTACAGAAATTTCCGAAATATCTGGTTGAAGAGGTAAAAGGGTACAGTCAGTATCTATCCATACTAAAAGAGGCTGCAATCGCCGGAAAGTCCAATGTGAGCGCAATGCATGATATCACAGAGGGCGGCGTATTTGGAGCACTTTGGGAGATGGCAGAAAGCGCAGGCGTTGGACTGACCATTGATTTAAAGAAAATACCGATCAAACAGGCAACAGTAGAAATCTGCAACTATTTTGATGTCAATCCGTATGAAATGATGTCATCCGGAAGTCTGATGTTAGCCGCGGATAACGGTTACGACTTGGTAGAAATACTGGGTAAGGCCGGTATACACGCAGCCGTAATCGGAAAAGTAACAGAGGGCAATGACAGAGTGGTGACAAACGGTGAAGAGACCAGATTTTTGGAACCGCCCAAGGTGGATGAGCTATACAGAGCATTAAAGGTAAGATGATAAGCTCTGTTCGAAAGCCTGTAGAAATCTAAGAAAGAAGGAATAGATGATGAGAGAAAAAATCTTAAGTATAATCGAAAAAAACAGCCGCGTTGATATGAGAGAGCTGGCTATTATTCTTGGAACCGATGAAATCGATATTGCCAACGAATTAAAGGCAATGGAGGAAGAGGGAATTATCTGTGGATATCATACCCTGATCGACTGGGAAAAAACCAATATTGAAAAAGTATCTGCATTGATCGAGGTGCGCGTGACTCCTCAGAGAGGACAGGGCTTTGACACAATTGCAGAGCGTATTTACAAATATCCGGAGGTCAATTCCGTATACCTGATCTCAGGCGGATATGACCTTTTGGTTTCCTTAGAAGGAAAGAGCTTAAAGGAGGTATCTTCCTTTGTTACCAATAAGCTTTCAACTTTGGATTCCGTGCTGAGTACGGCAACACATTTTATTTTGAAAAAATACAAAGACCACGGCACAATTATGACAAAGAAATACGAAGATGAAAGAATGAAGGTGACACCATGAGAGATCCGTTATCAAAACAGATAAGAGAAATTAAGCCTTCAGGTATCCGTAAGTTTTTTGATGTCGTAAATGAAATGCCCGATGCTATCTCACTTGGTGTGGGCGAGCCTGATTTTGACACTCCCTGGCACATCCGTGACGAGGGTATTTATTCACTGGAAAAGGGTCGTACCTTTTATACATCCAATTCCGGTCTGAAGGAATTAAAAGAAGAAATCTGCAATTATTTAAAAAGAAGTCAGGGACTGGAATACGATTACCGTCATCAGGTCATTGTCACGGTCGGTGGATCGGAAGCAATCGATATTGCACTTCGTGCCATGCTGGATCCGGGTGATGAGGTACTGATCCCACAGCCCTGTTATGTTTCCTATGATCCGTGTACGATTTTGGCAGGAGGCGTTCCTGTTCCGATCAATTTAAAGCATGAAAACGAATTCCGCCTGACAGCGCAGGAGCTTCGTGATGCGATCACACCTAAGACCAAGGTGCTGATCATGCCTTTCCCCAACAATCCGACAGGTGCCATTATGGAAAAGGAAGACCTCGAAGCAATTGCAGAGGTGATTATAGAGCATGATCTGTATGTAATATCCGATGAGATCTATGCAGAGCTTACATACAAGGATAAACATGTATCGATCGCAACACTTGAAGGTCTGAAAGAAAGAACCATTTTGATCAATGGTTTTTCTAAGGCATATGCCATGACCGGCTGGAGACTTGGTTATGCAGTCGGTCCTGTAGAAATTATCGAACAGATGACAAAGATCCATCAGTTTGCCATCATGTGTGCACCCACAACCAGCCAGTATGCTGCCGTTGAGGCACTGAAAAACGGAGATGAGGATGTTGCCAATATGCGCGAATCCTACAATCAGAGACGCCGTTATCTGATGCATGCATTTAAAGAGATGGGACTGGAATGCTTTGAACCTTATGGCGCATTTTATGTATTTCCCTGCATCAAAGAGTTTGGCATGACAAGTGAGGAATTTGCAACAAAGCTGCTTGAGACAGAAAAGGTAGCGGTTGTGCCGGGTACTGCATTCGGTGACTGTGGTGAGGGATTTGTGCGTATTTCTTATGCATATTCTCTGGATAACCTCAAGCTTGCCATTGGCAGGATCAATGATTTTATTACAAAATTAAGAAACAGGAAAGAGCAGGCATAATATGAATATCGTATTACATCAGCCTGAAATTCCGGCAAATACCGGAAATATAGGAAGAACCTGTGTGGCAACAGGTACCAGCCTTCATTTGATTGAGCCGCTGGGATTTTCTTTAAGTGAAAAGGCATTAAAAAGAGCAGGCATGGACTACTGGAAGGATCTGGATGTCCATACATATGTCAATTTTGATGATTTTTTGGAAAAGCATCCAAATGCAAAGATATGGATGGCTACGACCAAGGCCAGGCATGTATATTCGGATGTGACATTCGGACCGGATGATTTTATCATGTTTGGAAAGGAGAGTGCCGGGATACCGGAGGAGATCCTTGTCGAGCATGAGGAGACGTGTATCAGGATTCCGATGGAGCCGGCGATCAGATCGTTAAATTTGTCCAATTCGGTGGCGATTGTGCTGTATGAGGCATTGCGCCAGCAGAATTTTGAAACAATGCAGCTGGAGGGGGAACTGCATAGGCTGCATTGGAAAGAGACAGATATGTGATTCTCAATCTTGAAATGCCGGTACTTAGTGGGACTAAATATCGCCAGATACAACATGAAACATGGCACGGAAAATACAAACGCGCTCCGCTTGGACGAAGTATTTTCCGTGCCAATGTTGTATCTGGCGATATTAACTCCCACACAGTCCGGCACAAAGCGATTGAGAATCACATATCTGTCGGGGTCTTGGCGGCCTAATCTTCTTCTTCGTCGTCTACTTCGGAGGGGGCGAGGGAGAAGATAAATTCGGTGCCGACGCCTTCGGTACTGATGACGTTGATGTTTTCACCGTGGGAGTGGATGATTTCTTTGGTGATGGACAGGCCGAGGCCGGTTCCTTTTTTATCTTTGCCGCGGGACAGGTCGGTCTTGTAGAAGCGGTCAAAGATGAGGTTGAGGCTTTCCTTGGGGATACCGATTCCGGTATCTTTTACGGAGACAAAGACTTTGTTGTGCTTGAGCTTGGTCTCGATGGTAATGGTTGAATTGTCGTGTGAAAACTTGATCGCATTGTCCAAGAGGTTGTACAAAACCTGCTGGATCTTGTCAACATCCGCATGGACAAGCATTTCTTCACCGGTCAGGATCAGATTAATGGAGATCTGTTTTTTCCGGCAGGTTCCTTCAAAGGTATCTACCGTTTTGCGGATGACCCGGTTGATATTAAAATCCGAAAGCTCTAAGACCATTCCCTTGGTATTGAGATTGTTGAGCGTCAGAAGAGAATTGGTAAGCTTGGTCAGGCGGTCTGTCTCATTTAACACGATATTGAGATATTTTTCATGTAGCTCTACAGGAATGGTGCCGTCGATCATGGCTTCCAGATAACCGTGGATAGAGGTAAGTGGTGAACGGAAATCGTGTGAGACATTGGCCACAAATTTTTTCTGGTTGTCTTCGGATTTTGCAATTTCACCTGCCATATAATTGAGGGTGCCGGCAAGATATCCCATTTCATCATTGCTCTCGATAGAAAATTCATAGTGCATATTTCCCGCGGCGTACTGTTCGGTCGCATAGATGATCTTTTTAAGCGGAATATAAAATACTTCCGTAAAGAAAATCAGGATGATCAATGAAAGGAAGAGCAAAAGGATCAGGGTAATATAGGTAATGCTCAAAAAGCTGTCACTCCGGCTGCGCAGGGTTTCCATGGGCTGAAGGATAATGACATAGCCCTTGATCTTGTAATTGGCTGTGATGGGAGTAAAGACTGTGAGCATATCTTTATCGTACTGGTCAAAAAAGTTGCCTTTGATATAATACGAGGATGCAGTCACGGATGGGTCAAAGCTGTCAATAACCTGAGGATTGGTCAGGTTGGGAAAGCTGATGGAATTAACCACAACGGTTCCGGAAGGATTGACGATCCAGATATCGGCATCCAGATAGGCTGACAATGTACTTAACTGGGAGTAGGCATTTTCAATGGTGATCTGGTTGTTGTACAGGTCACTTGCGTAGGTCTTGGCAATCGTGGATGCCTCCCGGTAATACTGCTCTGCCGTACGTTTGGTCTCATGATCGAGTGTCAGGGCAGAAGAAACGGTCGCAACGGCAATAAAGCCGAAGCAACCGAAAATAATATACGCTATTAAGAATTTCAGAAAAAGCGTCTTTCTCATAATAATACCTCAAATTTGTATCCAATTCCCCATACCGTGGAGAGTCTCCAGGATTCATGGTCATGGATTTTTTCACGAAGTCTTTTAATATGTACATCAACCGTCCGGGTATCACCGATGTATTCATATCCCCAGATCTGGTCTAAGAGCTGTTCTCTGGTAAAAACCTGATTGGGTGATGAAGCAAGAAAATATAAAAGCTCCAGTTCCTTGGGTGGCATTTCCAGATTTTTCCCTTTGTAAATAACAGAATAGTTGGTCAGATTGATGACTAAATCGGGATATTCCACTTTTTTGATCTTGACTGCGGGAGCTTCCGGTTCGGCCGCAGCAGGAGCAGAGGTGCCCTTGAAGCGCCGCAATACCGCTTTGACGCGGGCTACCAGCTCTTTGGAATCGAAAGGCTTTTCCATATAGTCATCAGCACCGAGCTCAAGGCCAAGTACCTTGTCAAAAATTTCTCCCTTTGCGGAAAGCATGATGATCGGAACGGATGAAGTGGCGCGGACCTCGCGGCATACCTGATAACCGTCGATGCCAGGAAGCATCAGATCTAAGATGATCAGATTGGGATCAAAGATCCTGACGGCATCCAGAGCGGACTCTCCATCGTATACAATATGGGTTTCAAAGCATTCCTTGGTCAGATAAAGCGAGATCAGTTCGGCAATGTTTTCGTCGTCATCAACAATCAGTATTTTTTGCTTGTTAGCCATGGCTTACCTCCGTATCATGGATTCTGTATCAATGGTTACTTAAATTCGGCGATCGTGACACCGGCATCACCTTCGCCAAATTCGCCGAGGCGGAAGGACTTGATATAGGATTGGCGTCTTAAATGGTCGGATACTGCCTTTCTCAGGGCGCCGGTTCCCTTGCCGTGAACAATGCGAACACTGGGCAGATGCGCAACATAGGCGTCATCCAGATATTTGTCGAGAGCGGAAATGGCCTCGTCGCAAGTCATGCCGAGCAGATTGATCTCCGTTGAAACAGAGAGACTCTTGGACATTTTGATCCTGGAGCTCTGCGAGCGCAGTCTTGTCGGGATCGTGATTTCCTCTTCACGGGAAAGGGACAGATCGCGGATGTTTACTTTGGATTTGATAATACCGCACTGCACGAACAGGTTGCCCTTGCCGTCCGGCAAGGAGGTCACATAGCCTTCGACACCGAGAGAATGTACTTTTACCTTTTGACCGAGAGTGAGGTCTTTGGCGGTCAGCGTGCCGGCAGGCTTGGCCTGTGGCTGGATGGAAAGCTTGGCATTTTTCCTGGCTACTTCCTTGCCGACCTTCTGACGCTGCTTTTCCATCTCCTTCATAGGAGTGGCATTTCCGTACTTGTGAAAATTGCGGATGGTCTCATCGGCTACATCCTTGGCCTTTTGCAGGATGTCACGGGCTTCCTCGTTGGCTTCCTTTAAGATGCGTTCTCTTGCGGCATCTGTCTTTTCCTGTTTTTTCTGTAACTGTTCTTTTAATTCGGTTATTTCTTTTTTGTAGGCATCAATTTCTGCCTGCTCTTTTTCAATCGTCAGGCGGTTTTTTTCCAGGTTGGCAAGAACATCTTCAAAATGCTGGTCCTCATTGGAAAGCTGCTCCTTGGCATGTCCGATAATATCGGCTGAAAGTCCGAGCTTTTGGGAAATGGCAAAGGCATTGCTCTTTCCGGGAATACCGATTAAGAGACGGTATGTGGGAGAAAGTGTCTCGACATCAAATTCACAGCTGGCATTTTCGACACCGTCTGCTGACAGGGCGTATAGCTTTAACTCACTGTAATGGGTCGTCGCCATTGTAAACACATGCTGCTTGTGAAGCTTTTTCAAAATAGAGATCGCCAAGGCCGCACCCTCGGTCGGATCTGTACCGGAACACAGCTCATCAAACAGACAGAGGCTGTCGGAATCTGCGTGCTGTAAAATGGAAACAATATTTGTCATATGGGATGAAAAGGTCGAAAGTGACTGCTCTATGCTCTGTTCGTCCCCAATATCCGCAAAAACATTTTTGAAAATACGCATCTTGCTGCGGTCAAGAGCCGGAATGTGCAGACCGGACTGAGCCATAAGGGATAAAAGACCGACAGTTTTTAAAGAAACTGTCTTGCCGCCGGTGTTGGGACCGGTGATGATCAGCTGGTCAAAGCCCTCACCAAGATATATGTCAATCGGAACAACCGTCTTTTTGTTGAGTAACGGATGACGACCTTTGCGGATATGAATGCAGGTATTGTCCGAAAAATCCGGCTCGGTGGCATTCTGCTCCAATGCAAGACGCCCTTTTGCAAAAATAAAGTCAAGCCGTGTCATGAGGCGGGCGTTTTCACCGATAGTCTCTGCATAGGGCATAAATTCGGCAGAAAGCGCAAGCAGGATTTTGGAAATCTCTTCTTTTTCAGCAATCGCAAGCTCTTTCAATTTGTTGTTGAGATCCACGATAGCGGCAGGCTCTATAAAAAAGGTAGAACCGGTAGATGACTGGTCGTGTACCATTCCGGGCACGTGGCTTTTGTATTCGGCCTTGACCGGCAGACAATACCGGTCGCCGCGCATGGTAATGACGGCATCCATTAGGTAAGTGCGCAGAGAACCGTTGACCATGGAATTCAGCTGGCTGTGGATCTTGTCCTGTGTATGATTAATCTTGCGGCGGATGTCCTTTAATGCCGGAGACGCATCGTCGGCAAATTCATCGGGACCTAAAATGCATCGACGGACTTCTGTGCTCAGATTGGTCAGAGGCTCCAATGCATTAAATAATTCGGAAAGTGAATCCGTCTGGTCTTCGCTGCGGTCATATTGCTTGACGCGGGCAACATTTTCAAGTAATCCGGCTAATAAAAGTAATTCCTCGGAATTGAGACTGCCACCAATGGAAAGATGCTTCGTAATAAAGCCAATGTCTTTGTTGGAACCAAAGGAAGTCGAGCCGCCGCGTAAAAGGCGGGCAAGGGCATCCGAGGTCTGCTTTTGCATCAGACGGATCTTATCCGGATCTGATTTGGGGGTCAGCCTCAGGCACAGGCGCTTTCCCGGTTCGGAATCTGCCAGTGCGGCAAGTTGTTCAATTATTTTATCAAATTCTAAGATACGAAACGTTTTTTTATTCATGCACAAAGTATAGCATAGATTAGAAAAAAATCCAACGAACCTTTACAATAAAAGGGCTATCCGATATACTGGGGAATGAAAGAAAGAGGGACAAAAATGGACGAAAAAGAATCCTATTCCTTTGTGAATGAAACAATTAAAAAGAAGCCTGTCAATAAAAAAAGACTGTTTAAAAAGTCCATGATAACGGTCATCAGCGCGATCATTTTCGGTTTTATTGCCTGTCTGACGTTTCTGCTTTTAGAGCCTGTGATCAGCAAAAAGCTGTCACCGGAAGAAATCACCAAGGTGGAACTGCCGGAGACGGCTGAGGAGATCAGTCCGGAGGAGCTTTTGACGGAGCAGACGGTCGAAGAGGAAGATGCCCGGATAGAGGATCAGTTCAACAGCCAGATGGAGGAACAAATCACGGAGCAGATCCAGCAGGAGGTCAGTGACGGACAGCTGGCGATCAAGACCTATCAGGCAGCATATGACGCACTCTATGATATTGCATCACAGGCATCTGAAATGATGGTTGTTGTTACCGGTGTTTCGACGGATATGGACTGGTTTTTAAATGAGGTTGAAAATACCAATGAGACATCAGGCGTTGTGATCGCCAAAAATGAAAGAGCCATTTATATTTTAGCAGATGCCAATGGTCTGCCGGATGCAGAAAGCTATACGGTGACCTTTCACAATTCGACGATCGTCGATGCGGATCTGTTGAGTGCTGATACCGATACGGGGCTTGCTATTTTTACTGTACCCAAAAGCCGGTTGTCCGGTGAGCAGTGGGATGCCCAGGAGGTAATGGCACTTGCCAATTCCAAGAGTGCCACGATTGTCGGACGTCCGGTTGTGGCAGTCGGAAGCCCGCTTGGACAGAGTGGTTCCATCTGTTATGGAATTATTACTTCCAACAAAAAAGAGATTTCATATGCTGATTACCATTACAATGTGCTGACAACGGATATTACCGGCAGCGAAACCAATTCCAGCGGGATTATTGTCAATACTTCCGGACGACTGCTCGGTGTGATCACCTCACAGTCGTCATCTGTGGCAAGCGGCGCTTTGCTTGCCTGCTTTGGGATCTCGGATATCAAAAAGCTTGTGGAACAGCTTTCCAATCAGGATGAAAGAGTATATCTGGGAATTCATGGAGCGTCCGTGACCGGAGAGGTACACAACCTGCAGAAAATTCCCTATGGAGTATATGTGACAGAGGTGGATGCAGGTTCTCCCGCTTTTGACGGAGGCATCAACAATGGTGATGTTTTGGAGGCGGTCAACGGGACAGAGATAAAAAGCATTACCGATTATATGAGCTGTCTCAATAACCTGACATCGGATGATTTTGTGACATTGCGGATCGCGCGGTATGATGGTAAAAAATATACGACCGTGGAGACAGAGATCAGGCCGAAGCTTAAGTAAGTTGAGTAAGATATTTTAGAAGCTGATTTGTTTCGATATATGTCAGGAAATGGATAATGAAATTTTGAAGTTGATATCAGATTGCAGGCAGGCCGGTATTGGCTTTGGGGTTTTCTGATTTTGATATTATAAAATTTTAGCAGAAAGTAGAGAAAATGAGATGAAATATTTAAAAGATTACAGAGACGGCGACAGAGTACATGAGATTTATATGTGCAAGCATAAACAATCAGCCGTGACCAAAAACGGAAAGCCTTATGAAAATCTGATCATACAGGATAAGACAGGTACGATGGATGCCAAGATCTGGGATCCAAACAGTGGTGGAATTGATGAATTTGATGCATTGGATTTTGTAGAGATCTACGGCGATGTGACAGTGTTTAACGGAGCTATGCAGGTCAATGTCAAAAGAGTGCGCAAATGCCATGAGGATGAATATGATCCGGCAGAATATCTTCCGATGACACCGTTTAATATTGATGAAATGTTTGCAAGACTGCTCGATATTATCCAATCGATTGAAAATACATACTGCAGACAGCTTTTGGAATACTTTTTTGTTAAAGATGAAGATTTTGCCAGAAAATTCTGCTATTCCTCTGCAGCCAAGGCTGTTCACCACGGATTTATCGGCGGACTTTTACACCATACATTGAGCGTTGCCGAGCTTTGTATCTTTTACTGCACAAGGTATCCGATTTTAAACAGGGATCTTTTGCTGACCTCCGCTATCTGTCATGATATCGGAAAGACAAAGGAGCTTTCGCCTTTTCCCCAGAATGATTATACGGATGAGGGAAATCTTTTGGGGCACATTGTAATGGGCTGTGAAATGGTCGGAAAGGCAGCAGAGACAATTCCGGATTTTCCTCCGGTTTTACTGGGAGAGATCAAACACTGCATTCTGGCACATCACGGAGAACTGGAATACGGTTCGCCCAAAAAACCGGCACTGGTTGAGGCTATGGCATTGAACTTTGCGGACAATACGGATGCTAAAATGGAGACGTTTACGGAGCTTGTCAACAGTACACAGGAGACAGGCTGGCTTGGATATAACCGTATGTTTGAGAGTAATATACGTGTGACACAGGTGGATTAAGGAATATAAATATGAGTAAAAAAGGTTGTTTTTCAAAGAATGACAGGGTGACGATCACCATTGAAGACATCGGCATGGATGGAGAAGGGATCGGAAAGGCTGACGGTTATACACTGTTTGTCAAAGATGCCGTTGTCGGAGATGTGGCCGAAGTCAAAATCATGAAGGCCAAAAAGAATTATGCGTATGCCAGATTAGAGAAGGTGATCACACCTTCTCCTTTTCGTATAGAACCGGAATGTGCATATGCAAGAGTGTGCGGCGGCTGTCAGCTGCAGACAGTAGATTATAAAAAGCAGCTTGATTTTAAGCAGAATAAAGTTATCAATGATCTGATCCGGATCGGTGGATTTGATCCGGCATTTATTCATAAGATTGCAGAGCCGATCATTGGGATGGACGCACCGTTTTTTTATCGCAATAAGGCACAGTATCCGATCGGAATGGACAAAGAAGGCAGGCTGATTGCCGGATTTTATGCAGGAAGGACCCATTCCATTATTGCCAATACTGATTGTAAGCTGGGGCTAACTATTAACCAGCCGATATTGGAAACTATTTTGAAATTTATGCAGGAAATGCATATTCCGGCATATGATGAAACACTTCATACCGGGCTGGTGCGCCATGTGCTGATCCGAAGTGGATTTGCGACCGGTGAAGTCATGGTATGTCTGGTGATCAACGGCGTTGGATTCCCTAAAAAAGAGGAACTGATCGGGAGACTGACCGGTCTGGAACTTGGAAAATGGAAAATCACCAGTATCTGTACAAGCTCCAATACCAAGGATACCAATGTGATCATGGGGGATAATTATGAGGTTCTCTATGGAAACGGATACATTACGGATAAGATCGGGGATGTAGCCTTCCGTATTTCACCGTTGTCTTTCTATCAGGTCAATCCGGTTCAGACACGGAAACTGTATGAGACAGCATTAGCATATGCTAACTTAACAGGAAGTGAAACCGTATGGGATCTGTACTGCGGCATCGGCACAATTTCCCTGTTTCTGGCGCAAAAAGCCGGCATGGTACATGGTGTTGAGATCATCCCGCAGGCAATCGACAATGCCAAAGAAAATGCCAAAATCAATGGAATTGAGAATGCAGCCTTTTACGTCGGAAAGGCAGAGGAAGTGCTTCCGAAGCAATTTGAGGAAAATCATATCCACGCCGACGTGATTGTCGTGGATCCGCCGCGGAAGGGCTGTGATGAGAAATGCCTGGAGACAATGGTGCAGATGGCGCCTGAACGTATTGTGTATGTCAGCTGTGATCCGGCGACGCTTGCGCGGGATTTGAAGTATCTTTGTGGGAATGGGTATTGTCTGGAGAGGGTGCAGGCGGTGGATCAGTTTCCGGAGACGGTGCATGTGGAGACGGTCTGTTTGATGTCTAGGAAAGAGAAATAAATAGCGAAAAGTAGCGTATTTACGGGCTTTTTTGAGATTAGGCAATAGCTCATGAAAGTCCGTATTTCTTATATTGAAACATATCTACTGTAAAAACGGTCAGAGGGTTTAGGCTGTGGATTAGATGTCGTGGGTTGTGGCACTAGGATAGATGTTATCTAGGGTGCAGACTCAATTTGAGTGAGTGATTTAGATGTTGTCTAATCCGGCAACTCGACTGTTGGCAATATAGCAGGCAGTAGATTAGATGTTATGGAAGGAGGAGTTTTGTATGCCAACCCAAAAGCAGCATTTTGTACCACGTGTTTATATGAAAGCTTGGGAAACGCAAGTAGAAACACTTAAAGAGCCTGATAAAAAATTCAATGGAATTTATGTGATTAAAGACGGAAGTACTGGTGATGGAGCAAACAGAAATTCCGTACTTTGGAAACCACATCTGTATACCATCAATTTTAAGTATTCTTTTATTTGCAATTCATGTGCCAAAGTAAAATCACAGTTTGTTGACATGATTTACGAGTTGCTAAGAAATGAATTTAAACAGCCTGTTTATGGAAAACTAGGATATAGCATTATCAAAACCAAGAGGAGCATAAAGAAGCACTTTTTTGAAATACATGATTGGGACTTTTATTATGATGATGGTAATGTTGCAAAGAAAGCTACTATTCTAAGCCAGATAGATGCACTTAATTGTTATATTTTAGAAGAATCATTTGACGATTACTTAGAAAAAAACTGGGAAAATACTATGAGTTCATTCGTCGATGGTGTTCATAACGGTCAGCCTGTTGGACTTGGAAGAAGCGAAAGAATTATCCCGGTAGATACTGCAAGAGATATGTTGGCGTCTTTTTTCGTTATGCTTTGTAGAAATCCTGAATTTGATGCTATGGGTGTTTATACACAAATAAAAGAAAACTTGTTGTATCCTGTCTTTGAGTCGATGTGTAAAGACGAAGATGCTGAAACAGTAGACGTAGAGACAAACGAAGGGATAAAGTATGCTAATGAGTTAATGACGGGAATATGGTATTCTGAACTCTATAAAATGTTCTTTAAGAATACAGGTGGGTTTTATCATAATGTTGTGCAATTCGCGTTAAGCGGTTGTCAGATGATTCTTTTTGAAGCCTACGATAACGCAGGGGCTTTTATTTCATCTGATAATCCTGCATTCGAACATAAATCATCTGTTGTTGAGAGAGAGAATGGTAGTGGTCTTGTTTTTCCGATATCCCCTAAATATCTAGTTTTTGTTGCTAAAGGAGATGAAGGGATTAATGTTGTTGACCATAGATTTGCAGATGCAGAAACTGTTAAAAAGTTTAACAGAATAATCAATGCACACAAGACAGAGATAATAATCTCTTCATCAAAAAGCTTAAAGGATGTTACGTAGTTCGCGAAAATTACAAAGCCTATTATAGAAACAATAGGAGGTTCAAGATATATGGAGTACATAGGAATAGGTATTGTTATAGCTGTAGCAATAGCAGCAGGCATTATCATCTATACAAAGTTTAAGAAGCATGAAGATATTCCATCAGGGGATTTGGTATCAGCGCCATCAACAGTAACCAGCGGAAAAGATGAGCTTGTGGAGATTCATCATGAAAATGAACTTGTTATTCAGATGGAAATGCTTCCGGCAGAGGCAATTGAGGATGATACCAAGTTGGTAGAAATCACTGATAGCAAGGTTCTGGCACACGTAAATAATCTGGTTCCGGGATTAGCTCAGGCCGGTAATGCAGTCAATAATGCTGCACAAGCTGTTCAAGCAGCAAATGGTGAAGTGTTATATCGTGCGGTTATCCCGGCAGGGGCCAAACTGACAAATTCTAAAGCAATGGAAGGTGCTGTTCGCGGTATCTATCATGGTGCAGATGGGATTAAAGGTCATGCCAATCTTGTAGCTGTAGAAGCACAAAAAGGGACTGCGGTAGTTGCTAATACTGCTGCAGCGGCAATGGGCGTAGCATCGATGGTTGTTGGCCAGTATTACATGACTCAGATAAATGCTGAACTGGGTGAAATCAGTGATGGTATTTCTCAGATACAGGATTTTCAGGATAATGAGTATCGTAGTAGAGTGTTTTCGCTCGTGGCTCATGTAAAGAAGATTGCTGATTTCCAAACTGAAATTTTAGAAAATGATGAATTGCGTCTTTCGAAGATTACGCAGCTTGATAGTTTGGAAGAAGAATGCACACAGCTTCTTGGACAAGCAAATCTAACACTCGCAGGTTTCGCAAAGAAAACGGGTCTGGATTATGAAGCTTATGAGAAGGCATTAGGCAATGCACAGAACTGGTTTATGTATCAGAAGTCATTATTGGATGTACTTTACAAGATATCTGATTTGAGATATACATTGCACTTGGGCGTTGTATCAAGAGAACAGTGCGTTGCGTTATTACCAACCTACACTAAGCAAGTAAGCGAGACGCAAGAACGACTTACAGCATGGCATGATGGAACAACTCAGCGCTTAGGCATCGAAACTGATGAAATTCGCAGAAAAAGAGCTGGATTTGATAGCGTGATTCATTTCATACCGGGACTGTTTAATGATGATTTCAATTTCCGTTCAATAGAAAAGAAAACAGCAAAAATGATTACTGCGCAGGCATCTGGTCATGAATCATTACATGTTGTAGATACATCAGAGCTATATGCAGAAGATGTTCAATTAATTTCAAAAGATGGAAAGATTTATTATCTTCCTGAAAGTAAAGAAGAATAAATAAAAACAACCCTCTCAACCATCATGGCTGGGAGGGTTTCGTGCGTCTATGATTATCTTTCAACATCGACCTTGAGTGTGAATGGCATAATAAAAATACCCACTTTTGGCGGAGAAAATTCCCCACTTTGTTATGCCTGTTTTAAACCACTCGTTATACTGAAAGCGTAACAAATATAACTCCCCATAAGGAGGGAAAATTATTATGCTGGAGGTAGACATGAAGACTACTATCAAAACATTGTACCAGAAAGGGTACAACAAAACCCAGATCGGCCGAATGCTTGGCATTGACCGAAAAACGGTACGGAAAGTACTCAAAGACGATGCGAATCAAAAAGAAAACGGGCAGGGAATACAGAATTCGGTATGGCCTTCCATGCTGGATGAGTACCGGGAATACATCGAAATCCAGTTAGGCAAAGAATTGTCCATTACCCGTATCCATCAGGATCTGCAAAAGGAGTTTGGCGTAGAATGCGGTTATACCACCCTGCGTGACTATGTTGCAAAGCTGCGCAGGAATACTCCCCATGCCATAAGCTTTTAGAAAGAGCAAAGCAGGTGTTTATCGATGTATTTGAGAATGTTGAGATGATTGTGGAGCATGGAACAAAATAGGTAAACGGTGCTAAATCAGAAAAATAATTGACCTCGTTTCCGACCTTCTCATAAGGCAAATTATGAATTCTAATTTTCTGCATATTTGCTATAATATATGAGGTGCGTCAAAAAGTGGAGCACCTTTCAGAAAGTGACTCCAAAAAGTGGAGTACTTTTCCGAAAAGTGAGTCAAAAAGTGACGCACCTATATAAAAATCAGAGGTTTTAGGGGATTTTGCTCCTAACTAGATGCATTTTGCAATGGATATACAAAATGCGTATCTTGCAGAAGACACCGTGAGAAATCTATAAAAGAAATTTTCTGGAAACAGAAAGTCTGGAAATATGTAAGCGAAATTTTTTTGAATCAAAAATATTGCCTTTTCCGTAGCGAGGCTGTATCATCAAGAAAAGAATTATCGGTATTATTTTGAAAAGATGCAGAAGCGACTAAGGAAGGAGGGAAGCTTTGAATAAGGAATTTGAACGCTGCTGCACATTTCTTGCTGAGATGATGGAGAAGTACGGTCTGGAGGTTTTGCGTGATATAGCTGTAGAACTTCAGTTTGATCCGGAAATTTGGCGTGATGATGCAGAAGGAAAAAGACTTCGGTATGAGGCTTATGCGAAGAGATTTCTGGAGCGGTTTAAGGAAGCAGCATAAGGATTACCGACATTCTGCGAAATTTGTATCAAGTTTTCAGCGAAAACTTGATATGTAGACCGAGCCATTTGCGAAGCAAATTTTGCATGGCGAGGGTTCGTTGATTGAGCGGGATGTGATACATACGATAGAGCGTTCAAAATAATGTGTATTAAATATAATAAGATTTGTAGTAAACCTCGGTAAAGTTTTTGCCGAGGTTCATTTTTTTATGAAAATAGGTTATTGACCGTAGGTAATAAAAATCATATAATTTGTTTATGCAATGCATAAAGAGGTGGACTATGGAAGCAAGAGAAGAATTAAAAAAATTAAGAGAAAGTACTGGTATGAATAGAAAAGAATTTTGTGAGTACTTTGAAATTCCTTATATGACGGAAACCGATTGGGAATTGGGAAATAGAAGGGTTCCGCAGTATCTTTTGCGATTGATGGCATATAAGGTTGAAATGGAGAGGTTGTCTGATAAAAGAAATAAGAATGACAGGGGCGATGAACCAACAAATAAATAATGTATTAGTAATTGTGCAACAGTCTGTTGCACAATTTGTAGGAGGATGAGTGTACAGATGGCAGAAAGTACAGAATTGATGACAGTAGATAATATATGTAATCGAGTATATATCATAAGAGGACAGCAGGTTATGCTTGATTATGATTTGGCTGAAATTTATGGATATGAAGTGAAGCGTTTGAATGAGCAGGTAAAGCGTAATATCGCAAGGTTTCCGGAAGATTTTATGTTTCAATTAACAACAGAAGAAGATGGGTTCTTGAAGTCGCAATTTGCGACTTCAAGTTGGGGTGGAAAAAGAAAACTTCCGTATGTGTTTACGGAACAAGGCATTTATATGCTTGCTACAGTTCTCAGAGGTGAGCTTGCAGAACAGCAAAGTATTTTTATTATGCGTGAATTTCGTGAAATGCGTCATTATATAAAACAAAACCAGCAGTTTGTTACACAGTCAGAGATGCATCTTGTAAGTGCGAGAGTATCAGAGATTTCTGTACAAATGTCAAATATGGCTGATAGACAGAAGAAAACAGAGCAAGATATTCAAGTAATTCAAAAGAGCATAGACACACTTAATGAAAATTTCGTTTCAGATAAGGATTTCAAAAATTTTGTTATTTATAAAGGACAGAAGTTTGAGGCTGATGCAGCATACATAGATATATATCAGCAGGCAAAAAAGAGTATTTATGTAGTGGATGATTATGTGAATACAAAGACTTTACAGCTATTATCGCAGAAGCAAGCTGGTGTAGAAGTGGTTTTATTTACAGAGAATGGTCATGGAAAAAAAGGTTTTTTGACAACGGCGGTAGTAAATGATTTTATACAAGAATATCCACCACTTAGGATTAAACCTAATGCAGACTGCCATGACAGATTGATAGTTCTGGATTATGGTCTGACTACAGAACAGGCATATCATTGTGGTGCATCTAGTAAGGATGCAGGAAAAAAACTATGTGCCATAAATGTAATATTAGAAACAAGTATGATTCATCCGGTAATAGATAAGTTGCTATTAGCTCTGGATATACAGATATAGTCATTCTTGTGTGTAATGTCCGTAGAGAGGCAAGGGTAATGCCCGAATCCAAATTTCTCATTAGCGGGTTGGCAGTAAGAGTGATGGCATCCTATTCTTCTGTTTGAATACAGCTGGATCAGATATATGTCAAAGTATGTTTTGCAAGAAAACAATGTTACAGAACCAGTGATAAAATTGATATTTTTGTAATTTTGAAATATAATATGGGTGGCATGTTAGCGACATGGTACTACTGAATGTATTCTTTGGGCACTGCTCAGGAAAGGAGGTAGCGCTATGAGAGAAAAACTCAATGTCGTTCTTGACTGGCTTGAAAGAGCAGCTACTATCGTCGCTATAGTAGTTCCTGCTACTCGCAAAGTGGCAGACCTGTTAGAGCCTAACAAGGCAGAATAATTTCTGCGAACTGCCAGGGCATGCGGTTTATACTGTATGCCTTTTTTCATATGTAGGAGGTGTCGTATGAAGACGTTATATGAATCCGCGATGGCAGACATGACAAGAATGTTAGAAAAAACAGTAGATGATTTTTCGATGGCCTATGAAGGTTCTATAATGGAGCCATTATTTTGTGTATCTAATAAACAGTTTCCTTTGATGGAAACGGTTGCACATTTTAGCAATTATCAAGTGCTTAATGGTTGCCGTCAGCTTTGTGTTGATATATGTAAACAGATGGAACTGCCGATAAAAGAAAATCCAGAAAGCGAAGATGTAGATTTTATTTTAGAAATGGATGGTAAATCAATAGGAGTTTTGATTTCTTTTTCGCCAAATTTTATGCCGAATGTCTCTGATGAAATGATGCATACCGTAGAAGAATTGATGGTTGTTGTTTTGCAAGTCTCAATGGATGGACAATCACAATTTTACAAACCTAATAGTTATAAATATCGAAATTATAAATACAAGGATTGTATAGAGCAGATCACAATAAAACAATTTTTTGAAAGGCTTGGTAGAGATGATTATGAGGATTTCAAAGAATGTGTCGGGCGATATAATTATGATGCAGAGCAGAAGTTAGGCATTACTGTATCGGCAATTCCGACAAAAAAGGCTGTGGAAAAACATAGGGAAAAGATACGAAAAGAATTATTGAGCTACTTTTATGAAAATGAGCTTCAGACTATTTTTGAAGAGGAAGAAATTTCGGATATGAAAAAATGGTTTGAGAGGAATTATGAAGTTTTAATCAGTAATGCCGATTTTTCAAGAAGTCTTATTAGTTCTGAATGGTATTATGATTTACAGGTAAAGACAGATGAGGGAATTGAACAAACAGCCATTGTTGCTGGATACTTGAAATCATTAGAACAATTATTATGTTCCATCTTACTTGTACTAAGCGAAGATGATAATAATGAGTTTATGTTCTTTACCAATAAAGAGGGAAAAGAAAAAACAGGACAAGATAGGTTACCGCTGAACTATGCAAATCAGAAACTTGTTCTTACAATGGCAAAAAATATTTTGAAAGCCATAAAAGGAAATAAAAAATCAGTTCTGCGAAAAACAAAAATGACGGATAAAGTAATTGAATATTTGGAACAGTATGTTGAGAAAACAAGAAATGGATATATGCATAAAGATAATTTGTATGAATGGAGTGACATACAAAATATAAGGACAAAGACATACGCTGCATATTTTATGGTACTAGGAACCTTTTTTATCGATGTGGAAAAACTTTCGCATATAAATGATTAAAAAATAATAAATAATTTTTTTGCCGGGTTAAAATCTGGCAGTTTTTTTGTTAAAATACAGTTGGAACAGGTGTGTAATTTTATTGGGACATTTGATGTAGAGCTGATACTTACTCAAAGAAAGGAGTGCTAAATGGTATCTATCGAAAGAATGATGCAATATCTACAAAAAGAAAGAAAAGGTTCTATTTATATAACAGAGCAGGGGTGTGATTTTGTAAATCATTTTCAAGAAATGATAACACGTGAAAGGGTGGTAATAAGAGATGAGAAAAAAATCATTCCACCGGGGATGGAATTGCAATTAATAAATGAATCGTCTATAAATGCTATATCTACAAAGATTGACGATGAATCAGTTATCACAACAATATTAAGCATATCGTATAAATACAAAATCCTTTGCGCATCTAAAGGATGATCTCTCTTTTGAATTCTATCTGGGTCATAATAATTCTGCATTAATTTGTCATTATAAAATTCTTGAAAATTCTGCCTTTGCATGTTTTCAAACAGAAAATATACTGCTAAAAATAGCTTCTCAACTTCTTCAGTAATATTCTCAATAGGATGAATAAATTGAATATATTTCATAAGATAATCTATTGAAAACGTATCCGCTTCACATTCTTCTGCAATCAGTTCATTCGGTTCTGTTAATCGTACATCTAAGTGTCCACAAAAAATATGTGCATGCTCATGTGCTGCTATAAAATAAAATCCATATTCAATAATATCATCCAAATATTGTTCTTTCTGTTCCTCGTTCGAAAAGAAATTCCAATCATAACGTCTAAGATATTCCTTTTGTTCTTCTATAATACCTTTATATACAAATATACAATATGAAGCAAAGCTACTACCTATTAAGGAAAATATTATAGAAAAACTGCGGCATATCAAGAGAATAGGCAATCTCGAACATTCAATAAACGACATAAATTATACTATTGTGGAAGATTCCATAGATAAGATAAGAAAATCGATTAAGGATATACAAGAAAAAATACCTAGATTTAATGCGTAGATTAAGTATAAGTTTTTGCGAAGGAAGGGAGAAGTGTTCATGAAAAATCAACTAAAATGCTACATCTACACCCGTGTATCCACCTCCATGCAGGTAGATGGTTACAGCTTAGATGCGCAAAAAGATAAATTGCATAAATACGCTGATTACCAGAACATGATTATCGCCGGGGAATATTCCGACGAAGGTAAATCTGGTAAAAGCGTGGAAGGTCGCCCGCAGTCTCAACAGATGCTTCAGGATATCGAATCGGGTAAAGATAACATTGATTTCGTCCTTGTCTTCAAATTATCCCGTTTCGGGCGAAACGCAGCAGATGTATTATCTTCTCTTCAGAGAATGCAGGACTTCGGTGTTAATCTTATCTGTGTGGAAGATGGTATCGACAGTTCTAAGGATGCAGGTAAGCTTATGATTTCTGTTTTATCTGCAGTGGCTGAAATTGAGCGAGAGAATATATTAGTTCAAACCATGGAAGGGCGCAGACAGAAAGCCAGAGAAGGTAAGTGGAACGGTGGTTTTGCTCCTTACGGATATCAGCTTATCAATGGTGAGTTGCATATAGCTGAAGACGAAGCAGAGGTTATTCGGATTATCTACGATAAGTTCGCTAATACCACTATGGGAATCGCCGCGATTGCTACGTTTTTAAACAATAGCGGATACAAGAAAAAACTTCGCCAGAATAATACCATAGAAGGATTTTCCACATCCTTTGTAAAAGGTGTTTTGGATAATCCTGTGTACTGCGGAAAGCTTGCTTTTGGCAGAAGAAAAAATGAGAAGATTCCGGGCACAAGAAATGAATATCATATTGTGAAGCAGGATAAGTATATGCTTAACGACGGTATCCATGAGGCGATTGTGTCGGAAAAATTGTGGAATCAGGTGAATAAAAAGAGACAGGAAACCGGGATTGCCAACATCAAAACTCACAGTTTAGATCACGAACATATTTTATCTGGTATTATCAAATGTCCTGTCTGCGGAAGCGGTATGTATGGCAATGTAAATCGTAAAAGGCATCCGGATGGCGGACATTACAAAGATTATTTTTACTATGCCTGCAAGCACAGAACTTTTGTAAATGGTCACAAATGTACTTACCGTAAGCAGTGGAATGAGGATAAAATCAACGCAGCTGTAGAAGAAGTGATTCGTAAACTGGTAAACAATCCAAAGTTTAAAACGGAGATTCAGAAGCATATCGGACAAAGCATTGATACGCAGGAGTTGGACAGAGAGCACACAGGCTTGCAGGAACGGTTAAAGCAGGTAAATGGTGCCAAGAACAAGTTGGCAAATCAGATGGATAACTTGTCTGTATCGGATAAGCATTACGACAAGAAGTATGAGGATATGCAGGTGCGTCTGGATAAGCTTTATGATGAGATAGAGGAAATTGAAACTTCCATTGAAGTTGTAGAGACAAGACTGTATAATATTAAGCAGGAAAAGATATCCGGTGATAATGTGTATCAGTTCTTATTATTCTTTGATAAGCTCTATGACAGATTTACGGATATGGAGAAGAAGACATTTATGAAGAGCTTCCTTGCGGATGTAAATATTTACGAGGAAGAACAGGCAGACGGAAGGATACTTCGTAGTCTTAAGTTCCGATTCCCAGTATTTTTTAATGGGAAAGAGTTATATGAATTGGATTGGGACAATGAAAGTACCGTGGAGACGGTATGTTTATTGCCCAAACTTCATGAAGCGAAGCACCATGTGAATGTGAGACTGGATATGGATGAACTGGATTTGACAGCTGCGGAGAGTAAGGCTACTTATGAAGAGATTAAGAAATATGTGGCTGAGCATAGTGATGGGATGAAGGTTTCTAATCTGTATATTGCACAGATAAAGCAGAAGCATGGAATTATAGAAAGAGAGAACTATAATAAGCCAAAATCTGAGAAGAGCGGACAGCCGGAATGCCCAAAAGAAAAAGAAATAGCGATTGAAGAGGCGTTGAAGTATTTTCAGATGATTCCAAGTGAATCTTAGGCTAACTTGGCTTATCGGATGGAGAAAATTCAACTAATGTTATTGAGCCTTCGGACATTGGGAATAAAACCTGATGTTCGTAGGCTTTTTGTTCATGACAATAGAATGTTTGCGGAGTGTGCAGTCTATTGTATACAGAAAAATTTTTCGCGGATATAATAAACATGACATATAGCTGTCGTGTTGAATCAGGTATGATATGTATGGAGTGTAAGAAACGATGAAAATAGATAGACTTATCGGTATATTGTCAATCTTACTGCAGGCAGAAAAGACAACTGCTCCTGAACTGGCAGATAGATTTGAGGTATCTCGAAGGACAATAAATCGGGATATTGAAGATCTTTGTAAAGCGGGTATTCCTATAAAAACTGCACAGGGTACCGGTGGTGGTATTAGTATTATGGATGGATATCGTATGGACAGGACGATTTTGAGTTCCAAAGATATGCAGATGATTCTTGCGGGTTTGCGGAGTCTTGACAGTGTGAGCGGAAGCAGATACTACAGTCAGCTGATGGAGAAAATCCAGACCGGATCATCAGAGTTCATCAGTGGAAGAGACTCTATGCTGATTGACTTATCTTCATGGTATAAGGGTTCTCTTGCTCCAAAGATCGAGGTAATACAGAGTGCAATAGAAAACCGGCGCATCATACGATTTAAGTATTATGCTCCGTCCGGAGAGAGCAACCGAAGGGTAGAACCATATTATCTGGTTTTCCAGTGGTCGAGCTGGTATGTATGGGGGTGGTGTTTAGAACGTAAAGATTACAGGCTGTTCAAACTGAACCGTATGGATTGTGTTGTTGAAACAGACCGTGGATTTCTGTGCAGAGATGTACCAATGCCGGATTTGTCAAATGAGAAGATATTTCCGGGTGGGATAAAGGTAAAAGCTCTTTTCACACCGAATATGAAGTGGCGGCTGGTTGAAGAATTTGGACCGAACTGCTTTACAGAAAC